>Ga0265316_10002506_pt1 | contig 19009 bp, 28 predicted proteins | sample 4522metaG_FD_202092 | JGI IMG/M metagenome (GOLD analysis project Ga0265316, IMG submission 202092) | Rhizosphere microbial communities from Carex aquatilis grown in University of Washington, Seatle, WA, United States - 4-5-22 metaG | ecosystem: Host-associated > Plants > Roots > Rhizosphere >... | reverse complement strand
GTCTGACTGATTCTGGATCGGATAGTGGGCGGTGGCAGTTGTGGCAGTTCATAGCTTGGCCTTTCCTTTCTCAACCTTCGGCGCGTGTTCGGGGCAAAGGTCAACGTACCCGTTGCAATACCACCCGATACGTTCGGCTGCGGCTCTCTCTTCCGCGTGTTGTTCTGTGGGGGCATCGTTCGTCGGAGGAGTGTCAAAAAGCGATGGAATGTGGGATAGTTGCAGGTGCGTAGACTTGCAGTGATTGCACCGGGTCAAATAGATGATCGTGGTACTCATGGTTTAGCCTTTCCTTGTTGTCCATGCGGTGGAAAATGTTCAGGACAAAACTGTTTGTACCCGTCCCCGTACCATCCTAACCGTTTGGAGTACTTCTGCTGGTAGCCAAGCTCCTCCATAGAAAGGAACGGATCGGCGTGTCCTGCCTCTCGGGTGGTAAAGCTCCGGGAACATCCGGGGTAGTCGCAGGTGGTCAAGTAGACTTGAAGGATGCTCACGGCTGTTACCTCCTGATTTTTGATTCACCGATCGCGATGATCGCGCAAGCATTGGAACGGGTCGGGGCTTCTTGGCCCCTCTCCCATGCTGAAACGGTGGCCTGCCTGACATTCAGCCGTTGTGCGAACTGCTGCTGAGTGTCCCCGAGTGAGCGGCGGATCGCCCGGATGTCAACGGCGTGGAGTGTGTCGGTGATAGTGTTCATGGGGTGTCCCTCTTCGCTGGAAAAACGTCAAGAGTGGTGTAGTAGTGAATCCCCATCATTTCCCACCATTGCTGTGCACAGTCCCGCGTGCAAGGCATGATATGATCCCCGGTGTGCGGTGATCTCATGTAGAGGAAATAAAGTTCTCCGTCCTGAAATTCCAGGGTAAGGCGGGTTGCGGTGGTTGACGGCATTTCGGCAACGGTTACGCTTGCCCCGGTGTCGTAGGTGATCCCTTCTGTTGTGCGTTTCATTTGTTAACCTGTTAAAGTTTGTGGAAGTTGTGGGATAGCCTGTAGCGTGCTATGCATTGGAAGCGGACTGCTAGCCAAGTGTCGTTTGATATTCCCGAGATAAGGGGTATAAAGGATTCAGGTTGTACATTGCAAGCTAGTAGAAGGTCTATTGCCCTAATCCGCTCCGGGTACTTTGTGACCCATTCGTTGTTCAGCCCTTCAACGGTGATGGCTTCGCTCGGTTCGTCGCGTGTCGTGGTCATGGGTAATTCCTCGTAAGGTAGATCGTAAACATTAGAATTTCGTGGGGGATCATGCGGGCCACCTGTCGTCGAGGTGTTTGAGTAGCAGGGTGAGGTCGTCCGTGAAGTGTTGGAGGAGTCTAATGACGTCGCGTTGTTGTTGGTGGTTGGGCGATGTCGGATATTCGGCAAGCAATTGTATGCCCTCGTTTAGGCAGACTATTCTCCCGCAGATCTCCTTCCGAAGGAAATTGCATTCTCCTGCTGTTTTCATCTCTTCGATGCGGGTCTCTGTAAGTGGTGTCGGCATGGCGTGCTCCTTGTGTTGTTGTATACGTTTGTTAACAAACGTATCTTAATGCGGAACCGTATAAATGTCAAGTGTTTCAGAAAATAAAGATTTAAGTTGACAATGCGGGGCGCGTTTCGTAGTTTCGTTAACCATCATTCCGGGAGGAGGAAAATTGAAAAAGAAAACGAAAAAGAAGGGTGTAAAGCCCTCGGGGCGTCGGTCTGCGGCGATGAAGAGCCTAAAAAAGAGTTATCACAAGGGGGCGGTCGTGGAAACGTCGGCCTCTGTTGCCTCTGTGGTTGTTTCATCCGATCCGGTTGTCGGGTTTCGCGTTCCTCCGGATATGCGGGCGGAGCTTGACAAGTGTTTCAAAAAGAACTATCCCCGGTGGCGCGTGTTTGCCTCGATGCTGCGGGATCTCTGTGAAAGGGGGTTGAGAAGTGAAGAGGCTGTAAGTTGATTGTTTTCCTTTGTGTTGCGGGCCCCGGCTTGGACTATGCCCCGTTCAGCATACCACGTAGATGCTTAGGGGGTGAGCCTTGGAAACCGGGGCCCTTTCATGTCTACTTGACAATGTCCCTAAAAAAGTGGAGATTTGGCCCATGAATGGAATGAGTTTGTTACCTATTGAGTGGCGGTCTTTGGCGGGTGGTACTGAGTGGAAGGTGGGGGGTATGCTTTCGGCGTCGGTCGGTCGTTTCTGTCTGCCTGGGGCTTCTGTCCCGCGTGAATATGTGGACATGGTGTTAATTGATCGGGAAAACCATTTGATCGCGGTTTCGAGTGCTTCCTCTGAGATCCGCCTTAAAAAGTCCGGTGTCATTTCGGGCGGAGTGATCGGCGGTGTCTAATGATTGGACGGCAACACATAAGGGGATCGCTCTCGATCATACGATTTGGATTCAGTTTAAGGGCGGGCTCGTTTTCAATTTCACGGTGAAGGATAAAGAGGGGAAGCTTGTCGAGTCTTTCCTTTGGGAGTTGGACAAAAAAACTTTTTCGGCGTGGCTTCGGGCTTTGATGTTTAAGTAACCTGTTAACAATAAGGGATCGTATCATGAAAATGAAAACACTGTCCTGTCTCTTTAGCGTCGGAACGGTGATTATCTCCCTCGCTCTCTTTGTTCTCTCTTCGGCGTTCTCGGGGTGTGCGGCTGTCACTCCGGGGACGATCGACAAGATTTGTGCAACGGAGGCTTCTATTCATGCGGTGGTAGAGCAACTCTGTGCGATGAAGAAATTGATCCCGGCTTCTCCGGCCTCGGGGAAGGTCGCGCAAGGTGTCCAGGGCGGGGGTAGCTCTGTCGTGGATTCCCCGGCTGTTACGTCTATGAGTGAGCCGGATTCTATCCGGGAACTAGTCTTAAAAAAATATGTCTCTGTCCTCTCGGACAGTCTTAAAAATCTTGCACAGAATCCCCCGGACGGTGTGATCGATTCGCAGGAGTTGGAGCTTCGGCGGATTATTGCCGTTCTCTCGGATAGCTTGGCGAAGGAAACGCAACCTTGATGACTGCTCAACCTCTGACCGTTGCTCAAACGGTGGGGGAAATAGTGCGCCTCGCGAATGAGTATCAGTCGGACGTTGCGGGCGTTCCGTGGTACTCGGTGCAAGATATTTTCCGCACCGTTCGGGGCTTGCCGTATGTCCCCGATGAAGAGGCCCCGGAAAACGAATTAGGGGCAATGGAGTTTCTGAAACGTCCAGGCTTGACATTGCGATCGGGCGGGGACTGTGACGATAAGACGGCTCTGGCTCTTGCGGGGCTTGTGAAGTTGGGTGTCCCCGCTCGGGTCGTTACCGTGTCGTACAATCCCGATCAAGTACTCGAACACGTTTACCTAGAAGTCATGCTTCTTGGTACTTCCTTCTGGCAACCGTTCGATCCTACGAATACGGATCGACCGTTCACAGAAAAACCGTTCACCTCAAAAATTGCGTGGGGTTGATTATGGCGCGTCCAATCTTGGCGGTACTGGAAACAGGTGTGCAAGATACTATCGGGCCCGCGTTCGGTGAAGGATTGAACTGTCCCCTTGCCGATGGAGATACGCCTTCATCGCCCTCTGTAGTCTCGGGCTATGCGGATTGGAAAACCCTTCTTGCCCAGGCACAGAGTGCCCTCCCTGGGGCAACCATTCCAGGGAATATCCAGGCTCTTAGTTCGATGGCGTCAATAGCGACGGCTGCCCTTCCTATTCCTGTTGTGGGGGTGATTGTTGCGGCGGTGGTGGGCGCGTTCCTCTCAATCTTTGGGATCAAGCAACCTACGCAGCACGTCCCGAGTGCGGACGCCGCAAACAGTGCCCGCAATTTTTGGAATGCTTCCATGCTTCCGGTGATCAATTCGGCGGGGGCTCTCTCCTCCGATGCGTTTCAACAACTCTGGAAATGCTTCCAGAATTTTGACGGTCACATGGTTGACGTCTTTTCCTCTTGGTGGGACGGTGCGGCTGTGAAGTACGGGCCACCTCATGATCTCCGCGTCGTGGATCTGACTGGACTATCTCAAGCGGACGTTGTAAACGGCTATATGTACGAAGCCATTTACTTTTGGTTTTGGCTCCTGACGAGTCAAGCGGACGCCGAAACGGTGCAACAGAATATGCATGATTGGTACTTTACGAATATCGAGGCGTATATCACAAAACCGATGGACGCCTGGTATCGTACAAAGTACAATGAGTCCTTGGATCAGGTTGTGAATGATAAGGGGGTCAAGGGTAGCTCTATCCCCGGCCTCTCATCCGCAGGCGGTACGTCCTGGGCTCCTGCTGCGGCGGGTGTCGGTATTCTGGCGTTGCTCCTTGCGGGATCGAAAATGCGGAAAGCTTCTTAATATGTCCATCTCGGTGAATTTGCAGACATCCTCGGGGGCGAATACTACGCGGCAATTTCAGCCGGGGGATGGCGTTTCCGTTTACGGGAAAGTCACCGGGGCCCTCGGGGTGGGGGAACCTTCCTCGAATGTTATCCTTGAACTTGTTAACGGGGCGGGACAGTCGGTAGGGTATCAAAACCTTACGACGGATATTTGGGGGGACTATGCTGGATGGCTGGATCTCCCTTTCGTATCGCAGAAAATGATCCTGAAAATATCGGCGCAGCTCCCGGTATCGGGTGTTGAGAATGTCACGGTTCCGATCGGCGTCGGTGTTGTTGCTGACCCTCTCCCTGTCCAGGTTGATCAATCGCAGTCATTGATCGACGTGATCGAGAAGGTTGCGATTTGGGGCGGTGTTGCTATTGTCGGATTTTATGTATTACCTTTGGTCGTTGGTGCTGTGAGGAAAAAGTAACTAACCCTAGGGAGGTGTGCAATGGCTCGTCTGCTCGTTACTGACAATATCATCCTGTTCACAAAGGCAATTCAGGGTGCGCCGTCTGATTATGCGATCCCGGCTGGCATGGAACTGGATGACCTTGATAACAAGGTGATCACTCATGCCACCACGAAACAGGCGATCGATTTCCGCCATGTCTCGGGCGTGTTGAATGGAAAGACTGTCACCGGGTACGTGCTGGATAAGTACGTGACAGAGATCCCGGTCGAAGCTCCTCCGGAAAAACCTGCGAAGAGGTAAGGGGGAGGGCTTCTTTTATGTCAATATCGCGAGAGGGATTAGGGGAGAGTGTAAGGGTTTTTGAGCGGTTCAATCAGAAGGAACCGCATAAGCTCGTGACAGTATCGCTTGACTTCTCGAAACCTCTTGTCTATATTGGCCGTGTGCCGGAGATTCACTATAAATCCAGGCGTGAAGGTGGAAGAGAGAAGCACTACTATCACGTAGTTGAGCGTCCTGGTAAATTGTATGCTCACCCTGACGGCGACTTTATGATCTTAGTCGGGGGATCGACTGTCATCGGTCAAGAGTTGGAAGAAAATCCACAACGTGCGAAGCGAAGAAAAAGGAGGGTGTAACGATGGATCTGGATCTGCTCGAACCTGTCGAAAATAAGGGGCGTCGGCGTCATCGATCGGCCTCGCGTCGGCGTGCTGTTCCGCGTCGGCGTCGTGTTGTTCACCGGAATGCGTCAAGTCATCGCAGACGTTCACACCTCGGGCACTATGTCGTGCTCAACAAGGGGCGGCGTCATGCAGCGCACCGAAACGCGGGACGCAGTTCGATCGTTAGCTCTGTCATGGAAACGGGAAAGAGTGCGATCGTGGCCCTGGCAGGAATCCAGGTTAATCAGCTCGCGGGCAACCTTGTTGCCTCCAAGCTTCTTGGAGTGTCGGGCTTGCAGCGGAGTCTTACCAAGGTGGGAACGGCTGTCGCTCTTCCTGTCCTGGCAAGTTTTGTCGTGCCTCGGGCATATCATAAGATGCTGACAGAGGCGGCGGGTGCGGCGATCGCGATTGAAGCGGCGAAGTACCTGAATCAGAATGTTCTCCCTGCAATGGGGGATATGGGATCGCTTATGTCCAGTTCTGACATTGACGTCCCTGCGGGCTATGTGGCCCCCGCTCCTGCGGTTATCCGGCCTTTCGGTTGGAATCCGAGAGTTAACGCGGCGGGTGGTTTCGCTCGGGATATTAAACCGATGTCTGCCTTGATCGGCGGGCGGGCGGTGTCGGCTTTGATCGGCAACCGTTCGGCCATGTCGGCCTCGGGTGTGTATGACTCGGATAATGCTGCATCGGGTGCGGTGTATTGATAACCTGTCAACAGGTTATCGAGGGTACTAAAGTCAACGGGGGGGCTACGCGGTGGGACGTGAAGCCCCCTAAATCAGAGAACAAGACAATGTGAGGTGTGCGATGGGAAACCCGGTCAACAGTCCCCGTTTGATGCGGTCGCAGATGCAACCGCAGATCGCCGGGGGTGCGGAGATTCAAGATGCACGGCTTTACTCGTATATCACCCTTCCGGCTGCAATCAATCCGGCGAACGGGAATCTTTTTTTCGCCGATATTGAGGGCACGGTGGGACGGCAGCGCACAAACATGACCCGATCGGGTGAAGTCCCCGGACAGACGAATTTTGAGATTTTCGGGATCGGGATCAAGTTCCTCGCGCCTCTCACGGTGCTCTATACGAGCTACCGGACGGCGATCCTTGATGCGTGGGCTCAACTCAAAGTCAATCAGTCCGAGCGGTGGGTGTCTCACCTCGGGGGCCTGGTGGAATCAGCGTCGGTCATTGCTCCGAGCTTTTCGGCGGCGGCTGGTGACAACCCTGTCATGACACAACAATCGCTTTCGTTCGTGGTTCCTGTTGATCCGACGATCCTGATTCAAGGCGGCGTGCAATTCGAGTTCCGCATTTACTTCGCTACAAACGTTGCGGCTCTCGGCTCTACGGTCATGGGTGTCGAGTTCCTCGGCCTCTTGGATCGTGGAGACATTCAGCTTGATCAAACGCGGACAACGCAGACGCCCGCGCTTGTGAAGCAACAGTATAGCTCTCTGTAAGTTGTCCGGTATTGGGTGGCGTCGTGCCGATGCACTCAAAACGGGGGGGGTGTGTTTGGGGGAGCTTTACCACCTCCCCTTTTTCTCTTGAAACGGATAACTGAAAAGAGGCTATGCATGGATTCTCTCACGAATGCTTTCAAGGCGATCGGCGGATTTTTTCAATTCATCGCTGAGGGCCTAAAAACTTTTTTCCTCCCGGCTGAACCGTTCTGGAATGTCCTTAACCTTACGATCCCGGCTGGTCAACTCTCGCTCTTGAATCAAGCAATTGATCTCAAGCTTGGGTTCCCCTTCTATGTCTACGCGATTTCTAACAGTTCGGTGAATGCTCAAGATCCCGGGATCACTTTTGAGATAAAGGGGACGGGGGGCGGTGTCCAGTTCCAGAACAGTCCTATCCGTATGGCGGCGTTAATGTGGGCGGGTAACTCTCAAAGGTTTTGGCTGCGGCGTCCGTTTTGTGTCGTGCCGAAGGGATCGCTGACAATGTCATTCTTTATCCCGGTGGCGCAGGACGATCCTGTAAACTTTCAATTCCTCTTTCTCGGATGGAAGGGGCTGGCGTCGTACACTTCGATCAATGGGGGGGCCTCATGATTCCTACAGACAACACAACGCCGGGGATCGTTACTCGGGGCCTTGCCTCTTGGGCGGGGTACTTGCAAACATTCGTTAACGGCGTGGCAAGTATCTTTCTTCCGGCTGAACCGTATTTCCATGTTTTTGATTTCACCTTGGCCGGGAATCAGGTCTTGAACGATCAACCTTTGGATATGCAATTGCCGTTCGAATTTGATGTCCATGCCCTGGGGTGTACCTACGCTGCGGATCACTCGGATTTTTCTTTTCTCTTCAAAGGGACGGGAGGCGGGATCTTTTTTGGTAATCAAAAAATCCAGGCGTCCGCGTTGTACACGCTAGATGGTGATCCGGTGTTTTGGTTCCATCGGCCATTCACGATCGCGCCTCTTGCGTCTATGAGTATTGACCTTCAAGAGTTGTCTGGCAATGCGTACACCGGACAGCTCGTCTTGTGTGGCTATAAGTCACAGTCACAGTATACAACACCGTAAACGGGGCGGGGTGATCACAATGGGTGCTTATAATCCTCTAGCAAGGGAAGCGGCTCTAGGGAATGATCCTGCTCCTGTTAGCAATATCCCCGCGCCTCTCAATAGTGTCCAGGTCGTTCCTAACCCGTTCCAGCCTGTCTTTTTCAGGTTTACCGATCCGGGTCCTGCTGTCCGCAAGCTCGAAATTCCGAAGCTTACGAGAAACCTAGTGTTTGTTAACGAGTTGGTTTCTAATCAAGTTTTTTGGTCATACGGATCGCATGGGCCCCTTGTCGGTGGTTATGTTCAGAGTGCGGACGGGATCATTGAAGTCGGGGAACGTTTCGCGTTCTGGGATCTCAATCTCGTTTCAACGGTGCTGTATCTTCAGGCAATTTCTCCGGCTGCTCCTGACCTGCGGATCTGGTTCTGGTAAACGAAGTGAGGCTATGCAATGGGAATGAATGTAAGTTCAAGCTTGATAGGGCAAACGTCGCTGCCTACGAGTCCTTCGGTCCAGGTGATCGCTAATCCTGCGGCGGGTGCTGACTGGCAGTTCCAGAACAATGCTCTGGGTGCTGTCACTATGCGGCTTTATCAAGTCTATGCAAAGCTTGTGACGGCTACAACAGTCTTGGCCCCGGCTCGTGAAGTGCATTTGCAGACATTCGTTCCTGCGGGGCCTCCGGTTACTATGTGGCGGTTTCCAGTGCCGAACGATCAAGGCGATGCAACGACGATCGAATACTTGTGGAGTATGGGGACAGGAACCTTTGTCCTCGGGGCTTCTCATGCGGTTCTTGGGCTTCCGTACAATGTGGATCTCCCGGTGAATACATTTATAGCGTCGTTTACGGACGGCTTGCAGCCAACAGATCAGTGGTCGAACATTACCTTGCTTTGGGCCCCGTTTAGTCGTTTCCCTATTTGATAACGGGTAAACCTGCTGGCCATTGGTGTTCGTGTTAACAAGTTGCGGAGGTGTCGAATGAGTGTTAACGATTTTACTGATTACCCGAAAAGACTTCTTTGCCGTCTAACACAGACGGGGGTTCTCGCTCCTGTCATCTCGTCGGTGATTATCAATACACTTGGCGTGCTTCCGGTTATGTCTTATAGTGCAGTGGGAAGCTATGTCGGTGCGTTCCCGTTGGCTGTTATGAAGCTTGGTCAATCGCGTGTTCAATTTTGGTCGGGGAACGGTAATCAGTATTTAGTTTTTAATTCTATCCTTACCGGATCAAGTGCTACAAATTTTACGCTTACAACGAATGATCCTTCAACGGGTAATGGTGCGGATGGAGGGATCGGTTCTGCGGCAGGAACTGCGGCTTGGCTTGAAATTATGGTCTATCCATGAGTCCGGTCGTCGTGAATACCTGGGGGAGTCTCGTTGACAGTGTGATCTCCCTTGTCTCTTCTCTGGAATCCGGTACGGGCCTCCTCGATGGAGTCTCCGCAACGGGGCTCACCTCTGCTGACCTTCGGAATATCATCCTTGCGATCGTTGAACATGAATCCGGCGGGAACCCTGCTGCTGAGGGCGATCAAAATGCTACGGGCGGATTTAATAGCGTCGGCCTCATGCAAATAAATTGGGCGGCTCACGGAAGCGATCCGAACCTCTTGATGATCGAACAACTCCCGGGCGGGGCCATTCATTATGTGCGGATTGCTAGCCGGGATGAATTGTTTGATCCGGCAACCAATCTTACGGCGGGCCTGCGGATCTTCCTGGGGCAGCTCAAAAAATTTGAGGATGTCTCGCTCGCAATACTCGGGTACAACGGGCCCGCGGACGCAGCACATTATCATGCCGATCCTACCTGGGTTCCCCCAAACATTTCTTACCTCTCGGATGTCCTGGACATTCTCGGTGAAACCTTCCAGAGTGCTACCAAGCAATTCCCCTCGATCGTTCCTGTGATGGGGCTTCTTCTTGTGGGTACGGGGATCGTGCTGTGGAAAAATCACAGACAGAAAGTGAAGTGATCCCTCTATGGCTACCAAGGAAACAACAGTGACCCGGCGCGAACGTGAATTGACGGAAGATCCCGATCCTATCTATTTGGCAATCAAGGACTTCTTGAACGAGGGCGGTCCTCTTCCCGATGAAATGGAAGAGTTCGACTTTAGGATCACCGTTCAGCGTATGGGGCGCGATGGCAAGGCGGAGCATGGCCATAGCATGGAATGCGATTCTCTGTCAAGGGAATTGATGGGGGTCATCCTGGATGATCCCGCCTTGGGCCCCGGTCGCTATATCTTTTGGGTGAGGCATCGCAAGGGGGGATCGGGTGATCCCTGGAAGCTGACAAAGATCGCGGGTGTGCGTATTACAGATCCGGAAGATGGAGAGTACGATCGCCCTATCTCCGGAGATAGTGCGCCGCCGTTATCAAGTGGCCCTGTTAACGTGCAGCCTGTTGTTCAAGGTGAATCCCTCTCTGATAAGATGTTCCTCCTTCTCATGAAACAGATGACAGACACAAACAATGCGATCCTTTCCTCCCTGGCGAAGATGGCGGGAGGTGGTAGCGGGGCGACAACGGAAACAATCTTGGATGCGATCCGGCTTGGCGGAGAAATGGCCGGAGGCGGGGCCCTCTCTCGTGGTGAGGAAGAGGGTGAGCCTCCCGATGAAGAGGGCTTGATGGAGAAGCTCGTAAAGTTCGGCCTCGATATGGCTCAAAAGATCACGGAGTCGCAGCCGGGGGGATCTGTTCCGGTGGATCAGATGCGTCAAGTAGCTGTTGACCGGGGGATCGATCCTGAAACAGTTCTACGCAACAGGGGAATGGAGATTCACGAAGGGCCTCCGCAAGAGTAGTGGGCAAAAAAATCCCCACATCTTTCTACCTGCCAAGGCGATTGAAGTAGGGAATTTTTCGGCCTCTTCAGGCTCGATTGTATTCAAGATAGGGCATTCAAGATATTATGTCAAGTACCTGCATGGAAAATCGCATAAAAAACACCGAACCCCTCGGCTTACCCCTGGAGACCCCCGCTAATACGTCCAGAAAGCCCTTGGCTCGATATGCCGATCGCAACAGGCTAAAGAGTGCCCCCTCCCATGAGTTCACTCCCTGGCAAAGCCCCTGGGAACGTAGGAAGGGCGTCCTTGTCTCATCCCGGAACAAGGGGCGGTTCCTCGCACCTCCGGGGCTCCTTGACCTGGATGAACGGCTCCGCCTTGTTATCTTGAATATACGGCAAAGTACGCATGGGTGTACCCCTCAATACTTCCAAGTTGTTTGTGGATGCGGGTTTAGGGCGTTGGTGCGTGGATGCATGAAATACGACTGCCCGCAGTGCGGGAATCATATAGGACGGCGTCGGGCGAAGCGGGCAAAGGAACGGCTTGACAAAGGGCGTGGAAACAGGCAGATCCTCTATACCGTGTTTACAATACCCCCTGAATTAAGGCTAAAATTCAAGGACAAGAAAGAATGGCGTAAAGCGTGCCGTTTGGCCTGGTCGATCCTGCGGGACGGTTTCGCCGGCGAATTTGGGGTAGAGTCTACTCATCCCCACGGCGATCCCCTTGACCCGGATAATACGTTAGCTGCGGAGGGCGACGGCGGGATCTTTCATCCGCACATGAATTTTCTGTGGGTACGGGCGGAGGGGAAACGGGGGTATTTCACTCCTGTAGAGCTACGATGGCTGAAGAAGCTCTGGATTGAGGGCCTTGCAAAGCTCACCGGGGCCCGTCCTCCTGTAGTGAACGTCTGGCATCATTACTACAAAACCAAGGTGGAACTATCCGAGCGCATACGTTATGTCATGCGGACGTTTCCCGGATTCTCTGAGTGGGTAGGGTCGATCCGGTGGTACGGGAAATACCCGCGGTCAAAAAAAGAGGACAAGTCTGACGGGACTTGCCCTCATTGCCACCAAACGCCTCTCTGGATCTGCTCGATGACCCGGACGGAATACCTAGAGTTTCGCCGGGATCATGAAGAACTTGATGAAGATTTGCCCCCTCCTGATATTCTACGGCGTTGAACCTTCCCGCTCGGGGCGTCCTGTCTGTCTGTGAGTGTTGCAGCCCGCTCGATCAATCCATACTCTGTTGTAAATGTGATCGCCTCTCCTATCGTCCAGTCTCTGGTTTTCCCATGCACGGTATTTAATTGGCTGAGTGTGCAGTGGATCACGTCGCTGTTGTCCCAAACGTGTTCGGTCAACCGGGCGAAATATCGGCCCCGCTCTGAGTGGTTTACTAGGATGCGGGTTCCTTTGGTGTGTAGTATACGCGGCATTTCGTTACCTCGTTATCCTGTGGTTTCGTCAATCTGTTTGAGCTTGGAAAGGTGTTCTTCGATCCAGGCTTTGATCTCTTCTGCGGGCAAGTGTCCCCCTTCTTCTGGCATCCCTTCGAGAAAATCCCTCTTAAAAGCTTGATGAAGTGTCCAGGCGGTGTCTGTCACTATGCCTAAAGCTATTCGGTGGATCTGCGTCGTTTCGTCAATTGGTAGGAAGTGAGCTAGTACGTTGAGGGCAAGATCGGCGGGGCCTGAACCTGAATATCCCCATTCAAAACCTCCGGGGCTGTGGTAGCTGTATCTTTGCGGGATGTTCGTTGAGGGTGTCCCGTCTGGCATCCGGACGCAAACAAGGCCGATCACTTCGATCGGGCCCGCGTCGTTGACGGCTGCGCCTTTGAAAAGTGATAGCTGGAATGATAGCTTTTCCCGGCATATGGGCCCGATCCCTTGTCTGACTGATTCTGGATCGGATAGTGGGCGGTGGCAGTTGTGGCAGTTCATAGCTTGGCCTTTCCTTTCTCAACCTTCGGCGCGTGTTCGGGGCAAAGGTCAACGTACCCGTTGCAATACCACCCTTGTTGCTCTGCTGGAATGTAAAGAAGTCCCGTGTAGTCGTTAGGGTTTTCAGCGAGGGACTTGCATCGCCGTTCTTGTATAAATTGACGGCTGCAACCTTTTGATCCGCACCGGGTCAAATAGATGATCGTGGTACTCATGGTTTAACCTTTCCTTGTTGTCCCCGCGGTGGAAAATGTTCAGGACAAAACTGTTTGTACCCGTCCCCGTACCATCCTAACCGTTTGGAGTACTTCTGCTGGTAGCCAAGCTCTTCCATGGAAAGGAACGGATCGGCGCGTCCTGCTTCTCGGGTGGTAAAGCTTCGGGCACATCCTGGATAATCGCAGGTGGTGAGGTATACCTGTAGGATGCTCATGGCTGTTCCTCGGTGTTTGGAATATCTGGATTCCTGTTCTCTGTGGGGAGGTCGGGCCACGGGGCGTGTAGTTCAATTGTCTGAAAAGTATCCCAAGGACATTTGACAAGGTCAAGGTCTGTCGTGTGAGTAACCCCTAGGTGGGTGATGTGCAAGATCCCGAGTGTGTCACGGCTTATAACGATCCGCGTACCCGGTAGAATGAGGAACCGACGTTCTTTTGGTGTTGGCATTGTCTTACCTCCTGATTTTTGATTCACGGATAGCGACGATCGCGCAAGTATTGGAGTAGCTTGGAACCTCGTGGCCTGTCTCCCATGCTGAAACGGTGGCCTGTCGTACCTCTAGCCGTTTCGCAAATTGTCGCTGCGTGTCTCCGAGTGAGCGGCGGATCGCCCGGATGTCTACGGCGTGGAGTGTGTTGGTGATCGTGTTCATGGGGTGTCCCTCTTCGCCGGGAAAACGTCCAGAGTAGTGAAGTAGTGAATCCCCATCATTTCCCACCATTGCTGGGCACAGTCCCGCGTGCAAGGCATGATATGATCCCCGGTGTGCGGTGATCTCATGTAGAGGAAATAAAGTTCTCCGTCCTGAAATTCCAGGGTAAGGCGGGTTGCGGTGGTTGACGGCATTTCGGCAACGGTTACGCTTGCCCCGGTGTCGTAGGTGATCCCTTCTGTTGTGCGTTTCATTTGTTAACCTGTTAAAGTTTGTGGAAGTTGTGGGATAGCCTGTAGCGTGCTATGCATTGGAAGCGGACTGCTAGCCAAGTGTCGTTTGATATTCCCGAGATAAGGGGTATAAAGGATTCAGGTTGTACATTGCAAGCTAGTAGAAGGTCTATTGCCCTAATCCGCTCCGGGTACTTTGTGACCCATTCGTTGTTCAGCCCTTCAACGGTGATGGCTTCGCTCGGTTCGTCGCGTGTCGTGGTCATGGGTAATTCCTCGTAAGGTAGATCGTAAACATTAGAATTTCGTGGGGGATCATGCGGGCCACCTGTCGTCGAGGTGTTTGAGTAGCAGGGTGAGGTCGTCCGTGAAGTGTTGGAGGAGTCTAATGACGTCGCGTTGTTGTTGGTGGTTGGGCGATGTCGGATATTCGGCAAGCAATTGTATGCCCTCGTTTAGGCAGACTATTCTCCCGCAGATCTCCTTCCGAAGGAAATTGCATTCTCCTGCTGTTTTCATCTCTTCGATGCGGGTCTCTGTAAGTGGTGTCGGCATGGCGTGCTCCTTGTGTTGTTGTATACGTTTGTTAACAAACGTATCTTAATGCGGAACCGTATAAATGTCAAGTGTTTCAGAAAATAAAGATTTAAGTTGACAATGCGGGGCGCGTTTCGTAGTTTCGTTAACCATCATTCCGGGAGGAGGAAAATTGAAAAAGAAAACGAAAAAGAAGGGTGTAAAGCCCTCGGGGCGTCGGTCTGCGGCGATGAAGAGCCTAAAAAAGAGTTATCACAAGGGGGCGGTCGTGGAAACGTCGGCCTCTGTTGCCTCTGTGGTTGTTTCATCCGATCCGGTTGTCGGGTTTCGCGTTCCTCCGGATATGCGGGCGGAGCTTGACAAGTGTTTCAAAAAGAACTATCCCCGGTGGCGCGTGTTTGCCTCGATGCTGCGGGATCTCTGTGAAAGGGGGTTGAGAAGTGAAGAGGCTGTAAGTTGATTGTTTTCCTTTGTGTTGCGGGCCCCGGCTTGGACTATGCCCCGTTCAGCATACCACGTAGATGCTTAGGGGGTGAGCCTTGGAAACCGGGGCCCTTTCATGTCTACTTGACAATGTCCCTAAAAAAGTGGAGATTTGGCCCATGAATGGAATGAGTTTGTTACCTATTGAGTGGCGGTCTTTGGCGGGTGGTACTGAGTGGAAGGTGGGGGGTATGCTTTCGGCGTCGGTCGGTCGTTTCTGTCTGCCTGGGGCTTCTGTCCCGCGTGAATATGTGGACATGGTGTTAATTGATCGGGAAAACCATTTGATCGCGGTTTCGAGTGCTTCCTCTGAGATCCGCCTTAAAAAGTCCGGTGTCATTTCGGGCGGAGTGATCGGCGGTGTCTAATGATTGGACGGCAACACATAAGGGGATCGCTCTCGATCATACGATTTGGATTCAGTTTAAGGGCGGGCTCGTTTTCAATTTCACGGTGAAGGATAAAGAGGGGAAGCTTGTCGAGTCTTTCCTTTGGGAGTTGGACAAAAAAACTTTTTCGGCGTGGCTTCGGGCTTTGATGTTTAAGTAACCTGTTAACAATAAGGGATCGTATCATGAAAATGAAAACACTGTCCTGTCTCTTTAGCGTCGGAACGGTGATTATCTCCCTCGCTCTCTTTGTTCTCTCTTCGGCGTTCTCGGGGTGTGCGGCTGTCACTCCGGGGACGATCGACAAGATTTGTGCAACGGAGGCTTCTATTCATGCGGTGGTAGAGCAACTCTGTGCGATGAAGAAATTGATCCCGGCTTCTCCGGCCTCGGGGAAGGTCGCGCAAGGTGTCCAGGGCGGGGGTAGCTCTGTCGTGGATTCCCCGGCTGTTACGTCTATGAGTGAGCCGGATTCTATCCGGGAACTAGTCTTAAAAAAATATGTCTCTGTCCTCTCGGACAGTCTTAAAAATCTTGCACAGAATCCCCCGGACGGTGTGATCGATTCGCAGGAGTTGGAGCTTCGGCGGATTATTGCCGTTCTCTCGGATAGCTTGGCGAAGGAAACGCAACCTTGATGACTGCTCAACCTCTGACCGTTGCTCAAACGGTGGGGGAAATAGTGCGCCTCGCGAATGAGTATCAGTCGGACGTTGCGGGCGTTCCGTGGTACTCGGTGCAAGATATTTTCCGCACCGTTCGGGGCTTGCCGTATGTCCCCGATGAAGAGGCCCCGGAAAACGAATTAGGGGCAATGGAGTTTCTGAAACGTCCAGGCTTGACATTGCGATCGGGCGGGGACTGTGACGATAAGACGGCTCTGGCTCTTGCGGGGCTTGTGAAGTTGGGTGTCCCCGCTCGGGTCGTTACCGTGTCGTACAATCCCGATCAAGTACTCGAACACGTTTACCTAGAAGTCATGCTTCTTGGTACTTCCTTCTGGCAACCGTTCGATCCTACGAATACGGATCGACCGTTCACAGAAAAACCGTTCACCTCAAAAATTGCGTGGGGTTGATTATGGCGCGTCCAATCTTGGCGGTACTGGAAACAGGTGTGCAAGATACTATCGGGCCCGCGTTCGGTGAAGGATTGAACTGTCCCCTTGCCGATGGAGATACGCCTTCATCGCCCTCTGTAGTCTCGGGCTATGCGGATTGGAAAACCCTTCTTGCCCAGGCACAGAGTGCCCTCCCTGGGGCAACCATTCCAGGGAATATCCAGGCTCTTAGTTCGATGGCGTCAATAGCGACGGCTGCCCTTCCTATTCCTGTTGTGGGGGTGATTGTTGCGGCGGTGGTGGGCGCGTTCCTCTCAATCTTTGGGATCAAGCAACCTACGCAGCACGTCCCGAGTGCGGACGCCGCAAACAGTGCCCGCAATTTTTGGAATGCTTCCATGCTTCCGGTGATCAATTCGGCGGGGGCTCTCTCCTCCGATGCGTTTCAACAACTCTGGAAATGCTTCCAGAATTTTGACGGTCACATGGTTGACGTCTTTTCCTCTTGGTGGGACGGTGCGGCTGTGAAGTACGGGCCACCTCATGATCTCCGCGTCGTGGATCTGACTGGACTATCTCAAGCGGACGTTGTAAACGGCTATATGTACGAAGCCATTTACTTTTGGTTTTGGCTCCTGACGAGTCAAGCGGACGCCGAAACGGTGCAACAGAATATGCATGATTGGTACTTTACGAATATCGAGGCGTATATCACAAAACCGATGGACGCCTGGTATCGTACAAAGTACAATGAGTCCTTGGATCAGGTTGTGAATGATAAGGGGGTCAAGGGTAGCTCTATCCCCGGCCTCTCATCCGCAGGCGGTACGTCCTGGGCTCCTGCTGCGGCGGGTGTCGGTATTCTGGCGTTGCTCCTTGCGGGATCGAAAATGCGGAAAGCTTCTTAATATGTCCATCTCGGTGAATTTGCAGACATCCTCGGGGGCGAATACTACGCGGCAATTTCAGCCGGGGGATGGCGTTTCCGTTTACGGGAAAGTCACCGGGGCCCTCGGGGTGGGGGAACCTTCCTCGAATGTTATCCTTGAACTTGTTAACGGGGCGGGACAGTCGGTAGGGTATCAAAACCTTACGACGGATATTTGGGGGGACTATGCTGGATGGCTGGATCTCCCTTTCGTATCGCAGAAAATGATCCTGAAAATATCGGCGCAGCTCCCGGTATCGGGTGTTGAGAATGTCACGGTTCCGATCGGCGTCGGTGTTGTTGCTGACCCTCTCCCTGTCCAGGTTGATCAATCGCAGTCATTGATCGACGTGATCGAGAAGGTTGCGATTTGGGGCGGTGTTGCTATTGTCGGATTTTATGTATTACCTTTGGTCGTTGGTGCTGTGAGGAAAAAGTAACTAACCCTAGGGAGGTGTGCAATGGCTCGTCTGCTCGTTACTGACAATATCATCCTGTTCACAAAGGCAATTCAGGGTGCGCCGTCTGATTATGCGATCCCGGCTGGCATGGAACTGGATGACCTTGATAACAAGGTGATCACTCATGCCACCACGAAACAGGCGATCGATTTCCGCCATGTCTCGGGCGTGTTGAATGGAAAGACTGTCACCGGGTACGTGCTGGATAAGTACGTGACAGAGATCCCGGTCGAAGCTCCTCCGGAAAAACCTGCGAAGAGGTAAGGGGGAGGGCTTCTTTTATGTCAATATCGCGAGAGGGATTAGGGGAGAGTGTAAGGGTTTTTGAGCGGTTCAATCAGAAGGAACCGCATAAGCTCGTGACAGTATCGCTTGACTTCTCGAAACCTCTTGTCTATATTGGCCGTGTGCCGGAGATTCACTATAAATCCAGGCGTGAAGGTGGAAGAGAGAAGCACTACTATCACGTAGTTGAGCGTCCTGGTAAATTGTATGCTCACCCTGACGGCGACTTTATGATCTTAGTCGGGGGATCGACTGTCATCGGTCAAGAGTTGGAAGAAAATCCACAACGTGCGAAGCGAAGAAAAAGGAGGGTGTAACGATGGATCTGGATCTGCTCGAACCTGTCGAAAATAAGGGGCGTCGGCGTCATCGATCGGCCTCGCGTCGGCGTGCTGTTCCGCGTCGGCGTCGTGTTGTTCACCGGAATGCGTCAAGTCATCGCAGACGTTCACACCTCGGGCACTATGTCGTGCTCAACAAGGGGCGGCGTCATGCAGCGCACCGAAACGCGGGACGCAGTTCGATCGTTAGCTCTGTCATGGAAACGGGAAAGAGTGCGATCGTGGCCCTGGCAGGAATCCAGGTTAATCAGCTCGCGGGCAACCTTGTTGCCTCCAAGCTTCTTGGAGTGTCGGGCTTGCAGCGGAGTCTTACCAAGGTGGGAACGGCTGTCGCTCTTCCTGTCCTGGCAAGTTTTGTCGTGCCTCGGGCATATCATAAGATGCTGACAGAGGCGGCGGGTGCGGCGATCGCGATTGAAGCGGCGAAGTACCTGAATCAGAATGTTCTCCCTGCAATGGGGGATATGGGATCGCTTATGTCCAGTTCTGACATTGACGTCCCTGCGGGCTATGTGGCCCCCGCTCCTGCGGTTATCCGGCCTTTCGGTTGGAATCCGAGAGTTAACGCGGCGGGTGGTTTCGCTCGGGACATTAAACCGATGTCTGCCTTGATCGGCGGGCGGGCGGTGTCGGCTTTGATCGGCAACCGTTCGGCCATGTCGGCCTCGGGTGTGTATGACTCGGATAATGCTGCATCGGGTGCG
>Ga0265316_10002505_pt1 | contig 19018 bp, 14 predicted proteins | sample 4522metaG_FD_202092 | JGI IMG/M metagenome (GOLD analysis project Ga0265316, IMG submission 202092) | Rhizosphere microbial communities from Carex aquatilis grown in University of Washington, Seatle, WA, United States - 4-5-22 metaG | ecosystem: Host-associated > Plants > Roots > Rhizosphere >... | reverse complement strand
TGACCGCAGGCACGGCCTCGCATATCTTCGAGGGATTTTCTGTCTCCGGTAGCTTTACTTTCGCCACCGGCACGCCACTTGCGCCCGACTATCTGAACGCGGTATCAGACGTGGCCCACGGCACGGCCGGCACCCTGCGTCCCAATCATGTGGCGGGTGTTTCGCCCACTGCCGGGGGCGGATCGTTGCAGCGGTGGTTCAATCCTACAGCGTTTCAGCAGCCAACGCCGGATAGCTTTGGTAATGCCTTTGGCAATGTTTCGCGGAATTCGATTACTGGGCCGGGGACCATCCAGAACAACATGGCGCTCTCGAAGACCATGCAACTTGGGGAGACGCGGAGCATGGAAATCCGCGCCACGGCCAACAATGTCTTTAACACTGTGCAGTACTCAGGCGTGGATACGAACCTAACATCGCCCACCGCCGGACAAGTGATTTCGGCAGCTGCGATGCGGTCATTTCAATTTACAGCGAGATTCAGGTTCTAGCGGGTTGGTTGAGTTAGTGGAGTTATACGCAAGTTATGGAGTTGGGAGGGGTGGGTGGAGGTGGGGACGAGAGCGGTGCGGAAGCTGATGGCAGTTGCAGCGGCCCTGACGCTGGCGATGCCGAGCGCTCAACCGGTGCCGGCACAAGACGCCAGCCCGGCACCGGATGCTCAAACCCAGCAAGCGCAGCAGGGCGGCTTTGTGATGAAGGTAAATGCCGAACTGGTGCTGACCAACGTGGTGGTGCGGGACGCCAAGACTGGCGAGCTGGTGCGCGACCTCAAACAGAGCGATTTCAGCGTCTACGAAAACGGCAAGCAGCAGCAGACCGCCGCTTTCGACTTTCAAAGCGTGGACATGGCTACGCCGCTGAATGAGGCCACGGTGAGCGGGTTGGCCGCAAGCGCGAGCAACGCGAACAAAGCCGTGGTCGTGGCCCGGCCTGAGGAGCTTCGCAATCACCGGCTGATCGTGATGTTCTTTGACCTGACTTCGATGCAGCCCGAGGACCTGGACCGCAGCGTGGATGCGGCTCGCGATTTTCTGCGCAGCAAGATGCAGCCGGCAGATCTAGTCGCGCTGGTGTCTCTTGGAGACACACTGAGGGTGGACCAGGACTTTACAGCCGACGAGGATGCACTACTGACCGAGGTGGGCATCTACAACGGCACTGAGAGCCAGGGTTTTGCGGGGGGCGCCAATGCCAATTCGAACCAGGTGGAGGACACCACCGGCTACACGCCGGACGAGAGCGAGTACAACGACATCAATACGGACCGCGAGTTGTTCGCGCTACGGGCCATCTCCAAGTCACTGGAAAAGATCACCGAGAAGAAATCTCTGCTTTACTTCTCTGGCGGCATCTCACGCGACGGCATCGAGAACCAAGCCTCACTGCGAGCTGCCGTCAACGCGGCGGTACGCGCCAACCTGGCCATCTACAGCGTGGATACCCGCGGGTTGCAGGCCGTCACGCCCCTGGGCGACGCCTCCACCGGAAGCTTGCGCGGAACGGGCGCCTACAACGGCGGCGCACTGATGAACAACATGAACGCCAACTTTGCCACGCAGGAGGTGATGGCCACACTCAGCTCCGATACGGGCGGCAAAGCGTTCTTCGACACCAACGACTTTGCTCCGGCATTTGCGCAGGTTGAGCGCGACACTTCAGCCTATTACGCCATCGGCTTTCACTCCTCGAATCCCGCGCGCGATGGCAAGTATCGCAAGCTGACGATCAAGGTGAACAGGCCCGGCGTGAAGCTCGAATATCGTCCAGGATACTATGCACCCACTGATTTCAGGCACTCCGGCCGCGAAGACCGCGAGCGCGAATTGGACGAGCAGCTAGCCAGCGATCTTCCCGCCACCGACATGGCTGTCTATCTTGACGCCATGTACTTCCGACTTGATGAGAACCGCTTCTATGTGCCCGTCTCACTTATCGTGCCCGGCTCACAAATCCCGTTTGTGAAAGGTGGCGACAAGGACAAGGCCACGCTGGATGTGATTGGCGAGGTGATTGACGAGGCCAAGCGGCCCATCGGCAACGCGCGCGAGACGGTGAAGCTGAATCTCGATCCGTCGTTGCAGGCGCGGCAAAAGAACATTGAATATACAACCAGCTTCAACCTGCCGCCGGGCAAGTATCACCTGAAGTTTGTGGTGCGCGAAAACCAGACCGGACGCATGGGCTCGTTCGAGGCCGATATTACGTTGCCGGAGATGAAGAAGGTGCCGCTTCGGATGAGTTCCATCGTGCTGTCTTCACTGCGCCGGCCCAGCAAGCAGCAGAGCCCGCTGGTACGCGGGGGCGAGGAGTACGTGCCCAACATCAGCCACGTCTTTCGCCAAGACCAGCACATGTATCTGCTCTACGAGGTTTACAACCCGGCGCGCGAGAAAGCTGCCGAGATCCAGCCGAAAGGAACCAAGCCGGGCATTAACCTGCTCAGCAGCCTGGAACTGATCCAGGGATCGGTGAAGGTGTATGAATCGTCGCTGGTGCAGGCAAAGGCCATCAATGTGGAAGGCCGCGACGCGGTGGCCGTGGAACTCGACGTGCCGCTCAGCGATCTGAAACCCGGCCCTTATGTGTGCCAGTTGAACGTGATCGACGATGCCGGCGGCAGCTTTGCGTTTCCGCGTTTTGCGGTGCTGGTGCGCGAGCCTGCGCCTGCTCCCAGTTCCGCGGGCTTGCAATAACTTTTCGATGGACGGGATCGGTCTTGGGGCCATCGTTCAAGGCTTAAACGTGGTCCGGCAATCGCTGGCTTCGTTCACGCTCGCCGCCCCGCGATCAGGCGGAAGAGAAAGACAACAATCACTGCGCCCACAATGGCAATCAGTATGGTGTAAAGCAATCCCCCAACGGGCGAAATACCCAGCGCACCGGCAATATATCCTCCTACCACCGCGCCCACGATGCCCAGGAGGGTGTCGGCAATAAAGCCATAACCGTTGCCTTTCATTATCTTTCCGGTGGCCCAACCTGCCACCAGACCAACGAGAATCCACCACAGTAGATGCATATCGACCTCCTTCGGCCTTTTGCCAAAATGTTGGATGCGGGCGACGCCAAACACGGGAAAGACACGCACTCTGTCGAGCAACGCCGGTCCTCAGCACTCGGGCCGTGACGCGATCTGGCCCCATCAGGCTTGGGGTGCATCTTATCCCGAGCCGGCCGGGGTTGAGTATCAAGGAGTATTCATGGCCGTTTCTCAGCGGAAATCTTCTTTCCCTTTCCGCTTATTCTGGGATTACGAGGAGAAGGATGGACAGTCTCAATATGGGCAAGGTAGCGGTGATTACCGGCGCCACCGGGGGAATCGGATCAGCGGTCGCTAGAGCTCTATCCGCCGCAGGGTATTCGCTGGTGCTCACTTCTCCGTCCATGGAGACTTTGACTGAACTGGCCTCCCAGCTTGATGGGCCGTGTACAGTCGTGGCTGGGAATTTGAGGGATGAATCGATTCCGGAGACTTTGTTGAAGGCGGCCATCGACAGGTTCGGGCGTTGCGATATGTGCTTCAACAACGGCGGGCTGCTTGAGGCCGGGACCATTGAGACGATCGACATCGAACGCATTTGCAACATGGTGCGCGTGAATGTAGAAGGAGCGTTTCGCATTGCCTATGTGTTCCTGCAACATTTCGTCCGGCAAGGGCACGGTCACCTGATGAATACCTCAAGTGTGCTGGGTAAAAAAGTGCGTGCGACTGCCGGCGCCTATGCTGCGACCAAATACGCCATCGAAGCTCTCTCAGAGGCTTTGCGCATGGAGTTGTGCAAGACGGATGTCCAGGTGTCCTGTATTGAGCCGGGACTGGTGCGGACCCGCCTCCACGATCGCTGGGAGGTGCCCCCGGCAGAGTTGATGGGGATCGCAGAACCGTTGTCGCCTGACGACATTGCGCGCATGGTGATGTTCATCCTCGAACAGCCGGCGAACGTACGCATTCCCCAACTGATGATCTTGCCCAAGGGCCACGAGATCTAGAGCGGGGCGGCTGAGGCGCGAGGATTCCGGTTCGATTTCGATTCGCGATACGGACAGTGGCGGCATCCCGAGCCGCAGCAAGTTCCACGCTTCAGGAGATACGCCGCGGTGAAGACCAGATTTGGCCCCTCGAAGTAGTAGTCTTCGGATTCGAGAGGGGGCGGGACTTGGGGTTCAGCGCCGGGCGGGTTCTCATCCATCCCTCTATTTTCGCGGATTTGTTTGCCTTGTGCCGCAGGTAAAATTGAAGCATGACACTGACTGCACAGGATCGCGCCCGCCGCATCAAGATCATTCTCTTCGACGTCGATGGAGTCCTGACCGACGGCACCATCTGGCTGGTTCCCGCGCAGGGACATGCAACCGGTGATAGTGAGAAGGAAGCCCGTCTGACGGAGCTGCAGCGGGATGGGCACATCGGATTCGGCGTGCAATCCTCCACCATGACGGAAGCCAAGGGGTACAGCGCACACGATGGCACGGCGATCTCGCTGGCTCGATTAGGCGGCATGAAATGCGGAGTCATTACCAAGCGCATCAGCGAGACCGTGGCCCAGCGCGCCCGCGACCTGAAGCTCGAATTTGTTTACATGGGCCAGGCTTTCAAGATGAGGGCGGTGCGCGAGATCATTGCGAGGGAAGGCGTGACGCTGGAGGAGATCGCGTATGTGGGCGACGACGTGATCGATTTGCCGGTGATGCGCGAGTGCGGCTTTGCGGTGGCCGTGGCCAATGCGCGCGCACAGGTGAAGGCAGAAGCGCATTACGTCACGTCGAACGCCGGCGGCTACGGCGCGGGGCGCGACGCGGTCGAGTTCATTCTTGAAGCCAAGGGGCTGCTCGACCAGGTGATCGCGGAGTACATCGACGAAAGCAACCCGATTTCGCCTTCAATGGACATCGGCAAGGGCGAGGGTCTGGCGTAGTCACGCGGGTGTCAAGCCAGCTTCAGTCCTGCCAAATCCATCCAATTCTTGTATTGCGCGAAGTCGACGGTGGTTGAGGTCGCCAGGTAGTGATTGGTGAACACGCCGGCTCCTTCGATCGTCCATTGCAAACGCCACATCTCAGTTTGAGCGGGATGGGGTAGAGCCCCAATACTTGCTTTGCCATTGGGCTCGACCGCAAACGACGTCTCAAAGAGCTTGGACGAGTCTGATACCCGGGACACTTCAAGGTGGCCGCGACCCGGGCGCAGGGTGTCATTGACTACTGCGATTGAATGCTGGCCCTGCGCTGCCTCGCAGCAGATCGCCTGCACGTCCCGCTGCACGCGCTGAAGGTAATAGAAGGCAAGCTTACGGGTGTTGTAGTAATCCACGACGGCATCGGAGACGATGGGCCACCCGTCGCGTATGTTCCACCACAGGATGCCTTGCTTGAGACCCTTCTGCTGGCGGAAGAGTTCCACGAAAAACTTGAGAGCCTCGGCCTGGGTGATCTGCGAGGCCAGAATGAACTCGTCCAAATTGTCGGGGACGGCACCGAAGAACGCTTTGATCTGGTTGATCATCAGGTCGTTTCTTCCCACGGTGCTCTTATCTTCGGGGCTGAAGCGCACGGATTTGGTAAGCCACTGATCGTTCCACTGATGGCCCTTTACCCAGGGTTCGACAAACTCCGGATCCATCATCCGCTCCAGCGATGCCCGGGAAGGGCAGCCGTGATATCCGATCTCGCTGGCGAAGTGGGCCGGCGATGCGGTGTAGAACGGGGCTTTGAAGTATCCGCGAGGGCCCCAAAGGTGAACCTCGGGCATGGAATCCGGTTTGTTTCCCACGGCGAAAACGGCGGGGCTGTGGTACGGCGAACTGGGCAGATACGCGCGATGTGGATCCAGATCCTTCAAGACGCCGGGAATCACTTCGCGGGTGCTGAGGTCGAGGTTGGGATCGACCGCGGGCTTCCCCTCTTCCTTGTTCCATTCGAAGGCATCGTCGCACTCATTGTTGCCGGACCAAAGGGCGAGGGAAGGATGATTGCGCAGCCGGGGAACGACAGCTTTTGCTTCCTCGTGAATCGCGTCGAGGAATGCCTTGTCGCGCGGATAAACGGCGCAGGCCATGGCGAAGTCCTGCCACACCAAGATGCCCGCTTCGTCACATAAGTTGAAGAAGCGATCTTCCGGGTACACATTCCCACCCCAGCAGCGAGCCATGTTGCAATTCAGTTCCACCAGCAGCGGGAAGACACGGTCGAGGTGCCCGGCATCGCGGCTGTGCAGGGCATCGAGGCAGCTATAGTCGGTGCCTTTGACGAAGATGGGGACTCCATTGACCACGAAGCCGAACTTACCGTTTCCATCCTCTGTGAGAATGTCGGTTCGATCGAGCTCGATGGTACGGACGCCGAGCCGGGTTACGTGCCGGTCGACGATATCCCCTTCATGATTCAGCAGGGTCACGGTCGCTTCATACAGGGCTTGTTCGCCATATCCGCGAGGCCACCAAAGCGCGGCATGATCGAGCGCAATATCCCGTTGCGCTTTTGGAGTTCCTACTGGAGTTTCCCAATGAAATGCGGTCTCTCCATTGCGGCGTAACGCGACTTCAATTTTGTAATCACTCCGGCCCATGCCACCGTCGATTTCCCAGGCTACAGAAACGGTGGCGTTGCCCTGCTTTACATCTGTAGCGCGAGTGAACCAGTAGACGCTGGAGAGACGGACCGGACGCATCCATTCCACGTAAACATCACGCCACAGGCCGGCGCTCACAATGCGAGGCATGATGTCCCACCCGTACATGTGCGGGGCTTTGCGGATAGGGAGAGACTCCCAATGACCCGGGCCGGCGTGTTCCCAACCGGTGCGAGGAGCAGCGAGTCCGGCGGCCACGGCAGGATCGATGCGCACCACAATTTGGTTGGACTGGTCCGGCAACAACTTCGCGGTCACATCGAAGCGGTGAGGAATGAGCATATTCGCGGACTGCCCGACCTCTTTGCCGTTTAACCAAACGGTAGCGATGCAGTCGAGCCCGTCAAAGACCAGCTCCGCTCTCTCGCCGGATTCGCCATGGCCGGCCTGAAATGTGCGCCGATACCACCACTGATATGACTCCAGTTGTAGCGCCTGATAGACCCGGCTACCTTTCTCCAGCGGCTCCAGACGGCCGGCGGCGACCATGTCCAACTCGACATTGCCCGGCACCGCGGCGGGAATGGTGGGCCAGTCTGCGGGAGGCGATGTGCTGGGCGCCTGCTGCCGGCAGTCCTGACAAGGCCCGTAGGTGAGGCTCCAGGTCCCATTCAGGCTTTGGGTTCGACCGCGATCATTGGACGCGAGCACACCGTCTGGACTCACGGGACCTGCGGTGAACGCTTTGGCGAGCGTGCCTGCGGAGCACAGGTTTGTCAGCCATCCATACAGCGGCAGCTTTAAAAGAGTGCGGCGCATCCTGCTTGCGGGCGAGAGTTCACCAGAGCGATCCATAATATTCCTTGTTCGCATGCGGCTGATTTTGTTCCAAGTAATTCTGCTGCCCAATCCGTGAGCAGCGCGGGATTCAGGTTGTCCCTCAGGGCATCTTCTCCATGAGGTTTTCCCGGTCGAGTACTGCCAGCAGCGCATAGTAGTTGTCCACCAGGAATCCCTCATACCCGTGCGGAGCGCCGTTCCAATCCTTCCAGTCGTAGGTGAGGCCGTTGGCCGCGCGGCCCGAGAACCCTTGTTTGGCAAAGGCATCGAGCATGGGCATCAGGATCTTGTCGGCCTGTTCCTTTTCGCCCAACTGGTAGAGAGCTGCGGTAGTGAAGTAGGAGAAACAGGCGGTGGCGCCGCCGTTTTCATACACCTGGAAGCCATCGCTACCGTCATCGAGCTTGGGGCCGCCAAAACGCGGACTGGGCTCGATATAGTCGACGCGCCGGATAGGAACCAGATTGCCGGGCAGGCCAAGCGCGAAGTTGTGGAAGGCGACGCTCGACATCTTGGTCATGATGCGGTCCATCACCTGCCGCGCCTGGTCGCCCTCGATGAGGCCGTAGCGCACCGCGATGCCGTTGATGTAAGGGAAGTAATAGTTGTGCAGTTGGCCGTCGCTGCTTCTCCAGCCGGCGAGCACTCCCGCGTCTGGATCGAGAAACGCAGCCGCGTATGCGTCGCGAATCTGCTGGGCGCGCATGCGATACCTTGCGGCGTCGGCGGTCTCTCCAACGCGGTCCGCCAGCGCAGCCATTCCGCGCAGCGCCCGGTAGCCCAGCGCATTTGCGTAGGCATCCTGATGGCCGAAACCCACATCGTCCCACCACTGCGACGCCATCGCCAAAACGGCGTTCGGCGACCAGCTACCGGAGTTGCCGGTGATGGGGATCTCCAGCAACGGGCTTCCATCCGCATTGGGAGCCGACATGGCATCGGCCCATTTGCGCAGACCCTTGTAATTCTGACGAAGCCAGCGTTCGTCGTTGCTGCCATCCGCATAGTCGTAGGCAGAGATCAGTAACGACGGATAAGTATCGCTGAAGACATAGGGGTGGCCAGTGCCTGAATCGTTTGGATCGTCGAAGCCCTTGTAACCGGGAATGCCATAGGCCAGGAATCCGCCAAGATAGCGATCGAGGGTTTCGCGGATGAGATCGAGCGCGGTCAGACCCTGGACCAGTTCGGGCGTGTGCCGCGCCATGTCAGCATATTCATACACGGTGAAGGCGCATGCATCGCTGGCGGCGTGGTTGGCCAACACATGCAGCTCTGCCTGCTGCTGAAAGATATCGAGAAAGTCGCGTCGGAAGCCATCGAACCTGTGGTCGTCGGCTGCCATGCCGGGAATGGCAGGGTAGATTGCGGCGGTCTCAAGGGTGTATTCAACTGTTTTGTGCTCCGCGTTAGCCGCGGGGAAGACAACCTTGACAAAGGCTGTGGGAGCGCGGCGCGCATCGTAATGGAGCACTGGAGCGTCGATTCCCTTGGCGTAAATGCGCAGGGATCCCATGCCCGGCAGGTGCAAAACAGCCGGCAAGGCGATATCGCCATCCTTCGTTACATGCCCTAAAAGCGTCGCGTGCGTCACATCCGGATTGAATTTCCAGGTCAGATCGCGAGAGGCCGCATGGGCGCTGAACAGGCTGCGCAGGCGAAGTGTGCCGCCCTCGCAACGCATCTCCCAGACCACGTGTTTGGGATCGGAACTGAGGGCGTATTGCACCCAGCCGTTGCGCACATTCACTGTGTACTGAACCGGCTCGGCGCCGGGGTCCACAATGGGACTGGGGCGGAAGGTGTCCTGCTTAAGGGCGTCGATACTAAGTGCACTGAGGCCCGGCTGACGGGCGTCGAATGTGACCCTTATCGACGATGTTTCCTGCTTGAGCGCAGGATCGCCGGACTGTGCCAACGCCGGGATAGAGACGACCAACCCGAAAGCCAGCCAGAGCGCCCAACTCTTGATTATGCCGTTGCATACTCCCTGAAATCCCTTCGTTCCCCAACCCGCAATTCTCATTGCCGCTCACTTTCAATTTTCAATGGTGAATTGTTTCCGGCCCCAATGATAGACCACCGGGGGTTGACCGGGTGGTGTGCCGAGGACAGAATCACAGCTTCAAAATTCGGCGGGGTTTTGAGGGGTTAAAGGAGCCGCCCGGCGACGGCTGGACCCGGAGTTGGAACCACTCCGCTGCGAGGGCGTAAACTTGGCCCATGAATCGGCGACATTTTATTCAAAACACCGCAGCGTTGTGGGCTGTTCCTTCATTGCTGGATGCATCCACCCCAGCTTCATCCAGTGCGCAGGTCGCGCCTTTGCCGTTGTCGCACTTGCCCCCGGCTGCAGACTCACCGCTGACGCCGATTGATCTGACGCCCGCACGTTGGATCTGGTATCCGATGGGCCGCTGCCTGCCGAGTACGGTGGTCCTGCTGCGCCGCGAGATCGTTCTCGATACGCTTCCAAGCGCGGCGACGGGGCGCGTCCTTGCCGACAGCCGCTACAGGCTCACGGTGAATGGAGTACGGGTGCAATGGGGCCCGGCGCCCTACGATCCGCGCTGGCCCGAGGCCGATCCGCTGGACCTGACCGCATATCTGCGCAAAGGAAAGAATGTGATTGGCGCCAGCGTGCTTTTCTACGGCGAAGGCGATGGCACATGGGTGATGGGCAACCCCGGATTTCTATTTCAACTCAATCTCGCGTGGGCTGACGGACGCAAGGAACAGGTGGTATCTGATGAGCATTGGCAGGCACACCAGGCGCGGAGCTGGCCCGCCGGCCACTATAAGCGCTGGTACCTGCGCGCTTTTCAGGAAGAGTTCGACGCGCGGCTCTATCCCTACGGCTGGGATGAACCTGATTTCAGGCCCGGCGATCTATGGCGGTCCGCAGCCGTCTATAGCGAACGTGGCGACAAGCCTGCGATCTGCAGCAGTTCAGCGACGATGACGGACAGCGAGGGCGATCCGAAACTGAGTTCGTTAAGGGCGCGCAGCGTACCGATGATGAAGGAGACGACGCTCGGAGGCTTCCGACTCAAAGAAAGTTCGTTGCTTGACTGGCATTGCTCTCCGGAGGAGTACTTCGAGTGCGTACCTACGGACGCTTTTACCGGCGAGTGGGCTACGGTGGCGCGCGAAGCATCCGAGGGGGTTTGGCAGGTGGAAGCGCACTCCGATAAGACACCCGTGCTCACTTTTGCGCGTGATGAGCAGGTCGTTGGCTGGCCCTGCTTCACGATCGATGCACCGGCGGGAACAGTAGTGGAAATTCTGGTGCACGAAGCGCATGAGCCGCGAAGCAGTTTTCTGCTCAACACGCACTTCAATTCCTGGAGCCGATTCATTTGCAAGGAGGGTGAAAACCGGTTTGAGACATTCGACTTTGAGAGTTACCGCTGGATTCAGTTCGTCATCCGCAAGCACAACCGGCCAGTGACTCTGCGCGATATCTCAGTGCGCCGCCGGAGTTTTCCATGGCCTGCGCAGCCATCAGTCAGCTGTTCCGACACGCATCTTACCAAGCTGCTGGCAGCAAGCGTGAATACGCTGAATAACTCAGCGCAAGACACGGTGGTAGACGGAATGGCCCGTGAGCGCCAGCAATACAGCGGCGACGGCGGCCACCAGCTTCATGCCCTTTACCACGCGTTCAACGAGAACCGGCTGCCGGGACGATTTGTAAACACCTTCAGCCAGGGCGCAACAGCAGACGGTTACTTCCTGGATAGCTGGCCCGCATTCGACCGGGTATGGCGCGTAGCCCAGCGCAACCTGTCGATGACAAGATGGGGTCCGCTTCTCGATCACAACCTGGGTTTCACATTCGACTGTTATTCCTACTATCTCTACACCGGCCGTCTTGAGATGTTGAAGGAGGCCTATCCGCGCTTTGCGGCCATGGCCGGTTATTTCGAGACCATTCGCGACGAGGACGGCTTGCTCAAGGTTGAGAATCTCGGCATCCCTGCCGTCTGGATGGACCATAACGCATATGCCGAACAACGTCATAAACAGTGTGCCTTCAATCTCTATGCCGCGGCTGCCTTCCAGCATGCGCTGGCACCGTTGGCACACGCTTTCGGCGACGAAGAGGCGTCGCGGAAGCTGGGATCTTTTGGCCACGAACTCGAAGTGGCGGCAGTCAAGCGCTTTTGGGATTCCGACAGCCGGATTTTTGTCGCCAATCTTCCATGGAGCAGGGAAGAAGGACGCATCCGCACCTGCGATCGTTCGCTGGCCACCGCGATTCTGTTTGATCAATGCCCGGGAGGCTCGACGGCAGCAGCCGTTAACATGCTGACAACCTGTCCTCCCGAGATGGGCCTCTCTTATCCCGCGAATGCTGTCTGGCGGTACTGGGCGCTGGCCAAGGCGCGGGCCATGCAGGTGGTGATCGACGATCTGCGTACCCGGTGGACGATGCCGTCTGTGGAAGAAAACAACACCCTGGCGGAGGACTGGGCTCCACGCTACGACTCGGGGTCGCAATGGAGTCATTGCGCGGTGGCGCCGCTTATTCTGCTTTATCACGGCATTATGGGACTTCGTCCCACGAGCGCCGGGTATGCGACCTGCGTAATTGCGCCGCAGCCGGGCGATTTGAAACAGATTGCCTGCCAGGCTCACACGGTGCGCGGCACGATTCATTTTGCGGTGAACCAGGCGGGAGCCGGCCGCGAGCTGAAATTGGAAGTACCGGCAGAGATCGAAGCCGAGTTGATTCTGGACGCGAGCGAGAGAGTGCCTTTGCCGGCAGGCCGCGAACCGGCGCCGCCTGGATGCCGGTCTTACCGCCTGCCGAGGGGCGAGGCGGTTACGCTTTTGCTCACCTGAGCTGGAGCCAAAATGAAATGCCCGGCGAATTTGGATTCGCCGGGCAGGTTGGTGCGGATGGTTCTCTCAGGCGAACTGATCCAGCTTGAAGCCGAGCTGGTAGGTCTCGCCGTGGGCAAGGAGATCTTCCCAGGTCACCTCGCGCTTCTGGTACCCAGCCATGCGGCCGAGCATGCAACTGAGAGCGGTCTCGACGCCGGCTGCAATCTGGTTGTGGGCGGGGCCGGATACGATACTGTCGATAAAAGTACGATCCTTGTCGCGGTCGGCATGGGCCAGATTGTCAGAGAAGGCGCCATTGGCCGCGAATGTTCCAGAGCCGGGAGCAGAGGCCGTCGACTCCTGCCACGCCCAGGCTTGCGCACCCTTGATCTGGACCGGACCCGAATAGGGAACCGTTGCCATGCCGTCCGCTCCGAACAACACCAGACCGGCATCGAAGACGCCAAAGTCGCCGAACTGGGTGGATGCAAACGAGAAGTGAACGTCGCCGGGATAGGTGAAGTCGACCTGGTAGTTGTCCCAGCAGTCGCCGAAGTGGGTGAGGATATTGCGTCCTCCGGTGGCGTGAGCCTTCTGCGGATGAGCGCCTAAAAGCCAGTTGCAAAGATCGATGATGTGGATGTTTTGCTCGACCAGGATGTCTCCGGAGAGGGCACGATCCCAGAGCCAGTTGCGCAGGCGATACTCGTCGGGGCCGGCGCCAGGATGCTTCTTTTCATCGGAGGCGGGCGCCCAGTAGTTGCCGGAAACGGAAGCGATCTTGCCCAGTGCGCCGGCCTTGATCTTCTCTGCGATGGCGGCGATGGGTGGCGCATTGCGGCACTGGAAGCCGATATCGACGCTCTGCGTGGATTTCACGCGCTTTGCGATTTCGAGCGCCTGGTGCGCCTGGTGGATGTCGATTCCCACGGGCTTCTCGCAGTAGACATGCTTGCCCGATGCGACCGCGGCTTCAAGATGCTGCACATGAAAAAAAGGCGGCGTGGAAATCTGAATCAGATCGACGTCAGGCGAGGCGGCCAACTGCTCAAAGGCATGCGGACCGTGAAAAAGGAGTTTGCTGTCGATGGTGGCGCGGCCAAGGCCAGCGTTGACCTTGTCAAAGTGGTCCCGGCCGGCGGCGAGCTGATCGGGAAAGAGGTCAGCGAGCGCCACAATCTGGGCAGAAGTATTTTCGGAGAATGAAGTAGCCACGGATGTACCCCGGTTTCCGCAGCCGAGCAGTCCATGGCGTACTGCGGAGTTTGCCTGATACCCGAATACCGTGCGTGGCTTGAGCAGAAGCATGGCGGAAACGGCTGCCGATCCAGTGTGCAAGAAATCCCGACGATTCATAGAACCTCGTGTTCTTTTTCGTAGTGATTGGTTCATTGGAACACTCAGCGGCTGGCAGCTTCGATCAAGCCAGAACTTCGCGGAGTATTTTTTCGAGATAGAGCTTCTCCTGGCGGACATCCTCGATCTGTTGCGGGCCTGAGGTCTCACGCTCGATGGTGATGGCGCCGGTATAGCCAATACGATGAAGCTTGGTGAAAACCGCGCGGAAATCGACCAGTCCCTTGCCGATAAGTACTTCCTCGCCGAGGTTGCTGGGGTTGACGGGCCAGCGTCCGTCCTTGGCATGAACGCTGCGGACGAACGGTCCCAGGATGTCGACCGCATCGACAGGATTGGCTTTGCCGTAGAGGATGAGGTTGGCCGTGTCCAATCCCACGGCAAGGTTCGGCATGTGCGCGTCGCGGATCATACGCGACATCGTGGTAGGGGTCTCCTGGCCGGTCTCCATCAGAAAGTACTGCCCATTGGCCTGGCAGTGTTGGGCCACCGTGCGAATGGCTTTAACCGCTCCAGGATAAAGCGGGTCGGCGGGATCTTCCGGAATAAAGCCGCAGTGGGTTTGCACCTGGGGGATGCCCATCAGTTTGGCAAAGTCAGATGCCTGGCGAAGGGCATCGATGCGGGCAGCACGGGTTTGAGGAGGAACGAGGCCGATCGTGGAGGGCCCATGCAGAAAGTTCCATTCCAATGGTCCGGGGCCAACCACCTCCACGGTGGTAGCAGTCAACTCATATTGCGTGAGCAGGGCTTGGAGCTGGGTCGCCAATTCCGGCTTGAAGCTGTTGATGTATCCGTCAAGAGAAAGAAAGCAATTAGAAAAGCCGAGATCATGAACACGGCGGAAGATTTTTTCGGGTTCGCCGAAAGGGTTGATGAGCAGGCCCAAGGCCATGGGCTTCAATGGGCTTGGTAGAGTGGCAGCTAAAGAGGCGCTGCTGTGAAGTCCCTCCGCAAGTAAAGCGGCGGATGCAGTACCGAGGAACGTTCGCCGGTCCATGAAAATTCCTTTCGTGACGGGACTAATTGATGAAATTCCACTCATTCAGCACCGCATGCTTAATCTAAGCAGTTGAACAGAGGTTGTGCAAGGCCCGCACCCCTTTGCGTTCGAACAGCAGCGCAAAGTGAATTTCTGCGCGGATTTGGGATCTTCCTCGTTGATTGAGCTTGCAATGGACACAATTGACGGTTGGGAATTCAGGGCGAAGTTTCACACCCCGGGACCGAACCGCACCGCCGTCTCTTATGGAATACGAACTGCGAGTTGAGCGGCCTGGGCTACGGCATCGGCGGGATCAGGCAGGTTTGCGTAGCCGGCAAGGTATCGTCCCTTGCGAAAGATACAAATTCCATCAAGATACTTCACTTTGGCCTGGAATGCTTCGTCGCCAACCTGTGCCGGCAGAGCGCCGTCAAATCGCGTGCGCAGACTTTTCAGCACCTCTGCCGCGGACTCTGGCGTATCCTCCTGCACGATAAACGCCTGGCCTGCCTTGTACTTTGCCACGTAGCCGCGCTTGAGCTGGCTTAGCCCCAAAACGCTTTCGGGGATGAGGCGCAGAGAGGCCTGGTTCTCTTTGAGGAACCATCCAAGCACGTCTGGAGGGGTATCCCGGCCCTCGATGTTCTCCACCATCTTGCCGGCGAAAGCCTTCAGCGTCGCGGTCAGGTCGCTGTCCGGGTTGGCGGCAACCACGACCATCTCGACGTAGTATTTGCCCTTAGCGAAACTGGCGCTCTGGCGCTGCACTTGCCCGCCCATACCTATCCCGGCAATGGGCAGGCTGGGATCGAGGTTGGCGGCGAAGATGCCGTATGCCGAATCGGCTTCGGTCATTTCAGAGACGTCGATTGTCAGGGTATCGCCACCCGACTTGCAATCGATTCCCTGCATGCGCACAAAGCCGTACATCAGGTAGCCTTCGGCGGCGCCATCCTTATATTCGTAGAGGTTGTCGGCGGCGTATTGGCGCTTTGCGCCGGACTGCTCCCAGCTGGGCGCAAAATGGCAGTTGAGGTAGTTCTGGGCCCGCGCCATCCCCGCCGTCAAGAGGATGGTCAGCAGCAAACCTGCAGCCTTCATGCAAACAATTCCTGGGCACGCGCCACCCGGCTCGACACCTGGACGCCGTGCCGGCACTTTACCGTGCATTCGGCACAGTCACCGCAGCGCACCGCAACCTGCTCGGAGGACAGCTCCTGAAATCTTTCCCGCCCCAGCGCGAACTGACCATAGCCATCGGCGTAGGTCAGGCAGCGCATCACGTTGGCGATCGGCAGGCCCTTTTGGCAGGCGCCTTCGCACTCCCCGCACATGCGGCAATAGAGCGGCCGGATCATCTCAAGATGCGCGGCCAGCAGTTTCTGGTCGCCACCGGAGTATGGCTGTGCCATTGCCCTCAGGTTTTCGTCCAACTGATCCATGTCTGTCATGCTGGGAATGGTGGTGGAGATGTTGGGTTTGCTGAGGACCCACTTCAACGCTGCCGGCATGGCTCCGGGACGGGTCAGCTTATCGTAGGCTGGATCGGTGTGTTTCAAGCTGCGAAATCCTCCGGCCATGACTTTCATCGCGACCACGCCCATGCCGGATTTCGCCGCGATTTCAATCGCCCGATCGACGTCCGAATCCATAGTGAAGTTGTAGACAGTCAAAGCAACGTCGAAGACGCCCTTCTGTGCCATCCAAGGCAGTAACTGCAGCGGCTTGTGCGTGCTGACTCCGGCGAATCGGATTTTGCCTTGTTTTTTGGCAAGCTGCTGCATTTCGATCATCTCGTCGGTAATGGTGGCGACATCGTCCTTGCCATGGAGGTACCAAATATCGATGTAATCGGTCTTGAGTTCACGCAAGCTTATATCGAGTTCCCGGGCCATCCCATCCCTGGTATTGGAGTCGGTCTTGGTGGAAAGCACGAGTTGCTTGCGCTTCGCTGCCAAAGCCGCACCAACCATCCGCTCGTTGTTGCCGTGCTGATATCCGTGTGAAGTATCGAAGTAGGTGATCCCGATGTCGGCTGCGCGCTCAACCACACTGGGGTCGGAAGTGATCATGCATCCGAATCCCATTGAAGTCACCTTCAGCCCAGTGCGGCCCAAAGTTCTGTACTCGAATTTGACAGGGGAGCCGGTCTGGCTTGCGACAGGGTCCTGTGACGGCTTGAAAAAACCCATGCCGGAACTGGCGCCTACTACGGGAAGCGCGAGACCGGCAGACAAGAATTCACGGCGAGACGTCATGGATACACCTCTCCCAGGAAACTGATTATCATAACCGGGCGTTTTTGATTTGGCTGTGATGTGGGTCATGCTGGGGACTCTTCTGAGAGCGATCTCCTGCGTTTTCTGTTCTCTGCGAGGACTAATGCGAGATTGACCTCGGAGGCTTTTCTTATTGAAGGAACGCTCTTGGAAAGAATCTGGAGTTTGCGACAAAGGTTCTTCAAATGCCATTGGGCTTTGAAGGGGAGCGAGTGCTTTGTATTCTGCCTGGAGACGGCCCGCACGCCGGCCCCCCAGTTCAGTGGAGGAGACTACGATGGCAACTACTGCGAAGAAAGCGGACGCCTTCACCAAACCACGCAGGACCACGGCTAAAAGAAGAGATGTCTCGACAAACCCCAATCGAGTGACGTTTTCTCACGAAGAAGTCGCGCAGCTTGCGCATCGGCACTGGACAGAGCGCGGCCATCTGCACGGGCAGGCTGAAGAGGACTGGTTCCGTGCTGAGCAGGAACTACGCGGAAAAGCATCCTAGCTGGGCACTCAACTTGCTTCGATTCTGATATTTGGTCAGCAAGGTCCGCCAGCGTGATCGTGAGAAGTAGAGTCTAAATTCAGTGCCAGTCTCTCAGCCGCGTCACGGGAACCGGATTCAGTAGATCGCACTCTCATTTTTCAGGAGGTCGGCTTCATGCTATTTCAAGTAATCGGTGCCGGTGTCCTGATCTGTGTTGGCCTGTACTACCTGAAGCAGTCGCGATCCCGCCAGACACTATCTACCAGCGAGTGGGTGAAACTGATGCGGGAGAACGACGATCGGTTTGAGGCTGCCAGAAGAGACCAAGTGACGTAGCTTCGTCCATTCAGTCCTGGTAGGGCGATTCACGGTGTATTCCCAACGCAATTGGCCGTAATTACTGCGTGTTCTGCCAGTTTTTTCGTTTTGAGACGAGCGCATCTGCACATCGCTTGCAGAATGAGTTGAACTGGATGGGATTCAACCTTGAACCGTGATTGGTGAACATCCCCTACGCATGAAGCGTGCAGGTTATCAAACAAGGCAGGACAGAAACGCTCAGACCGCGAGCATTCTTCCTGCCTAATCTATTGGATTGTTTTGGTGGACCTGATCGGGATCGAACCGATGACCTCTTCCATGCCATGGAAGCGCGCTCCCAGCTGCGCCACAGGCCCACGTGCGGAGGGATATGACTCTCCTATTGTCTCTGTTGGGAGGCAATTCGTCAATCAAGAGCGCGCTAGCCGGAGAGTGGCACGGAACTGACCACGGAGTTCCGATCGATGTAGGCGGAAAACGCGTCAACGGCAGTAGGTTGGGAGTGTTCCATTCTCCCCGACAGGGGTCAAAATCATGCAGGCTGCCGCGGTTACTGTTTTGGGCGAGCCATCCAAATACCAGCCGCTTCCCGATCCCGTGTCAAGCGAAGAGCAGGCTCTGATCCAGGTGCGCGCTGCGGGGCTGCGCCCAATTGTGAAGGCCCTGGCCAGCGGTATGCACTACGCCGGGAAAGGGGGTTGATGTTGTTCCGGGTGTAGACGGCAGGGGCACGCTGGAGGACGGGAGCCGGGTCTACTTCACCTTTTGCCCGCAAACCCTGGAGTTCGATGTGCGAGCAGACGGTGGCCCCGCGCTCCAAATGCCTGCCCTTACCCGACGGGCTGGACGATACACAGGCTGCGCTATTGCCAATCCGGGCATGTCAGCGTAGCTCTCGCTTAAGGAACGCGCGACAGTGGCTCGCGGGCAGACGGTGCTGATCCTGGGAGCGACGGGCGTGGTCGGCCAGGTTGCCACACAGGTGGCGCGTCAACCGGGCGCCAAACGGATTATTGCGGCCGGGCGGAAGCTGGAGGCCGTAGCGGTGAAGGAGGTGGATGCAATCTTCGCTCTGGGCCAGCCGGAGGAGATAGCCCGCGAAGCCTTTGCCGAGGAGGCGTCAGAGGGAATCGATGTGGTCATCGACTATCTGTGGGGCCGGCCCACGGAGCTGCTGCTGGAGGCGCTGGCCAGAGGCTTCCGTCCCAGTACCGCCCGGTCGACGCGCCTGTTAGAAGTGGGAGAAAGCGCAGGCAAGACCATCAACTTGCCTGGAGCCACACTGCGAAGCATCGATCTGAAACTAATGGGCAGCGGATTCGGCTCGGTTCCATTGGAGCGGGTGCTGAACGCCCTCC
>Ga0265316_10002503_pt1 | contig 19029 bp, 16 predicted proteins | sample 4522metaG_FD_202092 | JGI IMG/M metagenome (GOLD analysis project Ga0265316, IMG submission 202092) | Rhizosphere microbial communities from Carex aquatilis grown in University of Washington, Seatle, WA, United States - 4-5-22 metaG | ecosystem: Host-associated > Plants > Roots > Rhizosphere >... | reverse complement strand
CTCCATGACCCTTTCGGCCTCGGCGCTCTCCGGCACATTCTCCGCTTCCAGGAGCTTGACCCCGGGGAGGGTCTTCTGGACCTCAGTCAGCGCGTCGTGAAAGGACCTGTTGTACCCGTAGTCATTAACGCTTCCCACGTAGATCGCCCCGATGGTGAGCTGCTGGGCATTCGCCTCGAAGCCGGGCACGACGATCATGAAAACCGCCAGGATGAGCGCGAAGCTCATGCATCCCAGAATCTTTCTCATGTTGAATACCTCCTTCGAACACTCCACGAGCATCACGCGCAGCAACGCCACGCCAGTCATCATACTCCGTTCATTCAGTGCCGTAAAAGGTCCTGCCAAGACCGGCGGGTGCGGCGTGCCTTCGGGAGCCCCCCCACGCCAGGAGGACGAGAATCGTAAGTACGTAGGGAAGCATGTCGAGCAGGAACGGCGAGATATCTGCTCCCCGCGCCTGGAGCTGGAGCTGAAGCGCTTCAGCTCCTCCAAATACAAGAGCGCCCGCGATTGCCCGCAGCGGATGCCACTTCGAGAATATCACCAGGGCGATGGCGATGAATCCCCTGCCCGCCGTCATTCCCTCCGCCCACGTGAGTGTGAGGGACAGTGACAGGTGGGCTCCTGCCAGGCCTCCCAGCAGGCCTCCGGCGAAGAGTGCCTGAAGCTGCATCACCGCGGGATTCCGGCCCGAAGCAAAGGCGGCCTGGGGACTCTCACCGACTGCGCGCACCCCCAGCCCCCACCGGGTTGCGAACAGGAGCCACCACACAAGCACGGCAACCGGCACGACGATCCAGATGAGGAGGTCGTAGTTGAAGAGCGTAGTTGACTTCACCCACGGCAGGACCCCCAGCCAGGGCGGTCTCCACCTGGGAAGACCTGAAATGACGGAGCCCACGAAGGGCCTGCCCACCAGAGCGCTCACCCCGACGCCGAAGAACATCATGGCCAGACCGCTTGCAAGCTGGTTGGCCCGGCGCATGACCACCAGCCAGCCGAAGATCAGGTTCGCAGCGCCACCGGCGGCCGCCGCAGCCACGACGCCGAGGTACGCGCTCCCGCTGGCCGCGGTGACCGCGAAACCTGTCGACGCGCCGATGAGAAGGATTCCTTCGAGCCCGAGGTTCACGATGCCGGCACGTTCCACGATCGTTTCCCCGAGCGTCGCGTACAGAAGCGACGTCCCCGAGAGGATCGCCCCGGCAAGCACTCCGAGGGCAAGAGGCGTGCTCATCTGGCGGACTTCCGCACGGTATTCCTGCCAAGCACAATGAAAAGCAGCATGGCAAGGAGGATGTTCACGACCGCGTAGGGAAGGCCCTGGGTGATCTGGAGTATGTCCCCCGCGGAGGTGATGATTGCAAAGAGAAACGACATCAGGACTATCCCCACGGGCCTGCCCCCGGCGAGCCACGAGATCAGGAATCCTGTGAAACCGTAGCCCGGAGAAAGGCCCTGGCGCAGCCTGCCATGAATTCCTGAAACCTCACCCATACCGGCAAGTCCCGCGATTCCTCCGCCGATGGCCAGCGCAATCACGATATAAGCGCCCACGGGGATGCCCAATCGCAGAGCCGCCTCCGGGTTGCCTCCAATGGCCCGCATCTGGACACCCCAGCGCGTCCTGTCCATGAGCACCCAGTAAAGGACCAGTGCCGCGAGCGCGAGAAACAGGCCCGCGTGGATTCGAGTATTGAAGAACGAGGGCAGGCGCGCCGCCACAGGGAAAGCCGCGGACTGGGGGTAGGCCGAGCTCTCCGCGCTCCGCCAGGGTCCGAAGATAAAGAAACTCACGATGAGCGGAGCCACGTAGTTGAGGAGAAGGGTCGATATCGTTTCGTTGACGAGCTTGTTCGCGCGCAGGAGCCCCGGGATGGCGGCCCAGGCAGCCCCTCCCACGAACCCGAGAACGGTCACAAGGGGAAGGAGGACCCAGACAGGAAGCCCGGGGAGCAGAAGGGCTCCCGCGGACGCCAGCCAGGCCCCCATGTAGAGCTGGCCCTCTCCGCCCACGTTGATCAGGCCGAGCCGGGAGGGAAGGGCAACGGCAACCGCGGTCAGGAGCAGGGGGATCATGCGCACCACCAGCTCTGAGAATCCATAGGCATTTGCCAGGGTGTAGTGGAAGGTGTCGGCGTACGCTTTGAGCGGTTCCTTGCCTGCGGCAAGCAGGACCACCGCAAACACACCCAGGGCAACGACGCAGATGGCAGCGTAGCGCAGGACGGAAGCAAGGATCGGAAGACGGCTGAGCGCCCTCGCTTTCATGTCAGCCGGCACCAGGAACCTCCCGTGATCCTGTCATCAAGCGGCCTACCGCTCCCATCTGCCAGGCGCCGCGCGCAAACTCCCCGACCACCTCGCCGTCGTACATGACCAGGAGGCGGTCGCTCATCTCGGAGAGCTCTTCGAGGTCTTCCGAGATGAGAAGCACTCCGGCGCCTGCGTCCCGTGCTCTGCGCAGCAGACTCCGAACCGATGCGGCGCTGCGCACGTCGAGCCCGCGCGTAGGGTAGAGCGCGACGATGAGCCTTGGCTCCTTCGCCATCTCCCGGGCAATTACCACCCGCTGGAGATTTCCGCCGGAGAGCGCGCCAACGGGCGGGTCCAGCCGCGGGATCGGGAAATCCAGCTTCCGGAAAGAGCCGCTCATGTCGGCTTCCACTCGGCGCCAGTCAATCGCCGCGCCCTTCCAGTATTGCCGCCCTGTTCCAAGAACAAGGTTCTCCCGCACCGACATGCCCGGCACGGCTGCCATGACCAGCGGGTCTTCCGGAACGAATGCGACCCCGCATTCTCGAATATGGGCGATGGTCCAGCCGGAGGCATCGTCTCCGAAGAGCAGCTTCCTGCCCGTGGAAAGCGGCTGCACGCCGAGGATCAGATCCCCCAGCTCCTTCTGCCCATTGCCTGACACCCCGGCCACGCCGACAATTTCCCGTTCTCCGATCACCAGGTTGATGTCCCGGAGCCCTGTCCTGTTCGCTGATGCGCGCGCGCCGGCGCCGCGAAGCTCGAGAAGCCTTTGTTCGCCACGGCGCTCCGCCTGCGGCAATGCAGTCGTGCCGGACCGGCTTTCAGCGGCCTGAGTCCCGAACATCATCGCCACAAGTGTCTCGCTGTCTGCCTCTCCGCGGGTCAGTTCCCCTGCCACGCGCCCCTGCCGCATCACGGTAATTCGGTCCGCGCACGCAATGACCTCGCGCAGCTTGTGCGTGATGAAAAGGATTGCGTAGCCCTCGGTCTTCAGGGCTTCGAACACTCGAAACAGCGCCTCCACCTCGTGGGGCGCCAGAACCTTTGTCGGCTCGTCGAGAATGAGCACCCGTGCGTCCGCGAGCAGCAGCTTGAGAATCTCCACCTTCTGCTGGTCTCCCACGGAGAGCTGACGGACGAGCGCGGAAGGGTCGACCGACAAGCCGAACCGCTCGGCAAACGGGCGGATGCGCTTTGCAACCGCTCCTTGACGCACAAGTGCGGGAAGGTCGGCCAGGAAAAGGGCAACGTTTTCGGACACGCTCAACGCCGGTATGAGCATGAAGTTCTGAAACACCATGCCGATCCCGAGCCGCCGGGCATCGCGCGGCGAGCGCAGCTCCATCAGTCCCCCATTGATGAGAATCGATCCGCTGTCGGGACGCGTGAAACCATAGAGGATTTTCGAGAGGGTGCTTTTGCCCGCCCCGTTCTCCCCCAGCAAAGCGTGAACCTCGCCGCCCTGCAGGGTGAAATCGACTTTGTCGTTGGCCAGGACGCTGCCGTATCGCTTGATGATCTGGCGCGCTTCCAACAACGGTGTCCCAGATGTGCTGCTCATCGGCTGAGGGAGTCTATCCCAAAACCAGGGAGCGATCAAATAAATTCAGCCCATGGCGAATGCCGGAGTCGCATCCGCTGGCCGGTCGTGGTACCCTTGGCCCTGGAGGAGGCACATGCCGGGCGAAACCAGCATTCCCACGCTGGCCCAGGGAGATTTCATCTGCGCGGACTCCTGGATGGGGGAAGTCCTCACGGTCCACTCCCGCGCTGTCAACATCCTTCGTGCGGACGGGCTTGTCGTGTCCCTGGTTGCGGACCTGGATTCAATGACGGCCATGTGCGTATGCGTCCCCGGCTTGTTCAACGAGCCTCGCGGAGATGCAGCGGTCGGTCGGGCGGTTGTCTGCGATGGGCAGCGGATCGAAATTGATCAGGTGGCTCGTCTCGACTTTGCGGGAAGCAGGACATGGAATGGGACGATCGATGAGAACCTGCTTCGCGAAATCCCAGTGGCGCGCATAGTGGAGATTCGTGACGCGCTTCTTGTAAATGGGAAAGCCGAAGGACTCCTGGGCATCTTCCTTTCGGAGCAGTCGACGCACCCGTTTATTGCCAAAGCAAGGAAAGCCCTGCAGGACCAGCGCCTTGAAGCCCTTGTTGGTCTGGGTCCTGGACTGACTCCGGCAGGGGATGACTTCCTTGTCGGTGCTCTCATGGCATTCCCGCACATACTGCGCAGCCCTCTGCTCGAAGGTGCCTTGTCAGGCACGACCCCGGCAGGCCGGACGCTTCTCTGGATGGCCCTCAAGCGGTCGTTCCCTGCCTATCTTGTCGCGTTTGCCGATTCGATTGCACGCTCGGACTCAATGCAAGCAATCGAACGCGCGGTTCGCGCGGCGTGCGCGCACGGTGAAACCTCCGGCTCCGATGCCCTGGCGGGCTTTTGCTGGGCGCACCTGTCGGCGTGTCCCCCGATTGACCCTTGCAACTGGTTTCCTCTAGAGTGGTCAGACACTGGCGGTCGCAGTCCACCCGCCTGAACAAAACAGGAGGCACATCACATGAGAAAGGATGTTTCATCGTTCTCCCCGGTATTCCTCTCGCTGTTGGCGCTCTTCATCACCTGTCTTCTCGTCTCGAACATCATCGCGGGAAAGCTGATCCTCGTATTCGGGCTTGTCCTCCCTTCTGCCGTCTTTCTTTTCCCAATCACGTATGTGCTCGGGGACGTTTTCACGGAAGTCTACGGGTTTCGAAAAACGAGAATCGTCATCTGGTCCGGTTTCGCTGCCAACGTTCTCATGTCGGCGTTTTTTCTCGTTGCCGTCGCTCTGCCCTTTCCGCCCTTCTTCAAGGACCAGGACGCGTACGCGAAGGTGCTGGGTTTTACGCCAAGAGTTGTGGCCGCTTCACTCCTCGCGTACTGGGTGGGAGAGTTCGCCAACTCCGTGACTCTTTCCGCTCTGAAGAAGATCACGAAAGGGCGTCATCTCTGGACGAGAACCATCTCCTCGACAGTGGTGGGGCAGGGGCTCGACACCGCGATTTTCATAGGTCTCAGTTTCGTGGGCAGCGTGCCAACCGCCGTTCTGTTCCAGATGATGATCGCCCAGTATGTGTTCAAGGTCGCGTATGAAACAATCGTTACGCCGGTGACGTACCTTGTGGTCAGGTACGTCAAGAGACGAGAGGGGATAGACACCTTCGACGTCGGCGTCTCCTACAATCCGTTCGGCATGAGGGGCAAATGATGACTGAACCAAAATTTGAGGCGCTCGGAAACAAGACCTCGACACCGGTTCGGCGGCTCGAGGTATTCCCCGCGCCGCCCAGCGTGAAGAAGGTCGTGCTGGAGAGCGACGAGGTCACGAGTCTCTGCCCGGTGACCGGGCAACCGGATTGGGAGACCGTCCGGATCGAGTTCGAACCCGACGCTTATTGCATCGAAAGCAAGAGCCTCAAGCTCTATCTCTGGTCCTTCCGGGAAGAGGGAGCCTTCTGCGAGGAACTCGCCGCGCGGATTGCCAGGGATGTCTACGAGGCGTGCAAGCCGCGCCGGACGACCGTTACCATCACCCAGAAGCCGCGCGGCGGTATCACGATCACTGCGACGGCGACCTGCCCGGAGGAGGCCACGTGATGGCGTGGCCCCCCGTGGGTCACTTGTCCAGCTGAGCCGCAATGGTCCTGTACGCCCGTTCCGCGAGCTCGCGCAGGGGCATGGCGAGCAGCTCTTCTCCGATGACCTCATGTCTGCGAGGGTTCTGCGCTCCAGGAGTGCGCGCCCCCCACACCTTTATTCCGCGCTTCTTTCGGACACGCTCTTACGGTCGCGTGGCCGGGGGCCCTCTTCTGTTGCTAAGTCAAACGCTCATTCAGTCTGCGGCCAGCATTTAGCGATTTCCTTCTTAGCTGTTTCGTTGGGAATCGGATAGATTTCCGGAGCCTTTATGCCGAATCCGCCAGCAAAGTCAGCCTTGACATAGAATATCTGGCCGGCAACAACTTCCAACTTGCACTCTGTCGTATAGAGACCTACAAGCCAGAGTTTAATGGTCCCAGGCTCTGATACGTAGCTGAAATAGCTACCCAATTTATCAAAGAGTCCTATAGGTCCGCTTTTTGCTAGAACCAGGAGTCCCGTCCGTTCAGTACTCGACGCATTCCGGACGAGGTTTTCACTATTCGGCCCGGTAATGTAAATGTAAATGAGAGCCTTGCCGTCTGGGGCGCTTGCTTCAACGAAGGGAGGAGGAAGAGGAGCGGGAGGGGGCTTTGGTTCGGCATGCTGGCCAAAGACGGGGCTAGTCAGCGCGAGCGCTGCAACTACTGAGAGCAGGACAATTGTCGATCGCTTTATGAATGACTCCTTTCTGTTTTCAGTTGCGCACGAAGCGAATCTTGCCATGGTATCACTCCCCAAGAACCTCGGGCCACGCCGACTACCACCCCTTCAACTTGTGGTCTCCATTTTCACTATCTCATTAAAGGGACGACGAAAAAGGCCCCCGGGGTCGAGGGCCTTAGACCTGATGATTGTCCGCCGTGCTCACGGCCGCGGACTTCCGGCATCCCCTCCGATAAACTGCCAGAGACGCTCAATAAGCAGCGCCTGCACGTTCGCGTCTTGTTCAACTTCCTGGAGTTCAACATCGAAGAACGGAACGCCGCGCAGGGCCTCCCCCGACTGCACCGACAGTTCCAGAGCTATCCCCTCCTCGAGGACTGGCGCGCTGATAATCTGCCAAGTCTGCGCCTGGGCAGCGATTCTGCATCGCCGTGATAGCTCACGGACTCTCGCCTCGACCCAGATCTTCCCTGATTCGATCCGCGGATCCATCAATGCCTTCCCTTGTTCACGGTGGTCCTTCTTTCTTCCAGGGATGTCGACCGAGGGAGAATGGGCGACGAAGTTTCCGGTGGCTCGCCCTACCGGACAATTCCAATGATATCAGGTCTCTCCGACTTTATCTAAGAAATTTGACCTTTCGACAGAATTTTGCCAATTGCGCTCCCTCCTGTCCAGGGGAATGGTAGTCTGGCTGGCACTCCAGGCATTCGCGACTTCAGGAGATCGCGTGCTTCTTTAGCATCCGGCGCTCGGCGCGGCTGGAGAGGAGCCGGTTGAACACGAGCACCAGGATCAGCACCCCACCCCAGATCACGTCCCGATAGAAGTTGGACACCTGGTTGAACATGTTGAGGCCGGACGAGAGAAACTGGAGGATCAGGATGGCGAGGGTGACGCCCGTGATCTTGCCGAAACCGCCGTTCGGATCGATGCCCCCGAGCACGGCAATGAGCACGCACTGGAGGGTGTAGGGAGCCCCGTACTCCGCTTTGGCCGAGTTGGCGCGCGCCATCATGATGAGGCCCGCGACGGAGGAGAGGAGCCCGGAGAGCAGGTACGTACGGCGCAGGATCGAGGCGTTGTTGAGCCCGGCGTACCGGGCGGCCTTGGGGTTGGTCCCGTAGAGGTACATGTGGGTGCCAAAACGGGTGCGGGAGAGGAGGATGCCGACTCCGAGCGCGATCACAAGGAAGAGGACGAAGGAAAGGGGGAAGAGGCCGAAGAACTCAGTGTTGCCGATCTTCGAGTACAGAAGCGGCAACCGGCTCTGGGGCCGGCCGTTGGTTATGCCGACCGCAATGCCCGTGTAGAGCTGCTGGGTCCCCAGGGTGGCAAGAATAGCCGGGATATTGAATCGGGAGATCAGGATCCCCGCAAAGTAGCCGCAGGCGAGCCCCGTCGCCAGGGAGATGAGCACTGCCACGACAATATAGGGCAGAACCACCTGGGGCGGAGCGCCCGGGGGCACCACGCCGATGAGGAATTTCGCCGCGAGGATGGCCGAGAGATTTGCCGTGCCGACGACGCCGAGGTCAATGCCCCCGGTGATCATCGTCAGGCTGATGCCGATCGCCATGATGCCGTACTCGGGGAACTGGCGCATCATCGAGCCGAAATTGGCGAGTGTGGGGAACAGTCCCGGCCGCAGCGCAGTCATCAGCGCGAAGACGAGGACAAGCATTACGAAGAGCCGCGCGAGGCTCTGGTCGCGGCTCTTGCGAGGCTGGAGGGCGGGAGCCGCCGCGTCGAGGGTCTTCATGGCACCTCCCCTGCCCTCTCGGCGGGAATGCGCCCGCGCCGCCGCTTCGTGCTGATCTGGCGAGCGGTGACCCCTGTGCCGATGATGATAACCGCGCCGGTGAAGACCCGGGTCCAGTAGGTCGGGATTCCGATCAGGATGAGGCTGTTCGCAAGGATGATCATCAGCGCCACACCGAGCGCGGTGCCCGTGAGGGTGCCGACTCCGCCGGTGACGCGGGTCCCGCCGAGCACGACCGCCGCGATGACCGTGAGCTCCATCCCGAGGAAGGTCGAGGGATCGGCGTACGCCATCATCGAGATGCGCGAGATGCCCGTGATCCCGGCGAGAACACCGACCAGGCAGTAGAGGAGCATCTTGATGGCGCGCACGTTGAAGCCCGCCCGCTCTGCCGCCGCCTCGTCGCCGCCGATGGCGTAGATGCCGCGTCCGAGCATCGTGTAGCGCAGGAAGAGGAAGGCCAGGACAAAGACGCCGACCAGGATGAGAATCTGGGAGGGCATGGTCGAAGTGAGGCCGAGCTGAGAGTTGACGGCGGTGAAGAGCGTCTCCTTGCCGTGGGCGACTATCGCCGGTGGCACGTCGGAAGCGCTCGCCGCGAAGGCGCCGAACATGAGCCCCGTGTAGAGGCTCGCCGTGCCGAGGGTCACTACGAGTGTCGGCAGCCGGAGGAAAGCGATCAGGAACCCGTTGAGCGCGCCCATGGCAAGACCGAGGCCCGCCGACATGGCGTAGGGGAGAAGAACGTTTCCGGCGTACTGCGACGAGAGGAGGATCCGGTCCGTCACGTACATGGCCAGGGCGGCGACAGCCGTGAAGGAGACGTCGATGCCGCCCGACACGATGACCATCATGCAGCCGACGGAGAGGAGGGCGGGCACGATGACGGCCCGCACGAGGTCCACGAGGTTGTTCCCGGTGAAGAACTGTCCCGACCGGGCCTGGATCAGGATTCCGAGGAGGATGATGGCCGCAAGGACGTAGGGTTCGGACCTTCCCATCAGCCGGCGCGGATTGATCACCTTCGCGACCTCCCTTCCTACGCCACGCCGGTGGACAGCTCGCCGAGCCTCGATTCCGTCGTCGTGGCCGGGTCGAGCTCCTGGACGAAGGCGCCGTCGCGCATCACGAGGATCCGGCTCGTGCAGGCGAGCACCTCCGGCAGGTCGTCGGAGACGACGATGATGGCGAGCCCGGAGGCGGCGAGCCTGCGCATCAGGGCGTGGATATCATATTTCGAGCCGATGTCGACGCCCATCGTGGGTCCGTTCAATATGAGGACCTTGAGGTCGTTGGCCAACCAGCGGGCGAGGACGACCTTCTGCTGGTTTCCGCCCGAGAGGGTCCGCACCGGGAGAGAGGGGTCCCTGGTGGCAATTGAGAGCTCGGAGATCCAGTGCGCCGTGGTCTCCGCAACGGCCTTCGTCTTGAGGAAGCCGAGCCGGGAAGACAGCTGCGCAAGCACCGCGACCACGATGTTGCGTTCAATGGTCTGGGGCTGGAAGAGACCCTCTGTGAGGCGGTCGGAGGGCACGTAGCCGATGCCTCGGCGGATCGCGGCCTTGATGCTGCTGATCCGCGCGGGCCGGCCGTCGATCTCAATCGTGCCCCTGTCGGGCCTCGAGATGCCAAAGATGGTCTCGACGAGCTCCGTCCGCCCCGATCCGAGAAGGCCGGTGATGCCGAGAATCTCACCCGGCGAGAGGTCGAAGGAAACGCCGGCGTAGCTGCCGCGCAGCGTAAGGCCCCTCACGGACAGCACGGGCTTCCCGACCGGGCCCACGGGGCGATACGACTCCTCCGAGAACTCCCGTCCTGTCATATGGAAGGCGAAGGTCTTCCGATCGAGGTCCCGCGTGCTGCCGGAGGCGGCGTTCTCCCCGCTCCTGATGATCGTGTAGCGCTCGGAGATCTCGAAGACCTCGTCGAGCTTGTGAGAGACGAAGAGGATCGAGATCCCCCTTGACTGGAGATTCTTGATAACGGCAAAGAGGGCCTTGACCTCCTTCTTGGTCAAGGCGGAGGTGGGCTCGTCCATGATGATGAGCTTCGAGTTCTGGAGGAGGGCGCGGCAGATCGCGATGAGCTGGCGGTCCGCGACCGAGAGGTTCTCCACGCGCTCGTCGAGGTCGATCGAGAAGCCGATGAGGGAGACGGCGTGGGCAGCGATCGACCGGGCCCTGCGGTAGTTCATCAGCGTACGGCTGTCCATGAGCTCCAGGTTCAGGGCGAGGTTCTCCATCACGCTCATGTTGGGGAAGACGGAGAAATCCTGGTAGATGACCTGGACGCCGAGGGCGATGGCTTCCATGGGGGTGAGTCGGGAGAAGGAACGTCCACCGATCTCGATGCTGCCCGCGTCCGGCTCGTGGACACCCGAGATCACCTTGATCAGGGTGGACTTGCCCGAGCCGTTCTCCCCCGCGAGGCAGTGAATCTCCCCCGTGCCGATCTCGAGGCTCACTCCCTTGAGCGCCTGCACCCCTCCGAAGGACTTGACGATCCCCTGGACCTTCAGGACCGAATCCGACACCTGGAGCCTCCGCGACTGCCGGCCATTAGAAAAGGCGCGGGCGGGAGCAGTATGCCCCGCCCGCGCCCTGATGTGAAGATGGGAGATTAGAATCCGAACGTGTCAACGTTGCCCTTGGTGATCGTGATCCAGCCCTTGCCCTGGAGCACCTTCGTGGAGCCGGGGGCGAACTGCATGCCGGTCCAGCCCGGAGCCTTCAGGTTGAGGCCATTGGCGACCTTCTCGCCCTTGAGGACGGCGACAGCCATGGCGAGCTGCGCGTAGCCGGCGTCCTTGGGGTCCCAGAGGAGGACCGCGTCGACGGTGCCGTCCTTGAGGTACGGCTTGTTCTCGTTGGGCAGCCCGACCGACGTCACGAAGGCTTTGCCCTTCAGGCCGAGCTCCTCGATGGCACGGGCAGTGCCCGGGGTGGAGAGCGAGGAGGTTCCGAACACACCCTTGAGGTTGGGGTACTTCTTGAAGAGCTCCTTGGCCCGCTGGTAGGCGGTGTCGAGGTTGTCCATGATCTCGACCCGCGGTTCAGCGGCGAGGAGGCTCATGTTGGGGTAGTGCGCCTTCTGGTAGGCGACGCCGGCGTCGGCCCACTCGTTATGCGAGGCGTTGGTGACATTGCCGACCATCGTCGTGTAGACACCCTTCTGCCCCATCATCTTGGCCAGCTCCTGCATGATCGTCTCGCCGAGGCCCTGGTTCGAGAAGGCTTCGATGTCGTAGAGGCAGTTCTGCTGGGAGGCGCCTTCGTGGTCGATGACCACGATGCCCTTCGAAAGCGCCTCGCCGAGAACGGGCTCGAGGGCCGAGGGATCGACCGGCACGACGCAGATGGCGTCGACGCCCTGCGCGATGAGGTCCTCGATGACCTGAGCCTGCATGGCAGCGTCGGTCTTGGCGGGGCCCTTCTGGAAGGTGTTGATCCCGGTATCCTTGGCGAACTGCTTGACGCCGACCTCCATGCGGACAAACCAGGCGTTCGTAGCGTCCTTGGGTACCAGGGCGATCTTCCACGCCGACTGCGGCTTGGAAGACTTGAACTTCATGGGATCATAGTTCTGGGCGAAAAGCGGCACTGCGAGCAAGAAGACAAGAGCGAGCGACACGATGAGAACCAGTGTTCGTTTCACTTTACCTTCCTCCTTCGGATCAAAGATGGCAACAAGTCTATCATCGGCATGCGGCCTGTCAAGCGGACGCTCCCAAAGGTGCCCAGGGAAAGGTCCTCGACGTCGCCAAGGCCTCGAACGGATTCGTGGTCCTCGGGACGGCTACGACTATATCTTCCAGTCCGACTACCGCACGGAGCGGCGCTGGACGATCGAGGCGGTGAAAACCGCGGCGAAAGCCTGTCCCGACATCCGCTTTTTCCTCGAATACAAGTCGAAGGAGCCCCGCACGCATTCCACGTGGGCGCGCGCCGCGGACACACTCCTGGTGGCGAGGGAGACGGGCCTCCCCAACGTGAAGGTCACTATCGATACGGGCCACTCGTTCGCCGGGGGCGAGAACATGGCCGAAGCAGCCGTCATCCTGTCGGACTACGGCCGCAAGCTCTTCCATCTCCACTTCAATGACAATTATCGTTCGTGGGACGACGACATGATCGTGGGTTCGGTGCACTTCGCGGAGTTCCTCGAGCCGCTCTTCTGACTGCGGGAAGTCGGCTACGACGGCTGGTACAGTTGCGCGCCGTCATCGCCTCGTGCCGTGCCGGCAAATCCAGTGCCAGCGCCAGTTACTATGAAAGAGGGAAATGGAGTATACTCAGACGGAAAGAAGCTCGATGCAAAAAAGGAAATCCCCGCCGAAAAAGAAGGGGGTCTTGGAAGGCATAGACTTGGCGGGGGCTCACCACGCAGAGGGAGCCTCTGGCGGGGAGGGCCCGGCACAGGTTGGGGTCCCCCCGCTTGAAGCGACCGGCCCATTGGCGGTTGGAACATTTCCGATCGTCGGCATTGGCGCGTCCGCCGGTGGGCTTCATGCGTTCGAGAAGTTTTTCTCCGGGATGCCGGCTGAAACCGACCCCGGCATGGCCTTTGTCCTTGTCCAGCACCTCGCGCCGGACCATCAAAGCATACTCGCCGAGCTCATCCGCCGCTATACACGCATGCAGGTCTTCGAGGTTGTCGACGGGATGGAGGTGAAGCCCAACTGCGCGTACATCATCCCGCCCAATCGGGACATGGCCTTCCTCAACGGGGCGCTGCACCTGCTGGAACCCTCGGCCCCGCGCGGCCAGCGCCTGCCAATAGACTTCTTCTTCCGTTCCCTCGCCCAGGACCAGCGCGAGAAGGCGATCTGCATCATTCTCTCCGGCACCGGAAGCGATGGGACCCAGGGGATGAGGGCGATCAAGGGCGAGGGTGGCATGGCAATGGTGCAGACTCCCGACTCCACCGAGTACGACGGAATGCCCCGCAGCGCGATAAGCACAGGCCTGGTAGATTTCCAGCTCCCGCCGGCCGAGATGCCAATGGAGCTCATTGCCTACGCGAGGCGCGCTTTCGGCAGGGTTTCGAGAACCGGTCTTCCCTCCGTGCTCGACGGCGGTGAGGACCTGAATAAGATCTGCATCCTCCTCCGTTCCCAAACTGGCCACGATTTTTCCCAGTACAAGCCGAGCACCGTGCTTCGCCGCATCGAGCGGCGAATGGCGGTCCAGCAGATAGAGACGATGCACGATTTCGTCAGTTTCTTGCAGCGGACGTCGACGGAGGTCGAAGCGCTTTTTCGCGATCTGCTGATCGGGGTCACCAATTTTTTCCGCGATCCCGAGGTTTTCCGTGTCCTCGAGGAGCACGTGATTCCGAGGCTGTTTGAGGGCAGGAAAGCCGGCGACGTGATCCGTATCTGGACCGTTGGCTGCTCCACGGGCGAGGAAGCCTATTCCATAGCCATTCTCCTGCAGGAGAGGCTTGGAGCACTCCGACAAAACTACACGGTGCAGGTATTCGCCACCGACATTGACCCCCAGGCCATCGCCACGGCAAGGGCTGGTCTCTACCCCGACAGCATTGCCGCCGACCTTTCGGCCGAGCGGCTGGCTCGGTTTTTCAGCCCCGAGGCAGGCGGAAGCATGTACCGGATCCACAAGGGCATACGGGACATGATAGTCTTCTCGGAGCAGGACCTGATCAAGGATCCGCCTTTCTCCAAGCTGGATCTGATCAGCTGCCGAAACCTGCTTATCTACATGGGCGAGACCCTGCATAAAAGGGTCATTCCCATATTTCACTACGCGTTGAATCCCGGCGGCTTCCTTTTCATCGGCAAGTCCGAGACCGTGGGCGAGTTCGAAGAACTGTTCGCCTCGGTAGACCACACGTCGAAGATCTATCAGCGGAAGGAGGAATTGTCAGAAGCCAATCGAAAGGCATTGGGCCGGTTCGTGCGCATTTCGGCACCCGCCGACTCTATTGCGCGGACCGCCGTGAAAACAAGAATTGGGGGGAAGACGGACCTGCGCGGGCTGATGGAACAGGCCTTGCTGCAACAGCTTGCCCCTGCCAGTGCCCTCGTGAACGGCCAGGGCGACATCCTCTATCTCCATGGTCGCACGGGCCTTTTCCTTGAACCGCCGCAGGGCGAGCCCGGCGGCAGCAACATACTGGCGATGGCTCGCGAGGGATTGCGGCCCGACCTGACCGTTGCCCTGCGGAAGGCTGTCTCGACGAACAAGATCGTGCTCTGTCCCGGTCTTCGGGTCAGGACCAACGGCGATTTCTCCCGCGTCAACCTGACGGTCCGGCCGACGGCCGCGGATCCAGCCGCGGAGCCGAAAGACTTTCTGTACCTGGTCCTCCTTGAGATTGCGGCACTTCGCGATGAGGCTCCGGATGCAGGCACCCCGCGTCCCGTGGAAGCGGCCAACGGCGCCGAGGACGCCCCGGAGGTCGACGCGAGGATCCGCGAGCTGAGGAAGGAGCTGCGAGCCAAGGAAGACTACCTCGAGGCTGCCAACGAGGAGCTCGCCACCTCCAATGAGGAGCTGAAGTCCTCGAACGAGGAGATGCAGTCCGTCAATGAGGAATTGCAGTCGGCCAACGAGGAGCTGGAGACCAGCAGGGAAGAACTGCAGTCGATCAATGAAGAACTGGCCACGGTGAATGCAGAGCTGCAGACCAAGGTGGCAGACCTGTCCCAGGTCAACAACGATATGAACAACCTCATGGCTGGGACAGGCATCGGCACCGTGTTCGTGGACCTTCAGCTGCGGATCGTACGTTTCACGCCTGCCGCAACGCGGATCATCAACCTGATCGCCACCGACATCGGGAGGCCCGTGGGGAACATCACCGCCAACCTGAGGGGATACGACACCCTCGTGGACGACGTTCACGAAGTGCTGGACACCCTGATCCCTAAGGAACTGGAAGCTCAGACAAAATCGGGAGCCTGGTACGCCATGCGCATCCAGCCATACCGGACGCTGGACAATGTGATCGAAGGGGGCGTGATCACGTTCGTCGACATATCCGAAAAGAAGATGGCACAGGACGCGCTGCGGGTAGTCGAGGAGAGGTACCGCAACCTGATGAATTATTCTTCGGACGCAGTTTTCATCGAACACCAGGGCGTCATAGCGCTCGTAAACCCGGCCTGCCTGCTGCTGTTCAAGGCGCGATCCGAATCCGAGCTGATCGGGAAGCCCGCGTATGACCTGGTTCACCCCGAGTTCCGCGAACGCCTGAAAGCGCACCTTGCGAGGCTTTTAGACTCCGGCGATCCAGCTAAGCCGATCATGGTGAAAATCCTGCGCTTCGATGGAGTAAGCGTGGATATCGAGCTTCTCGCGGCGCCATTTGCTTTCGCAGGCATGAAGGATATACATTTCATTCTCCGGGACAGCGGGGTTCTCGAACACCGGGAAGGGATAGGAGCGCCATAGACCGAAAGGACGCAGAAAGGGCAGAGGAGATATCGTGGGAATACAAACAAAGCAGCCCGTTGCAGAGGAAGGCCTCAGGCCGCGGGCCGAGCGGCTTGCAGAGAGGTTCGACGCAAAACCGCAGGGGGATGAGGCGGGCACGATGCCCAACGGCTACGGCTTGCTCGTTCACGAGCTGCTCGTGCACAAGCTTGAGCTGGAAATGCAGAACGAGGAGCTGCGCCGGGCCCAGACGGAACTCGAGACCCAGAGGGCGCGCTACTTCGACCTCTACGATCTGGCCCCGGTGGGCTACTTCAGCGTCGGTGCGCTGGGGCAGATCCTGGAAGCCAACCTCACCGCTATCACGCTCCTGGGGCTCCCCAGAAGCGCTGTCGTCGGTCAGCCTTTCACGCGATTCATCCTCAAGGTGGACCAGGATGTTTACTACCTGTTCCGCAAAAGCCTCCTGGAATCCGGGGAGGCGCAAGTCTGCGAATTCCGGATGGTGAAGAAAGACGGAGCGGCGTTCTGGGGCGGTCTCTCGGCTACCGTCGTGCTAGACGAGGCCGGCGTGCAGATATGCCGCCTCACCGTGAGCGACGTGAGCAGCCGTAGGAGGGCGGAGGAGGACCTACGGCGAAGCCGGGAGGAGAACGAGGCTCTCCTGAGGGAGTTGAACCGACAGGGTTGAGGCACAATCGGCGGGGCTTACCTCGCGACCGCGTCAGGGAGCAGGCGGCGGAACTCTTGCTGGACAACCACGTAGCACTCGCACACTGCGAATTGATGTCCTCACGTGTTTTATGGTCACTCTTCAATCTGGCTTCGCACCAGCGCACCGCGTCATCATGCCGAGTGCAACCGGTAGAGACGGCGCTTCCACGGTACACGCCGTTTCCATCTCGAAAGAGAGCGTAGAATATTCTTCGGTTTCTTCTCTTCGTGGGCCCGGAATGCAGGGAGTACGGACGTTTCAGACGTTCCATGCGGCCTCCCTCGACTCACTCGATGTCAGAGTGAGTGTCATTCGTTTGGGCGATACTGGATTTGAACCAGTGACTTCTACCGTGTGAATCTAGGCAGAGTCACCGTCGCCCTGTTCGGTGGTGTAGCTCTCTGTGACTACAGATATAGCTTAGAAGGAATTGGGTCAAGCGCTGTGTATCTGTATGTGTTGAACAATTGACCTATGTGAAGCTTCTCGATGTCAGACTCAGTGTCAGAGTAGATTGAAGATACCGCGATTTTCCAAGTCTGTCAGAATGAGCCTTGAAACCCGGGAACTCATTCTCTCGTGCACTGGAGCCTAAGTGTTTGGGGCCAGGTTCCGAGGCCTTTCCATTAGCGGGGTCTAAGGTCGTGTGAATCGACGCCTACGTCTGCCGGGTCTCCTCAAACCGGCTTGCCCTAATCCGTTCGAAGGGATTTCTGGGAAAACGATGAGTCGGAAGCCTACGCCCGGCTGGCTGAGAAAGGGCTCGCGCATCTTATGAGGTTTTTCGATTTTCCAGCGTGATCCCGATATGTAGACGCGCACGCAGTTGGTTTCCTTTTTGCATCTGCCTGCCCACACCTCCCCAACGCTTGTCATACGACCGCCTGTTCCTGATACAAGTATTTTTAGAAGCCCGCAAACGCCTTACAGATCTCATCCGGACTGCAGGACGAACTCTGGAGAATGACGGAGAAAGGCAAAGAGTCTGGGACGTGACAGAGTGGAAATGAGGAATTAGAATTGCAAAGGGAACGGAGGGAGCAAAGTGAGAAGGCGAATAATAGTTGCTCTCGTCTTTGTGGTCCTGGTTGCCCTATTGCTGTCGTGTGTGACTGTACCACAGTCACAGTCCTACAACCCCGGGGCAACGAGAAAGCTATTTGAGCTTCTAAAGCTCTTCGAACCGGAGCGGATACAAGCCGCAATCAATAGTGGGGCAGACGTGAATGCCAGGAACAGCAGCGGCCTAACCCCGCTGATGGTTGCTGCTCTGTACAACCCGACACCTGAAGTTATCAGCACGCTAGTGAAAGCTGGTGCAGACGTGAAGGCTATGGACAGCGCAGGCGTGACCCCGCTGATGTATGCTGCGCAGTCTAACCCTAACCCCGAAGTGATCACCAGGCTGCTGCAAGCCGGCGCGGACGTAAATGCTCAAGACGGGAACGGCGATACGGCCCTGACAAATGCTGCCCAATCCATGAATAGCCCTGAGGTGATTACCGAAGTGATCTCTGCGCTGCTGAAGGCTGGCGCGAATGTCAATGCGAAAAACAACGATGGGAAAACAGCCCTAGAGATCGTGCAGAACAACGAAAAGCTTAGAAACACGAACATATCGCAGCAGATAGAAGAGCCCACCTTGGTCTTTCTTAGGTTTGTACGAACCGGGACACCGCAGAGTGTAGAGGTTGCGATCAGCCGGGGCGCAGCCGTCAATGCTCGGGACAAAGATGGCGTGACTTCGTTGATGGTTGCTGCTCTGTACAACCCAAACCCCGAAGTCATCACAACATTGCTAACGGCGGGTGCAGAGCTCAACGCTCGGAATGAGCATGGCGTGACCCCGCTGATGTATGCTGCCCAGTATAACCCCAATCCCGAAGTGATCACCAGGCTGCTGCGAGCGGGAGCGGACGTGAATGCTCAAGACAGCAGCGGCGATACGGCTTTGACAAATGCCGCCCAATCTATGAATAGCCCTGAAGTGATTACTGAAGTGATCTCGGCGCTGATGAAAGCGGGCGCGAATGCCAGCGCGAAGAACAACGATGGAAAGACAGCCCTCTCGATCGTGCAGAACAACGAAAAGCTTAAAAACACGAAAATATCGCAGCAGATAGAAGAGCCCACGCAGCCACAGAAGTTGTACGCCAAAGGTAGGGGACTGGTAATTGAGAACCTGTCTCTGAGCGAGATCTACCCCGTGTTGCACGCCTTCTACGACACACATCCACTAGGGACAATCGTGCTCAAAAACTTCGAGGATTCTCCCATCACCGACGTGACCATTTCCCTCATCGTCCGTCAGTTCATGGACGCTCCAAAGGAATGGTCGATCATCGGAGAATTGAGACCAGGAGAAGAGAGAAGCGTCGCGCTTTTTGCACTTTTTAAAAACAGCATTTTCGAGGTTAACCCGCATTTCTCACACCTTTAATTGAAAAGGGCCTCCCGTTCCGGTATAAGTGTTTCACCACAAAGCACTTAACACAAAACGGAGAGGCCAAACGATGCAAACACACTGTAGCCGGAACCAATT
>Ga0265316_10002501_pt1 | contig 19039 bp, 16 predicted proteins | sample 4522metaG_FD_202092 | JGI IMG/M metagenome (GOLD analysis project Ga0265316, IMG submission 202092) | Rhizosphere microbial communities from Carex aquatilis grown in University of Washington, Seatle, WA, United States - 4-5-22 metaG | ecosystem: Host-associated > Plants > Roots > Rhizosphere >... | reverse complement strand
TGCCTGCGCTGATCAAGGTATGGGGTGCGGATACGGAATTCAAATCGGATGCCAATGTTTATTTTGACCGCAGCGTAATTAATATTTTTTGCACGGAAGATATTGTGGTTTTAGCGGGTTTAATAGCGGTAAAATTATAGGGGAAAATATGAGGCGCGTGCTTTTGGCTGTTTTTTTAATCGTGATATTATCGGTTGCCGTAGGTTATCTTCATGGAGCTGATACGGACCAGTTGACGAAACCGTCTGAAGAAATAAAATTATCCGTCCCATTCGGTAAAACCTATAATTATGTAGATATTCTAGTAAAGAGAGCGGTTGATGGCGATACCCTTGTATTGGAAACAGGCGAAAGGGTGCGCCTGATCGGGATCGATACACCCGAGATGCATGAATCAAAAAAACTTTACCGTGATTCAGCGCGCAACAAGCAGAGCGTGGATGTGATCAAGAGACTAGGACAGCGCGCCTATAAAATTACTAAAGACATGGTAGAAGGCAAGAGGGTCAGCCTTGAATTTGATGTGGAAAAATATGACCCGTATGGCCGCCTGCTCGCTTATGTATATTTAAATGATAAAAGTAAAACTTTCGTGAATGCTGAGATCGTAAAGCAGGGCTATGCTTCGCTAATGACCATACCTCCGAATATCAAATATGCGGATCTGTTCAAAAAATTATACCAAGAGGCGCGTGAGAACAGAAGGGGCCTTTGGCAATAAAATAAAAAGGGGGCAATGATGTTAAGATATTTAACTGCAGGTGAATCACATGGTAAAGGAATAGTTACGATACTTGAAGGTATGCCCGCAGGCGTAAAAATAGATACAGCAGTTGTAAATCAGGAACTTAAGCGCAGGCAGTCTGGGTTTGGCCGCGGCGCGCGCATGAAAATTGAGAATGACCGTGCCCAGATCCTCTCCGGGCTTAAGAATAATATTGCCTTGGGAAGCCCCATAACCGTGTTAATAGAGAATAAAGATTCCAGTATAGAGAAATTGCATGATGTTCTCTGCCCCCGCCCGGGGCATGCGGACCTAGCCGGGTTATTGAAATACGGTTTAAACGATGTAAGAGAAGTTCTGGAACGCGCTTCAGCCAGAAGCACGGCTGCGACAGTGGCCGCGGGTGCGCTATGCAAAATATTCCTGAAAAACTTTGATATTAACATAATGAGTCGTCCTCTTTCTATCGGAGGCGAAAGTACGCGTGGTGGGATGATCAAGATAATTCAGGGGGCCATAAAAAATAAAGATACTGTCGGGGGCGTCTTTGAAGTTATCGCTAAGAATGTCCCTGTGGGATTAGGCAGTTATGTTCAGCAGGACAGGCGCCTTGATGGTTTGTTCGCTCAGCAGATCATGTCTATTCCCGGGATCAAATCGGTTGAGGTCGGTTTGGGGTTAGGGTACGGTTTCAGTTTCGGCTCGGAAGTCCACGATGCCATCTACTATAAAAATGGTAAATATCTGCGTAAGACCAATAATGCCGGCGGAATTGAAGGCGGGATCTCCAATGGTGAAGATATAATTATTCGTGCCTGTATGAAACCTATCTCTACTTTGATGAACCCGCTTGATTCGGTGAATATTAAAACCAAGAAAAGCGCAAGGGCGGCAACCGAGCGATCTGACACCTGTGTTGTCGAAGCTGCCGGGGTGGTGGCGGAATCTGCAGCGGCTTTTGTATTGGCTGGCGCATTCCTTGAAAAATTCGGATCCGACTCTTTGGTTGACATCAAAGCTAATTTTAAAAATTATATAAAAAGAATAAGTTAGAAATCACCACCTCTTTCGTCTATTAAGTATGAAGGAGGTGATTTCTGTGGATGATAACGCAATCCAGGTCAGCCGGATACACAAGGTTGACGGGGACTCAAAGTTGAAGGCATTTGTGGACTTGAGCCTTTCGGGCGTAGTAGTGACGGGCTTACGTGTAGTCAATGGCAGTAAGGGGTTATTCGTAGGCATGCCCAGGCATCAGGGTAAAGACGGCAAATGGTATAATACCGTTTATCCTGAGACTAAAGAGGTCCAGCAAAAGCTAAGCGACTTGATATTGGCAGCGTATGAGGAGTAAATAACAAAGGTATAGGTAGAGGTACAGGTAGAGAAAAGCTGTTCTTTTTTTACCTTTACCTTTACCTCTACCTTTACCTATTATGAATATTTACTTAGTTGGTTTTATGGGCACGGGTAAAACTACCGTAGGCAAAGAAGTTGCCAGAAAGAAGAAATGGCATTTCATTGACCTGGATGATCTTATTGAGCTTCAGGAGAAAAGGCGCATCTCTGACATTTTTACTAAAGACGGTGAGCCGTATTTCCGCAAAGTTGAAAAGAAGGCGTTGTTAAAGGTTAGCAAAGAAAAAAACTTCGTGGTTGCCTGCGGAGGGGGAATAGTCCTGGATAAGGAGAACATTAAGGTGATGAAGGAAACCGGAATATTGATCTGTTTGAGTGCCACTGCGGATGTGATTTTAAAAAGGACCTCCGGTTCTACCCATAGGCCTTTGTTAAATGTAGCTAACCCCAAGAAACAAATTACCCACCTGCTTAAAATGCGCGCTCCTTATTACGTAGAAGCTGATAAAGTCATCAATACCTCAGCCCTTTCGGTTAAAGAAGTCGTCAGTAAAATTTTCAAGATCACCACAAAAATCAAATGAACCGTTTGGAAGCGCTTGTCAGCCTGAATAGGGTTGCGGGTATAGGTAGCATACGCCTTAAGAAACTGCTGAAGTTTTTTCATAAGCCTGAGAATATATTAAAAGCTCCCGCGGAAAAATTAGATGCGATATCAGGCATAGGCCCAAAAATAGCCTGTCAAATCGCAGCATTAAAAAAAGAAGACTTGGCTAAAGAGTTTGCGCAAGCAGCTTCTTTAGGGCTAAAGATCATTACTCTTGAAGATAAGCAATACCCTAAGAATCTTAAGAATATACCTGACCCACCTATAATACTTTACGTTAAAGGGGATATCCTTGATGGCGATAATTTTAGTATCGGTATTGTCGGTTCGCGCCGGGCTTCCTTTTACGGTTTAAACAATGCAACTAACTTTGCCTTTGATTTAGCTATAAAAGGGGTAACGATTGTTTCCGGTATGGCGCGCGGAATAGATACGGCTGCGCATCAGGGAGCTTTGAAAGCGCAAGGAAGGACTTTAGCTGTAATTGGCAGCGGCTTTAAGCATATTTATCCTGCGGAAAATATAGAGTTAGCTGAAGAAATATCAAAGCAGGGAGCGGTAATTTCAGAGTTTCCTGTCAATGCTTTACCTCTCCCAATAAACTTTCCCCGCAGGAACCGTGTGATCAGCGGATTAAGTTTAGGGACTTTGGTAGTGGAAGCTGCTCAAAATAGCGGAGCATTAATTACCGCGGATTTTGCCTTAGAGCAAGGCAGAGAGGTATTCTGTCTTCCCGGGAGGATAGATTCTCCTTCTTCTTTTGGTACGAATGAACTGATTAAGCAAGGTGCTAAGCTGGTAAGCAATACGGACGAAATATTAGAGGAGTTTATCGGATATTCTTCCAGTAAGCAAGCAAGTGCTGTATCTTTAGAGAAGCCAAAAACTAAAGCGGATTTATCAAGCGGGGAGAATGAATTTTATAGCTTTATTTCCACCGAACCCGTTCACATCGATGAGTTAATCGATAAAACAAATCTGGATATTACTTGTGTTTCTGATATACTTCTATCTTTAAGGTTAAAGAAAGTGATCCGGGAGCTACCCGGTAAATATTATATAAGGATAAATGAAAAATAAAGGCTTGGTTATAGTTGAATCGCCGACAAAGGCAAAGACCATCAGTAAGATACTGGGAAAGGATTTCAGCGTAGTATCTACTATGGGACATATTTTTGACCTTCCGCCTAAAAAACTGGGCGTAGATGTAGAAGATGGGTTTAAGCCGGAATATACGATATTGACCGGCAGGAAGAAGATCTTAGCTGCCTTAAAAAAGGAAGCCAAAGGTAAAGACACAATTTATCTGGCAACTGACCCTGACCGTGAGGGAGAGGCGATAGGCTGGCATCTTAAGGATAAACTGTTCAAGAAACAAAAAATTGTGCGGGTTACTTTTCATGAAATTACTCCTGCTGCGGTAAAGGCTGCTTTTGAACATCCTCGTGATTTTGATGAAAAGATGGTCGAAGCGCAGGGTTCCCGGCGTATTCTTGACCGGTTGGTAGGTTATTTCTTGAGCCCACTATTGTGGAAAAAGATCGCCCGTGGCTTAAGCGCGGGAAGGGTGCAGTCAGTAGCGCTTAGGTTGATAGTTGAGCGGGAAAAAGAAATACAAAAATTCGTACCCCAGGAATATTGGGAGATAGAAGCAGAATTAAGTAAGGGCTTAAATTTATTCAAAGCCAAATTGGATAAGATTGAGGAACAGAAAGCTGAGATTAGGAATAATAATGACGCCCAGAGTATTACTGATGATATAAAAAATAATCAGTTTAAGGTGGCACAGGTAAAAAAGACAGAAAAAAAACGTAACCCTGATGCTCCTTTTATAACTAGTACTTTGCAGCAGGAAGCGTTTAACAAATTAAGGTTTAATGCCACCCGCACCATGATCATTGCCCAGCAACTTTATGAAGGTATTGATATAGGGGAGGAGAACCCTGTGGGCCTTATTACTTATATGAGGACGGACTCCACAAAAACCGCTCCCGAGGCAATAGCTGAAGTTAGGAGTTTGATCAAGAACAATTTCGGCAAAGATTATCTTCCGGCTGAACCAAATACTTATAAAGTCAAAAAGTTGGCCCAGGAGGCGCATGAAGCGATAAGGCCGAGTTTGATATCCCGTTCGCCTAAAAGTTTGGAAAGCTATTTAAGCCCGGAACAGTTCAAGCTTTATGAATTGATCTATAACCGTTTTGTCGCCAGTCAGATGTCTCCAGCCCGGTACCTCTCAACTTCCGTGGAGATAAAAGCGGGCAAATATTCATTTTCTGCCACCGGCAGTATCAATATTTTTGACGGATTCATGGCGCTATATACCAAGAACGGGGATGAAAAGGATAAAAATATTATACCCGATCTGACAGAGGGAGAAATACTGGAGTTGATAAAGTTGACCCCTTCTCAGCATTTTACTAAGCCGCCGGCGAGATACTCTGATAGTTCGCTGGTTAAGGCTCTGGAAGAAGACGGCATAGGCCGGCCTTCAACCTATGCGCCCATAATTTATACCCTTCTTTTGCGTGATTATGTACGCAGGATACGGGGTTATTTTCAACCTACTGAGTTAGGTTTCATGGTATGTGAACTTTTAGTCGAGTACTTTCCTAAGGTTATGGATATCGGGTTTACGGCATTAATGGAAGAAGAGTTGGATGAAGTTGAGGAAGGCAAAGCCGATAAAAATAAAGTTTTAAGGGATTTCTACGAGCCATTTAAAGTCAGCCTTGATTACGCGCAGGCAAATATTAAAAAAGAAGTGATTGTTACGGATCAAATTTGCGATAAATGCGGCAAGCCCATGATCGTTAAGTGGGGAAGAAGAGGCAAATTTTTGAGTTGCTCCGATTTTCCCAATTGCAAGAATTCAAAATCCATCACTACGGGAGTAAAATGCCCGCAGGAAGGTTGCGGCGGGGAATTAATCGAGCGCCGTTCTAAGAGGGGTTTCTTTTACGGCTGTTCAAATTTCCCAAAATGCACCTTTACTTCAAAGAACCTGTTGGCTGATAAAGACGAGGATAAAGACAAAACAGAGTAATGGAAAAATATATCGATAAATTTATCCGCTACCTGGAGATCGAAAAGAATTATTCTCCTCATACCATATTAAACTATAAATTAGACCTGGAAGATTTCAGTAAATTCCTCGCAGGCTCGGATGTTCAGGCGGTAGATTATCTGGCCTTAAGGAAATACCTTGCCGTTTTAAAAGAAAAAAGTTTGGGTAATCGTTCTGTGGGCCGGCGCTTGTCGGCTTTGCGTTCCTTTTTTAAATTTCTAACCCGCGAAGGGTACATAAAAAATAATCCCATACTTATGCTCTCAAGCCCCAAATTAGACAAGCACCTGCCGCAATTCTTAACCGAAGAAGAAACCGTAAAATTAATTGAAACCGCGTTTGCTCATGACGAAAAAGATGAACTGGGCTTAAGGAACAGGGCTATCTTAGAAACATTTTATTCAACCGGGATACGTATTTCGGAACTGGTTTCTTTAAGTTCTGAGGATATTGATTTTATCGGCGGGACGGCAAAAGTTTTCGGTAAAGGTAAAAAGGAGAGGATCGTTCCCATAGGCGATGTGGCCTTGAAGGCGATAAAAAGTTATCTTGATAAGAGAAAGAAGCAGGACCGCGCGGTTTTCTTGAATAAAAACGGCACACGCATAACCACAAGAGGGGTGCGTAATGTGGTGGAGAAATGCATTCATTTGGCAGGTATAAGGAAGGGGATCTCTCCGCATACCCTCCGGCATTCATTTGCCACTCACCTTTTGAACCGGGGCGCTGACCTGCGCACGGTCCAGGAGTTGCTGGGGCACGCTAATCTATCGTCAACGCAGATATATACCCATTTGACCACCAGTAAACTGAAGAGTGTTTACGATAAGGCGCATCCGCACGCCTGATTTAGTTAGTTGGTTAGTTTGTTAGTTGGTTAATTGGATAAATAAAATGTTTATTTTATACGATTTAATATTCATAGTATTCGCTTTGATCCAGTTGCCCGCTTATCTATTCAAGGGAAAACTGAAGAAAAGCTTCCTGCCCAGGCTCGGCGTATTGCCGGTCAACCTTAATTTGGAAAGGCCCATATGGATACATGCCGTAAGCGTAGGAGAGGCTCAGGCAGTAAAAGGGCTTTTGGGTGAATTAAGAAAAGTTTACAAAGACAAGAAGTTCGTTATCTCTACCGTAACTGCTACCGGCAATAAGATCGTCCGGGGATTTGCCAATGAGAATGATTTTGTTACTTATCTTCCGCTTGATCTAAGTTTTATTGTAAAACTTGTTGTGGCTAAGATCGATCCTTTATTGTTTATTATCGCGGAAACCGAGATCTGGCCGAACATAATCTCCGCCCTTGATCAAAAACATATCCCCATTATCTTGGTAAACGGCAGGATCTCAGATAGATCGTTACGCGGTTATCAGGCAATTAAATTTCTTCTGAAAAGCACATTAAATAAGATTACTGCTTGTTGTGTGCAGTCAGAGCGCGATGCCCTCCGTTTTAAGATGATCGGAGTGACTGAAGATAAGATCAGGGTTACCGGAAATATGAAGTTTGACGCAGCCTCGCTTAATTTAACTCTTGAGAAACAAGACAAACTTCGTTCTGACCTTGGGGTTGGTCAGGAAGATAAGTTTTTGGTTTGTGGTTCGACGCATGCGGGCGAAGAAGAAATTATTCTTAAGTGTTATAAAGAAGTGTTGAGTAGTTTTAAAAACTTGAAATTGCTTATAGCACCTCGCCATCCGGAAAGAAGCAGGGAAGTGGAAGAGTTGGTTTTAAGGTTCGGTTTTGAAGCTGTAATGGTGTCGGGTTTACCGGTGAAGAGAGGCAAGCGCGCCAACGATGTTTTTATCCTTAATACGGTAGGTTCCCTTATTAATTTTTATGAAATTGCGGATATAGTTTTTGTCGGCGGAAGCTTAGTTGACAAGGGGGGGCATAACATATTGGAGCCGGCGATTTTCGGTAAGCCGGTAATTTTCGGGCCGCAGATGTTTAATTTCCGGGATATAGCGGACCTGTTCATAAGCAATAATGCCGCAATAATGCTGCATAACGCGTCGGAATTGCACGGATCTATTTTAAAGCTTTTGAATGATCCTAGTGAGGCAGAGAAACTTGGAGAAAGAGGGCAAGAGCTTATCGCGCTTAATATTGGCGCTACTTTAAGGAATGTCGAAGTCATAAAACAGGTTATATCAGGGCATTAGAGTATAACTTCTTTTTAACTGTTGTTTTTTATGGTATTATTAATATATGGAGATACGAGCGAGACAAAAAGGTAATATAGTAATATTGGATCTGGCTGGCCGTATTGATGTCAATTCCGCTAATTTGGTGGAAGCGGTAGGACAATGCGTGCGTGACGGTTATAACGAGATACTTTGTAATCTTGAGGATGTTGAATTGATAGATTATATGGGGATATCGGTCATTGTCATTGCCTATAAGGAAGTGATCAATAACAACGGAAGAATGAAATTTACCAACGTTCCCGCCCATTTAAAGGGCATATTTTCTATTGCCGGGCTGGATAAGGCAATGGAGTTTTATGCCACGGAAGACATCGCTTTAAATACTTTTAATGAAGATAAAGTAATTGAAAAGATACAGAAATTGCAGCTGAGGCGGCGTTTTAAGCGCCTTCCTTTGGATATAAAGATCGAAATAAGGCCTAGGCAGGCAAATAATCCAGTTTGTATTAACGCCGATATAATCAACTTAAGTGCAATTGGCGGTTATATTTACGGCTGCAATAAGTTTAAGTTGGGGGATGAATTATTTATTAAGCTCAAGCTTCCTCCAAAACAAGAGGAGATTGAGCTTGATTCTAAAGTAGTTTGGCTTCCGGATAAGCAAGTCCAGCCGCAAGCTTGGCCGGGAATGGGGGTTGAATTTGTTAATTTGTCCGGGCCTGTGCAGCAAAAACTCCTTGAATTTATCGAAAGAAACCTCTCTTTCATGTCTACGGATTAGCCCAAGCAAATTTTCCTATCTTACTGTCTTTTAAAGGCTTTTATTCCTGTTAGGAACCTCAAATTCCAGTTGTTTAATGACCAGGCTTATGATAAAATAATTAATTATCCATTTACAGGGGGATTCTGGAATGAAGGAATACCTTTATAGCCTTGCTACCGGTCAAAAGAAGGGGCCATTAGCGTCTTTCTTAAAAGCCATACTCTTTCTTTTGTCTGTCATTTACGGAGCACTCATAAGGTTACTCACTTATTTTTCCTTATCAAAGCGCATTAAGCTTCCTTTGAAGGCCGTAAGCGTGGGAAATATTACCTTAGGAGGCACGGGAAAGACGTCATTGGTAGAGTTTATCGCAGCTGTTCTTCAAGAACGGTCCCATAAGGTGGCAATATTGAGCCGCGGGTATAAGAAGCAAGAGGGAAATATAGGGGATGAGCCGTCTATGCTTCAGGAAAAACTTCCTGAAGTTAAAGTGATTGCCGATAAAGACAGGATCCATTCCGCGAATGAAGCAGCTGATCTCGGGATGGATACGGCGATTTTGGATGATGGTTTTCAGCAGTGGGGTATTATCAAGGATTTGGATATTGTAGCTATCAATGCTTTGCAGCCGTTCGGGAATTTCCAAATGATCCCCCGGGGCATTTTACGCGAGCCGTTATCGGCGTTAAAGCGCGCGGATATTTTTATCATTACTAAGTCTAATCTTGTTCCGGATACGAAAAATATAAAGCAGGAGCTGAATAAAGTAAATCCTTGCGCTGAGATATTTGAGTCTACTCATGAGCCTGCGGGGTTTTATGGTATAGATAAAAAGGACACTCTTATTCCGGCTGCTTCTTTGGTGGGTAAGTCTGCGCTGATCTTTTCCGGAATAGGGGACCCGGATTCATTCGAAAGCTTGGTCCGTTCCCAGGGGCTGGATGTAAAATTATCCTTAAGGTTTGCCGACCACCATAATTATTCGAAAGGCGATTTTGACAGGATCATCAAGTGCGCCCGGGAGTGGAATTCAGGTACGTTAATTACTACCGAAAAAGACGCTGTGCGCCTTAAGGCTTTGATCTTTTGTAATCCGCCCCCCCAAGGAATGCGGATATTAATTTTTAAAATCAAACTGCTTATAAAAAATGAAGAACAATTCGTTAGTCGATTACTTCGCATTTATACTGCTTAAAGTTTTTGGCCCGGTTTTTAGAGCTCTGCCGGTAAGCTTCTGTTATTTTCTCGGCAGGAGCCTAGGTTATTTTCTCTATCATTTTGACAGGCGGCACAGGGTCATTGCCTATTCAAATATTAAAGAAGCCCTTGGCAATAAACTTACTCCCCGTGAGATCTCCGGTATCACAAAAAGCTTTTATCAGTCATTCGGCCAAAGCATAATCGAAGTCTTTCTTATCCCGAGGATAGATAAGAATTATTTAAAGAAATACGTGGAAGTCAGCGGAGTTGAAAATATCCGCAATGCTTTTAAAAAGGGTAAAGGCGTGATCCTGCTGGTTGTGCATGAGTGTGGATGGGAACTTTCGAACGTCGTTGCAGCTTCTTTGGGTTTTTCTTTTAACGTCATTGTCCGCGACCAGGGCTTGCCCAGGCTTAACGGGTTGTTAAATAAATTCCGCAGCGAAAAGGGTGCCAAGGTAATAGCCCGGGGAGAGGAGTTGCGCCAGCTGATCGCGGTTTTTAAAAACAATGAAGCTGTGGCAATGACTTTGGATCAAGGTGGGGCCTCGGGAGAATTGGTCAATTTCTTCGGCAGGAGCGCTTCCATGTCTACGGGGGCAATTAAATTGGCTTTAAAGTATGATGCGCAGCTGCTGCCGGTATTCTTTGAGAGGGTTGGCGGGCCGTATTCCAAGGTTATTATAAAAGAGCCGATGGAGATCATAAAAGGCATGGATGTAAAAGAGAATTTACGCTCTAATTTGCAGAGGGCAATAGGTATTTTTGAGAACCATATAGCCTCTTACCCCAAAGAATATCTTTGGACTTACAAGGTCTGGAAATACAGCGACTTAAAAAGGATATTACTGCTTTCTGACGGGAAAACCGGGCATTTGCGCCAAGTGCAAGCGGTCAAAGAGATTATCCTTAAGGAACTGGAAGGAAGAAAGGTTAAAGCCGAAGTTTTAAGCGCAACAGTTGATTTCAAGAATGACTCCGCTAAAGTGGCATTTATTCTGCGCAGCTGTTTTGCAACAAAATTTAACTCTCAAAGTTATCTGCGGTATTTGCAAGAATGCCTTAAAACAGACACATACAACAAACTAATTATTTATAAACCGGATATAGTAGTTTCCTGCGGCTCTTCGGCTGCTGGAGTAAATTATATTATCGCAAAGAGTAATTTAGCTAAGTCGATCGTGATCATGCGTTCCCGTTTATTTAACGCAAATAAGTTTGATTTGGTTATTGCGCCTAAACACGATAATTTAAGGGCAGAAAGAAACATTCTGCAGATAAATGGAGCCTTGAATTTAATTAACGATGATTATCTTAAAACGCAGGGAGAATTACTTAAGAAAAATATTCCCGGCTATGACCCCAAATTCATATATATTGGTTTATTGATGGGCGGGGACTCAAAAAAGTTTATTTTAAATGAAAGCATGGTTAAGGAACTGGTCACAGGATTTAAAAAAGCAGCAGAAGAGCTTGATGCCGGTATTTTGATGACGACTTCGCGCAGGACCCCGAAAAGAATAGAGTTACTGCTTAAAAATGAACTAAAAGATTATGGCCGCAGCAAATTGCAAATAATCGCCAATGAAAATAATATTCCGCAGGCGGTGGGAGGAATTTTAAGTTTGAGCAGCCTCATAATAACTTCTCCGGAGAGCATTTCGATGATTTCAGAAGCAGCCAGCAGCGGGAAACCTGTTCTGGTTTTTGATATACCGGGGCTTTCTAATAAGCACAAAAGATTCCTTAAAAATCTTTCTCAGGGCGGGTATATTTATTTGACTAAAACCAATGAAGTGGCGGAAAATTTAAAAAGACTATTATCTCAAAGCAGCAAGCCGAATAAGCTTAACGACAGCTTACTGGTAAGGGAAGCATTAAGAGGAATATTATGAACCCCGCACCTTCTTTGTATTCGTATCTAAAGAAGATGAGGGGAAGAAATAAATAAGGAGAAGGTGCGGGATGAATGTTTTACAAATACTGCCTCAATTGAATGTTGGTGGCGTTGAGACAGGGACACTTGACCTGGCTAAATACTTAGTCAGGGGTGGGCACAAAGCGGTAGTGGTTTCAGCCGGAGGCCAGCTGGTAAATGAGCTTGAGGCTTTTGGGGCGGTCCATTACCAGTTACCGGTGCATAAAAAATCATTTTTAAATATGTTTAAACTTGTTCCGGAGCTGGCTAAAATAATCGAAAAAGAGAAGATAGACATAGTACACGCGCGTTCACGCGCTCCGGCGTGGATAGCTTATTTTGCCTGCCGCCGGACTAAGGCCATTTTTATCACTACCTGCCACGGTTATTACAGAAAACATTTTTTTAGTTCCGTTATGGGGTGGGGGAAGAAAGTGATCGTTTTGAGCAATGTTATTGCCCGTCATATGATCGAGGATTTCTCTGTTCCTTATGAAAGGATAAAACTCGTCCCGCGCAGCGTGGACCTTGAGAAGTTTAAATATATAAGCCCGGATACAAAAATAAACGATGAATTTAACGTTGGGATCATCGGAAGGATCACTCCTTTAAAAGGCCACCTGTATTTTATAAAGGCAATGGCCAAGGTCGCCCGCGTAGTCCCGCGCATAAAGATCTGGATCGTCGGAGATTCGCCTGTTTCGAAACAGGCTTATAAAGAACAGGTTCAAGTCCTGGTTAAAAGGCTGGGCTTAAGCCATTGCACCGAATTTTTAGGCACTCAAAGGGATATACCCGGTATCCTTTCGAATTTAGACCTTCTGGTTTTGGCAACAACTACCCATGAGGCTTTTGGCCGGGTAATAGTGGAAGCACAGGCTTCGGGTGTTCCTGTTGTAGCGACAAAGGTGGGCGGTGTTGTGGATATTATCGATGACGGAGTGACCGGGTTGCTGGTGCATCCATCGGATGCCGCCAGTATGTCTGAGGCGGTACTTAAAATTTTTAAAGATAAACAGTTGGCATTAAGCCTTGCTGAGAATGCGTATAAAAAAGTAAAAGAAAAATACAGCGTTGAACTGATGGTCAAGAATACCCTTGATGTTTACCATGACGCGCTGAATAATTTCAAGATACTTATTATTAAGTTTAGCTCATTAGGGGATATTGTTCTTTCTACTGCCGCGATAAGGGCGATAAAAGATAAATTCGGCGCGCATTACAAGATCAGTTTTTTGGTAGGTGAAGAGTCAAAGGACGTATTGTTAAGGTGCCCGTATATAGATGAATTGTTAGTCGCGGATTTTAAGGGGAAAGATAAGGGGCTTAGAGGATTGATGAAGATCGGTACGGACTTAAGAAGGAAAGGCTTTGATATGGTCATCGATCTGCAGAATAACCGGAAAAGCCATATTTTGTCCTATCTTTCATTCGCGCTTAACCGTTACGGTTACGATAATAAAAAGTTCGGTTTCTTGTTGAACCATCGTATTAAGGATGAAAAACCGCCAATTGACCCTGTTACGCATCAGTTCAGGATATTAAAAATGCTGGGGATAGATTTAAAAGATAACCGCCTACAGCTTTGGCCTTCCAAAGAAGATGAGCATTACGTCGAAGATTTTTTAAATACCCAATGGTTGACCCCGGCCCAGAAATTGATCGGAATAAATATTTCGGCCAGCCCCCGTTGGCTTACCAAGAGTTGGCCGGCAGGGCATATAATAAAATTATGCGAAGAGTTAGGTTTCAGGGATATACGCGTGATCCTCACCGGGACCCAAATTGATATCCCTTACGCCGAATCTCTTGTAAACAGCGTGAAAAACACTAAGTTAATAAATGCCTGCGGCAGGACGAACATAAACCAGTTGGCATGCTTGATAAAAAAATGCTCGGTATATATCTCTGCGGATTCTTCTCCATTGCATGTAGCAGCAAGCGTGAATACGCCTTTTGTGGCATTGTTCGGGCCTACTGACCCGCGCAGGCACCTTTTTCCGGCAAATAATTATGTTTTGATCAAGAAGGATGTGCCATGCAGCCCGTGTTATAAAGCAAAATGCAAAAGCAAGAAATGCGTAGAGTTGATAACTCCGCAGGAAGTATTAGAGGCGATCGAGAAGTTGATAAAATGAGAATTTTATACATAGCTAACCATTTAAATACCGGAGGCATTACAAGTTATTTATTGAACCTTACTTCGGGAATGAAGAAGAGAGGCCATGATATATTTATCGCCAGCAGCGAAGGTGAATGCCTTAATAAATTTATTGATCTGGGAGCTTATTTCATTAAAATACCGATTAAAACCAAAAAAGAAATAAGCCCAAGCATACTTTTTAGTTACTTTAAACTGAAAAAAGAATTAAAAAAGAATAAGATCGATATCGTGCATTCTAACAGCCGCACTACGCAGGTATTAGGGTGTTTTTTGCATAAATATGAAAATGTTGTCCATGTTTCAACCTGCCACGGTTATTTTAAAAAAAGGCCTTTGCGTTTGATCTTTCCCTGCTGGGGAGAAAAAGTCATCGCCATAAGCGGGCAGGTAAAGGAACATCTTATTTCCGATTTTAAAGTAAATGAAGAAAAGATAAGGTTGATCAATAACGGCATAGACATAGGCAGGTTTTATGCCGGGAAGGAGTTGTTCATAGGAAATGCTCCGGTGATCGGTATAATTGCCCGGCTTTCCGATGTAAAGGGGCATATTTATCTGATTAAGGCGATGAAGATAGTTTTGGATAAATTCCCTTCAGCAAAGTTGCTTGTTGTCGGGGAAGGCAAGATGTATAATGTATTAACAAAATTAGTTAAGGCTACGAACATAAAACAGAGCGTGGAATTCATTGCGTATACTAAAGATACCAGGGTAGAATTGGCCATGATGGATATTTTTGTAATGCCTTCTTTGGCGGAAGGGTTGGGGTTATCACTCATGGAAGCTATGTCTTGCGGTAAAGCCGTAGTGGGTAGTGATGTAGGCGGTATCAAAAGCTTGATCAAGAATAATGTCAACGGCTTATTGGTCAAGCCGGCTGACCCGGAAAGCTTGGCTTCGGCAATTATACAATTAATAAGTAACCCGGAGAAGGCAAGAATTTATGGCCGGGAAGCGGCAAAGTTCATCTCTGATAACTTTTCACTTGATAAAATGTGCGAGCAAACAGAAAGGGTCTATTTAGAATGCGTGCGCTAAGAAGGATAGGCGTAATTCTCGCGGGTATTTTGATTTTATTTCTGGCCGCGGCAAATTTCCTTTCCCGTAATTATGTTGTCCCTATACTCATGTATCATTCCATAAATACTCATATAGCCGAAGGTATGTCTGGTTTGGTTGTTTCACCTGACACCTTTGACCGGCAGATGAGTTTCTTAAGGGCCCATAATTATAATGTTATACCGCTTGAAGACATGATTGCTTTGATCAGGGATAACAAGAAAATCCCGCCTAAAACAGTGGCAATAACGTTTGACGACGGGTATGTTGATAATTATAATTACGCTTTTCCGGTTTTGAAGAAATACCATATCCCGGCAACGATTTTTGTGATTATTAATGAAGTGGGCAGGAAAGAAGAGGATCGCCTTAACTGGGCACAGATCAAGGAAATGCGGGGTTCAGGGTTGGTAACTTTTGGCAGCCACACTTTAGGCCCGATGCGCCTGGTGGATATAAGATCCGGACAGGAATTGAAAGACCAGATTTTTAGATCCAAAAAGATACTTGAAGATAAACTTGCCGTAAAAATAAATTTATTCAGCTATCCTGAAGGCTCATTCAATAAGCAAATCAGGCAGGTGGTAATTGATGCAGGTTACAGCGGGGCAGTGACGACGAATCCGGGTAAGAATTACTCCAAAAAAGACATCTTCCTTTTAAAACGGATCAGAATATCGGAGAACTCCCGGAATATGTTCATATTCGCGGTGGAAACTTCGGGGTATTATATGATGATGAAAGAATACCATAAAGAGCGTAAGGACAGAAGGAATGGAAGGAAATAAGCGCGTACTTATTTTTAATGTCAATTGGCTCGGGGATGTTTTATTCTCTACCGCTACAATAAGGAATATCCGCAGGAATTATCCCGATAGTTACATCGCATGTGTTATACCCAGCCGTTGCTATTCCGTTTTAAAAGGCAATACTCATCTGGATGAGATCATTATATTTGACGAAAAAGACAGGCATAAGAGCGTCTTTTCACGCCTTGATTTCGTAAAGATGCTTAAATCAAAAAAGTTTGATATAGCATTCCTGCTTCACCGTTCGCTTACCCGCGCGCTCATTTGCCGGCTTGCCGGCATACCGCAAAGAATAGGCTATTATACGAAAAAACGCGGTTTTCTCCTTACCAAAAAGATCACCATGCCTAAAATAGATACCATTCACCGTATTGATTTCTACTTGAACATTATCGAAAAAGCAGGCCTTAAAGTAGAAGACAGGTATACCGAGTTTTTCATTAACCATGAAGATGGAGATGCGGTGGAAGATTTCTTAAAGAAAAATAATATCCAGAAAGATGATCTTGTCGCGGTTTTGAATCCCGGGGGGAACTGGAACCCTAAACGCTGGCCCAAGGAATATTGGGGAGAGTTGGCCGATATGCTGGCTGCTGAGTTTAAAGCGAAAATAATATTAAGCGGCTCCCAAAATGACCTGAATTTGGCCAATCAGATAAAGAAAATAATGAAAGAAGAGCCTATAATAGCCTGCGGTATTTTGAATTTGAAACAATTGGCAGCATTGGCAAAGAGGTCTGATCTTTTTATAACCGGCGATACCGGGCCTTTACATATCGCGAATGCCGTGGGTGCCAAAAGGATCATTGCCTTGTTTGGCCCGACGTCGCCATTTTTAACCGGTCCATTCCCGGTAAAAAATGTGGCCATAATCCAGAAAAACGTAAATTGCAAGATCCCCTGTTACCAGGTAAACTGTAAGGATAATCGTTGCATGAAGTCGATAACCCCCAAAGACGTAATTGCCGAAGCCAGAAATTTACTCCGTTAATATTCCGATGAACAAAAGAATAGATAAAATATTATTCATTACTTTAAGCAATATAGGCGATTGCATCATGACCTTGCCTGCATTGGATATGCTGCGCTTTTGTTATCCTCACGCTAAAATAACCGTCATCTCCGGGCCGCGCACAAGGGAAATATTCGAAAACAATCCCAATATTTACAAATTCATTCCTTATGATAAGCACTCTAAATTATTTGATAAGATCAGGCAGTTTAACGAATTAAAGAATGAAAATTTCGATTTAGTCATAGATCTACGCAATACTTTCTTTGGCGCATTCTTGCCGGTGTCTTTACGTACATCGCCGTTTTTGTTTGTGCCCGAAGAAATCAGGCACATGCAGCAGAGGCATCTTTACAAAGTTGAAAAGTCGCTGCCTAAAAGAGTTGATGCAAAAAATATAATCCGGATTAAAAATAGATCATTATATATAAGCGAAGATGACCGGCTGTACGTCAAAAACATATTAAAGGAGTGCGGTGTCTCTGAAAATGAGAAGATAATTATCGTTGCCTGTGGTGCCCGCAGTTCCATGAAGAGGTGGCCGAAAGAGAAATTTACAGGCTTGGCAGTATCTTTAAAGCGTGAATTCGGGTTGAAGATAGTACTTGTGGGGGACAAAGATGATGGTTTAGCGGCTAAATTCATAAAAGAAAACGCAGATGAGGAAATTTGTGATTTAACGGCCAAGACAACCATTCCTCAATTGGCCTGCCTTTTAACGAAAGCCGAACTTTTGATCACCGGTGACAGTGGGATAATGCATCTTGGCAGTTATTTAGAAGTCCCGGTGGTAGCGATATTCGGCCCGACAGACGAGGAAAAGTATGGGCCGTGGTCTGCGCTATCTTCGGTTGTAAAAAAAGATTTGGTTTGCCGGCCGTGCGAAAAGGCGGTCTGTCGTTTTGGTAAACTTGAATGCCTTGAAGTGGTGAACCCTCCGGATGTTATTAATGCGGCAAGAAAAATATTGGCCCAATTTCAGTCACCAGCCGCAAGTCACAAATTACCGGTTACCCTGGATGAATTTAAACGGATATTGATCGTCCGCACCGATAGGATAGGGGATGTGCTTTTGTCAACACCGGTTATTAAGGCGTTGCGCAAAAAAAATCCGGATAGTTATATTGCCATGATGGTTTCTCCGGGGACTAAAGATATCGTTGAAGGCAATCCTTATCTGGATGAGGTGATCATTTACGATAAAGATGCAAAGCACAAAGGCTGGCTAAAGACACTTAAATTTGCAAAGAACCTGAAAAAGAAAGGTTTTGATATCGCGATAATATTGCATCCGACTAACCGCGTTCACCTAGTAACTTATTTAGCAGGTATTCCGCGCAGGCTGGGATACGATAGGAAATTAGGATTTTTGCTTACGGATAAAATCCCGCATGCGAAACAGTTAGGCTTAAAACATGAGTCGGAATATAATTTTGATCTGTTGAAATTTATCGGTATTGAAGCGCATGATTCAGATTTATTCATGCCTATTAAAGATGAATCGGAGTTGTCTGTTAAAAAAATGTTTGAAGGTTCTGGTATCAAGAAAAACGATAGAATGCTTGCTATTCATCCTTGTGCCAGTTGTCCATCGAAGATCTGGCCTGCGGAAAGGTTTGCGCAGGCAGCCGATATATTGGCGCAGAAATACGGACTTAAAATCGTGGTGATCGCAGGCCCAAAAGATATTGCCCGGGCGCAAGATGTGATCAAGAATATGCGTTCTACGGTTGTTGATCTCTCCGGAAAAATTTCCGTAAGTCAGTTGGCCAGCGTGCTTAAAAGTTGCGTACTTTTTATATCCAACGATTCCGGTCCGGTGCATATGGCCTCTGCTTTAGGAATACCGGTTATCTCTATTTTTGGCAGGTCTCAGCCGGGGCTAAGCCCGAAGCGTTGGGGGCCGACAGGAAAAAAATCTAAAGTTCTGCATAAACAAGTTGGTTGTATTGAGTGCCTTGCGCATAATTGTCAGAAAGAATTCGCCTGCCTTAAAGCAATTACCGTCCAAGAAGTCGTCTCTACCGCAGAATCACTCTTAGTATAGCCTTTGCGCCTGCTTTGTCATGTTCTTCGCAGGGACGCTCGCTGGCCCCGGCGTGGCCAGCTTCGCTCGGCTTTCGGCCTCGCTCGTCCCGCCTACTCGGCGGGACACCTTGCCCGCTCGGCCTGCAAACGCCCTGCTCAAAACATGCCAAATCAGGCG
>Ga0265316_10002497_pt1 | contig 19050 bp, 18 predicted proteins | sample 4522metaG_FD_202092 | JGI IMG/M metagenome (GOLD analysis project Ga0265316, IMG submission 202092) | Rhizosphere microbial communities from Carex aquatilis grown in University of Washington, Seatle, WA, United States - 4-5-22 metaG | ecosystem: Host-associated > Plants > Roots > Rhizosphere >... | reverse complement strand
GAGAAAACGCCATAAAATGGCAACCCACAAAAGGAAAAAAAGACTGAGAAAGAATCGTCACAAAAAAAGAATAAGGTAGTGTTTTGAGTGTATAGAGTGCATAGAGTGCATAGAGTGCATAGAGTGCATAGAGTGAGTTACATACATAGATCACAGATAGTGAAATAGATAAAGCACAAGAAAAATACTTAGATATCTAAAACGAATTTAGTTTATAATAAGATGCAATTTCCGGGACTTTACAGGCATCTCAAATGGCAAAGATAAACAAGTTTGAAGATTTAATTTGCTGGCAAAAAGCAAGACAGATTACAAAAGATATTTACACCATTACTTCACAAGGTAAGTTTGAAAGAGATTGGTCTTTGAAAGACCAAATCCGGCGTGCATCAATTTCGATTTTGTTAAATATTTCTGAAGGATTCTGCAGAAAATCCCATGCAGAATTCAAGCAGTTTTTGTTTTATTCACACGGTTCCGTTGGAGAAGTTCAATCCGAATTATACATTTCATTAGATCAGGGTTACGTGAACGAAATAAAATTCAAAGAACTCTACGGCAAATGCGAAGAAGTCTCAAAGATCATTTCAGGATTAATCAAATCCTTATAACAGATAAAATTCGGTAATCCTGTTTCTTCTGTTTTTGCTCTGTTTTTGCTTTGTTGTTCATCTACTTAAATCATAAAAAGCTCTATTCACTCAAAGAACTCTTTGCACTCTATTCACTCAAAAAGCTCTATTCACTATACACACTCTATTCTATAAGTTCTTTATGTTTTTTGACGGCAAGATCGATGTAATATCTTACATTCAGTCTGTTTAGAATAGGAATTATGCTAAGCATCTTGCAGCGAACCTTCTTAATAACTCCACTCTCGTCGGTAAATTGTATGACTGCGCTCTTACGGGCAGTAAGTCCTCCTTGTAAGCCTCCCTGGTCAGTATGCAGCAAACTATCAAGAACATTTCTGCAATATATCATGGTTTCACTGTCGCCGGGGATATCGTATTTCAGCGTGTCGCGTGTCTTATCCACAAAATATACAAGCTTGCCTTCGCCATCTTTTGAATAAGTGAATTCATACCAATACCATCCGTCATCGTTCCCATTGTGATTAAATTGCCCTACTATCAGCTTATCCCATGACTGCGAATAAGCGTTATCCGGCAAATAAACCAACAACGCCAGAATAAGAAAAAAATATTTTCTCATAAATTTTTTATCTATTCACTCTATGCACTTCTATGCACTCTACTCACTCTATGCACTCTATACACTAACGCCTCACTTGATAATTCGGCGCTTCTTTAGTTACCATTACGTCATGTGGATGCGATTCTTTTAGTCCCGCGTTTGTTATCTCAATAAACTTGGAATTTGTTTGCAGCAGCTTAATTGTTCCGCAGCCGCAATAGCCCATGGCTGATTTAAGTCCGCCCACCATTTGATATATAACATCTGCCAGCGGCCCTTTGTAAGGCACTCTGCCCTCGATGCCTTCCGGCACCATTTTAGATAGCTCTTCTTCGGGATCCTGAAAGTACCTGTCTCCGCTTCCGGCTTTCATAGCTTCAAGCGAGCCCATGCCCCGGTACATTTTAAAGCTGCGCCCTTCGTAAAGGACTTTCTCGCCGGGTGATTCTTCCGTACCGGCAAGCAAGCCGCCTATCATAACGCTATCAGCGCCTGCAGCAATCGCTTTGGGTATATCCCCTGTTTGCTTGATACCGCCATCTGAGATTATCGGGATGTTATATTTTCTTGCCGCCTCGACCGCATTGAACACAGCCGTGATCTGCGGCATACCAACGCCGGCAACAATACGCGTTGTGCAAATTGAGCCTGCGCCAATCCCGACTTTAACCGCATCAACGCCCGCTTTAATTAACTCCAACGTACCTTCTGTAGTTGCAACGTTTCCGGCGATCAGCTCTATATCAAATTTCTTTTTGATGAGCTTCACCATTTCGATAACGCCGTGCGAGTGTCCGTGCGCGGTATCGACCACAATCACATCAACGCTTGCTTTAACAAGGGCTTTCACTCTGTCGAGCGTATCGTGAGTCACGCCTACCCCTGCGCCGCAGAGCAGTCTGCCATAGCTATCCTTAGCTGCCAGCGGATGCTTTTTACGTTTAATAATATCTTTAAACGTAATCAGCCCTTTAATCTTTCCATATTTATCCACTACCGGAAGCTTTTCGACCTTATACTTTTGCAGGATTTTTTCCGCCTGCAGAAGCGTTGTGCCTACGGGAGCAGTGATGAGGTTTTCCGTAGTCATGAGTTTTTGCACTTTGATCTTTGGATTCGGTTCAAAGCGCAGGTCGCGGTTGGTTAAGATGCCAATCAGCTCGTTTTTGTCGTTCACTATGGGGAAACCGGAGATCTGGTAGCGCTCCATCAGCCGGTTAGCCTCGCCTACGGTTTGGTCGGCTTTAAGCGTGATGGGGTCCTGTATCATACCGCTCTCGCTGCGTTTTACGCGGTCGACTTCCGACGCCTGTTTTTCTATCGACATATTTTTATGCAGTATGCCGATGCCGCCCTCGCGCGCCATAGCGATAGCAAGCTCTGATTCCGTGACGGTATCCATAGCGGCCGATAGAATAGGAATGTTGAGATTAATGTTGCGTGTTAGACGTGTGGAAACATTTACGTCCCTTGGTAAGACCTTTGATTTTGCCGGAACCAGCAAAATATCATCAAAGGTTATTGCTTTTTCGATGATTTTACTTTTATGTGCCATAGCAAATATAGCAAAAAAGTTTTTAATTTAAAAATACCAAGAAAGAGTAGGGTAAAAAACTTTGCCACTAAGACACAAAAACACAAAGAAAATAATAAATAACAAATAGTAAAAAAAAAGATTAACCGCCAAGGCGCAAAGGGATTTTTTTTATTCTCAGCTTTTTTGTCATTCTCCTGCCTGTACAGCCAGACCTTGAAAAAAGTGGTACATCCCGCTTGCGGGGAGAAGGGGAATTACAGTCCCCCCTTTTCTTTGTTAAAGGGGGGTTGAGATTTCTAAATACAAGATTACTGTAGATTGAATATTATTTTGAGTATTAGAATAATTGAGATGAGGGTTTATTTTTAAAGAACAACAAAAACCAAGATTCCTCCGATTTAATCGGGACGGGAATGACAAAGGTTTAGGGTTTACCTTTATTCGTGCCACGACATGGAGTCGTAGCACGAGACTACACCGCATGGGAATGACAAGCTAATGGGGGTTTAATGCTTGGCAGATCGTTCGGGGGAACCCTCCAAAGGCGGGTAAACGTATAGCCAGCACAAGACCCATTCTCCTGCCGGAACTATTTAATACGTTACAAAAGTCCCGATCATATCATAATAGTCCTGCATGAGAGCGCGCCGGTCATAAGCTTTTACAGCGCCCGGGTCATATACACCTAAATTAGTACTATGAATAAACAGCCTGATCCCGAAACAATAAGAGCCTGATGAAACTGCATACACGGTTTCATAGTAGTAATTGCCTGCTGCCGCTTCATCGCGTTCCGCTATAGTATAAGTTTCGCCGCCGGCCGTTGTGCCGGGAATTTCAGTTATTGACTCCCCGCTTTCCAGAAAATTTTTAGCGCTGGAGCCTGCGGGAAGCCACTCAACGCTTATATATGAATCGTCCGTAAGGTTTGTGCCGCTGGTAAGCGCAGCCGGAACATTAAAAGAAACCCCGGGTATCGATCCTGATGTCAAAAAAGTATAAGTATATGATGTGTTTTTAGTATAAGAGCTCAGGTACTTAATTGAAAATCCAATCATGCTGTTTTTATACTTCTTCCATTCGGCGTTAATATCCGTAGTTTTTACAAATGATTGTCCGTTATTGCCCGTAAAATTGCCGGGGGCGCTAAGTGTAAGTCCCTGTATGAAAATGATTAAAGCCAGCGTTAAAAATGTTTTTTTCATTTATTTAATTTTGGTTTTAGTTTATAAAATGCTGAAACTCTTAACGCCCCCGTTAGCTGAAATAAAAAAAAGGGCAACGTTTTAATTATACATTAAAACTTTTTTGCCCCTTGGCAATAATAGAATATTCTTTTCACAAATACAATGATTTATTGGGAAGGTGAATCCTTATAAACACGTCTCCCCCTGCCTGCAGCAGGCAGGCCTGACAGGGGGAGATACCAGAGGGGGTGGCGACACATGTCCTCACCTCCCCCTACCCCCTCCTGTCAGGAGGGGGCGGCATTTTTTTTGTACTCCCAAACTAGAGTTTGGGCCTCAGGGTTAAACCTGAATACATAACCAGTTGAAATTAATAATAGGATTCGATTGTGAGAATTATTACAATGTGGGTTCAAACGCTTTTGCGGCTCGTTCGGGGAACGAGCCCTACAGTAAAATTGTTCATTAGAGTCGACTCAGGGTTAAACACGTCTCCCCCTGCCTGCAGCAGGCAGGCCTAACAGGGGGAGATACAGAGGGGGTGGCAAGTTACCCTTGCGTATTGAGGATTGGAAAAGAAAAGATTACCATCTGGATTCCCGCTTTCGTGGGAATGACAAAGTTGTTAACTACAGTCAGGTTCTACACAGCCGCCGTCTTTTCTTTCTGTTTCAAGGGTTACATGACTGATGTTTAAATGTTCCAGTTCGTGTTTCAATTTATCTTTAATAGCGCTTTCCTCTTTAATATCTATTTCGTTAGCCAGAACTAAATGCGCGGTCAACGCATTTTCTGTCGTGCTGAGCGCCCATACATGGATATGGTGAATTTCCTCAATGCCTGAAACCTTTGAGGCGCAGTCAGCAACATCTTTCATGTTTATTCCGCGCGGCACGCCGTCAAGGGTAAGACGAAGGCTCTCTCTCAGCAGCTTCCATGTCCCGAAGAGAATAACTATCGCAATGGCAATGCTCAGAAGCGGGTCCACCCAGTACAGCTTAGTATAGAAGATAATAATTCCTCCGGCAACCAGTCCAAGAGAAACAACCGCATCTGACATTAAATGCAGGTAAGCGCTTTTAATGTTAATATCGTTTTCTTTATCCTTAAGAAACATCAAAGCGGTAAATCCGTTAATGATAATTCCGATTCCCGCAACAGCTGCAATCACCCCACCGGGCAATGGCTCGGGCTTAAATAAACGATGGAACGCTTCAAAGCTGATTGCGCCGATAGAAACAAGCAACACTACCGCATTTAAAAGCGCGACAAGTATTGTTGTTTTCCTGTAGCCGTAGGTATATTTTTTATTTGGTTTTACTTTTAGCAATCTGAAAGCTATTAGAGAGAGCGCAAGGCTGGCTACATCAGCAAGATTGTGGCCGGCGTCAGAGAGCAGTGAAAGTGAATTAATGTAAAACCCGGCTATTACTTCTATTAAAACAAATAAAGCATTGAGCGTGATCCCTATTAGAAATGCACGGTCAATATTACGCTTATTTTCGTGGCTATGGTCGTGCAAACTGTTTACTAAAGCCTTTCTTTATGCGTCGTTATTTCGGAATCCGGTTTCATAATACAAATATAACCAATACTGTACTATGGTTTTCAGGAATAAATAATGATTGTTCATGGAGTCCCAAGCAGTCTGCCAAAAGGCGGAGTGGGCTCGGGGTTAAATATCGTCTCCCCTTGCCTGCAGCAGGCAGGCCTAAGATAATAGTTCCCGTCCCCTATTGGCATCATATTAATGCGCCATGCCGATTCAGGCTTGCCGTTTACGCGCACAAGAACGGGCATAGGTTTTCGCCAGCCGGATTTAATTTTCGCTGTCCTGGTTTTGCTCACCAGAATATACGGATTTACTCCGCGTATTTTTATTTCTGCGGTAAATGTTATCATAGATGGCGCTATGATAATATATAAATTTGGATTTTGAAAGCCCTTCGGCTAAGCTCCGGGTTATAAAAAAATTCGCGCCGGACGGGGATGTCTCAGCGCGAATATTATAGTTTGGCACATTATATTGTGAAGTGAGAAAGTAGGCGAATTAATTTATTCTCTTGTAAACGACCAATCCCCCTTACATCTGACCGAAAGTATGAATGTATTTGATTCCGGTATTTGAATCGATTGTTCATCTTCAAAAGCTCCGGTCTTCTGTTCCAAATTAAACAATGGCGAACCGTCCCGATTCAGCAAGTCGGCTGTAAAATCACCGCTTCCTGAATAAGTAATATTTACTTTTGTAATACCTACATTTAAATATATCTGCTGATCTTTGTCACCTGTAAATTTGTAATTTGATGTGGACGTTTCCCGGCTATTAACAATTTCTTTTTTTGTACCATCATTTGTTGTTGTAAAAGTATGCCTATAGCTTATGATGCCTGAAAGGATCAATAATCCCACAATAAGCACTAAGCCGCCAAGGTACTTAAAGAATATATCATTTTTCTCAAACATAATTTTATCTATCTAAATTATTTATAATAAGCTCTGTCTGTTAATTCATGTACCCCGTCTTTATAAGCGCAGTTGGCGCAGCAGTATATATTTCCATGCGCCTCTACTCCGTGGCCAAGAATAATGCAATCACAGAGTTTACAATGCGGGGCAAGCTTGCTTATAGCGCACTCAAAGCTATCAAACATATAGGTATTTCCTCCAAATATAACATTAAATGTTTTATCATAATCGTTACCGCATTTATCACATTAAGCCATTGCCTTCTTTGTTTAAGTTTTCATAAAAAATCGGTGAGTGGCGCTGGATAAGTCTTGCCGCCTTGACTTGATAAATAATAATCGGGACACCAGTTCCTTTTGTTATTTATTTTCCGGCGCTTAAAATATATGCACCCATCAGAACATATATTTTTCTCTCACCGATCCATCACTAAATGAGTCCTCTATTATTATATTCAATAAATATGCCAAATTATCAGTATTGAAATAACAGATGGATAGAAAATAGAAATATATGATGATGTGACAATGATGTCATTGATTTGCGTATTTTGACACATTAATGTGGTTGTATAAAAATCACCCCATCTCACTGTTTTGTTGTTGAAAGTTAAGCTATCTTAATCCTGTTGGAATCTTTCTAAATTTTGCAGGAGTTATCATGATATTCAAAAAGCCATCAGTCAGCGCCAATACTGTCAAAAGAGAATTGCTTTTAGGATTTGATTTTATGGAGAAATATATTAGAAAGAAAAAATCAGCTGCGCCAATCATTTCCTTGCATTGCAGGTATGAAATCGAAGATATGGGAGAAAGAACGGTCACATTTTATCTTGTCTCCAATGAGACGGCAGATGTGAGCCGGTTCATAGAGAAATGGAAATTTGAAAAGGTAAACGCTCTTCCTTCATCGCTGATACATATTTTGGGCAATTACGAAGCTAAGGTAAAAGAAATTGACCGGGCTAAATTCGAACAAATTTCTCCCGAAACGTTATCATAATTTTTTTTCGGAATATAGCATTAAACCTTACCCTCGGACTTCCTTTATTGATTATTTCATAAAAAAATCTTCTAACGTAAGCTCCGATAATTTATTGTAAATTCAATTTTAAGTAATTGTATTTATTTATATTATTGAAAATTATCTAAGAACGATCTTCAGAAGGTCCTCTGAATAAATGAGAGAATTATCATATTATCAATGGATGCTTACTTAATACACCGTCTCCAGTTTTCATTTACAATAATGTTTCATTATATATTTCCGCAGCTTACTATGGGGCTTGCGCTGCTAATTGTAATTCTGAAAATTCTGGCTGTGCGGAAAAATGACGAACATTACAATAAAGCCGCAAGGTTCTGGGCAAAGATATTCGCTCTGAACTTTGCAATCGGAGTTGTGACCGGCATTCCAATGGAATTTCAATTCGGCACAAACTGGGCGAAGTTCTCTGCATTCGCAGGCGGAGTGATAGGGCAAACGCTGGCAATGGAAGGCATGTTCGCTTTCTTCCTTGAATCGGCTTTCCTTGGATTATTTTTATTTGGCGAGAAAAAACTTGGCCCTAAGCTTCATCTTGTTTCAGCGTTTCTGGTTTTTCTGGGTTCATGGATCTCAGGTTTTTTCATAATCGTAACAAATGCATGGATGCAGTTGCCTGTCGGATTTACCCGCGCGGCGGACGGAACATTTCAGCTAGCGAGTTTCAGCGAGCTGATGACGAACCCGTGGCTCTTCTGGCAATATGTGCATAACATGAGCGGCGCAGTCGTGACCGCATCATTTGTCATGGCATCGCTTGGCGCATATTATTTGCTTTCCAATAAACACACTGAATATGCAAAAACATTCATGAAGCTTGGGATAATTACCGGAGTAATTGTTTCAATATTTCAGGCATTCCCCAGCGGCGACGGGCAGGGAAAAAACGTTGCGCTTTACCAGCCATCAACGCTCTCTGCAATGGAAGGACTTTTCGAAACAGAGAATGGCGCATCACTTGTTATATTGGGCCAGCCTGACATCGAAAAACTCACCCTCGATAATCCAATAAAAATTCCAAACCTGTTAAGCTTCCTCACTTATAACAGATGGAAAGCTGAAGTAAAAGGGCTTAAAGAATACCCGCGTGACCATTGGCCGGATAATATTCCCCTGCTCTATTATAGCTATCATATAATGGTTGGATTGGGCACATTATTTATCGGGATTATGCTTATTGGCGCTTTTCTTTTGTGGCGTAAAAAACTTTTCACTGCCAGATGGTTTATGTGGATATTACTGTTAAGCTTCCCTTTCCCATATATTGCTAACACTGCCGGTTGGATGACCGCCGAGCTTGGCCGCCAGCCGTGGCTGATATACGGATTGCTCAGGACTTCGGAAGGCATGTCCACTCATGTAAGCTCCGGAAATGCGCTCTTCACATTGCTTGGATTTGCGGGGATATATTTGCTTCTGGGGATATTGTTTATAGTTCTTGTGATAAAAGAAATCAATCACGGTCCTGAAAACGGAAAGGAGCATGCTTAAATGGGAATATTCTGGTTTGCGGCGCTTGCTTTTATGATAGCTATGTATGTTGTACTGGATGGATTTGACCTGGGCGCAGGAATAATTTTTCTTAAAGCGGCTAAGACAGATGAAGAGAGAAGAATGATATTGAGCGCAATCGGACCGGTGTGGGACGGCAACGAAGTATGGCTTATTGCAGCCGGCGGAACGCTCTTCTTTGCATTCCCGCAATTATACGCTTCAAGCTTCAGCGGATTTTATCTGCCTTTAACTATGGTTCTATGGTTACTAATAGGCAGGGCTTTAGGCATAGAGCTAAGAAAGCACGTTGATAATTCTTTATGGAAATCTTTTTGGGACGCAGTGTTTTCAGCTTCAAGTATATTGCTTGTAGTTATATTCGGCGCAGCGCTTGGCAATATCATCCGCGGCGTACCAATTTATGAAAACGGCTATTTCTTCGAAGCTTTTTGGACGTCGTTTAAAGTCGTTCCTGAGGCAGGGATTCTGGATTGGTTCACTGTTCTAATGGCGCTTCTGGCTGTGTTTACACTTATTGCTCACGGGGCTAATTATATTGCTCTCAAAACTGAAAATGAACTGCAAAACCGCGCGCGGAAATTCTCTAAATCAGCTAACTGGGGAGCTTTATTATTATCAATTGCAGTGTTTGTTTCTATAAATATTATCCGACCGGAAGCGTTTGGTAATTTTACAAGAAATTTCTGGGGATACATATTCCCTGCTTTGGGATTGTCAGGATTAATTGGAATGGTCTATTTCAGAACTAAGAATAAAGATTTTAAAGCATTTTTATCATCATCGGTTTTTATTGCGGGGATGCTGGCCACTACCGCATTTGGCCTGTATCCTACTTTATTAGCCTCTTCTATCAAGCCTGAGTTCAGTTTAACTATTCAAAATTCCAAGGCTGGCGACTATGGACTTGGCGTTGGTATGATCTGGTGGATAATCGGATTAATTCTGGCATTTATATATTTTGCATATATGTTTTATACATTTAAAGGCAAAGTTAAAGAAGGCAATTATTAATTATTAATGACTAATTTTATGCCGCAGCCGTAATGTATTAACAACTATTCTAATTTTTTTAGAAATCACGTTTTCACAGTAACGCCGAAATAAATTATTATTAACTCTGACTTTCCATTCGTTTTTTCTCATCCATGGAAAATAACCGAAAATTATTTTTAGTATTTAAATATGAAACTCTTGACATCTGCAGAACATTATATTATATTTGACCATTCACTTATTTAATATGATTATGTAAATACCTTGCGAATCCTATTCATTATTTTGTGTTTATCGTAACCTTCACATTTATAAGTTAGTTCTTTTTAACTGGTCATTTTTTTTGCGTCTGCAAATCTTCGTTATTTGCGGCAATATGCTATTTCTGATTTTTAGTTCTCTTCATAAAGCTGGGAGGGGAGGGCTAAACTAAATAATTACCCGGCAAAAAAAGGAGTTAGTTATGAAAACAAGATTTATCTTAAAGTCATTCACGTTGTTTTTGGCTGTATTTGCTGTTTATTTTGCTCTTACAGGCGCTTCAGGTAGTACTGATAACAGCGGGAATAAAACAGTTACCTGTGATAAGATAGTTTGCGTCACAGATGCACATGGTAATCCCGTACCAAATCAAAGCATTCACGCTTATGACATCAACGGCACAGAGGTTGCAAGCGGCACTACCGGCAAAGATGGATGCGTCGATCTGATATATACCTTTAAAGATGGAGTTAAATATAGATTTTGCGACCTTAGCGTAGCGTGTGTCACAAATTGCAAAACCGTTACTGTAACCTGTTCAACGCCCGGAATCACAATGTTCGATTGCGGTAACTAAGAACGATGAAGCTTCAGGAATTTATGCAGGGCCTCAAACGGGGCCCTGTTATATGTTTTCATCAACTTCAGATGCCATACGTTCTTTGCGAGAATGCCCCATTTTGAAGCAATGGAACAGATTTGCTAATGTTTAATTCGCAAGCCAGCTCAACATCTTTTTCAAATCCACGTTCAATAAGCTCGGCGCCTGATACAGTATCTTTGATGACGCCAGGCAAGTCATCCTTAAACGTTTCGAAAACATTAAGGGCGATTTGGCTTTGTTGAGATAGTTCTCCATTCATAAAAGATATTATTGCGCCTGCGCCAATGAGATCTTCTATAGCATAACGCATTGAACCATCTTTCCATCTCTCACCTGCAGCTATAAAAGAAATATTCTTCCCTGAAACCATAGCAAACTGTGCTACAGATCCACAATTTCTGAGAGAACCACAAATAGTAATTATTTTTCCGGTGGCAAGCGATAATGCAGATCCGTTTGGGGAGGGCAAAACTAATTTTGCGCCATCAGGAATATCCAGCAATGATGAAGGAGATAATGTATAACCATTTATTATTTTTCTATCATGACTTGCGGTAACAGCTCCTAATTTACGGGCATATTCAGTAACAGTTTTATCTTTCCATTTGAAAGGATAGACCATCGCCCCTTTTAAAACGGCAATATCAACGCACGTGGAAAATGAAAGAACATCTACAATAATAAAAATATCTGTTTTGCCCGACAGCTTATTTATACCATCTAAACCCCATTCACAATTTATTATGGCTTGACTGTTCATATCTTGTCGTATTAAATAAAAGGGCGTTCTTTCGAACGCCCCTACAATATTTTTTTTATTTCATAAGATGATGGGATTGCCGCGTCGTCCCGGGTTTCCCGGGACTCCTCGCAATATCTTATTTATCATTCTTCCCGTGACAGTTTTTGTATTTCTTACCGCTGCCGCATGGACAAGGATCGTTGCGCCCGATTTTTGGGCCGACTTTGATTGGAATTTTTTTCGTTTCAGTCGGATCCTGGTTCTGCATGTTGTCCGACTGTTCCGGGCTCATTTTAAATCCTGCGCCGGTTGCGGAGGCTTTTGTCGTCTGCAATCTCTGCATCGCCAGTGGTCGCTGTCTTGGCTGAACCTGCGCCTGCTGCTCGCCCTGTACTGTAAATTTAAATACAAAGTTAATTACATCCTTGCTTATATCTTCAAGCATCTGGACAAACAGCTCAAAGCCGTCGCGTTTATATTCAATAAGCGGATCTTTCTGGCCGTAAGCGCGGAAGTTAATGCCTTCCTTAAGGTCATCCATTTCCCTCAAATGTTCTTTCCACTTGTCATCAATAACAGTGAGCATCGCGAAACGTTCAATTTGAGCAATCAGGTCAGGCCCGTATTTATCTTCTTTGCGCTTGTAACTTTCTTCGATCAGGCCCATTATATGTTCCTCAAGACCTTTTTCACCCAGTTTCTGGAATTGCTCCGGGGTTACATCCATAAGAACAAGAAACGTTCTTTGCACTTCATCTCTCAGTCCCTCAATATCAGCCTCTTCATAGTACTTTACGCTGATCTTGCTTACATGGTTGCGCGCCATATCAAATATTTCATCCTTGATGCGTTCTCCCATCAGCGCCTGGCGGCGGCGATCATAAATAACTTCGCGCTGCTGATTCATTACGTTATCATATTCAAGCAGTCTTTTTCGTATTCCAAAGTTATTTTCTTCAACTTTCTTTTGAGCGCGTTCAACAGAGTTTGTGATCATCTTGTGCTCAATAGCCTCGCCCTCGCCCATCTTTAAGCGTTCCATTATCCGCGAGATTCTTTCGCTTCCAAAGAGACGCATCAGGTCATCTTCCAAAGAAAGGAAGAACTTGGATGAACCCGGATCTCCCTGGCGTCCGGCGCGGCCCCTTAACTGGCGGTCAATTCTGCGCGCTTCATGGCGCTCGGTGCCTATTATATGGAGTCCGCCAATATCGGCAATTCCGGGACCAAGCTTAATATCAGTTCCTCTGCCCGCCATGTTTGTGGCGATGGTAATAGAGCCCTTGAGTCCTGCATTTGCTATGATCTGGGCTTCACGCTGATGCTGCTTGGCGTTCAGAACTTCGTGCGGAATGCCTTTTCTTTTCAGCATCCTCGAAATCGTTTCTGATACATCAACCGAAGTAGTGCCTACAAGAACGGGCCTGCCGATCTTGCGCATGTTATCAATTTCTTCGATAACAGCGTTATATTTTTCACGCTTTGTTTTGTAGATAACGTCGTTAACGTCGTTGCGGATACAATCTTTATTTGTAGGGATTACAACTACATCCAGCTTATAAATATCGAGAAATTCGCCTGCTTCAGTCTCAGCAGTACCTGTCATACCTGCAAGCTTTTTATATAGCCTGAAATAGTTCTGTAAAGTAATTGTCGCCAGCGTCTGCGTGTCTTTTTCAACGTGAACGCCTTCTTTAGCTTCGATAGCCTGGTGCAAACCTTCGGAATATCTTCTGCCGGGAAGAACGCGTCCGGTGAACTCATCGACTATCATAACCTTGTTATCCTGGATAACATACTCAACGTCATTTTCATACAGCGCATAAGCTCTTAGGAGCTGCTGAACCGTGTGCAGACTGTCGCTTCGTTTTGAATATAACTCCGCAAGCTCGTCTTTTTTCCGCTGCTTTTCTTCGGCAGAAATTGTGTCGTCGTTTTCGAACTTGGCAATTTCAGAACCCATATCGGGCAGCACAAAGAAATCTTTATCTTCATTCCCCGATGTTAAAAACTCCCTGCCTTTTTCGGTAAGGTCAATTGTATGGTTCTTTTCATCGATTGCAAAGTAAAGCTCGTCGTCTATCTCATGCATTCTGCTGGCATTATCGCGCAGGTACTCTATCTCTGTACTTTGCATGAGCGTTTTATTTGAAGGCTCCGAAAAAAGCTTCATCAGCCTTTTATTTTTCGGGAAGCCGCGGTAAGCTCTCAGCACACAAACTCCCGCATAAGACATTTCGTCTTTTGTAGCTTCGCCGCCTTTGTTAATTATAGTTTCTGCTTCGCCCACCATCTTCGCGATCAGGTTCTTCTGGGCATCCACAATCCGCTTAACGCGCGGGTTCATTTCGTCAAACTTATGCTCGCTTAGCTCAACAGGTCCTGAAATTATGAGCGGCGTTCTTGCTTCATCAATTAATACAGAATCAACTTCGTCGACAATCGCGAAATTATGCCCGCGCTGGACCATATAGTTCTTATCGACCACCATATTGTCTCTCAGGTAATCGAAACCGAATTCATTATTGGTGCCGTATGTGATATCACAGTTGTAAGCGTCGCGGCGCTTATCGTTATCCATGTCGTTGATTATACATCCTACTGTTAGTCCATGGAATTTAAATATTTCTCCCATCCATTCACTGTCACGTTTTGCGAGGTAATCGTTTACTGTAATAACATGGACGCCTTTTCCTGTAAGCGCATTTAAAAACATGGGAAGCGTACCGACAAGCGTCTTACCTTCGCCAGTCGCCATTTCAGCGATTTTACCCTGATGCAAAACAATACCGCCGATAAGCTGCACATCAAACGGGATCATTTCCCATTTTACTTTTGTGCCGGCGGCTGTCCACTCAGTTCCATACAGCCTGCGGCAGGTATCTTTTACGACCGCAAAAGCTTCCGGCAGAATTTCCCACAACAACGCTTCTTCAGTATCATGAAGTTCTTTATCTACATCCTCAAGCTCAGCATAGAGATCCTGTCTTTCCTGATGAGTCATTTCATTCTTTAGCTTATCCGAAAGCTCAAGAATTTTGTCTTCAAATTCCCGGGTTCTTTCTTTTATCTGGTCTTTAAACCCCTGGGTCTTTTTCTTAAATTCATCATCGGAAAGGTTTTTAAATTCTTCATAATACCCGTTAATTCCGTCAATTATGGGCCAAAGTTCCTTTACGTCCTTTTCGTGCTTAGACGGGAATAATTTTGTTATAAATTTAAACATTATATAATTTTAGACTGTATTTTGCTATAAACCTTTAAAATAACGATTTGTTTGACAGGTTACAATTCAAAAAAAATAGATTTTGTACCTTTTGGACATTAACGCGCCTAAGGCAGAAAGCTATTGCCTTTTCCATTTTATACTGCAACCCATAGACGGAATTATTTCGAAGTCGATTTCCTTACTTGCAAGAAGAAGGTCAATCGCCAGTCTTAACTCATTTCTGGTTACTTTAGTTTCATCTTTCCAGTTGTCATCGATTCTGCCGCGGTACTTCAAAACCCTGTTTTCATCGTACAGATAAATATCAGGCGTACACACAGCATCGTATGCTTTAGCAATTTCCTGGGACTCATCAAACAAATACGGGAATACATATCTTTCTTCTTTTGATCTAATAGCCATATTTTCAAACGAATCTTCTGGATATGTTTCAGGGTCATTGGAACTAATAGCAATCAGCGAAAACGATTTGCCGGAATAATCTTTGGCAATTTCATTTATCCTTTGTTGTACAGCTACAACATAAGGACAATGATTACACATAAATATCATACAAAGGACTTTCTTATCGTCGAATGAATTAAGCGAATAAGTTTTGCCGTCAACGCCTTTTAGCGCAAAGGGAATCGCTTTTGTCCCTATTTTTAAATCTTCTGGAGATACTGCCATAATATTTCAATTAACAATTAACAATTACAAATAAAAAAAATACGAATTAAATAACAGTAACTATTTACAAATAAAAAAACCTTAACAATTGTCAGTCTGAGCGGAGGCGAAGACCAAATTCCTTTTCAAATTTAGGGTGGTTATTTAAATCGTATTGGATTGTCTTCAATCCGATTTTTTCAGCGCCTACGCAGTTTTCTTCCAGGTCATCGATAAAAACACATTCTTCAGGCTTTGAATTAAATAGATCCATAGCTTTTAAATAGATCTCAGGTTCTGGCTTTAGAGATTTGAGTTTATATGAAAGAGCAAAATTATCCAGTAAATTTATATATTCGAATCTTGCTTTGATATATTCAAAATGCAGCGGACTCGTATTTGAAAGCAAATACAAATTGTATTTTCTTTCTGTCTTCAAATTTCTAACCAGTGAACTCATCGGTTTTATTTCTGCGAACATATCGTTAAACGCGTCTGCAAATTCAGAGCCGCTCATTTTCAATCCAAGTTCATTCACGCATTTATCTACAAATTGCCGGGTGTCAATCCTGCCTGCCTCATAACCGATGTTCCTGTAATTCCCTCCCGTAAAAAAACTATTATAAAGTTTTTCTTTTACGCCGTCCGTTTCAAGCTTATTTCTGAAATTAGCATAATTAACGTTCACTAATACATGGCCAAGGTCAAAGATAATGTTTTTTATCACTTAAATGGCATTCTCCAGTTTCAGCATTTTCCTTTTCAGGCTGATTCCTCCGCCAAACCCGCCAATACTGTTCTTTGCCAGAACGCGGTGGCATGGAATTACGATCGGAACAGGGTTCTTGCCGCAGGCTGAACCGGCTGCGCGGGTTGCATTCTTATTTCCTGCCCGTTTTGCAAGCTCAGAATAAGAAATTGTCTTGCCGTATTTTACTTTAGAGATCTCGACCCAAACTTTAGTCTGGAACGCTGTTCCTTTCAGGAACACTTTCATATCAAAATCTTTTCTTTTGCCTGCATAATACTGGCGTATTTGTTTTATTTCGGGAGCTAATTTGGATTTGGATTTCTTAACTTCATCATTCAAATAAGTCTTCAATATTTTCACAAACTTCTTTTCATCGTTAGAAAACTCAATGTTACAAACTCCTTTTTCATTTTTGGCAATGAGAAATGTTCTTTTGATCTCAGGAATTTCTAAGTTATAATAGTAAACCATGATAATTGTCCTTTCAAAAAAACAAACGTTCTAAAATAGCCATTTATTATTAGTTTTGACGATACATCCCGATAAAGTTTGCTGATACTGAAATTTAACATATATTGTCTTCATGTTTAAGACATAAAAAAAATCCACTCCGGAATTCCGAAGTGGATTTATATGAAAAAACTCAATTATTTTATTTGATCAATATCATTTTCTTAGTTGAAACATAGTCGTTTGCTATAAGCTTGTAGAAATATATACCGCTGGCATAACGCGATGCATCCCATGTAACCTTATACTGACCTGCTTTTACGTCCTGGTTCACAAGCGTTTCAACTTCCTGTCCCATAACATTGAATACTGCAACCTTTACGAAAGCTTCTTTAGGAATATCAAACCGGACAGTAGTTGTGGGGTTAAACGGATTTGGATAATTCTGAGCCAAAACGTAACTTTCAGGCAATTGAGTTGAGATCTGTTCGATTCCAACCAGGTTCGAATATCTTGTAGTATAAATAACTGTTGAAACCGGCGGATTATTATATCTCATTGAGCCAGTAACATAAACATGGTCTACATCAACAAAAGCGACCGCTGAAGCGTAATCATTTCCGTTGGCGCTGCCGTTCTCTCTCTTTCTCCATGATTCAACTCCGTTTGAACGGTACTTGATCGTAAGAAAATCTGTCCCGTTGGAACCGGCGCTAGTACCTGTCACATAAACAGAGCTTGTGTCGCCGACTACAATAGATACAGGGAAATCATCGCCCGCATCAGTTGTACGCGCAACCCACTGCTGAACCAGACTTGAATTGTATTTCAAAGTAGCATAATCAAAATTTGTTGATCCGCCATGGCTATAACCGGTGACGTAAACATTGTTGCTGGCGTCAATTGTCATTGCGGTCATAACTTCAATACTGTTAAGATTATTATCATAGAAAGCAATTCCAAGGCTGTCGCCGTTCATACTGTATTTGATAACAGCGTAATCCTGAACAGATGTAGGCCTGGTGCACGACCCGCCGACATACAGATTTGCGGCAGTGTTATCTAAAACCAAACCGATTGGAACATCATCAAGCGAAGAGCTGCCGTTGAATTTCTTAACCCATTGAATTGATCCTGAGCTGTTAATTCTCATCGTCATAAAATCAGCCCCCGGAGAATTTCCTGATTGTCCGGTAACATACACATTTCCGGACCCGTCTACTTTTACTGAACGCGCCTCATCAAAAGATGTAGATACTCCTCCGGTATATACAACCGGCCATCCTGAAGGAACGTTGCCATTTGCATCATATTTGAGTATAGTGAACTTCTGGCCTAATCCGCCTGCCACATCGCTTCTTCCGGCAGTATAAACATTGCCTGAATTATCTACAGCTACTGAAAAACCATAGTCTCCGCCGTTATTAGATCCATTGTACCTTTTTATCCATGTTGTATCGCCTGTGGTTGCATTATACTTAATGGTTATAATGTCTCTGCCCGGATTGAAAGTCCATCCGCATACAAAAACTGAACTATTATCGCATGTAATAGCCAGCGGCCTGTCTGATGAAGGACCCACCATCTTTTTAACCCACAGTGTATCCCCTGTTACGGGATTATATTTAATCGTTACTATATCTTCGGCGGTAGTTGCGCCTTTTGTCCACCCGGTAACGAAAACGTCGCCGTTCGAATTAACGCACATTGAAACGCAGGAGTCCTGTACATTACCGGAACCATTATATATTTTGTTCCAGTATGTATAGGGTATCTGGGCGTTAAGCCCTGAGAAACCAAAAACTAAGAACAAAAAAACGATTGCGAAAAGTTTAAAGTAATTGTTTTTCATCTAAGTAATAGAAGTTTGTTTTAATTTTACTGATCAATTTCAACTGTACTAAGTTAGCCGTCAATAGGTAGTGATACAATACCGAAATAACGGTATCCGGCACCTAGTACCTATCTTTATAATTGACTTGTAATAAATGATATAAACATAAAACACTTTAAATATAGCTTAAAATAGAATTTCTAACAATAACCTCACAAAAATAATTAGTAGTTTGTCACATACTAAAAAAATGGGAACTTCCCTAAGGGAAATTCCCATCATGCTGAATTATATTGAACTTAAGATCTCTTATTTAACAAGCGCCATTTTTTTAGTGTCGGTAAAGCCATTGGCCGTTATTCTGTAAAAATAGATACCGCTTGACAATGATGAAGCGTCAACAGAGTATTCATAAGAACCGGGACTTAAAGAGCCGCTGTACGGATTTAATACCGTTTTCCCTTCGATATTATAAATCTGTATTCCAACTGTGGAAGATACAGGTAAATCAAATTTGATCTTCGTGGTAGGATTAAACGGATTTGGATAATTCTGCATAAGACTGAATTTTGTCGGCGTCTGGTTTGAT
>Ga0265316_10002495_pt1 | contig 19056 bp, 14 predicted proteins | sample 4522metaG_FD_202092 | JGI IMG/M metagenome (GOLD analysis project Ga0265316, IMG submission 202092) | Rhizosphere microbial communities from Carex aquatilis grown in University of Washington, Seatle, WA, United States - 4-5-22 metaG | ecosystem: Host-associated > Plants > Roots > Rhizosphere >... | reverse complement strand
TGGAGCTGGCGGAGGGAATTGAACCCACGACCCTCTGATTACAAATCAGATGCTCTACCAACTGAGCTACGCCAGCCTGAATCGCACGCGCAGGAAGTCCGGGGCCGAACTGGAGCGGGAGACGGGAATCGAACCCGCAACCAACAGCTTGGAGGGCTGTGACTCTACCATTGAGTTACTCCCGCTCGGGACTTTCCGAACCATGGGGCCACATCTCTACCCCGTATCCATTCTACGGGGAAACCCCGAGCGGGGGCAACGCTCGCCAGGGCCAGGCCAGAACATCGGGCAGTTGCCTGAGTCACCCGCGCCTCGGCCTGGCTCACTCCGTCGATCGCGGCGGGCGGGATATTCATAGAGCCGCATTGGCGCTCTTATCGGCAGTTTCAGCCGGGGTTCCACAACAATATTGAGCTTAATTGTTTGGGCCGTGCAAAAAACCGGCTGCGGCACTGGTTGACAACCGCAAGTCGCTCGGATAAGATGCTAAAGTACTGATCTATCAACGATTTGTCGGTTACGAGTCACGGGAGCAGAGGTACAAACGGATTCCATCCTCGGGTCCACGCCGTCGAGGCGCGCGGTTAGACCAAGCCGCGGTCCCGTTCGGTGTGCGCCGCCGCGCCCGTCCGCTCAACCGGTAGGTCGAACCTGGAGACTTGGCTATGGGCAGCAGGCCAGATGACCCGCGCGTGAGACCACAACCGGCGCTTCCCGAAGATCCGCGCGTGAGACCGCAGCCGGCGCTTCCCGAAGACCCGCGCCTGAGGCCGCAGCCTTCCCTTCCCGAGGAAGACTACGAGCACCTCATGGAGGACTACAGCCATTTCGCGCCGCCCTCGGAAGGGGAGGTCCTGGAAGGCCGGGTGCTCAAAGTCACCGACAAGGAAGTGATCGTCGATTTCGGCTACAAGTCCGAAGGACTGGTGCCCATCGAGCAGTTCGCCGCGCCCGACGGCCACGTCGCGGTTCAGCCCGGCGACACCATCGACGTGATGATCGACCGGCACGGTCCGGAGGTCGAAGGGTACATCCTTCTGTCGCACGACAAGGCCAGCCGCCTGCGTGCCTGGGACAACCTGGAGAAGGCCTATCGCGAGGGTCTGCTGGTATCGGGGCGCGTGCTGGGGCGGGTGAAGGGAGGGCTCTCGGTGGACGTGGGCGTCAAGGCGTTCATGCCGAGTTCGCAGGTCGACGTGCGTCCCATCCACAACCTCGATGCCTACATGGACCAGGACATCGCGGTGAAGCTCGTGAAGATGAATCGCCGCCGCGGCAACGTGGTGGTTTCGCGGAAGCTGGCCATCGAGGACGAGCACAACGCTCGCAAGCGGTCCACGCTCGAAGGGCTCGAAGAGGGCTCGGTGGTCACGGGAGTGGTGAAGAACCTGACCGACTACGGCGCCTTCATCGATCTGGGCGGCATCGACGGACTGCTGCACGTGAGCGATATGTCGTACGGGCGGGTCAATCATCCCGCCGAGTTGCTCAACGTGGGCGATGAGATCACAGTCAAGGTCCTGAAGTTCGACAAGGAGAAAGAGCGCGTCTCGCTGGGCCTGAAGGAACTGCTGCCGGATCCTTGGGAAACTGTGGCGGATCGCTTTCCGGCGAACTCGCGCGTGGTGGGCCGTGTGGTGAGCGTGACCGACTACGGCGCTTTCGTGGAACTCGAGCCGGGCGTCGAAGCCCTGATCCACATCTCCGAGATGACGTGGTCGCGGCGCATGAAGCACCCCTCCAAGGTGGTCAAGCCGGGCGACACCGTGGAAGCCGTGGTGCTGGCCGTACAGCCCAAAGACCGCCGCATATCGCTGGGCATCAAGCAGCTCGAGGCGGACCCGTGGACCACGGTAGAGCAGCGGTACAGCGTGGGCTCGGTGGTGGAAGGCCGTGTGCGGAAGCTCACCGACTTCGGCGCCTTCATCGAGGTGGAGGAAGGCATCGACGGCCTGGTTCACGTCTCCGACGTTTCCTGGACCAAGCGCATCAAGCATCCCTCCGAGGTGCTCAAGAAAGGGCAGCTCGTGCAAGCGGTGGTGCTCCACATCAACGCGTCGCAGCGGCGCATGTCGCTGGGCATCAAGCAGCTTCAGCCGGACGCCTGGGAGGTCTTTTTGCGTTCCCATCAGGTCGGCGACGTGGTGCGGGGCAAAGCCTGCCGCGCCGCGAATTTCGGCGTATTCATCGAGCTGGCGGAGGGAGTGGAAGGGCTGTGTCACAACTCGGAGATCCCGGGCGCGCAGGAGCACAAGAAAGACGAGCCGCCGCTCGAGATGGGACGCGAGTATGATTTCAAGATCATCAAGATGAGCGAGGCGGAAAAGAAGATCGGCCTCAGCATCCGGGCGCTCGGCGAGGACGAGGAGCGCACGCGTCTGGAGGAGTACCAGCGCCGCGCCAGCGCCGCAACGCTTACCATTGAAGAAGTCATGAACCTGAAGGGACAAGGGGAGGCCCTTTAGGGACGAGACAGGGTGGGTCCCCCGGCGGCTTCCCCGCTGGCCGTCCTTCGAGGCACAAGGAGAACAGTTTCTATGACGAAAGCCGAGCTGATCGAAGAAGTATCCAGAGTAGTCGAGATGAGTCGCAAGGACTCCGAGGTCATCGTCGAGACAATTTTTGACAGCATCGTGCGCGCCCTGCGCACCGGCGAGAAGATCGAGATCCGCGGGTTCGGCAGCTTCCGCACGCGGCAGCGTCAGCCGCGCATCGGGCGCAATCCGAAAACCGGCACGCGGGTCGAAGTCCCGGCCAAGCGCATCCCGTTCTTCAAGCCGAGCAAAGAACTGAAGGACCTGGTGAACGGTGCGGCGGCCGCGGCGGCTGGCGATGCGCCTCCGGCAGCCCCACCGAGCGAGCCTTCGCCGGCCATGTAGCCGGCTCGATCCCCAGATGGATACTCTTTGGAGTCCCTGGCGCTACCAATACGTCAGTACGGCTGGGCCCACGGACGAGTGCATCTTCTGCCGGAAGGCCGCCGAGCGGAAGGACGAGGAGAACTTCGTCGTTCACCGCGCGCGGCTGAATTTCGTCATCCTCAATCTGTATCCTTACACCAGCGGCCATCTCATGATTGCGCCGTATGCGCACGTGGCGACGCTCGAGGCGGCCGGCTCCGAGACGCTGGCGGAGATGATGGAGCTGACGCAGCAGGCTGAGCGGCATTTGCGCGCCGTCTACCGGCCCAAGGGCCTGAACGTCGGCATGAACATCGGCGAGTGCGCCGGCGCAGGCATCGCGGGCCACATCCACATGCACGTTCTGCCGCGCTGGCCTGCCGACGCGAATTTCATGACGACGATCGGCGAGACGCGCGTCCTTCCCGAGGATCTTCGCACCACGTACGAGAAGCTGACGAAGGTCTGGCGCGGGTAGCAGCTAGCGCAATGTGGCGCCGGAGGTGCCCAGCACGCCAGCCAGCAGATTCCCAATCTGCCAATGATGATTGTGAGCTCCGAGCCCCGCTCCCTGCAAATCCTGGACCGAGGGAAGCTGACCGGTCTGCACTGATTTCTGGAATTCGGCGGCGAGCTGGTTGAGCCGGCTGGCATCCGCGGTATCGCCATTCGACTGCGCTTGCTGCGCCTTCTTCTGGAGGCTTGTCGCAATGCTCGAGACCACCTGCTTGAACTGGCCCGGGTTCTGCTGCTGGAGCTGCTGAAGCATGCTCATGAGCTGGGCGGCCGGCGAGATCTGGGCGGTGCCGGCGGGTGGCGCGGTTAAGAACGTTCGGCTCGTGCTGCCGGATGTTTCGGCGTTGCCGCTGGCGTTGGCCGGCAACTGCGCCCAACGGGGAACGAGGCTGGAGACGCTGCTGATGTTCATGCCCGGCCTCAGGGCACGCAGATTGCCAGAATGAGGGCCTGAAAACAAACGGTTCGCCGCGGCCCAGGCGTGACAATTCCATGCCGCGACAACGACCGGTCAGCCGCTCTCGTACTCCTGCAGGCGGTCGATCAGGTCGAAGACGAGCTTGCGGTCCTCACCTCCGAGCGTGAAAAGGTCGAGCGAGACGGTGACGGTCAGCGTGCCGCCGTTCCGCAAACGCACGGTCTTCGCGAGAGCCGCGCCGGGCGTCTCGGGCGCGGCGGCCGCAGCGGTGCGCTTGTGGCCGAAGGCGGCCGTCCGCGTCTTTGCTTTGAGCAGAACGGAGATCGGCAGTCCGGCGAACTGCGCCGCCTGGAGGAAGAAGGAAATCGCCTTCTTGTGCGTTGCGCCCGAGAGTCCGTACTGGTGCATGGCTTCGTCCAGTTGGCGCGGCGAGGTGCGCGTGAGATCCAGCGCCACCAGCGTTCGGTAGTGGCGCTCGATCAAGCCCCGCAACAGCTCGCGGCGTGCTCCCCGCTTCGAGACCAGCTCGCCCAGGGCCGGCGTCGGGCAGTTGCCTTCATCCATCAGGCCCAGGAACCGGAATGCGCCGAGCAACTGTCCCTGAATGGCGCCGGAATAGGACGGCCACACGGAGCGGTCCAGTTGGTTGGGGAGGCCGGCCTCGAACGCGTCGAGGGCCGTGACAAAGGTCTTGAAGGGTACGTAGGGGACAACCGGGCCGCCTGCTTCCATGGCTATACCGCATCGTATAACACAAGCTATTCCGCTGGGGGACGATTTCGGACTTTTTTTGGGGCTGGCGCGCGTCCCCTATAGAATCGAAGTAGAAGGGCAGGGCTGAAGAAGCCACCGGCGGCCATAGACCACAACATGTAGGGGGCATCAGGATCGGACCACAGGATTCGGTACAGATGGTGCTTTACTTTTGCCGAAAACCCGTTTAGGATAGTTTCAACCCCCCGAGACCGGGTCCGCTAGTGCGGCATCCGGAAATGCTCATTGAAGTCAGGAGAACACCGCTTTGCTGAAACTTAAGCGTGTCGAGCTACAGGGGTTCAAGTCCTTCGCGGACCGGAGCGAGCTGCGGTTCAACGGCTCGGGCATCGCCGGTATCGTGGGTCCCAACGGTTGCGGCAAGTCCAACCTGGCGGATGCCATCAACTGGGTGCTGGGCGAGCAGTCGGCCAAGACGTTGCGCGGCGCCCGGATGGAAGACGTCATCTTCGCCGGCACGCGCGAACGCAAGCCGGTGGGGTTGGCGTCGGTTACCATGACGCTGGTCGATCCCGGTCTGGATCTGGCCAGGATCGAAGCGGCTCAGGGCGCCAACGGGCACGCGAACGGCCATGCCAACGGCCATGCCAACGGCCATGCCAACGGGACCAACGGCACCAATGGCTCGGGGCTGAACGGCAAGGCGAACGGGAACGGGCACGCGGAGCGCGAGATCACGGTGACGCGGCGGCTGTTCCGGTCGGGCGAGAGCGAGTACCTGATTGACGGCAAGGTGGCGCGGCTCCGGGACATCCAGGACATCTTCATGGGCACCGGCCTGGGTCCGGAGTCCTACGCCATCATCGAGCAGGGGCGCATCGGGCAGTTGCTCAGCTCGCGCCCGCAAGACCGGCGCGCGGTGCTCGAGGAAGCGGCGGGCGTCTCCAGGTTCAAGTCAAGGCGCAGGCTCGCAGAGGCAAGGCTGGAAGGCGCCAAGCACAACCTGGAACGCGTGTTCGACATCCTCGAAGAAGTGGGTCGCCAGGCCAATTCCCTCAAGCGCCAGGCGGCCAAAGCGCGGCGGGCCGAAGAGCTCAAGAAGGAGATGGACGGCCGCCTGCGCCAGTTGCTGGCCGGGCGCTATCTGATGTTGGAGCGCGAGACGGCGCGGATCGCGCTCGATCTCAAAATGGCGACGACCGGTTTCGAAGAGCTCTCTGTCGCCGCCGCCGAGCAGGAAAAGGATCACAGCCGCTCGCAGCAGGAAGGCTACCAGACCGAAACCGAATTGACGGAAGCTCGCAAGAGGCTTGCAGAGCTGAATCTGGAGCTGGAGCGCGCACGCGGGCGGCTGGAGTATCAAGCGAAGCAGGTCGCGGCCATCGAACAACGGCTGGCGCAGGGCGAAGGCGACTCGCAGGAAACCGAGCGCCGGCTGGCGGCGGTGGGAGAAGAGCTGGCCGCGCATCGCGCTTCGCTCGCGGACCTGGAACGGCAGGCGGCGGAGGCGCGCCAGACACTCGAGACCAAGGCGCACGATCGCGACGAGATGCAGAACGCGGTGGCCGCTCGCGAGCGGGGAATGGAAGCGGCGCGCCACGGGATCCTGCGGCTGTTGGGCGAGGGCGCGACGCTGAAGAACCAGTTGGCCCAGGCCGACACCTACCTGGCGGCGCTCGAGCGCGATTCCGCCAAGGCGCTGAAGGAAGAACAGGGCGCCACCGAGGACCTGGAGTGGCTGGGCGTCGCCAAGACCGAGCTTTCGACCAAGCTCGCCGCGCGCCAGATGGAGCTGGTATCGCTGACCGAGCAGCGCAAGCGTTTGGAGCAGGAACTGGCCACCGGCAAGGCGGAGATGGCCGCCGCGCGGCGCGATCTGGAACAGGCGCGCACCGGCTTCTCGCGTCTGAAGGCGCGCCTCGATTCGCTGGAGGAGATTCTCTCCCACCGCGCCTACACCACGGAGTCGGTCAAGCGGCTGTTCCATACCATCGAGCGCGGCCAGGCGAACGGGTTGAAGCCGGTGGGCGTGCTGGCGGACTTCGTCGAGGTTGAGCCCGCATACGAGAAAGCGGCCGAGGAGTTCCTGCACGACGAGTTGGAGTTCATTGTTGTCGCGGACTGGAACCAGGCCGATTGCGGCATCGAGTTGATGCGGACCAGCGTCGAGGGCCGGGCCACGTTCCTGGTTCACCCCGAGCCGGGGGCGGGTGCCGAGTCGGGCGCGCGCAGGCCGGAAACGGGCAACGGCAGCGGCGTGGTCGCCAATCTCAACGATGTGCTGCGGCTGACCAACGGTTTCAGCAATTCGGCGCTTGAATGCCTGCCGCGGCTGGGGCAGTCCTATCTGGCGGCGGACCGCGGTGCGGCGCAGCGGCTGGCGTCCGAATATCCCGAACTATACTTCCTGCTTCCGGACGGCGTCTGCTATCACGGCCGCACCGTGAGCGGCGGCAAGAAGAGCTCGAGCGGCCCGCTGGCGCTGAAGCGCGAGTTGCGCGAAACGAAGGCGCAGGTCCAGACGCGAGAGAAGGAGCTTCAGCAGGCAGCCGGTCGCATCGAAGGGCTCGAGCGCGACATACAGCGCGTCGAGCAGGAACTCGAGCGGATCCGCGTAGCGCAGCAGGTCGAGGAGAAGCAGGCGGTCGCGCTCGATCACGAAATGCGCAAGCTGGCGGACGACCTGGCGCGGGCGGGCTCGCGGCTTTCGGTGGCGCGGCTCGAACTGGACCGGATCGGACGCGAGAAGGCGCGCTCGCTCGAACGCCGGCGCGGCGATCAGCAGGCCTTCGAAGAGAAGGACCGCATGCGCCTGGAGCAGGAAGGCGCTCTTGAGGCGGCTCGCGGGGATCTGGAAGGCCTGAAGACGCAGGCGGCGCGGGCGAGCGAAGAGCACTCGGTGCTGCGTGCGGCCGTGGCCGGGCTCGAAGAGCGCCGGCGTGCGGAACAATCCGCCATGGCCCGTGTGGAAGCGCAGCTCAACGAACTGGCGGCGCGCAGCCGGCAGATGGCCGCCGAGCTCGAACGGCTGGGCGTGGAGCGAGCCCGGCTGCTGGCCAGCAACATCGAGCTTGACCAGCGCGTCATCGACCTCGGCGCGGAGCGCACGGTGGCCGACGCGGGTGTGGCACGGCTGGCGGAGAAGGAAGCGGGCCTGCGAGCCGCGGTTCTGGCGCTCGAAGAAAAGTTGAAAGAACTGCGCGCGCGGATGCAGGAGGCGCAGCAGAACCGCTCGCGGATCGAGGTCGACCTGGTGCGGCGGCAGACCGAATTGCAGTACCTCGACGAGACCAGCCGCAAGGAACTCAACATCGCGGTGGCCGAGTTGTGCGGCGCGGAGGACGTGGTTCTGGACGCCGCGGCGATGGCCGAGCTCGAAGAAAAGTACAGCGACCTGCGGCGCAGGATCGAGGCGCTCGGTCCGGTGAACTCCGACGCGCTGGCCGAATACCAGGAAGCGCAGCAGCGCTACGACTTCCTCAACACGCAGCGCCAGGACCTGCTCGATTCGATCCGCGACACCGAGAAGGCGATCCACGAGATCGACACGGAATCGAAGAAGCGCTTCAGCGAGGCCTTCGCGGCCATCAACGCGAGCTTCCGCGAGGTGTTCACCACGCTGTTCGGCGGCGGGATGGGCGAGATGCGGCTGACCGACGAGGCCAACATCAACGAGTCCGGCATCGAGATCGTGGCGTCGCCTCCCGGAAAGAAGCTGCAGAACGTGCTGCTGCTTTCGGGCGGCGAGAAGGCGCTCACGGCGCTGGCGCTGCTGGTGGCTATTTTCAAGTACACGCCCAGCCCGTTCTGCATCCTGGACGAGGTGGACGCGCCGCTCGACGAGCCCAATATCCAGCGGCTGACGCGCCTGCTGGCCGACATGTCGAAGCACACGCAGGTGATCATCATCACCCACGCCAAGCGGACCATGGAGACCGCGCAGGTGCTCTACGGCGTGACGATGCAGGAGCCCGGTGTTTCGAAGCTGGTGTCGGTGAAGTTCAACCCGCTGATGCCGCCGCCGCTCGAGGTGACGGCGGGGGAGATGGCGCGGGCATAGGGCCTGCGCCTAGCGTGCGGGCCTCTTTTGCAGAACGCTCAACATGCGGCGCGAGTAGGCGGCGAGCGCCCATTCCCGAGTTGGAGCACCGCTTGATGAGCGACATGAATATGCTGGCTGTTACGCAAGGCAAAGAGCGCTGCGCCGTCGAATGGAAACGGCTTCTGTGCAGCGCCGGCCTGGAGTGCCAGCGGATACTGCCCGTTCCCGGCGACCCGGTTTCGATCATCGAGGCCGCACCGCGCGTTTGATCGCCGGGGAAGGCCGGCGGGCGCCGGGTGCCGAGTCAGCTCGTCAGGTTGTAGATCAAGCCGAACGGGTCTTTGACGTAACACCTGGGAAAACACGGCTCGTCCTTGACGATCTCGCAACCATTCTTGACGAGCCTGAGCTTGGCCTCTTCCACACTATCGACCGTCACCTCCAGAACCGGCCCGAGCGCCTGACCTCGCTCGATGAACAGGTTGATACGAGCTTCGATCGGGGGCGGCACCTACTCGCAGCGCAGCGCGGTCATGGGGTCCACCCTGGTGGCACGGCGGGCGGGGAGGTAACAGGCGAGCAGGGCAACCATCCCCAGGAACACGGCCGATCCGGAGAAGATCAGCGGATCGGAGGCGCTCACGTTGACTAGCATGCGGCCGACCAGATGCGCCGTCGCGAGGGCTGCGACCAGGCCGGCCGCCAGCCCCGCCGCCGTGAGGAGCATGCCCTGGCGCATCACCATGCCCAGTACGTCGCCCACACGCGCGCCCAGCGCCATCCGGATGCCGATTTCGTTCCGGCGCTGGCTCACCGCGTAGGCCATCACGCTATACAGGCCCACGGCGGCCAGCAGTAGCGACAAGGCTCCGAGCACGCTGAGCAGGCTGGCCGCGATCTTCTGCGGAAACAGGGGCGCGGCGATGTAGTCGGCGAGCGGCATAGCTTCGAACGCCCCGACTTCGGGATCGATTGCGGCCGCGTCGCGGCGGAGCGCCTTCAACGCGTCGTCCGGATTGCCCTGGGTGCGGACGTAGAAGTCGATGGGATTATCGGTGTCCTGCTGTTCCAGCGGCACGAAGAAGTACGGCCGCGGCGCTTCGGACAGAGTGTAGTATTTGCCGTCCCGGACCAGGCCGGCGATGGTGCACCACGTTCCAAACGCGCGGACCTTGCGGCCCACCGGGTTCGTGCCCGCGAAGAAACGCCGCGCGAAAGTCTGGTTGACGACGATGACTGGCTCGGCGGCCGCGTCGTCGTGGGAGGTGAACTCGCGGCCATCGAGGATCGGGATGCGCAGCGTGCGGAAGTAGCCGGGCGCGACGCGGTTGCGGCTGACGACCATGTTCTCGCCCTGGCGGGGGACATAGCCCTCGATCTCAAGGTCGCTCGAGGGGCCCACGCCGAAGCCGAGGGGAATCCGGTCCGCGTAGCTCGCGCTCACGACACCGGGCGCCGCCTCGATGCGGTCACGCAGGCGGACGCAGAATTGCCTGCGTTGTTCCGAGGTGTAGCCGGCGCTCGAAAGATGGAACTGCGAAACCAGCACGTGGCGGGCGTCGAAGCCGGGATCGATGGCGCGCGCGGCCCAGAAACTGCGCATGAACAGACCGGCGCCGACCAGCGCCACCAACGCCAGGGCGACCTGGGAGGCCACGAAAAGCCCGCGCAGCCGCTGCGAATGCGCGCCGGAGGTGGCGCTGCGCCCGCCTTCCTTCAGGTGCTCGTTCAAATTGGTCCGAAGCGCGTGCAGGGCCGGCGATACGCCGGAGAGAAGGGCCGCGGCGATCGAAACCAGGATCGTGAAAACGAGGGTCTCATTGTGCGTCTCGAACCCGACCTGAACGGGAAGGGCGATGCTCGCTGGCGCGAGATACAGGAGCGCCTGGCGTCCCCAGGCCGTGAGCGGAGTGCCCACTAGCGCGCCCAGTCCGGCCAGCAGCAACGCCTCGGTGAGCAGTTGCCGCGCCAGCCGGCCGCGGCCCGCGCCCAGCGCCATGCGTATGCCGAGCTCTTTCCGGCGGGCGGCGGAGCGGGCCAGCAGGAGGTTGGCCACATTCGCGCAGGCGATCAGGAGAACTATGAGGCACATCGCCATCAGGAGCATGAGAGGCGCGCGCAGCAGGTCCTGCGCTCCGGTGTGGCCGTCGGGCTGGAGGAACACGATGGCGCTGACGCCCCGGTTCGTTTTCGGGTTCTCTCTTTCCAGTTGGTGCGAGAGGGACGCCACCTCCGCTCGGGCCCGCTCGACGGACACGCCGGGCTGGAGGCGTCCGATGGCCTGCAGTCCTCTGGCTTTGCGGCCTTCCAACTCGTCGACGCCCATCAGGCCCAGTTGGGGGGCCATCATAATGGGCACCCACATTTCGAACGCCAGACCGCGGGTGATTCCGTAGAAGTCGCGGGGAGCAACACCCACAACGGTCAGCCGGGTGCGGTTGACGCGGATCGTCTCTCCGAGCACGGCGCGATCGCCGTGGAAGCGGCTCTGCCAGAGGCGCTCGCTGATGACGGCGACGGGGTACGCTCCGGGCTTGTCGCCTTGCTCCTCCGCCGAGAAGAAACGGCCCAGAGCCGGCCTGACGCGGAGCACGTCGAAGTAATTGCCCGAGACCAGCTCGCCCCAGACTCTCTCGGCGTGCTCCCCTTCGCCGACGCTGAACGCATTCGGCTGCTCCGAGACAGCCACTCCCGAGAGCAGGTGGAGGTTGTCGCGGTAGTCTCGGAAATCGCGGTAGGAGATGTTGTGGCCCTCGCGATCGGGCTGGATCGATTCGAATGCCACCAGTTGGGCGCCGTCGCCAACTCCTGAAAGGGGGCGGAGCAGCATCGAGTCGATCCAACTGAAGACCGTGGTGCTGGCGGCGATGCCGAGCGCCAGGGTGAGCACGGCGACGAGGGTGAACGCCGGGCTGCCTTTCAGAATCCGTATGCCGTATCGCAGGTCCTGCCAGAGGGTTCGCATGACGTTCTCCGCCAGGACTGGATGTGCACGCGCGGTTCCAGCCGCAAGCGTCTCATTCCATTGGTGGAGGGGCAGCGCGGCTTACCGCGGGTGGGATTTCGATTCGCGAATTCGGACACTCGGGCGGGAGCGCCTACTGGCCCGACGTTTTGCCCAGCCTTCTGGCGCCGAAGACGCGCGTCCCGCCGTTGGCGATCTGATTCCCCGGGAGGCCTTTAAGTTCCAGTCGGATCAGGACGTCATCCGTGCGCGGCTTGTAAAGGTACGTGCCCTTCTTCAGATCCTCCGAAGTGAGGTCGAAGTTCTTGGTGGCCGCACCATCGCGAACAGCGAGCACCCCGCGCGGGGCGGTAGAGACCGGGGCGGAGAGACCATCCCAGAAGATGGTCAGTCCCGCGTCGGAGCCTTCGACCCGCAGAGACAGCTCGATGGAGGGGCGGTGCTCTGGGGCTTGCGCCGCCGCGGTCTCTTCCGCCGTGTGCCGGCTCGGGCGGATGATGACGAAGTAAACGCCGAGGACTACGGTGATCAGGAAGAACACGACGGGCAGAATCCAGCGGCGTTTCCCAGGCGAAGGTGTTTCGTCCTCTTCGGGTTTCTTGTACCCGAAGCTCGGCGCAGTCTGTACCGCGGCCGCCTGCTCCGGTTTCCGGCGGAGCGCGTCCTGGAGCTCGCCAGCCGTCGGCTCAGCAGGCCGTGGCGCGGGCTCGGGTTCTGGTTTGGCTTGGAGCCCGGGCTGAATTCTGGTGAACCTCGGTGCCGCCGGTTCCACCCGCGGCTCGACCTTGACTTCGGCCTTGGGCTCCACCTTCGGCTCGACCTTGACCTCGTTTCGGGGAGGTGGCGGCGGCCCCACGACGACGACGGGCTCGGTGCGGGCCGCCGGCTGGGGAGGCGCCGCCGGTTCGACTTTGGGCGCCAGCGTGGTTTCGGGCTTGGGTTGCGTCTTGGGCTGCTGCGGTGCGGTCCGCGGCTCGATTCTCGCCATGAACCGCGTCGGCTGAGCGGGTCCGGCGCCGGGCGTGGGCTTCGATCCGAGGTTGGTGACGATTCGGGGCTGCACGGACGGCGGGATCCGCGATTGGATCCTGGCGCTGAATCTCGGCGGCGACGGGGGCGCAGGCGGCTGCGGTCCGCGCTGTTCGACTCGAGGCGGCGTGAACTGCGTCTGCGCCGGGCTTGCCGGCACCCTTGGCGTAGCGCTGTCGGCGGGCGGTGCAGCAGGGAGGGGGGCAGGAGTCGTCGGCTCAGGCGGCGTGGCGCGGGTTTCGGTGCGAGGCTGCGTGAACAATGGCCGCGGCGTGCTCGGCGTGGCGCTCTCGGCCGGCGGCGTAGCGGGGCGGGCGGCAGGCGGCGTGAACAGCGGCCGCGGCGTGCTTGCCGGGGCGCTCGGCGTGGCGCTCTCGGCCGGCGGCGTAGCGTGGCGGGCGGCAGGCGGCGTGAACAGCGGCCGCGGCGTGCTTGCCGGGGCGCTTGGCGCGGCGCTCTCGACCGGCGGCGCAGCGGGGCGGGCAACAGGCGGCGTGAACAGCGGCCGCGACGTGCTTGCCGGGGCGCTTGGTGCGGCGCTCTCGGCCGGCGGCGCAGCGGGGCGTGCGGCAGGCGGCGTGAACAGCGGCCGCGGAGCGCTTGGCGTGGCGCTCTCGACCGGCGGCGCAGCGGGGCGGGCGGCAGGCGGTGGTGCCGACGATGGCTTCAGCCACGGCATCCTCGCTTCGATCCGTTGTGGTGCCTGCGGCTCGATCTTCTGTTCGCTGCGCGCCTCGATTTTCGGTTCCGGCAGCTCGATCCGGATCTCCGGAGCCGCAGGCTTGGTCTCCGCGGGAGCCGGGGGCGCAGACTTCGGTTCGGCCTCGCTCGCCACGGGCGCCGCAGCCGGCCGCTTGGGCTCGGCCGGAGCTGCGTCGATGGCGACAGGAGCGACACGTTCGCTGGTCGAAGCCGGCCCTACCCGGTTCGGCTGGCTGGACAGACGGAGTCCCGGCTGCAGCGCTCCGAGCTTCTCGAGTTCGGTCCGCGAAAACGCGAATTCCAGGGGACTCGAGTCGGTCCGAATCTTCCCGCCCTCGCGCACATAAATTGCGCCCTGGCATGGTTTCCGCGAATACGGCTTAGCCAGGAGGAAGATGTTGTGGTCCTCCGGGAAAAACTCTTCGAACAAGTCCTGATCGTCGTCCTGCAGCACCAGCGCAGGCCGGGTATTGCTGCGGAAGAATCCCACCACCCCGAGGCCGCCCGCCTTTTGACGCTTCTCGATGGCCTCTCCCAACTTCTCCTGTTCTTCCTCGGAAAGCAGGTAGGACGGGCCCAGGGTGTAACCGCATGCGACGGGCTCGTAGTCCGAGACCACGATCGACACCGGCCAGCCCGGGAGCACTTGCCCAAGAAGGATTCCGCCGATCTCCGAGCCGCGGTTGGTGATGGCCCGGAAAATATCGAGGCTTTCTTTCTCCAGGCGCGCGATCAAGTCCGCATCCAGGCGTACCGAGAACGGCACCCCTTTGGGTTCCCAGACGTACTGAGGGTGCTCGGGATCCGGCTCGACGTTACGGGGAGCCTCGGTGCCCCCGGCTTCGGCTGCCTGGTCCGCGTTCTCCGGTTTGCTGAAGTGACTCTCGACCACCTCACGGATCCCCGAGAACGAGGATGCGCTCGTCAGGTCGTCTACGTCCAGCGGTTGCCGGTTGAATTTACGCCGATTGGCGTTGCGCTTCGGGGATGCCATCCAGTTGTCTCATTATCGCAAGGACTTCGTCTGCCACCACCTGGTAGTCTTCGAGCGCCTTCGACTTGGGGTCGAAGTCCACCAGGAACTGCCGCTCCTTGTTGGCCTTCACTACCGACGTATCGGTGCGGACCACGGAAAGGCGCGGCACGCCGGTCTTTTCGGCGATCTGTTCGAGCGTGTCGAGAATGATTCCGGTCATCGCCAGGCGGCGGTCTACCATGACCGGCAACATGCCGACGGTCTCCACCGGCAGATGGTAGCTGTTGGCGAACATGGTGTTCAGCGTCCTCGCCGCTTCCAGGCTCGCCATCGCCCCCTGGACGCTGAGGATCTCCATCGCTACCGGGATCAACACCCTGCGCGTGTAAACCATGGCGCAGGTCTGGAACAGCGTGATCGAGGGGGCCACGTCGATCAAAATCACGTCATAGTTGTGCTCGTACGTGCTGAACATCTGCTCGAACACGAATTCGCGGAAGCCCTGCGCCGTGATCAGGTCCTCGGCGCGGGAGGTATTCCGGTTGCTGGGGAGCACGTCGATATTGGGATGCGCCGAAACCAGGCACTCCTCGAGCGCGATGTGGCCCACCAGAAAGTCCGAGAGGTGGTACTTCGCCTTAAGGGAGATGACGGTTCCGATCGACCCTTGGGAGTCGGTGTCGACCAGCAGCACCCTCTTGCCCTGATCGGCATAGATGCGGGCGAGAACCAGAGCGGTCGTGGTCTTGGCGACGCCCCCTCTTTGATTCGCAATGACGAGACGGATCATGTACGTTCCTTTTGCGACTGGAGCTGCTCCTTAGCAAGTTCGATTTCCGCCAGCGTCCAGACACGCCGCCGCTTACCGACGCGACCGGCGGGAGGTGTAATGATCCCGTCCTGCAAGCGCCGGTAGAACGTCGCCCGGCTGATGCCGAGCATGCTGATGACTCCTGTGTCCGAAATGCCTGAACGCGATCTGCCGTGATCTGTCATGCCGACACTGATTAAGACAGGATCATAGTCCAATACCCTACCTTGTGTCAACGAGAAAATAGTCTCAAACTCGAAGAAATCGTCTCACGCTGCTTTTCATGACCATTCCGGACCAAAAACTGGGGCTTGTGCCACGCCGAACGCCCAGATCCAGGTGAACAGCGGCTGAAGGCGCTCGCCAGGACCAAGCCATTGGATCGAGGGGACCTTCCGGCCGGAGAGCCCTGCGGCGTTCTCGCGCATTCGGCGCTTGTTCGCGGGGGTGAGTACCGAGCCCGTACCAGCGATAGTTCCAGGACCTCTCCCCTTGCTTGCGTGCTCCCGCGTCGGCGCCAGGCCGGGGGCTCACTTGACACTGGATCGGTCCCCCGCGGCGCACACTTTAGTTCCAACTCGGGCCTGCTCGTTCGCACCGCCACGACTCCCGCCGGCGAAGCGGAAGCAGGTTGCTACGGATCGACGAGCGGCAAGATCAGGTGCGCAGGCGTGTGAGGAGGTACAGGGCGGCGACCGCGAAGAGCGCGTCCGGGGCCCAGGCTGCCAGCTCCGGCGGGAGCTGGTTGATGTTGCCGAGCTGCTCGAACAACTGTCCCAGGGACCAGTACGCCACCGCTACGCCAAGGCTCACGCCCACCCCCGCCATCGCCCCCCGCGACCCGGTGAGGAAGGCGAAGGGAACCGCAATCAGCGCCATGATGAAAGCGAACAGCGGCACCGAGAACTTCTTCGCCAGTTGCACGCGCAGGTGGACCGTATCGAACCCGCTCTGCCGCAGCTCCCGGATGTAGGCGGAGAGCTGGGTGAAATTCATCTGCTTTTCCCCTTTGACTTCCTTCAGGAAGTAGCCCGGCGGCTCGGTCAGCTCCGGGAACGTGGTGGCCTGAAAGACCTGGCCGGTGGATTCAACCCGCGTCTTCATCTCGCGGCTCCAACCGTTCACGAAGATCCAGGTGCCTGTGGCGGGCTCCCACCGCGCGCGCTGGGCGGAGATGTGCCGCTTCAGCCGGAAGGGCTGCATATCGAACTCGTAGACGTTGACGCCGTCCATCGCGGACGAGTGCGTGTCAAAATACCTGTAGTAGTAAATACGCGGGCCCTGACCCTTGATCCACTTGCGATCGGGCCGCAAGTAGGTTCGCGGCGCGCGGCCTTTGATCTCGTCGCGGAGCGCGTCCTGGCGCCGGTTCGCTTCTGGAAGAACGCCGGAGTAGTCGAGACTGAACAGGCCGGCGCTCAGCAGGAGACTGGCGACCACCACGGGGCCGGCCAGGCGGTACAGGCTTACGCCGGTGGCCTTGAAAGCGATCACCTCGTTGTGTTTGGCCATGATGCCGAAAGTGACCAGGACCGCCACTAGCACGCTCACGGGAGTCGACTCGTAGACCAGCTCCGGGGTGAGGAAGAAAAGATAGGTCAACATCTTCGACATCGCGACGTGGTTCTTGAACATGTCGCCGAGGAGCTCGAAGAAGGTGTAGACGTGCGTCATGAAAACGAAGCTTGCCAGCAGCAGCCCGAAGTAGAAGAGGAAGCCGGTAAGGATATAGGTGTCCAGGATCAGCGGCAGGAAGTGCAGCCGGGCCAGGCGGCCAGCCGGGACGCTGCCGCGCTCCGGCCGCGCAATTCCCTTGCGCACGTGCGACCAGGCGGTCTGGAAGAAGCTCTTGGCGGAATCGACGAGGTTGCGGTCGCCCGGCCGCTCCAGGCGAGCCAGCAGGATGATGCCGGCCACCGCGAAAACCGCGTTGGGGAACCAGACGGCGGGACCGGGCGGCAGCGTACCCTGCTGCGCCAGGCTGATCAGGCTGATCAGGCCCATGTAGTACAGGAATGCCAGGAAAACCGTGACCACGAAAGCCGAGGACTTGCCCGCCTTGCGCGACGAAGCGCCCAGGGCAATGCCGACCACAGCCAGCAGCACGCAGGCGAACGGCAGCGCGAACCGGCGGTGCAACTCGATGGCGGCGTCGCGGGACTTGCGCGCGGCGCGGAAGATCGGGCCGGTATCCATCTCGCTGAAAGGCCGCACCGCGTGCGCGTCGGGAGGATGCGCGGCCTCCAGCGCCTCATCACCGGAAGGAAAGCTGGTGCTGACGTAGACCTTGGGGTCCTTGGTCGCCTGGTGCGTGCTGGCGTCCTTGAGGTGAAGCTGGATGCGGTTGTTCTTGACGTCGGGCGCGGCGACCACCTCGCGCGCCAAAGTGATGGTCGGTCCCTCGCCCTCTTCCTGGCCGTTGGAGGGGCGGTCGGAGGGGGCGCGCAGATCGGCGATGAAGACATTACGCCAGATCTCGGTCCGGCCCGGAATCGAATCCTCCACATAGAGAACCGTGTTGGGGAACTGCTCCTCGAAGACGCGCGGCTGCACCTCGGCGGTGAGCTCCTCGGCGGCCAGCCGGCGAAACAGTTTCTCGGTCTGGCGGATGGACCAGGGGGTCAGCCACAGCGAGCAGGCCGCGGTGATCATCGTAAAGAAAACCCCCACCACCAGCACCGGCGACAGGATGCGGCGGCTGGGCACGCCGGCCGCGCGCATCCCGATGATTTCGCCGTCGCTCGACATGCGGCTGAGCGTGATCAGGATGCCCACCAGCGCTCCGGTGGGTAGAGCGAAGACGAGGGTCAGCGGAAGGAGCATGCCGAACAGGGAGGCCACCGTCGACGATGTCGCCGAACTGCGGACCAGCAACTCGAAGCTCTTCCCCGCGCGCTGAAGGAAGAGCACGAAGGTGAAGAGCACCGTCCCCAGGAAAGCGTTCGAGAACAGCTCGCGAAGAATGGCGCGGTTAAGAAGACCCATCTTTCACTGTACTCGACTGGCCGGCGGCGGGACCACCGGCAGCTTCGGCAGCTCTTCCTCGATCCGCTCGATTTCCACGTCGTCGATCAACACGGACGGGGCCACTACGGATGCCTCAGAGCTGAAAGCGCCAGCCGCCATGCCGAGCGGCGCGCCGGTGTCATAGAAGTCGAACACCGTCGTTTCGCTCGAGGCGGCCAGGATGTCTTTCAGCGAGCGCGCGTCCAGGCGCAGACGGAGACCCCGTACCAACTGCTCGCGCCCGTCGGGGTAGAGGCGATAGACCAGGATCGGCAGGCTGACGGGATGCGCGCCGCCCGACTGCGTCATGCCCGTCAACTCGCGGCGCAGCTCCGCGCCGGATGCGGCGGTGGGGAAGTCCATCCGGCGAATCACGATACCGTAGGGCATGGTGCGCTCGCGGCAGAGATCGATCAGCCGTTGCCGCAACGCCGCCGCCGGAATGCCGCCGCTCGCGCGTACGAACAGGTTGCCGATGCCGGCGGCCTTGGCGCCCCAGCCTCCGGGTAACCGGGCGTGCCCGTTCGAGGCGCGGAAGGTCTTGACCGGCTGGCGTGTCAGGAGGAAGTTCTTCAGCACTCCTTTCTCCACCAGCGAGACGCTCTGGGCGGCGACGCCCTCCATATCCACGTCGTAGTGGCCGAAAAGCGCATGCCCGTTCCACTGCGACTGCGTCGGGTCGTCCACCACGTCCATCCACTCGGGAAGGATACGCGATCCGATGCGGTTCTCGAACTCGCTGGTGCGCAGCGGCAGCGAACGGCCGGGCGGCGTCACCGGCCGGCGCGGAAGCGCCAGGTTGGCGCCCAGCACCTGGGCGAACAACTGCGGCGACGCCACTCCCTCGAACAGAACCGGTCCTGAATACGACTCGCCGGGGGGAGAGGCGGCCAGCGCGGTGAGGTTCTCGCCTACCTCCTTGACGCCGCGCTCCAACTCGGCATCGAGCGGCAAGCCGGCGGGGTCTAGCGAGTGGA
>Ga0265316_10002494_pt1 | contig 19058 bp, 17 predicted proteins | sample 4522metaG_FD_202092 | JGI IMG/M metagenome (GOLD analysis project Ga0265316, IMG submission 202092) | Rhizosphere microbial communities from Carex aquatilis grown in University of Washington, Seatle, WA, United States - 4-5-22 metaG | ecosystem: Host-associated > Plants > Roots > Rhizosphere >... | reverse complement strand
GCCGCCGGCGGGCGCGGGACCGCCGAGCGTCGCAGTACCTACCGCGCTGGTGCCGCCGGTGACCGAAGCTGGAGAGACAGAGACGCCCGTGAGCGGGGCAGGGAGCACGGTGAGAGTGGCGGTCTTGGTGATGCCGCCGTAACTGGCCGAGATGGTGGCCGGCGCCGAGGCGGCAACGGCGGAGGTGGCGATCGTGAACGTTGCGGAGGTCGCTCCGGCCGCAATCGTGACCGACGCGGGAACCGTGGCGGCTGCCGAGCTGGAACCGAGCAGGACTACGGCCCCGCCCGTGGGAGCGGGTCCGCCGATGGTCGCGGTGCCCTGCGCGCTGGTGGCGCCTATGACCGAGGCCGGAGAGACGGAGACGCCCGTGAGCGAATTGGTGGTCACCGTCAGCGTCGCGGTCTTCACAGTGCCGCTGTAGCCGGCCGAGATGGTCACCTGCTCCTGGGCGGCTACCGAATGGGTGGTGATCGTGAAGGCCGCCGAGGATGCGCTGGCGGCTATGGTGACCGTCGGCGGCACCGTGGCCGCGGCAGGATCGGAACTGGTGAGCGTCACCAACGCGCCGCCGGCCGGGGCCGCGCCCAGCAACGTTACGCTATTCTGCGTCGTGGTCTGTCCGCCTGTCACCGTCGCCGGGCTCAGAGTGACGCCGTTCAGCGAGACGCCGGTCGCAACGGCGGCCTGCGCGGAGTTCACGTTGATCATGAGGCCCGACTCGTCGACAGCCTCGAAGTTCGAGCCGGTGACACTCCCCAGCAGGTGCAGGTTGTCGTTGCTCCAGCGTTCATCCGGCACGCCTGAGATGTACCAGTTGGAGCCGTTGTCGGCCACGATGATGCCGTACTTCTTCATGGCGTTCAGAATGATCTGCACCTCGGAGGGGAAGGTTGAAACATTGAAGGTGCTCTTCAAACGGAAGCGCGCTCCCATGGGCGGAAGGGAGGTGGAGGTCTTGTTGGAGGCCTCGTGGCGGGCGGGCCAGAGGTACGTATCCTGCGAGTTCTGCACCGTAAAGCGGATGGCGTGGTTGATCTGTCCCGCCAGGATTTCGTCGTAACGGACCAGGCCGGGAAGGATGGGCAGGCCGGCTGCGTCCGCGGATGTCCAGCCCGCGGGCCGGAGCGCGTTCCCCTTGAGGTCGAACACGGCGCCGGAGCCTGCCTGCCAGGAGCCGTCGGTCTGGGAATAGGCCGCGTAGAGCTCATAGAGGATGCAATTCGTGGTGTCGACAACGAGGACGTGGCGGTCGCCCCCGGAACTCGATCCGCCCTCGATGGGTGCGTTGGCGGGAACGGGATACGGGCCGGGATCGCTCTCGCCGGCGTAGTCGAAGGTCACGGCAACCTTGGTCTGGGTGCCGGGGACGAGCACGTAGGGGATTCCTATGGGCGCGCCGTCCCAGGTTCCCGATCCGAAATCGGGATGCAGGCCGGTGGACGGGCCGATGGAGTTGATCCAGGCGGCGGAGTTGGTAGAGACCGGGAGGGTGTCTATGGGTGTGTTCCAGATGTTGTTCGCCGGAAACATGGAGCAGCCGCCCAGGGTCTGGGCCGGGAGAGGTGCGAGCGGCGCCAGGAATGCGAACGCGGATATCACGAAGAGGGCTTTCATTCGGGCTCCTTGAGTTCAAAGGGCGGCGAGAGAGTCGGGCCGGGGGCACGCAGCGGCGATCCGGGTTGCGCAGCCTCGATCAGTGTACATCACGTTGGCGCGTTTCGAGCTTCCCTAAGTGGAATTCCCCGCGTGATCTCGGCCTTACCCCCACATCGCGGGGTATACTCATCGGCAGAGGGAGCGGATGCGACTACTCGCCAAGTTCAACCTGATATTCACCCTGGTTTTCGGCGCGGGCCTGGCCGGCGCCGGCTGTGTCTCCTACTGGTTTCTGCAACGGAATGCGCGCGAGGAAGTGGTTCAGCAGGCGCGGATGATGATGGAAGCGATGCATTCCGCCCGCGACTACACGGTCAAGCAGGTTCGGCCTTTGCTCGAGGCCGACGAGGCGCGCGACCGGACATTTCTGCCGCAGACGGTGCCGGCTTTCGCCGCTACCGAGAGCTTCAACTATCTGCGCGTGCGGTATCCCGATTACGAATACAAAGAAGCGACGTTGAACCCCACCAACCTGCGCGACCGGGCGGTGGATTGGGAAGCCGATGTGATCAACGACTTCCGCAATCACCCCGACCGGGTGGAGCTGATCGGCGAACGCGAGGCGGCCACGGGCCGGTCGTTGTTCCTGGCGCGCCCACTCAAGGCGGACCCGCCTTGCCTGCAATGCCACGACCGGCCGAAGGCGGCGCCCGCCGCGATGATCCGGCGCTACGGCACGGCGAACGGGTTTGGCTGGAGGGCCGGGGACGTGGTGGCGGCGCAGATCGTGTCGGTACCCATGGCGGTTCCGGTTCACATGGCGGACGCCGCTTTTCGACTGTTGATCTTGTATATGGGAGCAGTGTTCCTGGTGGCCTTGATCGTGCTCGACCTGGCTCTGGTGTTCACGATCACGCGGCCGGCGGCACGGCTCTCGGCGATGGCGGACAAAATCAGCCTGGGCGATTTCACGGTTGCGGAGTTGCCAGTGAGGGGCAGGGACGAAATCTCCACGCTGGCCGATTCGTTCAACCGCATGCGGCGGAGTCTGGAGCGGGCCATGAAGATGCTGGAGGAGCCGGGCCGGTAAGCTGGATGTATCATGCTTACCCGGATCCTTGCTCTTATTGCCGCCGCCAGCGCGGTGTTCGCCCAGACGGCTCCTCCGGAGAAACGCGCTCACCGGTGGTGGACCGATCGGCCGCCGGGCATGCGCGCCTACAGCACCGACGCGCGGAAGATGCCGCTGATTGCGGTCAAGGGCAACAAGTTCGTCGACCCGCAGGGCAATACCGTGCTGTTCCGCGGCCTGGCAATTGCCGATCCGGACAAGCTCGATATGGACGGCCACTGGAACCGGGAGCTTTTCGTCAAGGTGAAGGAGATGGGAGCGCGCGTGGTCCGCATTCCTGTTCATCCGGTGGCGTGGCGGGAGCGGACGCCGGCGGAATATCTCAAATTGCTCGACCAGGCGGTGGACTGGTGCACGGAACTGGACATGTACATCGACCTGGACTGGCATTCGATAGGCAACCTGCCTCGGGGGCTGTTCCAGGACCCGATGTACGACACCTCGGAGCAGGAGACGTTCGGGTTCTGGCGCACCGCGGCGCGCCACTATGCCGGCCACAACACGGTCGCGTTCTTCGAACTGTTCAACGAGCCGACCACCTTCTTCAACAAGCTCGGGCCGGTTTCGTGGGACGAGTGGAAGAAGATCAACGAGGACCTGATCACGATGATCCGTGCCTACAACGTCCAGGCGATTCCACTGGTAGCGGGCTTCGACTGGGCGTACGATCTGACTCCGCTGCGCTTGAGCCCGCTGGCGGCCGAGGGGATCGGCTACTCGGTCCATCCCTACGCCAACAAGCGGCCGCAGCCGTGGGAAGGGCGTTGGGAAGAGGACTTCGGCTTCGGGGCTGCTAAGTATCCGGTCGTCGCGACCGAGTTCGGCGGCTTCCCGCCGGCGCCGGCGCCTTATGGACCGGCGATCATCAAGTACCTCGAAGGCAAGGGCATCAGTTGGATCGCCTGGTGCTTTGACCCCGAGTGGGGGCCGACGCTCATCAGCGACTGGAACTTCACGCTCAATCCTTCGGGCGAGTTTGTGAAACAGGCGATGGGGAAGTAGCTGTCAGCTATCAGCCTTCAGCTGTCAGCTTTCAGACGGATGCGGCGGTCGCGGATTTTTGCGTCCATCGCTTGCTTCATTTCGGCGAGAAGCGCTGGCGCGCTGCGGCGAATGACCGAGACTCCGGTTTCGGTGAGGCCTCCGGGATTCGCAACGCTCGTGACCAGGTCTGACAGGGTGGTCTCCTTTTCGTTGGCCACGAGAATCGCGCCCAGGGCGCTCTCGATCAGGAGGTCGCGGGTTTGGCGTTCATCGAGAGCGTAAGTATGAGCGAGTTCGTCCAGGATCGCGGCCAGGATTCCGGGAAAGCAAGACGTCAGGGCCGAGAGGCGATCGATTTCGTCGTCGCTGGCGATGTGCACCACGTTGCCGGCGGAGGTGAAGATGCGCTCGACCTCCGGTGTGCCGTTCATCATCAGCGTCACGCTCTTACCAACCGCGGCGGCGACGCTCGGAATTGCTTTGACCCACGGCACGCCAGGGACGGCCTTCTCGAGCAACGACAACGGCAGGCCGTTCGCGCAGGAGACGAGCACACGGCCGGATTGGCGGAGGCGCTCGATCCTCGCGGCCGCCAGTTGCAGGATGGCGGAGGCGGGAATCACCAGCAGCAGAGGACACGGCTCGGCGTCGAACTTCTGCTCTTGCTCGAAGGCCGTCAGCTGCGGGAAGCGCCCGGCGAGGGCTCGGGCACGGGCGGGGGTGCGGTCATGGATCGAGATTGGCCCGGCGTTGGCGCGGGCGAACCCTTCGATCAGAGCGGTGGCCAAGTGTCCGGCGCCTTGAAGCGCGAATTGAGAAGGTGGCATGGTCATTTCGGTGCGCCCGGATACGTCACGCGCGAGCCTTCCACGTGAGCGAAGGAGGTCATCGCGTGTGGTTGGGTGCGGCCTGGGCCGAGGATGTGCGTCACGTGGATGCCGCGAGCCGTCAGAGCGTCGGCGATGAGAGAGCGGTGGCAGCGCCAGGGCACCGCCTCGACACACATGATGGCGACCCGCTCACGATCGGCCAGGGCGATCAGGTCGTCGATGGCGCGATCGAACTCGGGCGTCAGCATGTAGTCGGCGTAACCTCGGAAGGACGCGTTCTTCCAGGCGGTGTTGGGCGAGTCCTTGCGCGTGTGGCGGAGGCCGCCGAGGGCTGCCATGTGGGTGTAGGCGATGCCGGAACGCTCCAGCGACTGGGGCAGTAAGTCGATGTTGAACTGGGGGTTATGACGCGAATGGGGGACGGTGCGAACGTCCACGAGCCTTGCGATGCGGTGCTCAGCCAGGAGCGACAGGAAATCGTCGATCGGACGCGTGGAATGGCCCAGCGTGAAGAGGTCCGCCACCGTTTCTGAGCATAGCGCCCGAAACTGGAAGCGTGGCGTCCCAGAATCGGACACCGGCCTCTTCGCGCTCCCTTCTCCGGGCCATGGGCGTCATGGAGTTGTCGGATGGCAGCTAACGTGCAACCCTGGAAGTTCAAATGACCACGAGCGTTGAGATCGGACCGCTGCACGTGCTGGTGGCGGACGACCGTTCGGATGTGTTGGAGGCGCTGCGGCTGCTGCTCAAGGGAGCCGGGCATCTGGCGGACCTGGTGGATTCGCCGCAGGGTCTGCTGCGCGCGGCCGAGGCCGCGGACTACGATCTCATCCTCATGGATCTGAATTATGCCCGCGACACCACTTCGGGCAGCGAGGGCCTCGACCTGCTGGCCCAGTTGCACGGCGCCGAGAGCCCGCCTCCGGTGATCGTGATGACGGCCTGGGGCAACATCGACCTGGCGGTGGAAGCGATGCGCCGCGGCGCGGTCGATTTCGTGCAGAAGCCGTGGGACAACCAGCGGCTGCTCGGGATGGTCGAGAAGCAGGCCCGCGAGGGCGCGTTGCGGCGCCGGGCCGAATCGCGCGCGCGCACCGAGATCGAGATCGCGCGCAACGTTCAGCAGCGGCTCTTTCCGCCGGCCAGCCACATCCTTAGCTCGACCGCCTACGCCGGCCGCTGCGCGCCGGCACGCGAAGTGGGCGGCGACTACTACGATTTCTTCGACCTCGCTCCGGGCGTGCTGGGCTTCGTGCTGGCGGATGTCTCGGGGAAGGGAATTGCGGCCGCTCTGCTGATGGCCAACCTTCAGGGCTGCTTCCGCAGCCACGCCGCCATCGCGCTGGACAGCCCGCGCTCGCTGCTGTGCGCGGTCAACCGGCTGTTCTTCGACTCGACGCCCCCGGAGCAGTTCGCCACCCTCTTCTTCGGGCAGTACGACGAGGGAACGCGGAGGCTGCGGTACGTCAACTGCGGCCATCCCGCGCCGGTGGTGATCGCGAGCGCCGGCGGCGGTGTGGAACGGCTCGGCACAACCGCGACCGTGCTGGGAGCGTTTCGCGATTGGGATTGCGAGGAGCGGTCGGTCCAACTGTCTCCCGGCGACACGCTGGTCGCTTACTCCGACGGCGTCAGCGAGGCCGGCATCGAGAGCGACGAGGAATTCGGCGAGGGGCGGGTGCTGGAGATTCTGCGCGGCTGCCAGGGCGCCCCGGTGGATGCGCTGATCGCGGCCCTGATCGAAGCGGCCCAGGCGGCCGATCCGGTGCAGGGCGACGACATTACCGTGGTGGCACTGCGCGCGGAGTAGAAGCCCAGGTCTTGCCTCCTGCGCCCGCTGGGCGGCGGCTTCCCGACTATGCTCGAGGGCGGACCACCCTGCCGAGGTAGTGTTGCTTGTGGCGCACGCACTCATGCGCAATGCCACTTAGTTTTCGCAAGACCGGGCAGAAAACGTGGGGCAGGACTCCAGTCCTGCAGCGGGTCTCCAGACCCGCCTCCGTCCAACTTCCTGAAACGAAGGAAGCCGGACGTCGACGTCCGGCGCAGCTCTGGAGAGCCGCCCCACTCCGGCCGTCCGCATCCGGGATAACTAAGTGGCCTTGCGCACTCGTGCGTGCCGCGTCTCGACGCCAAAGTGTCGGCAGGAGTGCCGACACGGCAGGCTGAAGCCTGCGCCACGGGCCTCCGCAGAACCCTAGTAGATCGGGGCCTCGCCGGGCGGCCGCGTTTTCCATCGGCGGTGGATCCACAGCCACTGATCGGGATACTCGCGCACGATCGCCTCGAGCCGCTTCTGCAGGCGCGCGGTGTCTTCCTCGGCCGAGCCGGTCATCTCGACCGGCGGGTAGTACCGCACCACGTGCCGCCGCTCTTTTTCGGACCACAGCGCGAACGCCGGGATGACGGTCGCGCCGCTGCGGGCTGCGATCCTGGCGAATCCCGTCGCGGCGCAAGCCGGCATCCCGAAGAAGTCGACGAATGTTCCCTGGTCCAGGCTGGAGTTCTGGTCCATCAGGATGCCGACGGTCCGGTTGGCCGCGAGCGCCTTGAAAATCGCCCGCGCTGCCTCGCGCTTCTCGATCACGCGGTTGCCGCACGCTGCGCGCCGCCGCGCCACCAGGCGGTCGATCCACGGGTTGTCGAGCGGCCGCACCACCACGTCCATGGGTTCGCCGGCGAGGCCGTGCGCGAGCGCCCCCAGTTCCCAATTGCCGAGGTGGGCCGTAGCGAGCAGGACTCCGCGGCCCTGTTGCCGCGCCTCTTCGACGTGCTCATAGCCCTCAAACCGCGCCCAGCGGGAAAGGTCGCCATGAACGATTTGCGGGAACTTCGCGAAGCAAGCCAGCAAGCGGCCGATTGAATCGAACACGCCGTCCGCGATCCGCCGCCGCTCGCTCTCGGTTTTCTCCGGCATGGCCAGCGCCAGGTTGCACATGGCCACACGCCGCAGGCGCGGCAGCGCCAGATCCAGCAGTCGCCCGTACCCTCGCCCCAAGGTGCGCGCCACGGGCAGCGGCGTGTACCGGAGCGAGGCGACTACGCTCGCCGCGGCCGCGTATTCGAGCGCATTGCGAAGGAAAGAGCGCTGTGCCAACCGGAGGCCCTTCTCAGGTGAACATCGCCGTTTTCTTGAACGGGAGCCGCCACCGTGACGAGCCGGATTCGGCGATGGCGGCGAAGTCCATCGCCAGCAGTTCTACCATGTCGTGCGCAAGAACCACCTGCGGCGCGGCCGGGAACTCGCCGTATACGCGAGAATGCGCGCCGCGGCCCGCATAAGGTCCGGCGAACACACCGAAGTACCCGTTGGCGGCGAACCAGGCGGGCGAAGGCACGCCGCATCCCGAAGCCGGGATGAGCAGCTTGGCCGAGTAGTAGGGCGCGCGCGACCAGGTGCCGTCGTCGTCGTGGTCCTCGATCTCGACGAAGTGGAACACGCCTCCGGGCATCATCGCGACTTTCAGAACGCCCTGGAAGAGGGGCGTGTGCATGGGGTCGCCCGATCCATGAAACTCAGTGCCCAACGGGGTAGCGAAGACCGCGCTCTTCGTGTCGGGCCTGAGCGATGGCGACGCAATCTTCTTAACCGCGGCGCCGCGCAGGAGGGTCCGCAGCTCCGCGCTTCGAGGCACGCCCGCTTCGGGCAGCGGGAACGCGTACAGCCCGTAGGCATCCACCTTCGTCCTGCTGCCTGCCTTGGCCGGCCGTTCAGGCGGATGCGCGAACGCCGGCGCGCTAGCCGCCGGCCACTGGACGCCTTGGGCCCGCGAGGCGGCCGACGCAAAGACCACCACCACCGACTCGCGCGCGAAGCGCTCCCAGTTCTCGGCCAGCCACCTCGAGGCCTGCACCCGCGCGCGGTTCCACACCACGGACGTATGCGCGCCTGCCAGCGGATGTCCGAATACCAGGGGCCGGGCCGCGGGCATTTCCGTGGCGTGCGTGTCGATCACCTCTACCCGCGCCATCCGCGTGCTCGCGGCAAGCGTGAGCAATCGCCCGTCTCGCCGGATCGCGATGGCTTGGACCAGCCGTTCGCGCGCCACCAGGTCGTCCGAGGCCGGATCGCGAGGCTGCGGGTCGGGGAAGAAAGCCGCCTCCAGCACAGCCGCAGGCCATGGCCGGGCGAAGGGACGGCTCTTCCGCGCAGGCCCGAGTTCCGCGCCGCCGAGCTTGAACAGCCGCACCGGCCGGACAGTGCCGGCGGCCTTTCCGAGGAGCCCGGAAAACTCGATCGGCACGGCTTGAGGGAACGCTCGCGAGCCCCCGGCGATCTCCCGCCGGTTCGGTTCGCGCGAGCGTTCTAGGCCGGGTCCTTCCAGGTGCCGGCTGGCGAGCGCGGCCACCAGCGGAGTCTCGGCCGGGCGCATGTCCGGTGGCAATTCCGCATGCGGCCGGAACGGGTCCTCTATCCTTCGGACGGCGGGCGCGGCTCCCGGCCGCGAGCGGGGCACCAACAGGGCTGGCGAGATTGGCTCCAGGAACTCGTACGCGGCGATCTCGCGCCCCGGCGGGAGCAGGCCGTCGCGAATCAGGAACGGCGTCTCGACCTCGCGCCAGCGCGGATTGGCCGCCTTCCACACCGGGTCCAGATACTTCCCTTGCGCCACCGGAGATGAGCCGAGCAGGCCTTCGCGCAGCAGACCGACGCCAGTGGAAACCAGCGGGTCCGCGATGGGCGTCGGCATCCAGCCTGACGCCAGGTTGAGCCGCGGTCCTGCTAGAGGAGCGACCCGGCCCGCGGTCGCATTGTGGCTTCCGAGTCGCGCGATGCGCTCGGCGCGCCCCCAGTCCTCCGGACGGTCGAGCTTGACGAAACGAACCGCGTCCACGACGTAGCCGACGGTGCGCCCCGCCAGCAGGCCCTGGCCGTTCATCAGAGCATCGCGGCGGATGACGTACACGGAGCCATCGTGGTGAAAGGCCGGGGGCAGATCCGCGGAGCCGCTAACCGGCGCCAGCGACCCGTCCGCCGCTTGCAGGTAGACCTGCCGCGGGTGATACTCCTGCGGGACCGGAACCACGCTCACCACCGCATCGGCGCCCGCTTTCTCCAGCAGCGCGATGCATCGGTCGATGTCCTCGGGCCGGCGGAAGGGCGTGGCCGGGTCCAGAATACACACTGCGTCGCAGGTCTCGCCGGTTGCCTCGAACTGCTTCACCGCGTCCTGGGCCATGGCCCGGTTGTCGGCCGGCGCTCCGGCGGGACGCAGGAACGGCTGGAGCCCGCAGCGCCGCCCGACTTCCGCGACGTCCTGGTCGTCCGTGCTCAGAACGACGCCCGCGAGGTGCGCGGCGGCCAGCGCCGTCTCGGCCGTATAGGCCAGCAGGGGTTTCCCAGCCAGCATACGGATGTTCTGGAGTGGGGCGTTGCTCGACCCGCCCCGCGCGGGTATGACACACAAGACCTTCATGGCGCCGGTCGATTCGGATCTGAAACCGCTGGTGCGTTTAAGCCTGGTTCCCATTGTATATGAAGCCACCAACAAGCATGTCAGAGAGCGGCGGCGAGGGCAATGGGCCGAACGGCCTTCTCTTGCGGTGGGCGGGCGGGGGGGGCACAGTACTCCAGGTCCCCCACGGACTAGCCCGGTACTTTTCCGAAGGGTCCCCGGACCAGGCAAACGGCTTACCGGACGCTGTGATATGCTGCCTTGCGGGGTGAAGGAGACAAAAGGATGAGAAAACCACTGGTATTTGCTTTTCTGCTGTTGGGATCGCTATCCGGGTACGCGGTGGCGGGGAAGCCCTGCGAAGACCTGAAGTCGGAGATCGCAAAGGGTCTGGACGCCAAGGGGGTCAAGGCGTACACGCTCGATATCGTGGCGAAGGACAAGGAAGCCGAAGGCAAGGTGGTCGGAAGCTGCGAGGGCGGGACGAAGAAGATCGTGTACAGCCGCGAGTCCGATGCGGCCAAGAAGCCGGCGCCTGAGGCGACAAAGAAGTAGGCGACGGCTGCAAGTCCCTGCGGTTGCCGAGCGCCCGAGGGAAGTTGCTCTACGCGAGGGCTTTCAGTTTGGGGAAAAACTCCCGCGCGAGGACAGGTTGGCCGGCCCTTCGACCACGCCTGCCAGGCTAAGGACGAGTTGCGGCTGCTTGCCGGATGCCCGTGCTGTCTCGATCGCCATCCGGACCATGCGGCTTCGCGAATCGCCCTTCAGGCGGGCGGTTCGCTCCAGCCATTCCGCGAGGTCCGGCGGAAACCGCACTGTGAGTGAATGATTCATCAGTCCATCCAGCCGCCGCCCAGCACCAGGTCCCCCTGGTAGAACACGGCGGCCTGGCCTGGCGTGACCGCGCGCTGTGGTTCGTCGAAGCGGACCTCGACGTGGCCGGCCTCCGCGCCCGGGACGATCGTCGCCGGCGCCGCCGTGTGCTTGTTGCGGATCTTCACCTCGGCGCGCAGCGGCACCGTCAGGCTCTCGAACGCGATCCAGTTCACCTCGCGAACCGTCGCGCTCGCCCGTAGCAAGTCCTCGTTCCGGCCGACCGTGACGCGGCCGGAAACCGGGTCCGTCGCGATCACATAGAGCGGCTCGCCCACCGCAACGTTCAGCCCGCGCCGCTGCCCCACCGTGAAATGGTGCACACCGTCATGCTGCGCCAGCGTGCGGCCATCGGTCGAGACGATGTCGCCCCGCGTGCGCTCGCGGTCCGCGCCCTGCTCGCGGAAGTAGGCGTCGATGAAGGCCGCGTAGTCGCCGTTGGGCACGAAGCAGATCTCCTGGCTGTCGCCCTTGGCCGCCACCGCGAGGCCCATCTCCGCGGCCATCTCGCGCACCCGCGACTTGCGGTACTCGCCCAGCGGAAACAGCGTCCGCGCCAACTGCGCCTGCGTGAGCCCCCACAGGAAGTAGGTCTGGTCGCGCGTCTCGTCCACCGCGCGATAGAGCAGATACCGCGCCGCGCCCTCATCGAACCGCAGCCGCGCGTAATGGCCCGTGGCGATCCGCTCGGCGCCGAGCGAGGCCGCCATCTCCAGAAACTGGTCGAACTTGACGAAGTTGTTGCACAGCGTGCAAGGAACCGGCGTCCGCCCCGCCAGGTACTCGTCGATGAAAGGCCGCACCACCTCGCGCTCGAACCGCTCTTCGAAATTCACCACGTAGTAGGGGATGCCGAGTTGCTCCGCCACCCGCCGCGCGTCGTAGACGTCTTCGAGCGAACAGCAGCGGCCCGTGGCGCGGTCGGAAGCGAGATCCGGCAGCCGCCGCTGGTTCCAGAGCTGCATGGTGAGCCCGATGACCGGCACTCCCTCGCGGTGCAGCAAGCCCGCTACGGCCGAGCTGTCCACGCCGCCGCTCATCGCGACCGCGACCATGTTGTCAGGCATGCGCCCGCTCCGCTGGCGCGATCCGCCGAAGCTGGCCAACCGCTTCCACCAGCGCCTCCACCAGCGCATCCACCTGCTCCGCTGTATTGAGCCGGCCCAGGGAAAAGCGGATGGTGCCGCGCGCGCGGTCCGCGCTGAGGCCGATGGCCGTGAGCACGTGCGATGGCTCCACGGCGCCGCTCGAGCAGGCCGCGCCGCTCGACACCGCGAACCCGCGCAGATCGAGCGCGATCACCAGCGCTTCTCCGCGGATGCCGTCAAAGCAGATGCTGGAGGTGTTGGGCGTGCGCGGCGCACCGCCGCCGTTGACGCTGGCGCCGGGCACTCGACCGAGAATCGCCGCCTCCATGCGGTCGCGCAAGCCCTGAAGCCGCGCCGCCTCCGCCTGACCGTTCTCGATCAGCCATGCCGCCGCTGCTCCGAACGCCACCGCGCCTGGAACGTTCTCTGTCCCCGGCCGCCGGTCCCGCTCATGGTGTCCGCCGAACTGGATCGAGCCGATCGCGGTCCCCTTGCGAACGAAGAGCGCACCTTCGCCCTTGGGCGCGTACACCTTGTGCCCGGTGATGGAGTAAAGGTCCACGCCCAGCGCCTCGACGTCCACGGGAATCTTGCCCAGCGCCTGCACGCCATCCGAGTGGGACACCGCGCCGGCCTCGTGCGCGATCCCGGCGATCTCCGCGATCGGCTGGACCGTGCCGAGCTCGTTGTTGGCGTGCATCACCGAAATCAAAACCGTCGAAGGCCGCAGCGCTCGTCGTATATCGCCGGGATCCACTATGCCTTCCGGGCCGACCGGCACGCGCGTGACCTCCACGCCCTCGCGCTCAAGTTGCGCGCAAGCTCCTAGCACCGCCGGATGCTCGATCGCCGTCGTGATCACGTGCCTCGCCGGCCGCGGCGAGTTGCGCACCACGCCGAACAGCGCCAGGTTGTCGGCCTCCGTACCCCCGCTCAGGAACACGATCTCCTGCGCCTGTGCGTGGATCAGCTCCGCCATCTGCCGCCGCGCCGTCTCCAGATGCTGTTTCGCCCGCTGGCCGTAATAGTGGATACTGGAGGCGTTCCCGAAATCCTCGCGCAACAGCGGCGCCATCGCCTCGAACACTTCGGGCGAGACCGGCGTGGTTGCGTTGTGATCGAAATAGTAGCGGTTCATTGCTGGCGGGCCTCATCCCATTATGGCGCGACCCATCGTTACACTCACAACGGACTTCGGCCTCTCGGATCATTTCACCGGGACCATGAAGGGCGTGATCCTGCGCATCTGCCCCACGGCCGAGATCGTCGACATCACGCACCAGGTGAGCGCCTTCGAAATCACCGAGGCCGCCTTCGTCATCAGCGAAGCCTATTGCTATTTCCCGAAGAAGACGGTGCACGTTGTGGTGATCGATCCCGGCGTCGGCACCGCGCGCCGGCCCATCATCGCCGAGGCCGCCGGGCAGTATTTCGTCGCGCCCGATAACGGCGTGCTGTCGATGATCTACGCCCGCGAGAAGCACAAGGTGCGAGCGGTCACCTCGGACAAGCATTTTCTGAAGCCCATCAGCCGCACCTTCCACGGCCGCGACATCTTCGCGCCAACCGCCGCGCACCTGGCCAAGGGCGCGCGCCCGGCCAGCTTCGGCCGCCTCATTCAGGATTATTGCCGGCTGCGTTTTGCCGAGCCGCAGCGCATCGGCAAGCGCGTCTGGCAGGGCACGGTTCTCAAGACGGACCACTTCGGCAACCTGATCACGAACCTCCACATCGCAGAATTCCCCAGCCTCGCGGACCGGCCGTTCCAGCTCCATTGCGGCACCGCCACCATCGACCACCTGAACGCCACCTTCGCCGAAGGCGCGCCGGGCGAACCGCTGGTGGTCGTGGGCAGCTCGGGTTACCTCGAAGTCGTCGCCAACCAGTCCTCCGCCGCCAAGATCCTGGGCTGCGCCACGGGATCGCCGGTCGATCTCACCATCTGGTAGGAACCTCACGGCTACGCCAGGGCCCGCAATGCCATACATTGACAAAGATTGTTATCGACGATACTCTGTTGGGAGAATTCCATGGAGGCCCCTTATGAACGTTTCGCTTACTCCCGAGCTGGAGAAGTTCGTCAACACCAAGGTTCAGACAGGCCGCTACAACTCCGCGAGCGAAGTTGTGAGGGAGGCCCTCCGCCTTCTGGAAGAACACGAAAGGGCCCGCGCCTCCCAACTCTCCGAGTTCAACAAGGAACTCGACCGGCGCTTGGCCGCGCTTGATCGTGGGGAGCACGTGGATCCGGCAGAAGCCCGTGCCCGGCACCGCCAGAAATCCGAAGACCGCCGCAAAAAGAGCGCATGAGCGCCTACGTTCTCAGCACCGACGCGGCGCTCGATCTGGAGGACATCTGGGAGTACATAGCTACCGACAGCGTCGACGCCGCCGACAGGCTGGTCGGCGACCCTTTCGACGCCCTTGAAGCGCTGGCGCGCACTCCGGGCATGGGCCACAAACGCCAGGATCTCACGGCCTATTCGGTCCTGTTCTGGCCTGTTGGCTCTTACCTCGTCATCTATCGTGCCGAGCGCGTGCCGGGTGAAGTTGTGGCCGTGACGCACGGTTCACGAGACATTCCGGCGTTCTTGCACCAGCGAACTCTTTAGCTCCGCCGCCCCGCCTGCATTCGCCCTTTCCATGCCCCGCCGCGGCCCCTCCAGTACTCGATCGCCGAGGCCACCGTTGCCGCGGTGTAGAATAGCGCCACCAGCGGCAGGGCGGGCGCCCACACGAGCGAGCGCCGGTAGAGCCGTAGCACCGGCGCGTACGCGGCCATCATCATGAGCCAGGCCAGCGCCGCCAGCCACGAGCGGAAGCCGAGCGCCAGCACCGGCGGCAGCAGGTAGATCGCCGACATCCCCAGCACGGTCCCGGCCAGCAGCAGCGGCGAGTAGCCGAGTTGGGTAAACGCCGTGCGCGAGATCATGCGCCCCACCTCGGCGAAGCTCGCGTACTGCCGGATGCTGCGCGCCTGCGAAGTCAGCCCCAGCCAGACGCGCCCGCCACCGCGCTTCACCGCTTTCGCGAGAGCGCAGTCGTCGATGAGCTCCGCGCGAATGGTCGCGATGCCGCCGATCCGCTCGAGCGTGTCGCGCCGCACCAGCATGCAGCCGCCCGCCGCGCCCGCCGTCCTGCGCTTCGTGTTCGCAATCCAGCGCGGCGGATACAGCTTCAGGAAGAAGAACACAAAGGCCGGGATCAGCGCCCGCTCGGCCAGCGTCTCGCATCGCAGTTCCACCATCAGCGACGCCAGGTCGTATCCGCCGGCCTCCGCGTGCGCCACCAACCGCGACAAGCTGACCGGCGCGTGGACGATATCGGCGTCGGTGAGCAGAAAGTAGTCGGCCTCGAAAGCCGCGGCCGCTCGGACGCCTTCGGAAACCGCCCAGAGCTTCCCGGTCCAGCCTTCCGGCAGCGGTCCGGCTGCGACAACGTGCGCCCCGGACGCAGCCTCCGCCGTCCGGTCCGTGCTGTGGTCATCCACGACGAAGAGGTCGAAGGGGCCGCCGTAATCCTGCGCGGCGAGCGACGCGACCGCCTTCCCGATGAGCAGCGCTTCGTTGCGCGCTGGAATCACGATGGCGATGCGGCGCGGGGGCGCGGGCCGGCTCGCGAGCCGCGCCTCCCGGGTGCACCAAAAGAAGCCGCGCCCCACCAGCAGGTAAATCCAGAGCACCGCTGCGGCCAGCGCCGCGGCATCCACTCCCGACATGTAGGCACGATACCACCCGCCGTGGTGAGGCAGGCGACCTCCTGCCGAATCATGTAGCCGGAGATGGTGCAAGCGAGCCCTGAGGGTTGGGAGAGGTGGGGTCCGCCCTGAAGAACAGCCCGATGCCGACCGTCCCCGCAGCGGGTGCGCTGGCATAGGCATGCAGCGGGGTCGCCATCCGCCAGATGTATGGGTAATCCTCCTCACTCCCATGAGCGAGGAATGGCGCCAGAGTCTGGCACGCTACCATGCAAGTAGGGCTGTGGGAATGATGCGGCTACTTTCGATGGCGTTCTCGATTGTGTCCATGGCCGCCACTGCGGCACCTCTCCACCCGGGCGACGCGTTGCCGGTGCTGCACGGCGAGACGCTCTCGGGCAAGCCGCTGGATCTTCCCGCCGCGGGCGCCGGGCGCAGCCGTGTGCTTGTGTTTTCGTTTGCCAAAGCCGCCAGCGCCGATTCCCGCCTCTGGAACGACCGTCTGGCGAAGGATGTTGGCCGCGCGAGCCCTGTCATCGCCTTCCGGGTGATTGAGCTCGAGTCCGTCCCGCGCCTGGTTCGTCGAATGGCCGTATCGGGAATCAAAGGTGGCATGCCGCCCGCCCTCTGGGAACAAACGATCCTGACCTACAAGGACGAAGCGTTCTGGAAGGATCGCCTCGCTGTGACGACGGACAAGCATTCGTATGTGGTTGTGCTCGACGGCGAGGCACGGGTGCGCTGGATGAGTACGAGCCCCTACTCGGAGTCGGCCTACGGGCAACTGAGCGCGGCTCTCCTGCAGTGACTGGCCTCACGTCATGGCCGAGGCGGCGAGCACGGATACACCACGCCCGGATAGTATTCATCCCGCACATCGATCTTGCGTTCCTCGGCCGTAGGTACGTCGAACTTCAGCTCCATCCGAGCCGGAATCAAAGACGCCGGGATCCCAACCCGGTAGGGAGCGGCGAGTTGGGCAAAGGAACGGCCAAGAGCGGCCTTCTGCAGCGAGAGTTGCGGCGGAATAAGTCCCATGTCATGGGGACCCTGCATGGCCGGCAGAGACAGGGTCTTCAGCGAGGTAAACGAGAAGACGCATCCCGTCCTACGGCTCAACTGCAATACCTCTGAGGTCAGGGAGGCGGACAAGCTCAAACCGCAGAATCGCAGGCCGTTTTTCAACAGCAAATCTTGAACCTGCTCCAACCCGGCCGTGCTACCGGAGTCGTCGCCGCGGCCGAACAAGTAGATTGAGTCGCCGAATCTTGGAGGATTCAGTAAGTTGCCCGCTGCAAGCAGAGCATCATAAGTGGATCCGCCCGAGTCAGTGGATGCCCGGCGAGAGGACTGCAATTTGTGCAGCTGCCTTCCTATCTCCTTGGCGGGAGCAAACGAGCTCGGAGCGCTGCTCGCTCCTGCCAGAAGCAGGGTAAACGTATCCCCGCTCCGCCCATGCTCGACGAAGGTGGCAGCCATCTCCACCTCCATTTTCCACTCGTCTTGGGAGATTCGCCCAGTACCGTCGAGGATGACGGCGACACGCTTCGGCCCATCATCGATGGTCGCGCTCGCCACGGAAAACCACTCGGTCCCGAGTTGGACTAACAGGTCCTTCACCCCCAGAGTTTTCACTAGCGCATTATTCCGCGACGACGGATCGTACGCTTCCACGACCAGGGGCACGTCGCACGTGCGCTTCCCGCCCTGCTGCGCGAAGCCTACCGTGGCGGACAAGAGCCAAGCGGCAAAAACAACGCTGAGCGGCTTGGCCGCGCATGCGCCAACGAACCTCGGGAATTCCATCTAGAGCATTATGCTACGATTACTAACAACCTCCCGAAAAAATGCCCCAGACCACCACTCCCGCTACCCCCGCCCCCTCGCGTGCAGCCGAGTTCCGCGAGCAGCTTTCGAACCGCGTCCTGGTCGCCGATGGCGCCATGGGCACCATGCTCTACACCAAGGGCGTCTTCATCAATCGCTGCTACGACGAGTTGAATCTGTCCGCGCCCGCGATGGTGCGTGAGCTTCACGAAGAGTACGTCAAGGCCGGCGCCGAAATTCTCGAAACCAACACCTTCGGCGCGAATCGCATCCGTCTGGCCGGCTACGGCCTCGTCGAAAAGCTGGCGGCGATCAACCAGGCCGGAGTGCGTCTGGCGCGCGAAGCCGCCGCCGGTCAGGCCTTTGTGGCGGGCTCCATCGGCCCGCTCGGCATCCGCATCGAGCCGCTGGGCCGCACCTCGTTCGCCGAAGCCCGCGCCGCTTTCCTGGAGCATGCCTCGGCATTGGTGGCCGCCGGGGTCGACCTGCTCATCCTCGAAACGTTCGGCTCCATCGACGAGCTGCGTGAGGCCGTCACCGCCGCCCGCGAAGCCGCCGGCCCGGACATGGCCATCGTGGTCCAGGTCACCATCGACGATTTCGGCAACATGCCGGACGGCACTGAGACCGCGGTCTTCACCCAGAAGCTAGAGGAATGGCCGATCGATGCGATCGGGTTGAACTGCTCCGTCGGTCCCAAGGTGGCGCTCGAGACCATCGAGAAGATGGCGCCCCACACGCACAAGCCGCTTAGCGCGATGCCGAACGCCGGCCACCCGGCCACGGTCGAAGGCCGCAAGATCTATCTCTGCTCGCCCGAATACATGGCGCAATACGCGCGGCGCTTTATCCAGGCGGGAGTCAAGATCATCGGCGGATGCTGCGGTACCACGCCCGAGCACATTCGCCTTATACGCTCCGAAGCGCGTTCGCTCCAGCCGGTGCGGCGCGGCCTGGCCGTCACCGTGGAAGAGCCGGCCGCACGCGCGCAGGCCATGACGGCGGTGCCGATGGCCGACAAGTCGCAGCTGGGCGCCAAGCTCGCCGCCGGGCGTTTCGTTTCCTTCGTCGAGATCCTGCCACCCCGCGGCGTTGACGCCTCCAAGGAAATCGAGGGAGCACGCGTGTGCGCGGCAGCGGGAATAGACTGCATCAACGTGCCCGACGGCCCCCGCGCCTCGGCGCGTATGAGCGCTCAGATCACCTGCATGCTGATCCAGCAGCAGGCCGGCATCGAAGCGGTCCTCCATTTCTGCTGCCGCGACCGCAACATCCTCGGCATCCAGTCCGAGTTGCTCGGCGCGCACGCCGCCGGCATCCGCAACCTGATCTGCATCACCGGAGATCCGCCGCGCATGGGCGCCTACCCGGCCGCGACGGCGGTCTTCGACGTGGACGCCATCGGCCTCTCCAACATCGTCAACAACCTCAACCACGGCCTCGACCTGGGGGGCAATCCCGTAGGCTCCCAGACCTCCCTTGTGCTGGGCGTGGGCGCCAATCCTGGCGCCGTCAACCTGGACGAAGAGATCCGCCGCTTCGAGTGGAAAGTGCAGGCCGGCGCCGAATACGTCGTCACCCAGCCGGTTTTCGACGTGAACCTGCTCGAGCAGTTCTGCCGCCGCATCGAGC
>Ga0265316_10002491_pt1 | contig 19085 bp, 20 predicted proteins | sample 4522metaG_FD_202092 | JGI IMG/M metagenome (GOLD analysis project Ga0265316, IMG submission 202092) | Rhizosphere microbial communities from Carex aquatilis grown in University of Washington, Seatle, WA, United States - 4-5-22 metaG | ecosystem: Host-associated > Plants > Roots > Rhizosphere >... | reverse complement strand
TCAATTTCCGCGGTGTCCAGAAATATTTTCATAATTCTTCCCTTCACCAATCTATGGTTCTGATTACTTCTATCTTTTCGTTCATAAAATAAAATTCACCACAGCATCGAGTAGATCTGCTGCTATGTAATCGACAGGGCATTTCTCTCTCGCATATTCCTGGAGACCATGACCTGTCTTAACGAGTATTGTTTTGCAACCTGCAGAGCGCCCCGCCTCAATATCGCTCCATTTGTCACCAACCAGAAAAGAAGAGGGAAAATCGACATTATACCGTTTCCCTCCCTCGAGAAGCATACCGGGTTTTGGTTTTCTGCACCCGCAGTCAATACGATATTTTTGCACTTCTGCTTTGGGATGATGAGGACAATAATAGATTGCATCGATGCGGGCACCGGCCTGTTTGAGCAGTCCGATCATTCCCCGGTTAAATATTTCTATGTCTTTCTCCTCGTAAAATCCTTTTGCGACGCCGGATTGATTGGTGATAACGATCACCTTGAATTTTTTATCATTCAGCATTTTTATCGCAGGACCGCTTCCCTCTATCAATGCGAGCTGGTCAATACGATGGGCGTAATGCGGGGGATCCTGTGTAATAACCCCATCCCGATCAAGGAAAACTGCTTTATTCGTATCCATAACGCAATCAGCTTCATTCAAGTACTGCTCGATATTTCCTAATCAATGCAGCGCCCGTCCATGAACGGGTTATCCCGTGAAGTATGCCCGGTGATTGGGCAAACAATGTGCCGGCGATCCGTTATTCCCCGGTGATCTGATCCAGGCCATCCCCTGAAAATATGGCATAACTGCCGGGACGATATTCCGGAAAACGAGGAATCCGTGGTTATTCTGCAGAGACTATATCCCCCGTTGTGGGAAACGACGTGGTGGAACGTCACGGGGGGTGCAAAAGGAAGGGTCGTTGAACGAATTTTTTAGTATTATGCAAAAAATTCATCACCCCGGGTGCGGAGCCAGATCGTCCCGACCCGGGACTTGGACGGGATCCAGCCGTGCCAATGGGAGGAGTCGGGATGTGCTTTGAGGATTTCCCAGAAGGCGTGATACCGCCTCAGGTCATCATCGGTATCAACCCATGTTCCCTGCAGCCGCTGCCACTCTTCCTGCACTGCAGACAGGATCTCGTCCGGTGTCAGATTAATGACGCTGATGCCAATGCGATCGTAATACTCTGCGTGGTTGGTGACGGTGAAGTACTCTTTACCGTTCAGGGGAATTCCGGATGCCTGCCATTTCAAGGTCTTGGGTATATTCAGAGAATCACTCCAAACGGTCGATATCCACAGGGGAAGAAGATTCAGGTACAGGACTGGTCTGCAATAAATATCGCTTATGGTATCTATCCCGGCACCGGTACTAATACACAGATCGCAATGGGCAAACAGCCAGATATCCAGGAAATCGCTTCTGTCCGGATGAAATGCATAGTCAATGATCCGGGGATGACTGCTGGGGATGGGTCGGGCCATCACCTTCCCCATCCGAAGCACCCATACGCCGTGATCCGCTAACCACTCTGCAGCAGGAACATAGGTGGCAATATCAGAGTCGCGGTAGTTGAGATGGCTCCACCCGTATCCGGACTTTGGATCGAAGTGAATCCCCTTTTCCCGGGGGGTGTCGGTATTCGGGTACGTGCTATCCAGGTAGCTGTTGTCTCTCACCAGCAGGCAAACAAATGGATCCCCCTCATGCCAGCCCTGTCGGCTCAACCATGCGTGGGCCCGTGCATCTTCTTCGGGAAGAAACTGCAGGTTCTTCTGGATCCTCTCACACCAGCCTTTGTTGTCGGAATAGATGATACGGGAGTAGTCGGTGGGGGCGAGATAATGCAGGTCTCCTCCCGGCAATCGCTGATTCCAGAAGTCCAGGGGACGAATCCATGCGGAAATATGAAAGTTACGCCGGACCATAACCGCCCAGAACTTATTGCTGATGGGTTTATCAAACCAGTATAAATCCAGAGTTCTTTCAGATTTCCGCTGGCACATGCCACCCACTTCGACGATAAAAGTACCGATTCGACTGGTACTGACCGGGCCAAAGCGGATTATGCGCCAGGGCCGCAGGCAACGGATGAAGAGGACCGCAGGAATTGCCCAGATGCCGCTGATGAATGATACCAGAAAAGTAAGAACGGTACTGATTTTCGACCGCAGTACCCGCCATCCGCCAGAGCACACTTCAGAGAAATGCATGTCCAGTGACTTCATTGCAAACCTCAGGGAAAACCCGTCGTTATTCCCCTGTTTATCGAACTGCCGCGGAATACAATTTTGATTTTTCCGGGTTCATAGAGATTATTAAATTACCCTGAACAATATTTCTATTCTCCGTTTCCCCTCGGAAAAAAACTATTGGATCTTTAAAAACCGGAGGAAAAAATAAAATCTGCGTTTCTCCGTTCTTTTGCCAACCGCTCCTGTATCGCGCGTGCCTGACGGGGACAGAACGGGAGGAATACAATGCTGTTGTGAGGAGCACTGGCAGGATCATATACCGGCCGGCTGAGATATGTTTTGCCGATCCTGTTGATGTCTTCGTCAACAAAAAAGTGCACGATATCCGGAATTTCCGAATACAGCCATGTGGCCGCTATGGAAGTCCCGAAAATACCAAAATTCCCTGATTTTGCATGAGTTATCGCATCATGGATGTTGGAATCCAGCCAGTTGATGCACCTGGCAACCGTATCTGAAGTCATTTTAATGTCAGGAGGATTAGTTTTTGGGATTGTATTGTCGCTTTTTCTGGCAACAACGGTCAGCTCCTTCGGGATGCATGTTGCTGATGAGAAGATCACGTCGAATCCGGAATCCTGGAGCAATGCGCATAAGGTAGCGTTGCTGAAATGGGTGCAGTGATCCGCGATTAACAGGTCATAAGGGTTATAAACAAAAAATGGCACTTCGATGATCAGGAGACCCTCAGGGGCGAGGAGAGTATGGATCTTTTCAAGAAACTCCCCCGGGTGGAGAATGTGTTCCAGGACATGAATCATCGTAACAGAGTCAAATGTATCCGCTATCTCATCCGGCCGGCTGCTGACATACATCTTCTGTACACGGGGAATTGCTTCAACCCTGTCTTTGTACCTGTCGTTCAATTCAATCCCGTATAATGTCCATTCCGGGAACCTTTCATGGAACTGGCGAAGCAAAGCACCATTACCGCAGCCATAATCCAGGTGTTTTCCCATCCCTGGCAACGGGACTATCCGGCTGAGGCACTGTAAGATTTGTAAGGATCGTGCGGTGGAAATGCCCGATACCTGATCAAACACCGCCTGTTCGGTGCCTGCACCCTGGTAATAGATGGAATATTCGTCATAAATGGTATCGGTCTCTTTCTGCCATGCCGTATCAGTCAACTTCTGGACACAGCCACACGAATGGCATAATGCCAGTATCCCGCCGGGGCGAAACGGCTTGCTGTCAGAAGTGACGCGGTGAAAACGGGAATATTTTTCAAAGAGTTCGAGACGGGAACTCCCGCATACATGGCAGGTTGGGGTTTTCTCTCCGGTCTGTACCGGGATTACCGGGAGGGCATTCATGGGAAAAACATCCTGTCGACAGATGATAACGCATCAGGCATCCGTAGTGCCAGTTTTTTTTCTGTCTCCGTTGAATCGAGCGTGGTATGCACAGGATTGTGTTCGAGAAAGACCCCGGAATCTCCGATTTTTGCGGGTATCACCAGGTCGGATCCGGCATGCAACCGGTGTGCGATATGGTAAGCAGCATCCGCGTACGAGATGTCCCGCGGTGCAGATACATGGTGTATTCCCCGCATCCTGTCTCTGGCGATCCGGTGGAGACACTCAACGGCAAGTGCAGAGGGGACGGGTGCCATTACATAATCCGAAAATGGATGGATGACCTGGCCCGATTTCAGCGACTCAATCCAGCGAACTATGAGTGGCATGCGGGAATCAATGATCTTTGTGAACCGGATAATAGCAAGATCATCACCGAGTGCGAGCAGCCTCTTCTCCGCTTCCGCTTTTTGCCTGCCGTATTCTGTCTTCGGGGATACTTCTTCATGGATTTTCCGGAAGGGGACCGTGCCATCAAAAACAAGGTTGGTTGAAGGGAATACGACAAATATCCCGTTTTCCATACATTTCCGCGCAAGTTTTATGGTATTATACACATTTACCTGCGCACTCTGTATCGGGTTGGCATGACATTCCTCCAGCGATGTCACTGCTGCGCATATGTATACCGCCGATACACCGGGCGGGGGAGTCCACGTATCCCCGACTTCTCCGGACAGATCAAGAAATATCCTGTTGGCAGTGCAGGTATCCTTCCTGCGGGTACTTTCGATAACCCGTTCGTTTTGCGAAATGAGATACCCTTTTACTGCCTGACCCAACGCGCCATCTGCCCCGATAACAAGCGAGGTACTGGTCTGCATCATTTCAGCGATTCCGTACGCTCCTTTTTCCCGCAACATACTGCCAGAAGATAATGGGCCATGGGATAAAAACCGGTATGGACCACTTCATCGTTCATGGAAAAAAGAAAGACCGTATGGAAATACGCCGATAATAATTCTTTTAATTCTTTATGGCTTTTGCAGTTGACATGCCCTTCCTGGCTCGGAAGCGATGCATATTTCTGGGATTCGAGTGAAGGAGTTCCGATGATAAGGACCCCGTTTTCCGTCAGGGACCGGACGATGTTTTGCAAAAAGATATGTTCCCTCTCTTTTGGGATGTGTTCGATGACATCAAGGGAATAAGCAGCATCATACTGGCCCGGAATCGCCGTTTCTGTGGGATCAAGCAAAATACAGTCATATTTCCACTGGGGATCCATATTGTCCCGGGCATCCTGTATGAAGGCGGGATCGAAATCGACCATGGTTAATTTTCCTACTTCCTGGACAACAAGCCTGCTCCCGAAGCCATCCGCACAGCCGATCTCAAGGACATTTTTTTTACCCGAGAGCATTTTTGCAACAAATTTATACCGGGACAATAAAAAAACAAGCCTTTTCGGATCATCATGCCAGACCTGGTTGCTCATCAGGCCAAAACGTGCAAACCCGCTCTTGTTTTTCAAATCGAAGCAAACCTGGTATTGTGGCTCTTTTGTTTTCTGATCCATGATATCCTCACCTTTGTAGTTCCTTCACCCTGGGCATATTCCTCATCGTTTACTTTGTACTGCTGATATAAGAGGGCATGCAGGAATATTTCCTGTCTCCCTCCCAGGCATTGTACTTCGGTATCTCCCGGTTTTATATATCTGCCACCGTCCGGAGTGACCGTTGTCATTCCATAGCGATTAATATCCTTCCCGAAGTCCCGCTTTTCATCAACTGAATGGCTTCATTAATCTCATCCAATTTGAATTCGTGCGTGATAAGTCCCTCCAGTTTCAGGATTCCCGCATTGGTGAGGCGGACATACCGTGGAATATCAACCTGGGGAACGCAGCTTCCCCCGTGACTTCCCTTCAGGACTTTATTGAAGTGGATCGGGAGGGTATAAATTGAGACATTATCTCCCTTCCGCGGCACACCGACAAGGATGGTCCTGCCGTCAGGGTGTGTCAGATCGTATGCCTGCTCAATGACCCGCGAATTTCCGGTTGTATCTATTACTACATCAGGCCCGGAAGATCCGACAATTTTTTTGATCTGATCGACAAGATCCGGTGTTTTCGCTGAATTGAAACAATAATCGGCCCCCATTTTTCGTGCCATCTCAAGTTTGTTGTCGAGGAGATCAATTCCAATGACGGGATGAGCAGAGACCATTTTTGCAGCCTGCACAATATTGAGGCCCACGCCGCCGACACCATAGACCACGACGGATTGTCCCATCTTGACCTGGGCATCGTTGTTGATCACGCCAAGAGCGGTCGTTACGGCACAGCCAAACAGGGGTGCAAGTTTCATATCGAAATCCCGGGGAATGGGTGTGAGCCGGTTCTCCGATACAACTGCACATTCATTGAACGTAGTGACCCAGCCGGCGTTCAGGGGTTTTCCATTCCAGCGGTATTTTGGAGTCTCTGACTCTATCCCGTTGCTCTTCCTCCAGTGGAGTACCACATGATCGCCGGTTTTAACCGTTGTAACGCCCGGCCCTGTTTCCAGTACCACTCCCGAACCTTCATGTCCCAGGAGGTGGGGGAGATACTTATCCTGACCTTTGGCAGCGGTAATCTCATTTATCTGCGCCCCGCAAATGCCGCTGTAGATGATCTTTACCAGGACCTGCCCGCAGGCGAGTGTATCGGGAAGCTGAACTTCATCAACCACGAGTGGTTTATTTGTCTCGGTCAATATTGCTGCTTTCATTCGTGAAACGTGCATAATCAAACCCTTCATTCAAAATATATGAACTCGTAATCGCCGGTGTAGCCGAACTGCTTATAAAGCCAGATCCATTCGTCCATATCGAAAAGGGACTCGGCAGTCAGGGCCCAGCATTCAAGGTTGAACATCTCGAGTTCATTCCGGTAGCTTTCCACCATGACGTACTTGTTCTTCGCCACGCGCTCAACTTCCTGGAGCGCTGCCTTAAGTTCAAAAATTCTCAGGTTATGAAGGCAGGCAAGAGAGATCACCAGGTCAAATTCCTTGTCCTTGAACGGGAAGGGATCCTGTGCCCGGTGCTGGAAGAGATGCCCCCGGAAGTCCGGGTGGCGGTGGTCCAGGCCGTACTGGGAAATATCGAACCCCTGTATCTCCAGTTCCGGGATCAGCAGTTGCAGTTCATACAACAGGTAACTTTTCCCGCAGCCGACGTCAAGAATCTTGTCCCCGGCCCGGAGATTATATCGCTCGATAATCTTTTCCGCAACGGGTTTCCAGTATCCCGGGCGATAGCTGTAGCCACCATAGCCATACCGCCGGTCGCCGTCCCAGTATTCAAATCCATACTCCTTTGCCTTGTGCATACAATGGACTTTGTCGTCCACCATTCTTGCAAGATAATCTCTTTTCGTCCTCGTGTGCAGAGGTGTCACAAAATTTAATAATTGTCCCATAGTTCCCCCTTTTTCACCTGGTCTAATAGTATTTCTCCACATCAGTGAATAAGATAATTGAGGAATTAAAAAAAAAAAATTCTGGATGCGAACCCGGCCAGGGCTTCAGGGCCAATACAGGAGGCAATTTACTGATATCCGATAATCCGGAATCAAAGTTGCAGGGTGGGAAACTATTCCTTCTCATCAGAGCATTGGCGCACTTACCTTTTCGAACATATTCTTTGCTTTGATCAGCTGGTTACGTTTGATCGCATCAATATCCATATCCTTGTTTGCAAATATCCTTCGTGCCCTGCCGACAGGAAGGAACTCATTGAGAATAATACAGCACCACTTGAGCGTGTGGACTGGGAGAAGCACCTTCATTCTCTGATAATGTGCCTCCGGGTTGTCAAGCCGTTCCAGCACGCGGGACGAGAACATCGGAAGGTACGGCCGGGGAATGGGAACTTCAGGCTGGCAGAAGAAATCACAGATCATCTTCACCGGATCATCGCTTCCTGCATACTCGAAGTCAATGAAAAATACCCTTCCCGTATCGGTCCGGATTGCATTATGAAATCCAAAATCTGACGGCGAGATGCAGATATCCCGTTCCGGCAGGGGCTCGCCAATCCTGAAAATCCCCTTCTCTCCCTGATTCAGAATACCCTCCCGGACTTTTTCCCACCCCGGAATGAGTTCATCTCTGACAAAGCGAACTGCGGACCGGTCAATCTCTGATTCTTCATCCATGTGCAGCAGCCTGTCGATCCTGCTGTTCACGCATTCCAGGTGTTCTTTCATGGAAAAACAGGATTCCGATGCAGGCAGGAGACTACGGGAGGCATCAGCATTGTTTTTCTGGTTAAGGGATGCAAAAAAATCAAGTGCCTGTACGATGTGACTCCCGTTAAGATGTTCTGCTGAGATCTTTTGGCCCTCGATATATTCATAAATCGCAACCCCCCTGTCAGGATCGCAGGTGACTGGTTTTGGTACGCACGATATTCCGGCATTTACTGCATACTCAAGAAACGTCCACTCAGCCCGGCACCGATCCCGGGGGTCAGACGGGTGCCGGAAATAGTGCTTCATCACATATTTTGGCAAACCCCGGAGTTCAAGAATGAAAACCTTATTGTTTCCCCCGCCACCCAGGGGGCGAATCACGAGTTTATCAAGAGGATCAGTTCCGGATAACAAATCCCGTGAAAGATCGTACATATCTTCGGAAATATTATCCATGGTGCCTCACGATCATTTCACCGATCTGATCCCAGCTCCCTGCGGTACGATACCGGGGATCCGGCGTGCTCGTTCCTTGTGAATCATACAGGATTTTGACGATATCTTCTGAAAGATCCGGATGCAGAAGAACCTCAGCGAGATCGTCGATCATGATATCACAGCCCAGCTGATTGATCCGGCAAATCTTTGCAGATCGCGTTGTTTCGAAAAAGGCTCCTGCCACAACCCCCCGGATATCAGGTCCGTAAATCCCGTTCTGTTCCAGCCAGTTGAACGCAGAAGTATGCAGGTCGAATCTCTCTCCGGTAATTGAGTCACTGGTTTTATGGCTGATGATAAAAATTTTCCAGCCTTTTTCAGCACAGAGATCGGAGAACGAGGAAAACCCCTCCATTACGTGTGCTTTCCTGATGAAATCCCCGTACACGAGTCCCTGAATTCTGGTCCAGTCCTCTTCCCGCCCGATTCCGATAAGATATTCGCGGATCTCTTTTTTTGTGCACTCGGCATGGTCCGGCAGGACCCCCAGAGACAATCCCGCTTCGTAAAAAAGATTGTTATAATCAATGATCGTGTTATCAAAATCAATGCCGATGATCATATCTGCATCATTCGTTTTCTGCGATCTTTTCATCAATGTAACCGGGAATTCTGCGAGTGTATGGTATTCATGAGCTAGTACGGGTGCGGATGAATTTTCTTGTACTGTGCCTGTATTGTTTCTGCAAGTTTATCCGGGGAGAGTCCGTAGGCCTCCCGGGTACTTTTCGGGTGTATTGCATAATGTAAAAATTCGTCCGGTATCCCGATTCTCAACAGGTGACCTTTCCGGGGAAGGGACTGATCGCTCGTCCATTCGGCAACCGCGGATCCCAGTCCCCCGATGAGACTGTGTTCTTCCACCGTGACAACAAGCGGATAATCAGAGAACACTGTTTCGAGAAGATCTGTATCCAGGGGTTTGATGGTATGGAAACTGACAACGCGGGTTTTGAGACCGGATTCCCTGAGCAGGTGAGCGGCTGCAATCACATTCGGTACTATAGTTCCTGCCCCAAGGATGCAGATATCCGTGCCTTCCTCAATGGTTATCCCTTTCCCTATGACAAAGTCCGGGTGGGTTTCATGGATCACCGGCTCATTTTTCTTCCCGATGCGGATATACACGGGCCCCTCTTTCTGCAGAGCCGCCCGGATCGCTGCCCGTGTCTCAACCGTATCCGCAGGACAGATAACGGTCATATTGGGAAGGGCCCGGGTGATTGCCAGATCTTCACAGATATAGTGGGTAGGTCCAAGAGGAGAGTAGGTCAGGCCACCTCCAAGACCAATGATCACGACAGGAAGGTTCTGGAATGCCAGGTCAACCCGTATCTGTTCGAATGGTCTCCCGATATCGAATGCGGCGAATGTATATACAAAGGGCCGGAACCCGCTCATTGCAAGTCCCGCTGCAACGCTGATCATATTTGACTCGGCGATGCCGCAGTTAAAAAAACGCGTGGGATAGAGCTCTTTGAACCGATCAAACATGTGGTTGCCGATATCTCCCATAAGAAGGACGACCCGGGGATCTGAACCGGCAAGATTTGTCAGTTCCGATGCGAACGTGTCTCTCATGGGACTCCCAGCTCCTGGTGCGCCTTCCGTACCTCGTCAGCATTGGGGATGCGGTAATGCCAGTTATTATCGTCCTCCATGAATGATACCCCCTTTCCTTTGACGGTGTGGGCAATGATCGCCACGGGTTGCTCCGTTGATGCGAGTACTGACCGGAGAAGACTCGTCATCGCGCCGGTATCATGCCCGTCCACTTCGTAGGCTGCCCATCCGAATGCAGCAAATTTTTGTCTGAGCGGGGAGAGATTCATAATCTCGTTACTCCGGCCGCATGCCTGCCATTTGTTATAATCGATGATGACGACCAGATTTCCCAGATTGTGTGCCGGTGCAAAAAGGGCTGCCTCCCAGATCGATCCTTCATCGCATTCGCCATCGCTCATGAGAACAAAGGTCCGATACGATTTCCCGGAAATCTTTGCAGCCAGTGCCATACCGCTGCCAATGCCAAGACCATGTCCGAGCGATCCGGAAGTAGCATCCACACCGGGAATATTCTTCCATACCGGATGTTCGGTAAACGGGCTGTTGTCTTTATTGAACGTGCTGATCTGCTCACGGGGATAGAAACCCCGGTGAGCGAGAATGGTATACAGTGCAAGGGCTGCATGCCCTTTGCTCAGGATAAACCTGTCACGGTCCGGCCAGCCGGCATCTTCCGGGCGAACCGACATACAGGCAAAATACAGGGTTACCAGTATGTCGACACAGGAAAGGCATCCCCCAAGGTGCATGGCTTCGGATTCGTGAGCGGTCTCTATGATCTCCGCCCGTATCTCCCGCGACACCCGATCGAGCGCCTGTTGATCCAGAATACCTGTATTGTCAGTCATAACGAACGAGGTTAAATAAAATTTACATGCGGGTGCGGGTTCTTCAGCTGCGAGAGGTACCGGTTTATTGCGTCCAGCCTGCACCCGTCCCGGCAGTGTTCTATTGTATTTTTCGTCAGTTGCTGTAAAATATGTTTCCTCGTTTCACTTTTCCAGATCGCTGCAAATGAATCGGTATTCAGGTTTCCGTAACAAAAATCCGGATTATTGTGGAACAGGTTACAGGGAATTATTGTGCCGTCAGCTTCGATGAGGGTATAAAACGGCAACCCGTAACACTCATGGTACGTCCGTTTCGTCATTAATCGCTGGGTAGTTTGTGACCGGAAAATTACCTGGAATTCGGGAGTCTCATATTTTCTGACTATGTCCTCAATTCCCTGGTATTGTGCATATTCGATAGAATAGCGGTTTTTACTTAACGGATGCTGGGAATACGGTTTGATCTGGACATTATCTACACCGATCTCCCTGAAGAGTTCGATGAAGGGCACAAGGTCCTCGAGATTGTCAGGAATCAGTAAAAACTGCACGCCGATAACGACGGGTAAATTATCTCTCTTCTTGATCGCCACGGCATCACGGATATTCGTTATGATCCTGTCAAAATCTTTTGATCCCCCCCGGTGGATCTTTTTATGGGTGGCCGCCGTACCCGCATCGACACTGAAACGGACCCATGACAGGGAAGGAAGCGCCTTTTCCAGTTTTTCCCGGTCGAATAATACACCATTCGTGGCGAGTGCTACATCAAGACCCTGGAGCCTGGCATAGGTGATGAATTCACAGAGGTCACGGTGCAGCAAAGGCTCGCCGTCTCCGGCAAACATCACCGATTTTACGCCGCACTCCGCCATTTCCCGAAGCGTACGTTTCATCACGCTGGTATCTATATCGAGAGGGTTTTTTTCAAACCAGTCCAGGGCACAAAAAACACACCGGTGATTGCAGCGGTTCGTCACCCCGATCTCCACGTAGATCGGAAAACAATCGCCCGTTGCAAGCCACTCAGAAACTCTTTCCGGGTGATATATCAGTTTATGACTGTCGACCTCTACTTTCATGGGACCTCCGGGAGCTAAAGAATAATTAATGGATGGATCCAGGCTGTTTCTTTGCCGATATCTTATTATCCACTTTTTGATGTCTGATCCGAAATATAGTGGGTAAGTACTGAATGCGCCAGCTCTACATATCCGTACTCGTTGGAGGAGACATAAAGGTTGATATCTCCCAGACCCCGGACCGGGTTATCGGGAAGGAAACCCGATACGGTAATGATCGGTCTGCATCCGCGATCACGTGCCATAATCACCGCATCGATGATATTCCGGGAACGACCCGAGCTGCTGATAGAAAAGAGCATATCGTCACGGTCAGCCCAGAGGTTCACCAGTTCACGATATGCTGCAGTATAACTGATATCGTTCGAAAGTGCCGTCAGGAGGGGGGGTTCCGTGAATACCATGGCCCGGATCTGTGCTGCCTTACAGAGATCGTTCTGTAAATGGCTGGCAATCGCTGCACTCCCTCCGTTTCCGATGATCATCACTTTCTTCTCTGCTTTTTTTATCGTATGAAGACTGGTGATAATCAGGGATAACCCCTCGTCACGGTCGAGGATTCGTCCGTTAATATCGGTAATTACCACATTATCCAGAAATGTTTGTAATTCCCCGGAGTACTGTGTAAAAGGCATCATTTTTTCAGTCAATGGGTGTTTTATTTGAGCAGTGTCGATAAATATTTTTTGAAGGAAACCTTATCAATCGAGCTCCTGTGCCCGACTATGGAGACTGCAACTGACGCTGCAGCATTACCGATGAAACCGGTAATAACCGGGGGAGCCTTCTGCACCGCACATAATGACGCAATTGCAATTAATGCATCTCCCGAACCGATACGATCGACAACCATCTTCGCAAACGCCGGGACAATAAAAATTTCCTCGTCTCCTGATTCTGCATGGAAGCAGATACAACCGGTTTTACCCTGGGTTACAATTGCAAGAGAACAGGACATTTTTTTTGCAACATTCTTTATCTTATCAAAAACCGTGCCGGAATTATGCCGCTCCTCTAATTTTATCTCCAGGTCATTGAGGCAGATAAAATCCGCAGAGGGATATTTTGAGATGACGTTGAATCCCCGGTTACCGGAGTTTGTCTGGGTATTTACCGCAAGATATTTTGCATTTTCTGATATCAACCGGGCGGTTGCCTGAGCAATGAAACCATGCCCGAAGTCAACAACCAGCACGAGATCATAGTCGTTGATCCGGGAAAGGATGAGGTCGTGGAGTGATGACTGCTGGGATGGACTCAGATCGAGCTGGTTTATCTTGTGCACTTCAAACAGTTTCTGGATGGTCGGGCCCTCGAGGACAAAACGCTGTTTGACAATGGTAGGCGAATTTTCTTTGTAAAAGAAAACAGGGTTTACATTCCCGGCGAGATTCTCCCGGATAAATGACTCCTCCGGTTCAAACTGCCCGAGCATGGCAATAAGGTCAACGTTTTCGCAAAAGCTCGCAAGGTTATTCGCAACTGCCAGGATTCCCCCGCAAAACCGCTCCCTGGACAAATACCGTACCCCGATGGCAGGATCTTTTGTCGCAACGCCGATCATATCGCAGTAATTGTACTCGTCGAGAATTGCCTCGCCGATAACGAGCACCTTCAGTTTCTGTGCATTATCGATGTAGGATACTATCTTTTTCTCGCCATGCGCTTTTGCCAGCGCCTGGAAAAATTTACGGGTTTCGTCCGGGAAATCCGATGAAAACTGGTTGATGAGAGTGGATGAGCTGAATACAATATCATCGGTAAACAGCATTGTTCCGCCGATCTCCAGTAATGCCCGCTCTTCGTCAACAATCTTGCCGGTCAGATCGTTTTCAGGCTTTTTATATTCTGATCCCTTTGCATAGATATCAGGTTTTAACAGCTGGATCGTTTCAACCGCAGTGGGCCACTCATTCAGGGCAACGTAATCGACGACTGAGAGGGCAGCGATCGCCTCGCCTCGCAACTGTTCCGGAAACGCCGGCCTGTCCGGTCCCTTGTTTACGAAACGATCCGGGGTGACCGTGACGACGAGAATATCTCCCGCTTTTTTTGCTGCCTCGAAATACTTGATGTGCCCGATATGGAGAAGATCGAATACCCCGTGGCACAGGATTACCTTCTTCTTCCCGCGGATTTTATCCAGATGAGTTGAAAGTTCCCGGATCGCCTGTATTTTGGGATTGCCTTTTATCATGAACATTAACCTCTGCCAAGATAGGAGAACCAGTCTTTCGTCGCGGATGCAATCGTCTTTTCATCCCAGACCGGTGCATCGCGCCACAGGTCGATATGCTTCAGCATCTGCCCGACCCCCTCCTCAAACGAGACCCGGGGGGACCATCCTAGGGCTTCCCGGATCTTCCCGGTGTCTGCAAAAGTACAGTCAGGTTCACCGGGACGCTTCGGTATGTACAGGACTTCCCCTCCAAGAAGCTCTACAAGACGGTTCACGGGATAAGTTCCCCCGGAACCGACATTATAGATTTCTCCCTGTTTATCCGATTCGGCGGCTTTGATAAATGCATCCGCTACATCCGTCACATAGGTGAAATCGCGGGTCTGCTTACCATCACCAACTACCGTGAACGGTTTTCCGGCGAGCTTTTGGGCCAAGAAGACACCGAAGACTGCACCATAGGTTCCAGACGTACGGGAACGGGGACCGAACACGTTTGAAAGGCGGAGGGAGATGACGGGAAGCCCATAGGTCTGATTCCAGTGCATGCAATATTGTTCCCCGATGTTTTTTGTCAATGCATATGGGTACATCGGTTTTACCGGGGCTGTCTCAGGTGTCGGGAATATGTCGGGAAGCCCGTAACATGAATAGGAAGCCGCATAAACAAATTTCCTGACTCCCGCTATACGTGCCGCTTCAAGCATGCAGATAGTTCCGTCCACATTGGCATGGTGGTACTTCAGGGGTTCCTGGATCGAAGGGACAATATCAGCCAGTGCAGCAAGATGAAAAACAAATGCTGCGCCTTCAACAACTTTTGTTACCGAGGAAAAATCCGTGATGTCAATTTTTTCAAGGGATAGGTTGGGAGATTTTCCAAAATCCTGTATGTTTGACATTCTTCCTGTGGAAAAGTTATCAAGAATTACGACCCGGTATCCTTTGCCAACAAGAGCCTCAGCAAGGTGACTACCGATAAACCCTCCCCCCCCGGTGACAATAACTTTTTTCATCATAATCCTTTGATTTCCTGTAATCTGTATTCAGAATCTGCAGTAATTGCGGACGTTAAAATTAATTGCTGCTTCAGCAGATGCCTGCAATCCCCCAACATCAGCCCCAGCTGACCGTTTCTGCCCAGAGGCCCTAGTTGCGATTATTCTATCCTATTTTGATTTTCGTTCCATTAATGTTTTTGCAGGGCTCCTCAGGAAAATTTAGAATCGTGCTCACAGGGCCTCCATGGGTAAAAGATATTATAAGATCGACTCTGGTCAAAGCCGGGACCGAGTGAAACCTCAAGAGGAGAACCCGGCGCCCGGGTACCATCACCACAAATATATACTCATGCAGATAATATCCGCTCTTGCTCATCGGATGACCGTGAAATGAGAAACGGTCACAGGAGGAATTACCCATGGATACCAATACCCTCATGATTGTTACCGGAATACTGATTGTGATTATTGCGCTTCTCGCCATGGCGATAAAGATCGCGAACCAGTGGGAGCGGGCGGTGGTCCTTTTCCTCGGAAAGTTTGTAGGCATCAGGGGCCCCGGGCTGTTCTTTGTTATCCCGTTCCTCAACCGGGTCCCGTACATGATCGATCTCCGGGTGATCACAACCTCGTTTACGGCAGAGCAGACCCTGACCAAGGATACCGTGCCGGTCAACGTGGATGCGGTTCTGTTCTGGCAGGTGACTGACGTGGAGAAGGCAGCACTGGAAGTGAAGGATTACCAGGGTTCGATCTCCCTTGCATCACAGACTGCGCTCCGGGACGTGATCGGTAAGACGATCCTTGCCGATATGCTGACCGGCCGGGAAGCGATCGATGCCGAACTCCAGCGGCTTATCGGGAGCCGGGTCAGCGGGTGGGGCATCCGGATCCTCTCCGTCGAAATCCGTGACGTAATTATTCCCGGCGCACTCCAGGACGCGATGTCCATGCAGGCGCAGGCCGAACGCGAGCGGCAGGCCCGTGTCATCCTCGGTGACTCCGAACGGCAGATCGCCGAGAAGTTCGAGCAGGCTGCAAAAAGCTATGAAAACAATCCCACAGCCCTGCATCTCCGGGCGATGAACATGCTGTACGAAGGGCTGAAGGGCGGGCAGTCGACCATCGTGATCGTCCCGTCAACTGCGCTCAACACGATGACGCTCGGGGATACCACGGGCATGATTGCACTGGCAAAAACGATCGGGAAGGAGAAGAAAGGCCAGGGAATTGACGGGGATCCACGATCTCCGGATTCATAATTTTTTTTTTAATCCGGAAAATTAATGGGGAAAACCGGGAAGAAATCTTCTAAAAAGCCTCAGCCGTGATTTGAACACGGGACCTGCTGATTACAAGTCAGCCGCTCTGCCAACTAAGCCACTGAGGCGCCATACTATTTTATCAGTTGATGGTAAAAAAGATGGTGCCCGTCACGGCAGATCCCTTCACAAAGTCAGCAGAAATGCAAAATCCCCCGCGGGAAACGGGTGATGCAACCGGATACAACTATCTTATACCCCTCCGCACAGACGTAGTAGTACACAATGGCCCAACTGACCGTGGATATCGGGGGCAGCCCGGGTGTCGGCTGCCACGGATTCTGCGAATACTGTTATTTCAAAAAGGTCCGTGGAGTGCAGCCCCTCGGGTGCCGGTACTGCCTGCCCTTCAAGAAAGGGTGCGACTACTGCACCCGGGGCGTGAAGGAGGAGTACAAGGGGTTCAAGGATCTCCGGAACATCGCGGACGAGACGCTCGCGGCCCTCCAGTCAAAGCAGGGTGAGATTGAGCGGATCACGATCAGTGGTGGCGGTGATCCCAGCTGCTACCCGCAATTTAAGGATTTGATCGAACTGCTCGGGAGCACGGAAGCCCCGCTCCATATCGGGTACACGAGTGGGAAAGGCTGGGACGACCCGGCGATTGCCGATCTCCTGATCGGGAACGGGCTCACGGAGATCTCCTTCACGGTCTTTGCCACCGACCCGAGACTCCGGAAGAAGTACATGCACGACCCGACACCGGAGGCTTCGCTCGCGATCCTTGAGCGGCTCTGCGGTGCAGTGGATGTCTACGCCGCTGCGGTCATCCTCCCCGGGGTAAATGACGGAAAGGTGCTGGAGGAGACCTGCCAGTGGCTCCAGGACCGGGGTGCAAAGGGCCTGATCCTGATGCGGTTTGCGAACAATGCCGACCAGGGTCTTATCCTTGGCAACGGACCGGTCATGGGGAAACAGAAGGTCCAGAGCGTGGAGTCATTCCGGGACATGATCACCGATCTCAGCAAAAAGTTCACGATGAAAATATCCGGAACACCACTCTGGGACCCGGAGATCGGCTCTCCGTTCGTGATCCGCCACGAGCCGGCCCTGCTCGCAAAACTCCCGAGGGTGACAAAGAGGGCGAGTGTGATCAGCGGGAGCATCGCCACGCCTTTCCTGGATGCTATTCTTTCGGCATGTGGATCAAAGGTCCCGGTCATCCCGGTAAAGAAGGAGATCGCCTGCCTGATCACTGCCGACGATCTACGGCAGATCGATCTCAGATCTCTCGAACCGGTCGTCATCATTCCCGGCCGTGCCTTCGTACACGATGCCGAGGCAGAGGAGATCCTGTCACGCGATGGGATCGACCGCACCGTGATCCGGGGCCCGGAGATGCTGACCGCCGATGCAGAGACAAGCATGGGCATGACCAGGGACCAGGTGCTCGAAATGGAGATGAGCGGGTTCGCGGATCTCATCCGGTTGATCGAGCAGTACGGGGTCTGATTCCTTTCTTTCAGATGCTGACGATAAACTGAGGATGTCCCGGCCGGCGCTTTTCAGACCGGCCGGTATCTGAGAAAAACCTTCCCGCTCCCGAAACTTCGCGCCTCAAGCAGCTTCAGGTTCATCTTTTTCATATCCCTGAACAGGTACTGACCGGCACCCAGAATGATCGGGTTGACCAGAAGGCCGAACTCGTCGATGAGACCGAGGTTTGCGAGTTGTCGTACTATGGAGCCGCTCCCGAGGATCACCATATCTCCTCCCGGCTCCTCTTTCAGTTTCCGGATCGCGTCCGGTGACATCTCGCTGATGACCCGGACATTCTTCCAGACCGGGCCATCCTTCTCCGGTTCCATGGTCTTTGAAAAAACGATCTTCTGTGCATTGTTCATGACACCGGCGATCACCGGATCGTTCTTGACTGCGAAAGGGCTAGGCCAGAAACTCTTCATCATCCCGTAGGTCGTCCGGCCGAAGATCAGGGTGGAAGCAGGGTCTGCCTGTTCGTCTGCGAATGCATTGTCCTCATCATCATTGTTCTTGAACCAGTCGATCTCGCCATTCGATCCGGAGAAATACCCGTCCAGCGAGATGATGGTAAATGATGCAAGCTTCCTCATACGTTTACAGAATAACCGGGACACAGATAAAAAATGTCCGCATTTTTTCATGTATTGAAACGTCAAAAATCCTTTCCGATGACAAAAGAAACGGAAAAATGCTGCGGGAGGGTTACGATCCCCCGATCTCCAGATGTCCCAAAGCGTGAACTTTTGAATTGAGTTCAACAACCCTATGAGTCTGGCGCCCTAACCAGCTAGGCCACCGCAGCACAAAAGTGCATAATAGAAAGGCCGTAAAAATTATTAAAGGTATTCATGAGTCGTCGGGAGAACCGGCTCACTCCTTCTTCTGCATGTACATATTGACCGCTGCCGTAATTGCTGCCACTTTCTTGCCCTGATCGAAGGAACCGGCCAGTGTCTGCATCCGTGCCTCCTCGTCCCGCTTGTAGCGTTCGAGGGTGCTTAAGATGTGCTCCTCCTGCAGGAAGTGCGTGTGGGTGTTGCCTTCCACGAACTGCTGGTTGTTCATGATTGCATAGTGGAGCGGGAGGGTAGTCCTGATCCCGAGAATGATATACTCGGAGATCGCCCTCCGCATACGCTTGATTGCTTCGGGTCTTGTGCTGTCCCATGCACAGAGCTTGGCGATCATCGAGTCATAGTTCGGAGGGATGGTGTACCCCATGTGGATGCCGCTGTCCATCCGGATACCGGGGCCGCCGGGCGAGCGGTACCGGAGGATCTTCCCGGGATCCGCCGCGAAGTTGTTGAGGGGATC
>Ga0265316_10002488_pt1 | contig 19089 bp, 14 predicted proteins | sample 4522metaG_FD_202092 | JGI IMG/M metagenome (GOLD analysis project Ga0265316, IMG submission 202092) | Rhizosphere microbial communities from Carex aquatilis grown in University of Washington, Seatle, WA, United States - 4-5-22 metaG | ecosystem: Host-associated > Plants > Roots > Rhizosphere >... | reverse complement strand
CTTGAACCGGTGCAAGGCAGCGAAAACGCCGTCGTATTGCGTGGCGTCCACCACCTCCACGTGCCAGCCAAACGCGCGGAAGACCGCCTCCAGATCCGGCAAGGGGAAGATCAGCCGGCTCACGATGTCCAGTTGGCCGTTGTTGTTGTCCACCAGGACGCACAGGTTGTCCAGGCGCCGGTAGGCGGAATACATCACCGCTTCCCAGATAAGCCCTTCCTGCAACTCCCCGTCGCCGGTCATCGAATACACGTCGAAGCGCGGAGAGTTTTTGCCGGCCAAGGCGAAGCCTTGCGCCACAGACAAGCCCTGTCCCAGGGGGCCGGTGGAGATGTGGACGCCCGGCAGCAGCGGCCCGGGATGCCCGTTCAGGAGGCTCCCGTAAGAGCGCGAATTGGCCAGAATCCGCCGGTCGAAGTAGCCCAGCTCCGCATAGATGGAAGCCAACGTAGCCACGGCGTGGCCTTTGCTCAGGACGAACATGTCCTGGCCGAGCCGGGTGGGATTGGCCACATCCGCATCGAGGAAGCCGCCATAATACAGGGCCACCAGCGGAATGGTGGCGGAAAACGCGCCGCCCGCGTGGAGCCCCTTGTCCACCGCGTCGCGGCACTGTTCCAGGGTCAGAATTCGGATATCCGAGTCCTTAATATCCAGGAGCTTCAACACGCCCCGGCGCATCGCGCGATCCTGGGCGGGCGTCTGGTCCGGCCGGGCGGCATCCATCGCCGGGATTGTTGCTAGTTCGCTCATGGGGTTTGCACCAGGGATCGCACGTAATCGACAATGCCGATGCCGGGAATATTAGCCCAGATCGGCGTGCAATTCGGAAACTGCTCGCTGCTGGTGAAGCACTTGGCGTTGGGGAACCGATCGAGCACGCTCTTGGCGCAATCGCCGTACACAATCACGTCCGCGTCGATATCCTTGATGCGGCTGGTATCCTCGAACTGCAAGCCCGTGAAGATGTACACGGGCCGTTTCAGCTTGGCCAGGGTGCCCTCGACGTACAACTGATCGAAAGCCATGCGCACCGGGCGGCATCCCGGTTCGCACACCGAGCCCTGCACCACGAAAACATTGGGGAACATGCCCTGCAGCACGGTGGTTTGCCGCGCGAACTTGCGCTTCACGCGGTCAATGGGCACGCCGGTGACGTTGATCTCCTCCATCTTGTTGGTGCCCAGGCCCTCGGCCGCCGCCAGCGGGGAAGCCGGCGAGTTGAAGCCGGGGTTCTCCCAATCCATCAGGGCTTCGCAAACCGTGTCGACGGCCACCGGATCGGGTCCGCCATAGATGGTGTTGAAATCCTTGACCAGGTCGTGCGGATACGCGCTGAAGGGTCCGTTGCCCTGGCAGGCATAGAGCGAGTCTACGATGAACCACTTGGCGTTGGCCGCGCGGGTGAGGTTCACGATCTTCTGATAAATGTCGTCGCGATGGCAGCGGACCATCCAGTCATAATCCGGCAGGTTGCCGAATTGAATCTTCAGGGCGCACGTCAAGGTGGTATGGATGTGCACCTTCATCTTGGGCACGCCGATGTACACGTCCGCGTCGCGCACCGGCCGGGGCACGGGGAACTCGTTGAAGCTGATCGGCCGGTCGATCTTATACATGTCGAAAGGGACGTTGTCGAAGGGGCACAGCTCCGCGCCCGTGCGCCGCGCGACTTCCGCGATCCCGCAAACGTCCATGGCCTTCAGGGTGTCGCCGCCCATGGCGGAGCGCTCGCCGATCTGGATCTTGGACGGTCCCGCCTCTTGCAGCAGCTCAATCAGCGCCTGGAGTATGCGGGGGTCGGTGGTGAAGCCGAGATTGGCCGGACAAGGAATCACCGTGTTGATCTTGATGAGAACCTTGTCGCCCTTCTTGACGATGTTTTCGACGCCGCCCATGGTCTGGTCGGCGATGTCCCGGATCATCTGTTTCACGATGTCCAGTTGCTCTCTGGAATACTCGGCGGGCTTACCGAGGTCCGCATCGCTGTGCGCAACGGCTACTGTGGTCTTCTTTTCCATTTCGGATGCCTTTGTCCTAAGAGTACCTCTAAGCGCGGCCGCGCGGGGAGGGCAGAATTGCGGCCCGGAGACCGATCCCTGAAGGGCCGTGAAATCAGACCGGGCAGGCGGCACCGCCTGCCCCACCTTGGTCTGGGTGTGCCACAGCTTGCAGCCAACAGCCTGCCAAGCCAGTCAGAGCCCGCAGCCAACAGTCTGCCAAACCAGTCAGAGCTTGCAGCCAATTGCCTGCCAAGCCAGAGCTTGCAGCCAACAGCCTGCCAGGACTGAGACTTGCAGCCAACACTCTGCCAGGAAGTGTAACCCGGTGGGGCAGGCGGTGCCGCCTGCCCATCGGTCTTCCGGTCAGAGTACTACCACTGAATGCGTCCTACAAGCTGGCCGTTGCGCGGCTGGAAGAACAGGCTGCCGTAGGGGTTGATGTAACCGAATCCGCCGGTCAATATGCCGTTCGCATAGGTGGTTGCGGCGGACGGGTTACTGGTCGAGGGATTGGGCAAATACGTCCGGTTGAAGACGTTGAAGAACTCGGCGCGAAGCGACAGGAACTTGCTCTCGCCGAGGCGGAACGTCCGTCCGAAGCTCATCTGTTCGCCGGGACGCCGTTCGAAGCGGTAGTCGGAGTAATACGGCGCAGCGGTTCCGAACTGGCCGGCAGCCACGTCGGTCCACGCCGCGGGATTCAGGGTCAACTGCTGGTTCGGATCGATGCAGTGGCAGTTGAGGCTCTTCAGGTACAACGGTACGCCGGGGTTGCGGTCCCGGTACGTGCCGAAGCCCAGCACGGCGCTGAGGTTGTTGGTTGAACCGGGCGAGGCAATGGGAAGACCGCTGGCATACTGTAACATTCCGCCGAGGGTCCAACCGGAGAGCGCCTGGGTCAGCACCTTGTTGGAAGCGAACCGGGCGATCTTCGGCATTTCATATGTCCACCCCACGACGAAAATGAAGGGTTGATCGAAACTCTGGAGGGACTTGTTCTGTTTCAGGTTCCAGTAGTTGAGGGTTCCGTCATCGGTAGCCATGGCCTTCGACCAGGTGAACGCGGCGGTGCCCGTCAGGCCGAACGCAGTCCGTTTGGTGGCTTTAGTCTGGAGCGAGTTGTACCAGGTGTCCTGGTCGGGCGCCCACTGGGCGGTCAGGTTGCTGCCGAACATCGGGTACTTCCGGAAAGCCTGCATCACCGACGCAGACAGGGGGAAGCCGCTGTAAGGCGCGGTGACGCCGGCCGCGATCGCCGTCGAGGAGCCGGTTTGCGAGGTCAGCAACGAGGTCAGATTGGAGCTGGTCAGGCTCAAGCCGTGGTTGCTCAGGATTTGCGGCGTGATGTAGTTGAGGGCGGTCCCGCTGTTAGCGGTTTCCCATGCGCCGCGATTGCCCACCCAGTTGGCTTCCACCATCAGGTCCCTGCGGAGCTGGTGCTGGATGCCTATGCTCCACTCGGCGACTCGGGGAGGCCGGCCGGCGTTGGGATCGAAGTAATACTGCGGAGCCGTCGTCGAGCCGGCAGTCGGCAGGATTCCGGGGTTCAGGTTCACCTGGGTCAGCAACGAGGAATTGTACTGCAATCCCTGGGCGAGCGTTCCGCCGGGTAATCCGAACCCGGGCGAGTTGAAGGTGAGAATGTTCCAGCCCACGCCGACGGTTCCGGCGCCGGACTGATTGGTGACGTAGCTATACCCCGAGAGCTGTCCATAGACAACGCCAAAGCCCGCGCGCACCACAGTGCCGGGACCTACCTCCCAGGCCAAGCCGAGTCTGGGGGCAAAGCCATACTTATACGGATGGGTGAAGGTGCAGTTGCACTTGCCGGCGCCATATCCTTCGAAGACCACGCCGCCGTTCAGGTTTCCTGCCGACGGATTCGGGGTGTTGGGTCCGAACTCGTCCATGCGGTAGTAGAGTTCATGGCCCATGGTCTGGTAATCCCAGCGGATACCGTATTCCAGCGTCAGCTTGGGAGTGACCTTCCAACCGTCCTGGGCGAAGATAGCCCAGTAAGGCCGGCGCCACTCCGGCTGTTCCACCGGGTTGACGGTCGCGGCATTGAAAGTGCCTAGCATGAAGCTGGCAACCGGGTTGCCAATGCTGCCGGAGCCGATGCTCGTTTGGCCTATGTACGGTAAGGCGGTCTGCGCGGCCGAGAAGCCGAAGATGCCCGTCGAGCCGCGCGAGTTGTCGTCAATCCAGATGTCTTTGGCGAATTGGGCGCCAAACTTGAAAGTGTGGCTTTGGTGTACCCAGGTTGTGCTCGCCGTGGCGCTCTGCTTGTCGTTCCAGTAGTGATCCGCGTTGGTCGGTCCGAAGCCGCTCACAGTGTCGTTAACGCCGCCATAGGTGGAGTTGAGACCGTTCAGCAACGGGAAGCCGTCTACGGCCCCGCCCACCAGTCCCAGGTTCTCTTTTGCGGGGTAAGCCAGCACGCTTAGAGGTGAACTGTCGGGGTTCAGGTAACGAATGTAGCCGACGCCGATGTGGGCAATCACGGTCGGTGCAATGGTGTAGTCATAGTTCAGGCGATAGGTAAAGGAGTGAATCTGCTGATCGCGGATACCGGTGACGGGCGCGGGCAGGCCGTCGGACGAGCTGTACTGGTGAATCCGCTCCTCGGCCACATAAAAGGCAATCCTCTGCTTCGCGGTGAGAATCTGGTCGATCTTCATGCCGGGGATCTTGGAACGTTTGGGCGTCAAGGCCACCTGGTTCCAATTGTTGGAGATCAGGGTGGGGTAACTCGGCTGGGGCACCAGTTGCATGACCTTTACGGCCACCGGGTCCAACCGGCTTTGCGGGATGACGTTGTTCGGGAACGGATTCCGTACGACGCTGCCGTTGTACGTGTAGTTGGAGCCGGGGTCGTAGATCTCGTTGTTCAGCTCGGCCGCCCCCGTTATGTCGGTTCCGATCTTTGTATTACCGGTGACGGAGAGCAGCGCGCTGAAATCGCCGATGCGCTGCGCTGCCGTGGGCATGTTGCCGGTGATGCCGGCGCTGGAAGCTTTGTTGATGAACTCCTCCATATTGAGGAAGAAAAAGGTCTTGTTGCGGCCGTCGTAGACCTTGGGGATGTAGACGGGTCCGCCGATCGTGCCGCCGAAGTCGTTCTTGCGGCTTTCCGGATTGACGTACGTGAACGGCCGGGCGGCATCCAGATCTTCGTTGACGAAATACTCATAGAGGCTGCCATGGAACCTGTTGCTGCCGGAGCGCGTGGTGTAGTTCACCATGCCGCCGGTGATCTGCCCGAATTCCGGCGCAAAGTTGCTGGTCTGCAGCGTGTATTCCTCGATCTGATCCACCGACCCTTGCGTCTCGTTGGCGCGTGCGTTGGCGTTGCCGCTGGTTTCATCCAGACCATCGAGGTAAACCCTGTAGTTGCCTCCGCCAAAACCGTTGATGGCCGAATTGCCATTCGGCGACGACGGGCCGCCATAGCCGACGGTTTGCTGCACGCCGGGAGACAACGTGATGAAGGCCATGGGATCGCGGGCCGCGCCCGTCGCCCCGCCGCCTCCGCCGAAGTTGATCGGCAACGTGTTGATCGCGTCACCCGTGACGTTCTGATCCTGCTGCGCGTTCTCCGTCTTCAGCAGGGCCATTTCGCCCGTTACCACGATCGATTCGGTGGCCGCGCCAACCTCCAGTTTTCCATCGACACGGGCGGTCTCGGCCACCTGTACGACGATGTTCGGCGTCGTCAGTTTTTTGAACCCGGTCGCTTCCACCGAGACGCTGTACGTCCCCGCGGGAATCGACGCCAGGGTATACTCTCCGGCCGCCGTGGTCTGGGTTTCGAAGTGGGTGCCGTTGCCGGCGTTGGCCGCTGCAACGTGTGCGCCCGGTACGGCCGCGCCCGTGGAGTCGGTTACCGTCCCGGTAATCGTGCCACGGTCCGTCTGCGCGAGCGCAATTGGGGCCATGGCGAAGACCGCGACGATCAGAACCAGGATCGCCACTTGGATTCGATTGCCCATGCCCGTTACATTTCCTGCCTGCTTCATGGTATTCCCCCTGAAAAACTCCCCTCCTTCGTAGAGGGGATCGCTGTCGGCCACCTTGCGGCCGGAACTCCGGAGCTTGCACACACGAAATCTTCCGGCACATTCTTAGCGATGGGGTAATGATATGTCGAACTCCGATTACGGGTCAACGTTACTCCAGTCACCTGCCGGCATCGCAGGAGGTTAAACCTTGCTGTCGAGGACCCAGGGGACACGACGTAGAACAGGGCTATGGGAACTGGAAGATTCGCGAGTTCTGTGGAGGTGCCGTTGGCGCCATGGCAATTGCTTGCGAAATGAAGCCGTTACCCCCGGAAGGCAGCGCGGTATGGCCGCCGGGAGGGGCGGAGCCAGGAAGGCGTGGGCTCCCGATTAGCCATGTAACACTTGGCAGCGAGGTTACATATTCCGAAAATGGTAGCTTCCCGGATGCCGAAACTGGACCCTGCGCCGGGCTGGCGCAACTTCAGGATTTAACGGTTAACGGCCCGTTACTTTGTTTCGTCTTCGATTTCGATGGCGCGGACGGAGGCGTAACTCACCACGGGGACGAACGTCAGGGCCAACTTGCCTTGGGCATTCGGCTTCAAGCCGTGGAATGTTTTCTTGACGGCTTTGCACGCCATCCCGGCCTCTTTGTACACGTCGAAGTTCCTCAGCAGGGCCGTCCCATTGCAATAGACATCGAAAACCCGGCTGCCCGGGCCGCCTTTGCCCTCGAAACCGTAGTAGGTTTCTGCAAAGCGCAGCGTGGCCGCGTATTGGCCGTCGGGAGCAACAGGGATGAAGTAGGTGAAATTTCCGTAGCGGTCACCGCCGTAAAGTGCGGGCTCGTCGTCCGCCGCCACCGGATAGCGGGAATTAATGGTCCGGCCGCCCCAGAAATACCGGTCGGCGCCCCAAAACTGGTCCTTGCGATCGTAAAATGTGCGGAATCCCGTGAGAATTCGAATGGGAAGCATCCGGTGAGGAATTCCGGGCAGCACCTCGATGCCGCTCAGGAGCGGGCTGCCATTGACCGAGGAGAACCGCAAGTGAAGCTGACCGTCCTGGGCCGGAGAGACGTCCTTAAACACTCTCTCGTCGGCGGTCTCCGATCCTGGAGCATCGTTGACGATGTCGAAATCGGGCAGGATCGGCTGGCCGTTCAGGCTGACCGTGAACCTTCGCTCGTTTTCTTCGCTCACGCCCGAGCTCCCGCGGCGAGCCAGCTCCGCGAAATGCAGATGCAACTCGTAGACACCGGGCTTGACGGGGATGTCGTATTGGCAGTCGCCTTCGCGGGCTTTCTGATAGAGGACCGGGTCGAGCGTGCGCAGTATATTGCGGTCGGTTTTCTCGAACACTGTGCCGCCGGTGAAATAGCGGTCGCCCAGCCAAACCTGTCCGGACCGGTCCACGTACCTCGATTCCAGAGATCCGGCGCTGATTCGAACGCCATCGCCTGGGGCAGCTATGGCGGGAGCCGCTGAAACCGAAGCCGGCACGCTGGTGCGTGTGCCCGGCGCCCTGTCCCGCAAAGCCAACACCAGAACCGCGGCCGTCGAGAGCACCGCCAACGCGCCCAGCACGGCCATCAACCGCTTTTGGCGATTGTCATCCCGCGCGGAGGACTCCGAAACGGCCACCGGGTCCGCGGGCGCGCCACCCGGCGCTGTCACGCCATGATCGGCGGGGGCACCGCTCGGCGCAGTCACCCCATGATCGGCGGGCGCGCCACCCGGTGCCGTGGCTGCCAGGGCGGCCTCGGAAGTCCCACTGGTTCCTTCGTTTTCCAGGTTGGGGGTTTCCGGACGCGGGCGGTGGACAAACCGGGGCACGTATCCCACATCCGCAAGGTACAGTTGAATCTCATGATTTGCCCCTTCGGTCTCGTAGAACTGCTGCAACCGCTTCCGAAGCCGCGAGACTTCCACGCGCACCACGCTGTCCTGGGACGGATCGAAGTCCTGCGGCCGTCCCAAGGCCTGGACCGCTATGTTGTACTCCTTAATAAGGCTGGCCCGCCCTTGGGCGTGCTCCTCGCAGACATACCGGAGAATCGCCGCCAGGTTGGGAGCGCGAACGAAAGTCCGCGATTGCAGAACCGCCTCGAGTTCCGACTGCTCCTCGGCCAAACCACCCGGGTGTTTCGGATCGCCCCTGCCGGCGACGGAGTCACTGTTAACGCCCACAGAGTTCACTTGGCCTGAATTGTTACATCTCTCCACCGCGGAGTCAAGCTCCCCCGGAATCCCCCGCGGTTCAGAGGAGATCGAAAAAACCTCCCAGCGCGATTTTCGACGCGCCGGCCCCAGCCGCCGCACGCCCCAGCGTTAACAGTTAACGGGGCGGGTCGCAGGCCGCACCTGCAAGCCAGGGAGGGTCCGCAAGGACCGCGTTCGCAGTTCCGGCATTGCGGATGGTCCCTGGCGTCCTCCATAATTGGCATGTCAGGCTGGAGGCGGCTGCCGGGGCCGGCCACAGCGCGGCATCCGCGCACCACCCCCCGATTGACGGCCAGCCTGAGATGCGCCGGTGCGCGCGCGCGTTGCCGTGCGGCGCCTGAAACCACGCAGGGAGCGCTCCCATCAGAGGTTTTCTTATGCTAAGAAACAAGGTAAAGGTTGTTGTGCCGTTCGGGATCCTGTTGGTGGTCCTGGTTGCGGTTGCACCCGCATTTCTGCCCGCCCAGAAATCCGCCGCGGATGGCGCGGCGGCCGGCGCCGAGGCGGAGCCTCCGCACGAGATCATATTCTCGCCGGTCAAGATTGACGGACCGGTGCAGGACCCGGCGAACCACAGCTACTGGTTCGGTCCCTTTGCCGAAGCCGTTGCGGTATTCGATATCAACGGAGACGGCCGTCTGGATATTGCCTGCGGTAAGAACTGGTATGAAAACATGGGCCGGTCGGGCCCCCCGGGCTTCGAGACCGTCAAATGGGTCAAACACGCCAACTACCGCGAGGATGCCGACGTTTTCGGACCCATCACCGACGACGGAGGCGAGGCCGCGCTCGACGTCAATCACGACGGGAAGCCGGACCTCATCGCCTCGGGCTGGCTCAAAATGTCGGGCATCTACTGGTACGAGAACCCGGGCAACACCGGGCAGCAGTGGAAGGGACACCTCATTCACAAGGCCCGCGTCATGGAAGGCTTCGTGATGGGCGATATTGCCGGGCATCACAATGGCGACCAGGATATCCTGGTGGACCACTGGGACCCGGTGGAAGGCCAGTTCTTCACCTGGTACGAGCACATCGACAAGGAGCCCTGGTTCGTGGAGCACGTGCTGGGCACCGAAGGCCAATCGCACGGCAACGGCATGGGGGATATTGCCGGACACGGAAGAAACGATCTGGTGACGGGCACCGGCTGGTGGGAAGCGCCGGCCGATCCGCGCAACGACAAACAGTGGATCTGGCACCCCGACTGGAACCTTTTCAAGGGAAACTGCGCGCTCCCGGTCCTGGTTTACGATTGCAATGGCGACGGGCTCAACGATCTCATCATCGGCGCCGCGCAGGACTACGGGCTCAAATGGCTGGAACAGAGGAAGGATAGCAGCGGCAAGCGCACTTTCGTGGAACACTGGATCGAGCGGGACTTCTCGCTGTTCCACACCATGGAGTTAGGCGACCTCCGCGGAGACGGCAAGAAGGAGCTGGTGACCGGGAAGATCCTGTTTCCACACCAGGGCCGGGACCCCGGAACGTTCAATCCGCTGTTCGCGTTCTGGTACGACATTGGCAGCGGCGAGTTCTATCGCCACATCCTCTCGTTCAACCACATGCAGTGGTACCCCGAAGCCACGGACAACCCGCCACCGAACGGCGCCATCGGTGTCGGACGCAAGCTGGCGATCGTGGACGTGGACGGCGACGGCAAGAAGGAGATCATTGTTTCCTCGAATGCGGGGCTGTACATCTTTTACAACCGGGGCCTGGAGCCCTCGGGCAGGATCGCCAAGGACCCGCTCCCGCCCAACAGCACCTATCCCAACAACTACAACAACCCCTTCGGGGGGCGAGGCCGAGGGCGGGGGCAAGGGCCGGGACAAGCACCGGGGCAGGGACCAGGACAGGGGCCGGGGCCCGGGCAGCCTGACGAAAAAGGAACCGGGCGTGGCCCGGCGCCGCCCGGAGGCAATTAGAGGAGCCAAAGGCAGCGGCGCCGGCGTGCGCCGCTGCTATTCTGGCTTCTGGCTCCTGACTTCCCTCTTCACTTCCGCTCCGGCCTTACGCGATCCGCGTGTAGGTCAGAACGCGGCCGGGCTCGGCCAGCAGTTCCTCCTCGACGGCGCCGAAGGCCTGCAGGTGCGGCGACTGGAGATGGCGTTCCAGCAATTCGCGCGACTGCCAGTTTTCGTAGAATACGAACCGGCCCGGCTCGCCGGTGCTCTGGTGCAGATCGTATTGCACGCAGCCGTCCTCCCGGCGCGTGGGCTCTACCAGCGCAAGCAGGTGGCGTTTCAGCTCGTCTTCCTTTCCGGGCTTGGCCACCATCTCGGCAACCACCGTCAGGAGTGTGTTCGGCATATCGGGTTCTGACCTCTGAATGCAGTAGGTTAGCACGGCTGCGCGGGTTCGCGTAACGGTTACTTCGCATCCGTAACGGCGTTTATTGCAGGATCGGCTCTATAATCAAGCCAACCTCTTTACACAATGACCTTTTGCGGCCGCCGGGCTGGTCTGGCGGCCGCACTACGGTGAAACGATTTTTGAAGGGGCATGTTGGTATTTGGCATATCCGGGTCTTAAGATAAGTGAATACCGGTTATCGATCTCGAAAGGCACAAGGAGCAGCATACGTGAAACATTTTCTGGTTGGCATGGCCGCGGCCATTGTTTTGGCCTGCTTTTTCGTTTTTCTGATGATGGCGGCGGACATTCCCCCGTTGACTGACGGAAGCGACCACGGCGACCCGCCGTTTCTGACCGAGAGCGGGTGGAAACCGTTGCTGAACGGCAAGGATCTGAGTGGCTGGGAACTGGCGGATCCCAGCAAGAAGGGCAAGTGGCTGGTCACCAGCGGCGTTTATTGGGGAGGCATCAATAACCCGACGAGTTTGGTGGGTGTGCCCAACAGCCCCGGCGACCGCATCGTGAACACCGACGTCGAGCCTGCCGGAAACGCGTCGAACATCTATACCACCGAAAAGTTCGGCGACTCCGAAGTTTACGTCGAATTCATGGTGGCGGCCCACTCCAATTCCGGATTCTTCATGCATGGACTGTATGAGACCCAGATCTGGGATAGCTGGGGGTTCACACCGCGCCTGGCTACCGACCAATGCGGCGCCATGTACCATTACCAGGGCGGCCCCATCGATGGCGAGGACGGCGGGATCACACCCAAAGCGCGCGCCGACCGGCCCCCCGGGCAGTGGCAGTCTTATCACTACTGGTTCCAGGCCCCGCGCTTCGATGCGTCGGGTAAGAAAATCGCCAATGCCAAATTCCTCCGAATTCTGCATAACGGCGTGTTGATCCACGAAAACGTGGAACGCCGGGGACCGACGGTGGCTACGCTGAAGATCCCGGAGGCGGCCATGAATCCCATGGGGCTCCAGGGAGATCACGGAGCGGTGGCTTTCCGCAATATCTATATCCGGCCGCTGCGGCCATTCGCGGGCAGTCCGGCGCAGGATTTGCAGCCCACTACGCAGCAGCCGGGCCAGGGCGGCGGACGCGGCGGGCGGGCCGGCGGGCCAGGCGGTGGGCGGGGCGGACAGCCGCCGGCGGCGCCACCGAAACAGTAGCAGCTTTTGAAGGTGGATCGGCTGCGCGGCGGGCGCCCGGAAGCCGCGCAGCCGTAGAGGCTTCCCGGTCAGGTTGGTCCCGATGCGGGTGAAACCGAGCGAGTTATGGAACGGAATCGAGTAAGGAGATTGCTTTCATGAGTGCCAACGAGTCATCGAAGGAAGGGTTGTCCCGGCGCGCGGCGATTGCCGCCGGCCTGGCGCCTCTGATTGTTCCCCGTCATGTCCTGGGCGGCCCCAACTATACGGCGCCGAGCGACAAGTTGAACATCGCCGCCGTAGGCGTCGGTGGCATGGGCAAGAACTACTTGCAGGGCTGCAAGGACGAAAACATCGTGGCGTTGTGCGATCTGGACCACGAGTTCGCCGCACCGGTATTCAAGACATATCCCGGAGCCAAAGTCTACAAGGATTCCCGGGAAATGTTCGACAAGGAGCAGAAGAATTTCGACGCCCTGATCGTCGCCACGCCGGACCACTGGCACTCTCACCTGGTGCTGGACGGTCTGAAAATGGACAAACACGTCTATTGCGCCAAGCCGATCACCCACACCGTGGCCGAGGCCCGCAAGGTCAAAGCGGCGTGCCTGGCTTCCAAGCGGACCACCAAGGCCAGCATCCAGGATTCCCGCACCAGCTACGCCCGCGCCACCACCGAGCTGCTGCTCTCCGGCGTCATCGGCCCGATTCACGAAGTGCATATCTGGACCGGCACCTACAGCCCGAGCGGCCTGGCGCGCCCAGAAGCCCAGGCGGCGCCGGCCGGGATGGATTGGGACCACTGGTGCGGCCCGTCTCCGGCGCGTCCGTATAACAAGACGTATCACTATGGCAATTGGCGCCCCTGGTGGGACTTCGGCACCGGGACGGTGGGCGATTTCGGCTGCCATACGCTGCAGATGTTCCACGACGAGCTGGAGATGGGTTCGCCCGATTGGGTGGTGGCCACGGATTGCCAGGCTTTCTCGCTGGCCGGCCGCGTCGACAACACCGAGTGCATGAGCATCGCCAACATTATTCAGTGGCACATTCCGGCCAGAGGCAGGCACCCCGAGCTGATGACCTTCTTCTATGACGGCGGCCTGACGCCGCCCCGGCCCGCCAGCATGCCGTTGGACGTCCCCATGCCGGGCAGCGGCATCATGTTTATCGGCGACAAGGGCGCTCAGATTTCCGCCTACTATGGCGGCAACCCGTGGGCCGCGTTCGTCGCCAACCCCACTCCGGCCCAGATGCCTCGCGGTTTGCCGGGCGGCTGGCTGTTGCCGGAAGCCAAGTTCAAGGATTTCAAGCAGCCCGCGGCCACTCTGTCGCGCTGCGAGAAGCCCGACCACTATACCGAATGGGTGCGGATGGCCAAGGCAGGAAAGAAGTCCATCACGCCCATCGAGTTCGCGTGCGGCCTCACGGAATTTGCCCTGCTCGGGACGCTGGCGCAGCGCCGCTACACCACGCCGGTACCCCCGCCCCCGGGCGAAGCCGGCCGAGGCGGCCGAGGCGGCGGAGGCCGTGGCGGCCGGAAAGAGGCCAAGGTTCTTCTTTGGGACTCCAAGGCCATGAAGTTCACCAACGACGACTTGGCCAACGGCCTCGTCGATACACCCTATCGCAAAGAGTGGGATGTCTGAGCGGTGGGTCTAGGCCGAAGGTCTAGGAAGCGAAAGGAACGTTGCTATGTCGTCCAATGAAACCTCGAATGGGGCCATTTCCCGGCGGGCGGTGATCGCCGCCGGGCTTGCGCCCATGGTCGTACCTCGTCATGTGCTGGGCGGGCCTGGATACAAGGCGCCCAGCGACACCCTGACCATCGCCGCCGTGGGAGTCGGCGGCATGGGGCGCAACTATCTGGATGGCTGCCAGGCCGAAAAGATCGTCGCCGTGTGCGACCTGGACTGGACCCGTCCCACCACGCAAGGGGTCTTCAAGAAATTCTCCACCGCCACGCGCTACCGGGATTTCCGGCAGATGTTCGACAAGGAGGAGAAGAATTTCGACGCCCTCATCATTGCCGTGCCGGACCACTGGCACGCGTACATGCTGATGTCGGGCATCCAGATGAAGAAGCATATCTACTGCGCCAAGCCGGTGGCCCACTCCATCGGCGAGGTGCGGAAGGTGCGCAAGGCGCTTCTGGCCAACCCCAAGCTCATCACCAAGGCCAGCATCCAGGATTCGCTCACCAGTTACGCCAGGGCTTCGACCGAGTTGCTGTCGAGCGGCGTCATCGGCCCGGTGCGCGAAGTACACATCTGGAGCTCGCACCCCATCTACCCCGGCAACGTGATCCGTCCCGCCGAAACGCAGACTCCGCCGGAGGGCATGGATTGGGATCTGTGGGTGGGCCCGGCGCGTTTCCATCCGTACAACAAGGCGTACCATCCCGAGATCTGGCGCGCCTGGTTCGATTTCGGCACGGCGGACGTGGGCGACATGGCGTGCCACACGCTGCAATACTTTTTCGATGAACTCCAGCTCGCCGCGCCGAAAACGGTTTACGGTTACTCCTCGACGCGAACCGACGTCTACAGCATGCCGGTGGACACGGCGGAGACCGAGGGCTACGCCAACTTCGTGGCGTGGGAATTCGGCGCCCGCGGCAACTTGCCGCCGCTCAACATGTATTTCTACGACGGCGGGATGAAGCCGCCACGCCCGGTGGAACTGGACCATGCCACGGCCATGCCGAGGGACGCCGTTCTGTTCGTCGGCGAGAAGGGCAAGATGATGTCCGGCTATTATGGCGGCAATCCCTTCCAGTCGTTCGGCAGGGCGGCGTCCAACGCCAAGATGCGCGGTCTTGCCGGCGGCCTGCTGCTTCCGGAAGACAAGTTCAAAGACTTCCAGCAGCCGGCGCCGACGCTGCCACGCGTGGAGAAGGCGGACCACTACACCGAATGGACTACCTGCGCCAAGGCGGGCAAGCCCACCCTTATGCCGATAACGTTGGCGAGCCATTTCACGGAAACGGCGCTACTGGGCACGCTGGCCCTGCGGACCCGGAAGGCGCTGGAGTGGGATAGCGCGTCCATGCGCGTGACCAACTTCGACGACAGCGTCAACCAGTATCTGGAACCGGCTTACCGCGCTCCCTGGAAGCTGCCAACCCTGTGAGCGCGGTGCCTTGCCGGGGCGGGCCTCCACTCCCGCCCCGGCAGGCGTTGGCCGCAGACCCCGGGTCCGCCCCACGGCATCCTACACCAGCTTCCTACCCGCCCGCGATGGCTCCTACCAGCAGCAGCGGTTCCCGCCCCGCTGCGACCGCTTCCGGCAGCGGGGCGTCCGGCGATTCGTGCGACAGATCCTCCGCGCAGGCGAAGAACCTGATAAACGGTCGGCGCTCGCGGGTCACGTGATCGCGAATTGTCCCCCGCAGCATCGGATAGCGGGCCTCCAGAGCGTCGAGGACCGAACGTAGCGTGGCCGGCCCCTCGACCTCTAACTCCACCTCAGCCGCGACCTTCGCCAGCAGCCGCAGATGTGCCGGCAGAACCACGCGGATCATGGCAGGGTCTGCACTTCCACGGACACCACGGCCGGCAGGTCGCGGACAATCGGCGCCCAACTGTCGCCGGCGTCGGCCGAGACGTACACCTGTCCTCCCGTGGTGCCGAAATACACGCCGCAGGAATCCAGCGAATCCACCGCCATGGCGTCGCGCAGCACGTTCACGTAGCAATCGCTCTGCGGCAGGCCCTTGGTGAGCGGCTCCCACTCCTCGCCGCCGGTGCGGCTGCGGTACACGCGCAGCTTTCCCTCCGGCGGGTAGTGTTCCGAGTCGCTCTTGATCGGGACCACGTAAATGGTCTCGGGCTCGTGCGCGTGAACGTCGATCACGAAGCCGAAATCGGTCGGCAGGTTCCCGCTGATCTCGCGCCACTCGCCGCCCGCGTCGTCGCTGCGCATCACGTCCCAGTGCTTCTGCATGAACAGCACGTTGGGGCGCGACGGGTGCATGGCGATGTGGTGAACGCAATGGCCCACTTCGGCTGCGGGATCAGGAATGAATTCGGACCGCAGCCCGCGGTTGATCGGCTGCCACGTCACGCCACCGTCGGTGGTGCGAAAGGCGCCCGCGGCCGAGATGGCGATGAACATGCGCGCCGGGTTGCCCGGGTCCAGAAGGATGGTGTGCAGGCACATTCCGCCCGCCCCCGGCTGCCACTGCGGCCCGGAGCCGTGGCCGCGCAGCCCGGGCAGTTCCTGCCAGGTCTGGCCGCCGTCGGTCGAGCGGAACAAGGACGCGTCTTCCACCCCGGCGTAAACGGTGTCCGGGTCGGTCAGCGATGGTTCCAGGTGCCAGACTCGCTTGAACTCCCACGGGTGCGGCGTGCCATCGTACCACTGATGCGTGCCGGGCGTGCCTTCGTAAACGAACTTGTTGCCCACCGGCTCCCACGTCTTGCCGCCGTCATTCGAGCGCTGAATCAACTGCCCGTGCCAGCCGGTGGACTGCGACGCATACAGCCGGTTCGGGTCCACGGGCGAGCCTTTGAGATGATAGATCTCCCAGCCCCCGAAGTGCGGACCACTAACCTCCCAGCGCTCGCGCTTGCCATCCGATGTCAGCACGAACGCCCCCTTCCTTGTGCCTGCCAGAACTCGAACTTGACTCATTGCTTGCCCTCACAGTTGATCATCCACGGAATTCCGAAACGATCCACCAGCATACCGAATCGGGCGGCCCAAAAAGTTGTCTGGAGTGGCATCTGCACGGTGCCGCCTTCCGCCAGTCCCTGGAAGATACGCTCCGCTTCCTGCGGGTCGGAAAGGCCGATGCTCATGCAGAATCGTTTTGCCGGTCCCTGGCTATGCTGCGGCGGGGAATCGGCGCCCATCAGTTCGCTCGTGCCAACGGCGAGGCGGATGTGCATGATTTTCTCGCCCCACTCCGGCGGCACCTGGTTGGCCATCGGCGTCCCGGCATAGCGGAATAAGCCTTCGATTTTGCCGCCGAGAAGCTGTGCGTAGAACTGGAACGCCGCTTCGCATTGGCCGTCAAAATTCAAATACGCGTTTATTTGCATGTGTGCACCCCTTCTTTCTGACTTTCCGCGAGGGCCTTCATTTTGGCAAGGCCCTCCTCGAAGTCCTTGCCGACCATGCTGTCCATACTGAAGAACATCGACATTACCTTGAGCATGTAGGATTGCGGGCCGTACATCGCCCACGTCACCCTTGTGGAACCGCCGGCGGCGTCCATTGTAAACTCCGCCGTGTTGTGGCCTTCGAACGGCTTGAGGAAATCCAGCTTGATGCTGATCCTGGAATGGGGAACCGCCTCCACGATCTCCATGCGTCCCTCACCGGCCTTGCTGTTCCCGGCCCAGGCATATACCGCTCCCGGCCCGCTGGCGGCGCCCGAGTAGGTTTTCTTCATGGCGGGATCGAGCTTCTCCCAGGGCGACCAGGAGCCCCACCGGTGGAAGTCGTCGATGAGGCCGAAAATGTCCTCCGGCGGCGACTGCACGCTGATGGCGCGCTCCACCCGGAAGCTGTCGGGCCGGGTCGCGGTATGGCCGTAGACCACGAATACTGTCAGGAGTCCCACCGCCAGCGGAGACAAGGCGGCCGCGGCGCCAACCCACACCAAACTGAGAACCGTCGCGCCGGTCATGATAATCGCCAGCCCGGCGGCAGCCAGCGGCGTCAAGCCTCGCTTCACACCGAGCAGCCCGGGAAGGACCAAGCCCAGGGCGCCGAGCACCTCGGCCACGCCGATAAACCGCACGAACCAACCCGGCAGCGGCATCTGTTTCGTCAACATTTCCACCGGCAGCGCCAGCTTCACTCCCCCCGCGAACAAAAAGACCAGTGCCAGCAGGCCCTGAACCGTCCACAGCGTATAGCTCATCTTCTTCGTCATTGTGCTACCTCCTGCCCCGGCAGTCCCGGGATTTCAATCACGGGGCGAATCTCCACCGTTCCCACGCGCGCCCCTGGAATCCGCCCGGCGATGCCGATGGCTTCGTCCAGATTCCTGGCATCGACCATGAAGAAGCCGCCGGGCTGCTCGCGCGTCTCCGCAAACGGCCCATCGGTTACCAGCCGTTTCCCGTCCCGCACCCGGATGCTGGTGGCCATCGACACTGGCTGCAGCGGGGCCGCACCCCCGAGTATAATCGCTCGGCGCGCGGGACGACAGAACGGTGCCGCTGCCTGGCGGTGGCGGAGGGTCAGGCGCGTGGGCGAGCGATCATGCAGTGTGCAGCGGCGGGGCGGGGGAGACGCCGGGCGCGGAGGGGAACGGTCGCGCGGGCGTGCAGGGTGCAGGGGCGGGGCGGTAGCCGGCAGAAAGCTCGCGATTTGGGATGCCAACCCCAGCGAATCGCGTCGAAGCGCATGCCCGCCGCTCGATATCGGAGATTTTTCTCCGAATAGGCTTCTCTTCTCAGCCCAACAGGACTATAATCCGAATACAGAAGAAAATCCGTGGCTCGCTGGATGTTCCGGAATCGCTCGTTATTCCGGGGTTGCCGGGCAGTTTTGGCTTGGCAGTCGGACTGGACGCATCGCCGCCAGAATGTTCCCGGGGTGCCGTAAGAAAGGAATCGAAATCGAGGTGGAGCGGCATCGGGATAACCGGACCCCCTCCTCCGCAGACCGGCCCGGCCGTGATAAGCTTACACTTTCTATGGAAATTTCCGAGGTCTACCTTGGCATGGGCCGAGATGCGTTCGAACAGTTGGTGCGCAGCGTTTCCATCGGGAAGCTGAAAACCTACCAAATGTACGAGGGTTTCAAGGTGCGGGCGCATCTCCACAAAGTAAATACCGAGTTGCTTCGCAAGTCGATTCCCAAGTTCTGGGCGCGGCTGTCGGAACACGATGAAGATCTCGGCAAGGATCTGGCCCAGGCGATCCTGGTTTCGCACCTGGAGATGATTACCGCCGTTCTCGATTTCCTGGGCGTGCCGCACGAAAACGGGTTCTTCGCGAAAGGAATGGACCCGAAACCGTTTTTTACCGATGGGTGGGAAGATCGGGTTAGCCAGAATTTCCGGGAACGTTTCCCGGACCCGATTCTCGCCTTTTACATTAACCATTTGAGATGGGAACTGCTGGGCGCAACCGAACTGTACCACCCAGCTTCCCCAAGCGCCGCTTGAGTTCGGCCAGTGGCGTGCAATTTAAACCGTGAGAACCATGACAGTTCCAGGACCGGGCCGCTGGGGGGATTCCCTCCCCAAAACGGCTGAAAGTGCGGAAGTCTTTGACACTGAACAACATCCGGACGGGTTACCGGATGGTCTGAAAAGTGGTCAAATCCCTCAGGGTGCGGGTTTTTTCAGCATGAGAGGTTGCCAATGCGCCATAGCACCCTATAG
>Ga0265316_10002486_pt1 | contig 19095 bp, 16 predicted proteins | sample 4522metaG_FD_202092 | JGI IMG/M metagenome (GOLD analysis project Ga0265316, IMG submission 202092) | Rhizosphere microbial communities from Carex aquatilis grown in University of Washington, Seatle, WA, United States - 4-5-22 metaG | ecosystem: Host-associated > Plants > Roots > Rhizosphere >... | reverse complement strand
AGACGCTTGGCCGCGAGGCCGGCCGGTGAGTGCACGAGCAGCGTCTCGTTGGCCCCGGCCTTGTATTCGCCGCTGGAAAGGACGGATGCGGCGGCGGATTTCACTGCTTCATCGCCGGTCAGGAGCACGGGGAAAGGCTTGACATCGGGGGCTATGGAGATTTGGATGTCGACGGCCAAGACGGCCAGCAGCTCGGTTTCGGTTCCGGCAAGATTCGCGAAAGACAGTTGGGTTTTCATCTGTTCCTCAATGCAATTTTATGCGTTTTACCCATCAGCGCCCCATGCGGTGCTTGCTGGCGTTGACGGCGGCTCGGGCTTCACGGTCGGCTTCGCGACGGCGTTCGGTCTCGCGCTTATCCCAATCCTGCTTGCCCTTGGCCACGGCCAATTCGCACTTCACCCGCCCGTTGCGGAAGTAAAGTCGGGTGGGGATGAGCGTGTGGCCCTTGATCTGCGTCTTGGAGAGTAGCTTGCGAACCTCGTCCCGATGCAGGAGCAGCTTGCGGGTGCGCGTTGAGTCGTGGTTGGCGATGTTGCCGTGGGAGTAAGGACCGATATGCACGTTGAGCAAAAACGCCTCGCCATCCTTGATGAGGCCGTAGGAATCCTTGAGGTTGGCCTGCCCCTCGCGGATCGACTTAACCTCAGTCCCGCGCAGAGATACGCCGGCTTCAAATTTCTCCAGCAGGAAGTAGTTATGGCTGGCGGCGCGATTGTGCGCGGCATCCCGCTCGCCGGAGGCCACGGGGTCGCGGGGCCGGGCCGGCTTCTGGGGTCCGGAGGCGTCCTTTTGAACGATCTCGTGGCTGGTTTGGCGAGCCATGGGGAAGCACCCTCGAATCTTCATCCTAGCAGCACGCGAGCGGGGCTTTGCTAGAATGAGGCATCGTTGGATGAAGAGATTCGCCGATGGGAGTTCGATGAAAAGCAGCGCTGTTGCACCGGTTGCCTTCGGATACGTTTTATCGAGAGCCGCATTCCGGATTGCGCTCTTCGCTGTTCTGGCTGTTGTTGGCCTATCGTGCATTTCACTTCGTGCCGAGTCTGCAAACGCTTATTTCAAGCGCGGCGAGAGCGCCGAGGCGCGCGAAGACTACGACGCCGCCCTCGACAACTATCAAAAAGCGTATACCCAGGCTCCCAAGGACCTGCGCTACCGCACCGCGCTCTATCGGGTGAGGGTTTCAGCCTCTTCGCTGCACCTGACCAAGGGCCATAAGCTCTTCCAGGCCGGAGACGAGACCGGAGCGCTGTCTGAGTTCCTTCATGCCGCCGAGATCGATCCCGGCAATGAGGCCGCGCAACAGGAGATCGCTAGGGTGCGCGCCAAGCACGGCGAAACCGCGCCGCAGGGCGAGACCAGCCTTGCACAGGCCATCGGCACGCAGGAGGAGATTGACTCCATGGGCTCACCGGCCGCGCTCAAGCCGGTTTCAAACGAGCTGCTGACCCTGCATATGACCGAAGACGCCAAGGTGGTATACCAGGCTGTCGGCCGGGCTGCCGGGGTGAATGTCCTGTTCGATCCGGAGTTTACCTCGAAACGCATACAGGTGGACCTGAGCAATGTGTCGCTGGTGGACGCGCTGCGCATTGTGGGCACCCTGTCGAACACTTTTTGGCGCGCGGTGACCACCAACACGATTTTCGTGGCCCAGAACACCCGCATCAAGCGCACCGAGCTTGATGAACAGGCGGTTCAGACCTTCTATCTTACCAACGCCTGGCAGCAGAATGACCTGAACGATGTGCAGACCGCGCTGCGCAATGTGATGCCAAACGCCAAGGTCTTCGGCGTGGCCAGCCAGAATGCCATCGTGATGCGCGCCACGCCCGACGAGTTGCTGCTGGCGCAAAAGCTCATCAACGACCTGGATAAAGCGCGCGCCGAGGTGGTGGTTGACATCGCGGTCCTGGAGGTGAGCAAGAACTGGGAGCGAAATCTGGGCATTGCCTGGCCCGCCACCGCGGGCGTTGCCCTGCAATCCGGGACGACCAACACATCCACCTCGGGCAGCACGACAGGGACCGGAAGCTCGGCAGCTGCATCCACTGCGCTGACCATCTCCAACTTGGCCCATCTGAACGCGACCAATTTTGCGGTGACCATTGGCGCGGTCACGGCAAACCTGCTGCTCAACGACAACAATACGAGGATTCTGCAAAACCCGCGCATCCGGGCCACCGACCAGCAAAAAGCGACAATGAAGATCGGCTCGCGGATTCCCATCGCCACCGGTTCATACCAGACGGGAGCGGCTACCGCGCTGGTCAGCTCGCTGGTCAACACTCAGTTCCAGTATCTGGACGTGGGCGTGAATATCGAGGTGACGCCGACTGTACACTTCGACCACGATGTGACATTGAAGATCAAGATCGAAGTCACCTCGCAAAGCGGCTCGACCACCATCAGCGGTGTCACCGAACCGATTATCAGCCAGCGCGTCGCAGAGCAGGTGATCCGGCTGCGCGAGGGCGAAGCCAACATCCTGGGTGGCATTCAGAACAAGCAGGAGACGGAGAACTCCAGCGGCCTGCCGGGGCTGAGTTCAATTCCCATTCTCAAGTACCTCTTCGGCTCCAAGGATCACACGATTCAAGACGATGAGATCGTCTTTCTTTTAGTGCCGCACATAGTACGCACACAGGAGCTGGGGCCGGTGAATCTGCGCTCCATCGATACCGGCACCGGCCAGTCGATCGAGTTGCGCCACGTTTCCAACGACGGCCTGGCCACGAATCCAGCCGAGAATCCCGCGCCCGCTACTCCACCTGTTCGTCCGGCCGCAGCGGCGCAGCCTGCTGTAGGAGCTGTGCCTGGTCAAAGCGCCCAGGCAGCAGCCCCGACAGCGCTGGAACAGTTGCGTGCGGCTGCTGATACGAATGGCAACATTGCGGCCACAAAAGCCGCTCCCCCTCCCAGCGCGCCAAGCGTTGGCAAAGTGAGTCTTGTCCTCACGCCGCCGGGTAGCCCGGTGGCCGCCGGCTCCACGTTCAAGGTGCCTATCGTTTTGAACAATGGAACGGATATTGCGTCCGTTCCGGTGCAGATACAGTACGATCCGGCTCAACTCTCGCTGGTTAACGTGGACGCAGGGGAGTATTTAAGCAGGGATGGGCAGGCCGTAGCTCTGGTTCATCGCGACGACGGGCCGGGCATGATCACCCTCAATGTATCGCGCCCGCCGGGCGTAACCGGCGTGAGTGGAAGCGGCACCATCTGCGTTCTTAGTTTCCAGGCAAAAACCGCGGGCGAGAACAATCTGACCATCATCCGCGCGGCTGCGGTGAATACGGCTCAGCAGCAAACTCCGGCCCAGGGCGCACGGGTCAGCGTTCAAGTGAAGTAGGAAGCCGTGCAGATGAGCACCATCAGAAAAGCCTCGCCAATCCGAATAGGGCGCGCGCGCGAGCAAGGCCTTACGCTGGTTGAGTTGATGGTGACCGTGGCGATTCTGGCCATTCTCGCATCGGCGGCGGTGCCCATTGCGCGGTTCAAGGTAAAACGGGAGAACGAGCGCGTGCTCCGCCGCTATCTGTGGGAGATGCGCGACGCCATCGACCACTACAAAGACGCGGCAGACAAGGGTGCCTTTCAAACCAAGATCGACAGCCAGAACTATCCGCCCGATCTGGAGACGCTGGTGAAAGGCGTGGACGTTCAGGGCAAGAAGCTCAAGTTTCTGCGCCGCATTCCGGTGGATCCCATGACCGGAAAGACCGAGTGGGGCCTGCGTTCGATGCAGGATGATCCCGCTTCGGATTCCTATGGCGGGCAAAGCGTCTTCGACGTTTATTCCAAATCCCAGGGTACGGCTCTGGATGGCACCAAGTACTCCACCTGGTAGGGAGAGCGATGCGCAGGACCGGCAGACAAGACGCGGGCTTTACCTTGATCGAGCTGATGATCGTGATGGCTATTATCGGCGTGCTGGCCGTGGTGGCTGTTCCCAGCTTTGTGGGCGCGCTCAAGACGGCTAGGGAAGCGGTGCTGAAGGAAGACCTGCATGTATTGCGGGCGGCCATCGACTCCTACACTATGGACAAGCAAAAGGCGCCGCAGTCTCTTGAGGATCTGATCCAGGATGGCTACCTGAAGACCGTTCCCGTGGACCCCATTACGCGGAGCAAGGAGACCTGGGTAACCGAGACCAGCGATGCCATGCACTCGCTGGACCAGACCGACCCCGGCATCGACGACGTCCACTCCGGTTCCTCAGAGGTCGGCTCGGATGGGCAACCGTATTCGAGCTGGTAGCTCCGCGCGGCCGAGAGCAGCGTTCTACACTCAGATAATGCTTCTCCACGAACAATTCACCACTGAGCAGGAGATGGTTGCGGTTTACCGTCTTTACTCGGCGCTTGCGCGGGAGCTGGAGCCGGAGTCTGGCCTGGGCGGCAGATTGCTTTTTACCGGTGAGTTGGACCCGGCCGGTTGCCGGCTGATCCGTGCCGCGAACATCGCCGGCGCCGCCACTCTGGCGGCCTCGGCGGATTCGGCCGTTCAGAGGCAGGCCATCCGCGAGGGAGCGGTGGATTTTCTGGTGACCTCGCTCGACGAGGCTCTGCGCATTTTGAAGAATGAGATTCGCAAGCGGCAGGCCGTGGCGGTTTGCGTAGCCGAGGCGTCGGAAAAGGTTTTGCGGCAGATGGCCGAACGTGGCGTGCAGCCCGACCTGCTGGTTCCGTCTGTTGCGCTGTCGGCGGAAGGTGCCGTATTTCTGGCGCAGGGAGCACGGTGCGTGGAAGCCGAGCCAGAACCGGAGGATAGGAAGTTCCTGGTTCTGGAGATACCGGCGGTGTGGGCGCAGCGGATTGCTGGATTCGACGCGCTGCTCACGGAGTTTGTTGCTACTGCCGATTATGCAGGCCGCCGCTGGCTGCGCCGCTCGCCCCGTTTCCTGGGGCCACAAATGAGGCGGCTGCGCTCGCTGGAGTGCGACGAGAGGACGGCTGCGACGCTGATGAAGAGAATCGAGCAGGCCGTTCCGGATTAAGCTTCAGGCAACGAAGACGAGGATTACTCAGCGCTTCCTGCCGCTTCGATCCGCGCCCATAATTCCTTGACGCCGTAGCCGGTTTTTGCGGAGACCGGAAGCACTTCGTCCAGTTCCAGTCCCATTTTCAGGGCCAGCAGATTCCGCGTGCGCTCGTTTCCGCTGAGCCGGTCGATCTTGGTAGCCGCTACCACAAATTCGCGTCCAGCGGTGCGTAGCCAGTCGATCAACTGCCGGTCGCTCTGCTGCGCGGGCACGTTCGAGTCCACCAGGCAGACGCACAACTTGAGCGCCGAACGGATGGCCAAATAAGGCTCAATAAACGCCGGCCAGCCTGCCGAGATTGACTTCGAGATTTTTGCATAGCCGTAGCCGGGCAAGTCGGCGAAGACCAGTTTGCGCCGATTGCTTTGATCCTGCAGGGCGAAAAAGTTGATAGCCCGCGTGCGTCCCGGCGTCTGCGAGACCTTAGCCGCTTTGTCGCCAACCAGCGTGTTCAGCAGGCTCGATTTGCCCACGTTCGAGCGGCCCAGAAATGCAATCTCCGGCACGTCCGGTGCGGGAAACTGCGCCGCATCGAGGGCCGAAAGCATGAATTGGGTCGTATAGCGCATAGTTTCAGCGAGCCAGCGAATCAACAGGCCGGTGGATACTCGGGCAGTGCCAACTGTCTTGAGAATACAGTAAGGATGGAGTGCTCGTTTTTATGATTTCCAGATGACTTCTACTGCGGGGCTGGAAAGTTGCCCGTGATCTCAGGCGGAGGCACCGACGCCAGCACATCGGTTTCGGCAGGCATCGCTGAGGGCAGCGGGCCTTCGAGAGCCAGCGCAAGAACCTCGTCCATAGAGTCCACAAAGTGCAGCTTGATCGAGTTCTTGATGTTGTCGGGCAGCTCGGCAATGTCCTTGTCGTTGGCGCGGGGCAGGATGACCTCGAAGATGCCAGCGCGCAGCGCAGCCAGCAGCTTCTCTTTCAATCCGCCGATGGCCAGCACCTTGCCGCGCAGCGTGATTTCGCCTGTCATGGCGATGTCGCGGCGCACCGGAATCTTGGCCAGAGCGCTGGCCAGAGCCGTGGCCATGGTGATGCCAGCCGAGGGGCCGTCCTTGGGGATGGCGCCTTCGGGAACGTGCAGATGAAGGTCAACGTTGCGATAGAACTCGCGGCTGAGGCCCAGTACCTGCGCACGCCCGCGGATGTAGCTGAGCGCGGCCTGCGCCGACTCCTGCATCACGTCGCCCAACTGGCCGGTGATGGTGAGCTTGCCTTTGCCGTCGAGCACCTGCACCTCGGTGGTGAGGATGCTGCCGCCAACCTCGGTCCAGGCCAGGCCGGTGACCAGGCCGACTTCGCTCTTTTCATGCACCTCGGAGTCGCGGAACTTGACCACGCCGAGAAACTCGTGGATGTTGGCCGCGGTGAGTTCTTCCTTGTGTTTAACGCCGCCCTTGACCACCTTGCGAGCCACCTTGCGGCAGACGTTGCCGATCTCGCGCTCCAGGTTTCGGACACCTGCTTCGCGGGTGTATGAGCGGATGATTTCGAGGATTGCGTCGTCCTGGAAGACGATATTTTTCTCGCTCAGGCCGGTTTGCGCGCGCTGCTTCTTCACCAGGTACTGGCGGGCGATCTCCAGCTTCTCCTGCTCGGTGTAGCCTTGCAGGCGGAGAACCTCCATGCGGTCCTGCAGAGCGGGCGGAATGGTGTGCATGACGTTGGCCGTGGCGACGAACAAAACTTGCGAGAGGTCGTAATCGACGTCGAGATAGTGGTCCTGGAAGGCGACGTTTTGCTCCGGATCGAGGACCTCTAGCAGGGCAGAAGCGGGGTCGCCGCGGAGGTCCGAAGCCATCTTGTCCACTTCATCGAGCAGGAAGACGGGGTTGCGGGTTCCGGCCCGCTTCATGTGCTGAATAATCTGCCCGGGGAGCGCGCCGATGTAGGTGCGCCGGTGGCCGCGAATCTCGGCCTCGTCGCGGATGCCGCCCAGAGAGAGCCGGACAAATTTGCGACCGGTGGCTCTGGCGATGGACATGCCGAGCGAAGTTTTTCCGACGCCCGGAGGCCCGGCGAAGCAGAGGATCGAGCCTTTGGGATTCTTGACCAACTGGCGGACGGCAAGAAACTCAAGGATGCGCTCCTTGATCTTTTCGAGACCATAGTGGTCGGTGTTGAGCACTTTTTCCGCGTAGTCGATGGAGCGAGTTTCCTTGGAGCGCTTCTTCCACGGTACGGCGAGCAGCCAATCGATGTAGTTCCGGCTAACAGTGGATTCGGCCGACATGGGCGGCATGGCTTCCAGCTTCTTGAGCTCCTGGATGGCCTTGTCGAGCACGTCCTTGGGCATTCCGGAGGTTTCAATCTTCTTGCGCAGCTCGTCGAACTCGTTCTTTTCGCCGCGGCCCAGTTCCTTCTGGATGGCCTTGATCTTCTCGTTGAGGTAATACTCTTTCTGCGCCCGCTCCATCTGCCGCTTGACGCGCGACTGAATGTTGCGGTCGAGGTCCAGCTTTTCAATCTCAACATCCAACACATCGGCAATCCGCGCCAGTCGGGCAGCAGGGTCGAAGATGCCCAGCAACTCCTGCTTCTCTTCGATGCCGAGTTGCAGATTGGCGGCGATGGTGTCTGAGAGCTTGGCCGGCTCGTCCATCCGCACGGTAGCGATGATGGTCTCGTAGTTGAGCGACTGCTGTAGCTTGACGTATTGCTCGAACAAGCCGGTCACGCGCGTCATCAGCTGCTCGGCGGCCGGGGTCATCTCGAAGTCAGTCTTGCCGGTGCGCACCGTGGCCACGAAGAAGCCGTCGCGGTCATTTACTTCGATGGATTTGGCGCGCTCCACTCCCTCTACCAGCACCTTGATGTTGCCGTCGGGCATCTTGACGCTCTGCACGATGTTGCAGATGGAGCCGACCTGGTAGATGTCCTTGGCCTTGGGCTCGTCGATGGAGGCGTCGTGCTGGGTGGCGAGGAAGATTTTGCGGTCGCCGCTGAGGGCCTCTTCGAGGGCGCGGACACTCGACTCGCGGCCCACCACGAAGGGCGTCATCATGTAGGGAAAGATCACCATGTCCCGTATGGGCATCATGGGCAGCTTGCGCGCCTCGTTCTTTTCGCGGGATGCGGTCATAGGGCCACCATGGGGATTAGACGCGCGGAGACAGCTCCTGTCACGGGCCGGCTACGCGCACATGTTGCGATTGTACAGCGAAAACGAATCAACAGCGAATGGCGCGATTTGCAATTCACTAGTGCTATAAGCCGACGAAAACAACAAAAATTTCTCTGCTTATAAGCGGAGACGATGAGCGATTTGGACTCAATTGATAAAAATGACGGGTTGGAGGCGGACGATATACAACGAAATGCCGGGCTGTATATGGACGAATACACTCAAAAGTTACAAATAATAAGCGAAAAAGCGAGCAAAAGAGTGTTTTTAGGGTCGAAAATGCCAGCATTCAGGCGCACTCGCTGCCGGGAGCGCGAGTGCGGGCATCTTCTCGCAACGCCAATCCTGTATCATGCCCCTCTAAGGAGATTCCCCCGATGAACGAACCGAAGATTGCACAAAAGAGCCCTTATCCCACGGAAGTGGAGGCTGGCAAAAGTTATTTCTGGTGCGCCTGCGGCCTGAGCGCCAGTCAGCCGTTTTGCGACGGCAGCCACAAGGGCAGCGGCTTCACGCCCGTGAAATTTGAAGCCACAGAGTCCAAGACGGTGTATTTTTGCGGATGCAAGCACACAGCCCATCCACCGTTCTGCGACGGCAGCCACGCGAAGCTCTGAGGAGGATCGAGCACCGTTCGCGACGGGGTACAGAAGTTGGGGTTCGTGCTATCCCGGGTCTCAGAAGCGAGACCTGGGGCACTCGGCTGATACACCGCATTCAGCATACATAAAAAGCCCCTTCACTCGGTGAAGGGGCTTTTACATTTCAGGTTAAAGCCAAATAGCTAGCCGGCTTTTTCCAACAGGCAGAGCGAGAGGTCGCGGCGCTCGACCATGTCGCTGGTGATTTCAATGTCGCGGACGCGCTTGTTGTTGGGCAGGTGGAACATCAGGTCGAGCATCAGCTCTTCGAGGATCATGCGCAGGCCGCGGGCGCCCACCTTGCGCGCCAGGGCCTCGCGCGCGATGGCGCAGGTGGCTTCCTGAGTAAAGTGCAGGCGGACGTTTTCGTACTCGAAGAGGCGCTGGTACTGCTTGATGATGGCGTTGCGGGGTTTGGTGAGGATTTCGATCAGTGCCGCTTCGTCCAGCTCGTCGAGAACGCCCATGACCGGCAGGCGGCCCACAAACTCGGGAATCAGGCCGTACTTGATGAGGTCCTGCGGCTCGGTGCGGCGCAGCAACTCGGTGTCGCGATGCGAGCGGGTAGTGGCGGCATCGGCCTCGGCATCGACGGCCTTGAATCCCAGCGCTTTCTTGCCCACGCGGCGGCCAACTACGCGCTCCAAGCCGACAAAGGCCCCACCACAGATGAAGAGGATGTTGGTGGTGTCAATGGCGGTGAACTCCTGGTGCGGGTGCTTGCGCCCACCCTGCGGCGGCACGTTGGCCACAGTGCCTTCGAGAATCTTGAGCAGGGCCTGCTGCACTCCCTCGCCGCTGACGTCGCGGGTGATGGAGGGGTTTTCGTCCTTGCGGCCGATCTTGTCGATCTCGTCGATATAGATGATGCCCTGCTGGGCGCGGGTCACGTCGCCGTCGGCGGCCTGGAGCAGCTTGAGGATGATGTTCTCAACATCCTCGCCCACGTAGCCGGCCTCGGTCAGCGTGGTGGCGTCCACGATGGCGAAGGGCACATCGAGCATCTTGGCCAGAGTTTGCGCCAGCAGAGTCTTTCCCGATCCGGTGGGGCCGATGAGCAGAATGTTGCTCTTGGCGAGTTCGACTTCGTTGTTGCGGATGCGGTTCATCTGGATGCGCTTGTAATGGTTGTAGACCGCCACGGCAAGCTTCTTCTTGGTCTGATCCTGGCCGATGACATAGTCGTCGAGGAAGCTCTTCACCTCCTGCGGCTTGGGCAGATGGCTGGCGGGAGTGGCGGGATTCGCTTCGCCGCGGTCGTCCTCAAGGATCGAGTTGCAGACGGCAACGCACTCGTCGCAGATGTAGGCGCGAGGGTAGTCGCTGGGCGACGAGATCAGCTTGGCCACGGCGTCCTGCAATTTATGGCAGAACGAGCAGCGCAGCGCTTCTTCGGGACCCGTGCGCGTTTTCATTGTTTCTGCTCCCTTTCGGACGAGCTAGTTCAATTATGCCCAGTGCAGGCCGGCCAGTTAAGTGCGGGGCCGGTCGATAATTTCGTCGACGATACCGTATTCCTTGGCTTGCTGCGCGTTCATGATGAAGTCCCGCTCGACGTCGCGCTCAATGCGGTCCAATGGCTGCCCGGTATGTTTGGCGATCAGGTTGTTGGTGATCTCGCGGATGCGCAGAATCTCGCGCGCATGAATGTCGATGTCAGTGGCCTGGCCGCTCAATCCGCCCATGGAGGGCTGATGGATGAGAATCCTGGAGTTGGGCAGGGCAAAGCGCTTGCCCTTGGTTCCGGCCAGCAGCAGAAACGCGCCCATGCTGGCCGCCTGGCCAATGCAGTAGGTCACGACGTTGTTTTTGATGAACTGCATGGTGTCGTAGATGGCCAGGCCCGCGGTGATGGAGCCGCCGGGCGAGTTGATATAAAGCTGCACGTCCTTCTCCGGGTCCTCGCCGGAGAGAAAGAGCAATTGCGCCACGACCAGATTGGCGATCTGGTCGTCGATTGGCGTACCGAGAAAGATAATGTTGTCGCGCAGCAGACGGGAGTAGATGTCGTAGGCGCGCTCGCCCCGGCTCGTCTGCTCAACCACCATGGGAACCAATGCCATTGGATGCTCTTCCCGTATTCTGTTGGGGGCTTTTGTTCCCCGTTACTTTGTTGTCGCCCGGTCAGGTTTTACCCTTGCCGGCGACACATTAAGCCCAATTGCCGCCTATGCAGGCAATCACCCCGCCGACGAAGACCCGTCGTTGGGGACCCCAGGCAGCCTTTCGTACAGCAAATTCGCTGTTTTCTCGTACCGTAGTTGTTCCCGGATTCTAGCCAGTCCGCCGTCTTGCGTCAAACGCGACTGTAACGTCTCCAGCTGTTCCCCAGATTGCAGAGCGGCCAACTGAAGCTCGCGGTCGAGTTCCTCGTCGCTGACAGTCACATTTTCCTCATTAGCGATGCGGTCCAGCAGAAGCGTGGTTTTCACTTCGGCGACGGCGCCCTCGCGCTGTGCTGTGCGCAGACGGGCGAAGTCCAACTTGCGCATCTGCTCGGTTTCCATGCCCTGGGCCGCCAGCGCGCGCAAACCGCGCTCAAGCCGCGCGTCGATCTTCTCCTGAATCAGCGATTCGGGAACCGGGAAGGTGTAGCGCTCGGTGAGCGCCGCGAAGAGCCGGTCCTTGGTTTCGCCCTCCACGCTGCGGCGCTTGCGGTTGGCCAGGTGCTCGCGGACGCGAGTTTCCAGTTCGGCAAAGCTCTCGTAAGGGCCGAGTTCTTTGGCAAAAGCGTCGTCCAGCTCGGGTACGGTGCGCTTCTTGATGGCCTTTACCACGATGTCATATGAGACGGTTTTGCCGGCCAGGCCAGCCTCGCCGTAATCGGCGGGATAGATGACTTCAGCCTTCAATTCCTGTCCCGGCTTGGCGCCGCGCAAGGCTGCGTTGAAAGCATCTACCGTATCCTTGCCGCCAATCTCTACCAGCGTGTCTTCACTGGCAACCGGGGCTGAGCCGGTATCGCCGACGATCAAGCCGGTGTAGGAGATCTGCGCCCAGTCGCCATCGGCCAGGGCGCGGTCTTCCTCGACTGGCTCGATGGTCGCGCGCGATTCGCGCAGTTGCTCCATCTCGAGAGCAAAATCTTCTTCGGTGATCTCCACGGAGGGCTTCTCGACGGTCACGCTCGGGTATCCCTCGATGGAGAACTCTGGAATGAACTCGAATACCGCCTTCATATGCAGTGGCGCGCCGTCTTCGACGGTCAGCTCGGTAACCTGCGGCTGCCCGACGGGCTTGACGCCGAGTTCGAGGACCGCCTTGTTGAAGCGCTCCGGCAGCAGGCCGTCAATTACTTCCTTGCGAATCTCAGAGGCATAACGCCGCATGACGACCGCCTCAGGCACCTTGCCCGCGCGGAAGCCGGGAATCTTGGCATACTTCCGGTAATTTGCGGTCACATTGCGAAAGGCTTTGGAGACCTCTTCCGGGGGAATGTCGAGCACCAGTTCGCGGGTGCACTCCGGATTGAGAGCCGGGCCATGCGGATGGTCGTGGTCATGGGCATGGTCGTGATCGTGCCCGGTTTGGGGAGTGCCGTCAAGGGTGGCCTCGCCGGTTTCAGGCTGGGGATCGTTTTCGAGAGTGGGGGTAGAACTCAACGTATTGCCTTCCGGGCTCGCAGCAGCGAGCCAAACAAAGTGCCAGAACGGGCTTAAAACGCCGTTTCCGGCCATAAACCGGCCCTTCAAGCCAGATGCTGGCACGGGGGCGCGAAGAATTGAGGCGAAACCAGCGCTGTAGAGCGGAGGAAATGCCTCATTTGATGGTAAGTGGGTTTGCCGGCAGGGTCAAACCAGCCAAGGCGTCTGTGGCGCAGAGGAGCACCGCAAAAGGCACGTACCCTTTCAGTGACCTTGGAGATCAGAGTTCAGGCCCTAAAGGCTGGCGAACATAGGGCAGGAAGCGGGGATGGGCAGCGCCGCAATGAGCGTAATGGCTGCGGGCCTCGTCGAGGCTGAGCTGGCCGTTCACAGTTAGGCGGACTTCGGCGGCGTCTTCGTTCTCCTGGCCGTCGTCCTCCCACCAGCAGACCGGGCACAGAGCCAGCGCGCCGGGTGCCTTCAGCGTCTTGCATCCGCAGCATGGGCAACGAAAACGATTCTCCACGGCTTCCCCCGCATGGATGGACGAAAACCGGGGCCGGCTGGTTTACACGGAGAGCAGCTTCAAGCCATTAGCCTCTAGCTTCTAGCTGTTATCGTTCGATCCGTCAAGCTGCGCCAGAAGGCATCCCGCCGGAATATGAGGCTGGAAGCTGAAAGCTGAAAACTGAGGGCTCGTTACGGCACAAAGACATGGAGCCGGACGTGCCATTTGGTGGCCTGGCCGGGCTTCAGGGTTACCATGCCGGTATCGGCGGAGCCCCACACCTTGCCGAAGGGGTCGCCGAAGTTGTACTGGTGCTCGATGGCCACAAATTTGGCCGTTGGCGGGGCGAACATCTGGATGGCCTTGATCTCCGGCGAGAGGCCCTCGATGCTGACACCATACTTTGCGGCTGGGTCGATCACCTGCACCGTGGCTGTCTTGTTCTCCCACTCGATGTGGTTCCAGTTGTCGTCGAAGAACTCCTTGGCCAGCGGCACGCCACCCCCCGCGCGCAGGTCGTAGCGTGTTCCCTGGACGGGCAGAACCTTGCCAGTGGGGAAGACGTTGTCGTAGCCGTCTACCTCGGCGTAGGTGGAGGCCGGAATGCGTACACGGGCTTGTGTCCGGTCGCCGGAGGGCAGGTTGAAGTAAGGATGCCAGGCGATGGCCATCGGCTCCGGCTCCGTGCCCACGTTGCGGGCCTCGATGGTGGCGTCCACGGCCTCGGCGGTCAGCCGGATGGTGACGACCAGTTGGGTCTTCGAGAGCCAATGGCCGCCAAAGTCGCCAGCGTGGATGACGCCGGAGACCTCTTCGCCGCCGGGAAGTTTTTCTACCTTGACGCCGTCGGTTTTGGCTTTGAGGATGAGTCCGTGCATGGCGTGGCGCTCGGCTCCGGGATTCTTGCCGATGTTGTTGGCCGGGAGGGTAATCGCGCGGCCCTGCCACTCGGTGGTCAGGGTCTTGCCATCGGCGGAGAGTTTGCCGCGAATCCGGTTGGGGTAGGGAACCAGGAAGGCCGAGCCGAGGCGGTAGCTGTGATCGCCGTTTGCCGTATCGTCCACATCCAGCGTCTTTTTGGCTTCAGCCAGACTGGACGGCATGAGCACATCGACGTTGCCTTTGCCGGGGAAGTTGGCGGTGATCTGCAAGACCTCCATACCGCGGCCGGGGAGGACGGTAACGCTGGTGAACTCCGGCTTGGTAGTGCTGACCGCCGTGCGGGTGAGGGTGACGATCTTCTGCCCGCCGATCTCGGTGACGGTCTGGGCCTGGCCGATGACGGTCATCAAAGCCGGCAACGCGAAAGGGAGAAGTGCAAGTACCTGGACAATTAGCTTCATCTCAATCCATCCCTGGAGGTGCAATCGGATTATTCCGGAACCGGCGGCATGGCGATGGCTTTCGCGGCGCCAGAAAGCAGATTCCGGAGGCGGTGCCATTTTACGCCAAGCCGGGCAGCGCCGGAATGAAAGGCGCTGAGTGCGCACGGCTAGAATAGTTTCAATGGCTGCATCCGCGACCTTTGACAGTAAAAGGAGATGATCGATGGACAAGTTATCGAAGAAGATCCTGAAGGAAATCAAGCCGGAGCCTTCAGGCCCGCCGGCCATACGCCAGAATGCAGCGGCGCGCCTGGACCACTGGGCATCGGCGGTTCTATTGGAGCGGGCGGCCTATCTGCGCAAGCTGGCCGCGCAGGGAGACGGCTCGGCCGGCGAAACGCTTGCAGAGTATCCGGGGCATTGTGCCATGCTCTCCTTTCGCAGCCGCAGCGGCATGGCAGAGGTGCATGAAAACTTCGCCGATCTGTTTTATGTGCTGGAGGGCCGCGCAACTATGGTGACCGGCGGTACGCTGGCCGGCGCCAGGACTACCAATCCGGGAGAGATTCGGGGCGACTCCGTTGAGGGCGGCGCGCGGCAGGAGATGAGGCCGGGCGATGTGCTGCACATCCCGGCAGGGCTGCCGCATCAGGTGCTGGTATCGGGCGAAAACACCATCACCAGCATGGTGTTCAAGATTCCGGAGAATCTGTAAAGGGGCGAGCCGAGAATTAAATGTATGCTGTCCCAGGTCTCAGAATCGAGACCTGGGACACCCGGCGTTACGCAACCTACTCAATATCGCGCCCCCAGGCTTCCAATTCCACCAGGCCTGAATACTTGCTTCGGTCAGCGGGCACTAGCTGGGTCAGCCGCAGCCAGGTGACGCGACGCTCAGCGAAAGAGAACTCCTGAAATCCGGCTGAAGGGGCGATTTGGATGGGAAGGCGGCTGCCGTCGGAGAACTCCACCACAGCACTCTGCCAGTAGCCGTCGTGGGGAAAATCGGCTCGAATCATCAGGCGCAGCTTGGTCACCTCCACCGGCCGCCCGAAGTCCAGCTTCCACCACAGATCGCCGCGCAGTTCCGGGCCCCACGTCTGGTAGGGCCAAGCTCCGTGATGGCCGTTCTGGGTCACTCCGTCGATGGCGTTCCGCTCCTGGAACTCGGGCGAGCCGCGGGTGACGCTGTTGGAGCTGGCATGAGGGAAGGCCTGCGGCTTTAACTGCCCCGGCACATCCGCCTGATCGCAGGGATTCAGCGCCAGGTTGCGCTCGCCGGCCGGCTTCCACGTCCGCACGACGATCCGGTGCGCCTTGCCAGCAAAAGCCTCGGGTGCATAGGCGCTGCCCGTCTGTGTTTCTCCGTTGCCGTAAGGAATATCGAAGGAAAAACCCTCCACGGAGTTACCGGCGAGATATAGCCGGCACTCCGGCATGTTTTCGTCCAACTGCACCGCAATCCGCCGGGGTCCGGCGATGACGATGCGGTCGCCCGGCTGGTACTCCCGCTCAAAGACGAGCACTGCGGAGGATGCAGCCAGGTTGTCAGTGCCCGCAATTCTTGCTCCCTGCCGGTCCCGCAGCTCGATTCGGATTTGCGGCTTTTGGCTCCAAGCTGCCTGAGCGCAGACGCTGAGTGCCCAAAATGCAAGACCGCAATAAATGAGCGGAGCCAAGGTCGAAATAGAGCGAAGTCGATGCGTCATGCGCACTCCAGCATAGGGCTTTCCCACCCTAGCGACAATAACAAAAGCGTCGCGAGGGTGGGGCACCCGGAACCCAGAATTGTTCATGATCCGCCAATAGGGCTTTTTAAGACATTTGCACAATTATTTTTTTGAGTTCATCGACTGAAAGCCACTCTTTACGTCGATGTATTATTCGATGACAGTTCGCACAAACAAGGGCAAGATCGTCAATGTGGGTCACATCACCGTCAGCCAGAGTTGAAACTGGCCTAGTGTGATGACATTCAATAAATCCATTTCCTCGGCAATCATAATGAGTTGCATAATCAAATCCACAGGCCTCACAAACCAGTATCCCGTACTTCTTAAATACCTGCTTTCGCTTAAGTTCGACCAGCCTGCGATTTCGTTCGTGAGAGAGATGTATTTGAGTTCGCATACGCCCCTCTGGGGCTTCCTCCATGTCGTTATCCGCATCCTGCTCGAGCCAGGCTTTGCCCACGACCATGAGTTCAAGCTCATTGGCAATAACTTCGGGCAAAGAAATTCCACTAGCCTGAGTACGCCATTTGCTCGATGCATTATTTATTTGCGAAAGCTGATCCTTGTCGACCAAGACCTCGATCGTTGGGTCTATGATTGATTCAAATCTGACACGGAGTCGTGGGACGCCACTGATAAGACTTTTGTGTCCTACAGATTTGCCAAGACCGATAATCGCTGGACCATCCTTGCCCTGAAGAAGCAGAAAAATACGGTCCCCAGAGATACCTGCTTCAAACTACGAAATCGCCAATTCTCTTCGACCCACCCCTGCTCGTGGCATGCGCTTACCAATCTTCTTATTTCTTCAATGGGCCAGCCATACTTCGGGTTTTCAGTTATTGGTTTATACGTGATTAGGAAAGATTGCATCTTGACTGTTCCCTTCAATAATTGCCGTTTTACGAAAGGTGGGGTAGAGGAACCCCATTCTTCGCATTTATGTGATACGACGGTTATATATCACTGAATTGTCGCGGAGAAAAGAAAACAACCGCAGGTCCTTCGACTCCGCTGCGCTCCGCTCAGGATGACAACAAATTTAAGGTGAAAGGACTCAGGATTTGCCGCGCTTGCCGGCGCGAATGCGCCGAATCTCTTCCATGCGCTGGGCTAACTGCTTTTCGCGGCCTTCCTGGGTGGGGTGGTAGTAACTGCGCCCGCGCAGCGAGTCGGGGAGGCAGTCCATGTCGGCGACGCGGCCCTCTTCGTTGTGTGCGTAGAGGTAGCCCTTGCCATAGTCCAGCTCCTTCATCAGACGGGTAGGCGCATTGCGCAGGTGGAGCGGCACCGGCTCCTGGCGGGTCTGCTCGATCTCCTGCTGCACGGCGCCGTAGGCTGTGTAGACCGAGTTCGACTTGGGGGCGAGACAGAGATAGACCACCGCCTCGGCCAACGCCAGGTCGCCTTCGGGCGAACCGAGAAAGTCGATGGCCTCCTTGGCCGAAAGAGTCAGATTGAGTGCCTCGGGAGCGGCCAGGCCGATATCTTCAACGGCCATGCGGACCACGCGGCGCGCCAGGTAGAGCGGGTCTTCGCCGGCGGCGAACATGCGCGCCAGCCAGTAGAGCGCGGCGTCGGGGTCTGAGTTGCGGACGCTCTTGTGCAGGGCGGAGATCAGGTTATAGTGCTCTTCGCCGGATTTGTCGTACATGAGCACGCGTTGTTGCACGGCTGTAGTGGCGATGGCGCGGTCAATGTGGTTCCTGGCTGTATGGGCGGCGTGTTCCTCCGGGGCTAAAGCCCGCGTCGATTTTGTTGGCTTTATGCGGGGGTTGAAACCCCCGCCTCCCTCCGTACCGCTGCTTCCCTCCGAATCGAGTTTTTCCTCAGGGGCTAAAGCCCGGTCTTGAATGTTGGCGCTTGCGGCACGACTGAAGTCGTGCCCTGACACTTTGCCAGAGTTGGTATCTGACAATCTTGTTGGTCCAGCAGGGAGTCCTTCCGCAGAGGGTTCCTGGACCAGTTGCGCGGCCACCTCCAGCGTGTTGTAGGCGTTGCGGCAGTCGCCGCTGGAGTAGCCGGCGATCAACTCCAGCGCATCGTCGTCGGCGGTCAGCTCGAGCGCACCCAAACCACGCTCGTGGTCTGCGAGGGCGCGGCGCAGGAGGGCCGTGATCTGAGCTTCGGTGAGCGGTTCGAGCACGTAGACGCGGCAGCGGGAAAGCAGCGCGGAGATGATCTCGAAGGAGGGATTCTCGGTGGTTGCTCCGATGAGCCGGATGGTGCCTCGCTCCACGTAGGGCAGGAATGCATCCTGCTGGGCCTTATTGAAGCGGTGAATCTCATCGATGAAGAGGATGGTGCGGGAGTGCATCTGGGAGGCCTGCGCGGCGGCGGCCATCACCTGCTTGATCTCCTTGATGCCGCTCATGACGGCGGAGAACTCGATGAAGGTAGCCTGCGTGGCCTGGGCGATGATCTTGGCCAGTGTGGTTTTGCCCACCCCCGGCGGACCCCAAAAGATCATGGAGCCGGGATCGTCACGCTCGATCTGAACACGGAGCGGCTTTCCGGGGCCGACGAGGTGCTCCTGGCCGCTTAATTCCTCCAGGCTTCGCGGGCGCATCCGCTCGGCCAGAGGCGCGGTGCGGAGGGTTCCTTTCGGGCCTTCGGGTTCGCCGTCGAAGAGGCTCATCGCAGGCCCTTTCTCTGCCGAGAGGCTTCGTAGAGCAACACGCTGGCGGCGACGGCGGCGTTCAGGCTCTCGACCGGGCCAGGGCAGGGAATGGTGATTGTGCCGTCGGTCTGAGCGGCCAGGTGATCGGAGACGCCGTTTCCCTCATTGCCGATGAGCAGAGCGACCGGCCCGGCCAGGTCAACGCGAGGAGCGGGTTCGGCTCCATGTACTGCGGTGGCGAAGACCTTTACACCGGCTGCATGCAAGCGGGCAAAGCAGTCTTCCGCGCTGACTGTGAGCAAGGGAAGGCGGAAGAGGCTGCCGGCTGAGGCGCGCACTGCCTTGGAGTTCCATGCGCTGACAGTTCCGGGGAGGCAGAGGACGCCGCCAGCCCCAAAGGCCTCGGCCGAGCGCAGGATGGTTCCCAGGTTGCCGGGGTCTTGGAGGCCGTCGAGGATCAGGATGAGCGGAGCGATGTTCCGCTGGCTGTTGAGCAGGTGCTCCCAG
>Ga0265316_10002485_pt1 | contig 19097 bp, 16 predicted proteins | sample 4522metaG_FD_202092 | JGI IMG/M metagenome (GOLD analysis project Ga0265316, IMG submission 202092) | Rhizosphere microbial communities from Carex aquatilis grown in University of Washington, Seatle, WA, United States - 4-5-22 metaG | ecosystem: Host-associated > Plants > Roots > Rhizosphere >... | reverse complement strand
TATTTTTAGTAAAGAAACTATAAGTGAGCTATTTACAAACTTGTCAAAGAACATTAAAAATAATATGTCGTATAATCAATTGAATTTGTTTAACTTATAACGCAATACGAGTGATAATAAATATGAAAAACAAATTGGAATTAAGTTTTCTCCAATGAGAATACGAATCCTCATATATCTTACTAATACTACCATTAGTAAAATTTTCTTTAAATTCAAGAACACAAATAGCCTTTCGATTGACTGTAGATTCAATGAGAATATAAGGTTGATTTTTAGGCCTTTCTTCGGACAATTCAATTGACTTTTTAACTGAAATTTTAAGTGCAAAATTGTTTTTAAGATGTAACCTTGTATCTGGAATAATATATGCTTTTAATAAGGCACATATTGTATCCTCAATGAAATTTTCCAAATTATTATCTTTTACCTTTGAATTTTCTGTAACAAGATTTTTATGTTCAATATATTGATGAATTAGATAACTTGTCAAAACTTTGTTTTTTTTAATAACGTCCCATTCATTTTGTATATATTCAGCTAGTTTTACAATTTTACTTGCTGAGATTTTCAATGAACCTATATCATTCTTTGAAAGAAACTTTGCAGTATGGCTTTGCTTTTTATCCATAATATCTTGTTTTGTGTTTTCTGAATAAAATTACTCACATTGCTTTAACTTCCAATTAACTTTAATGGAAAAATCAATAATTTATGCATTAGGCCTAACAAAATAGATATTTTATAAAATAATTAATTTTACTAAAAAATATTATTGATCCGGATTAGTAAATTACAGGACAATCAGGGTTTATAAGAATAAAAAGTGTACGTAACAGTGTACGTATAAAAAAAAACAAACCATTGTAAAAGATTCATTTACAATGGTTTGTAAAATGTAAATGTGACCCCGGGGGGATTCGAACCCTCGACCCATTGATTAAGAGTCAATTGCTCTACCAACTGAGCTACGGAGTCAATATTTTAATTGTTGGCCCTTTTTGTTACTCGACCCTCCCGATAAAGATCGGGATGCTCTACCAACTGAGCTACGGAGTTTAAAGCATTGTCTTCTTTCTATTGCTTATTGCAATTAAATTTAAATTTTATTTTAGCGCAGCAAAATTAGCAGAATTTTCTTTTCTTAAAAGGTTTTATTTCCAATTTTGTTTGACGTCATCGTTGATTGCATAAATGAGGGAACTATTTAACCATAAAAATCTATTGTGGTTTGCTGTATATCAAAAATTATTAGTAATATTGCAGCCTGTTTTTGAAAAGTAAAATTGATAAATTATATACTACAATGGATTTAACGAAAGTACTTAAAGAGACCCTGTCTGTAACAAATGAATTTCCAAAATTTAAAAGCGGTGATACCATTACAGTTCATTATAAAATTATAGAAGGAAGCAAAGAAAGAATCCAGCAATTCAGAGGTGTAGTTATACAAATCAAAGGATTTGGCAATACTGCAACATTTACAGTTCGTAAAATGTCGGGTAACATTGGTGTTGAAAGAATTTTTCCAGTTGCTTCTCCTTTCATAAATAAAATTGAAGTTAATAAACATGGAAAAGTACGCAGGGCTAAAATTTATTATTTACGTGATTTAACTGGTAAAAAAGCCCGTATCCAGGAAAAGAAAAATCTTTCTACTGCTCAATAATTCTTATAAATATCAAAAAATAAAAAACCCCGCATTCTCGGGGTTTTTTATTTATTTATTTTTATCAGCTTCTGCCTGGGCCTTTTTCATTATGGCATCGGCTTTTTGATTGCCTTCAACTTCAATTTTTTTAGCTTTCGATTCACCGTCCTGCTTTAGTTTATTTGCAGCAGCTTTTGCAGCAGCTTTAGCAAAAGGGTTGCTGGCCTGACTTACAAGTTTATCTGCATTATCATTTGATTCTTGTCTTACTAAATCTGCAGCTCTTTTTGCATTTGACTTAACAGCGTCAGCCTCTATTTTTGCCTGTGACATAACATCATCGCCGCTTTTACCGGTTATGGCTTTTACAATAGCTTTTTCAGCTACTTTTTTAACTGCTTCCTTCGTACTTTCTTTTGAATTTTTATCTTCAGAAGTGCCGAAACTGACCCCGATTTTTGGATCATTAAATGTACCTTGTATATTGATTTTAGCAAGTACAGAGCTTCCTACCAGTTTAATACCTTGTCCTGCAATGCCGCCAATTTTATCAGCAACAGTGCTCACCTGAGAGTTTGGTAATGGCATGGCCATCGTGTAATTCATGGTTTGATCTAAACCCTGATCCCCACTAATGGTAACTTTGCTTCCAAATACTTTTGTATCGAATGGGTCAATATAAATACGACCATCCCTGATTTTAAAAGTAAAATTTACATCGTTCGCTTTAATATTTTTCAGCTTTTCGTATTTGACTGCATCAGCAATTTTTGCAAAAGCTTTGGAATTACTAATTTCTATTTCTTTTGATGACAGTTTTCCGTTTCCATTCATTGTATTCAATATAGGACTAAGGTGGGTATCAATAAGCGTTTTTAAAGTTAAATTTAATGAAATCTTTCCTTGAGAATGCTCTGCAAGGGGAGCCATCTTTTGAACTGTGTTAAATGCGCTATATGAAGATGGTATATCAATGTTTTTCATATCAAAATCCAAATTTGCAAAAGGCTTTTTCATATCCTGGGTATTATATTCGCCAGACATTGTCATAGAGCCCTGAAGCAAATTCATGAAAACCTTATCCATGGTAACCTTACCATCAATGACCTTAATTGTTCCTGCAATATTTGTAATTTCAAGTTTATCATACACAAGTTTATTGATTCTTGAAGTAAGCGTAAAATCAATGTTTTTGGGTACTTCAACTGTTGAAAGCCGGGTAGTATCTACTTTTTTTGATGTATCAACTTTGGCCGGAGGTCCCATTAGCTCATTCACATCTACTAAAGTTGATGTATAGTCAAGATTTCCATGAATTGTTTCTTTTTTTAGCGCATAAGGAATAAAATTGGTCAGCTTACCTTTCATGTGAATGTCTGTTTTACCAATTTGCATATCAAACGCAGTCAACTCGACAAATTTTGGTGAAAACAGCATTGAGGCTTTTCGTATTTCTGCACCTTGTTTCAGGGACGGACTCTTGAACTGAAATCCACTTAAGCCAATCGAACCATCTGCTTTAAATTGCTCATACTTCTGTTCTTTAATCATAGACATTGTTCCCATAATATCTATATTGGAAGTAATTATACCTTTAAGAGTCATAGAATCTGCGGCAGGTACTACATCAGACAAACTTGCCAAATCTATCACACCTTTTATTTTGGTATTAACAGCCGGATCGCTAATAGGAGTTTTCAGGTGAAATTCTGCGTCAAATGGATTCTTTGCAATTTCCAAATGAAATTTATTTAAATCAACTGTCGTGTTATCATTCTGGACACCATCCCAGAAAACTTTCAAATCAACATTTATTTTATCTACAGATTTAGGAAGACTTGGATATTTAAATGACGCATTTTCTACAACCACGTTTATTTGAGCACTTGGAGTAAACTTTTTATTATAAGTCCCTTTCACATATCCTTCAAGTTTCAAAGCACCTTGCGCGGAAACACCTTCATAGCCCTTCATATATATTGCAGGCACCATTGATAAAATGGATTTAAAATCTGTACGTTTGGTTTTAAAAGTTACGTCGGTTAAAATGTCTGAACCTTTCATAGATACTTTACCGTCCCAGCCCAAAACGATATCATTAATAGCGAATTCATTTTCCTTGAAAGTGTAAATATTGCCTTTTAAATCCGCATCAACAATCAATTTTATCCTGTTGCTTGCATTTTTTAAGTACGGAATTCCACCCATAACAAAAGTGATGGCATCAGTAGTTGTCAATATATCTATTGTTGTGAAATCGCTTGCCAGGTTGCCGGACATTTTGAAATTAAAATTCTTCATAGAAGCCTTCATACCCGACTGCCGGTCATCATAAACAATATTTGCATTTAGTATTGCAAATTTCTTAAGTGCAACTTTGAATGCAGATGGTTGCGATTTGGTGGCATCTATTTTTTTCGTGGTATCTGTTGAAGGCTTGGCTATATCCCAATTGGCTTTACCGTTCTTAAGAATAATAGCTTTTATTCTGGGATGATCAAGTATAATGGATTTGATTTTAATTTCTTTCATTTTGATAACACTCATAAGATTGAGCGTTGCGCTAAATGATTTGAAAGAAACCAGCGTATCTTTTTCAAAATCACCAATCCCTACAACCGACAATCCGTTTAGTGACATATAAAAATTAGGAAATGACTTTATCAGGCTCAGGTTAATTGATTCAAAGTGAACCCTGGCATTCAGGTTTGCATTGATTTCATCTTCAACCTTCGCTTTTATCTGGTCCTTAAACAAAAAAGGCAGAGTAATTAAAAGTACCAATATTACCAGAATAACGATTCCTGTTATCTTAAGTGCTTTTTTCATGACAATAAAATTTGATTTATAGTGATACTAAATTAACAATTGTTATTATAAGAAAGAAAAAAACAAGGTGGATTTTAATTAAAATAGAAAAAATAGTTTTTTAGCTGTTGTTATATTTATCTTCAATGACAGTTACCAATAATTTTCTAAATTTGATTATATCTTATTTTGTCAAATAAAAGGTAAAAGATATACAACTGAGCTTTAATTTTGATAATAATAAAATATCAAGAATTTCCTAATTTTATTAAAGCGTTGGATTGAAAAATTAAGATAATGCAATAAAAAATCAAATGGACCTAACAGGTTAACAAAAAATATTTATGTCCCATATTAAAATAATATTATAATTATTAGATAAAAAAAAATGAAGAATATACTGATTTCAATTTTGTTAATTGGCTCATATCATATTAATGCACAAGATTGGAATCTTGTCTGGTCCGACGAATTTAATTACTCTGGTTTGCCTGATACAACCAAATGGGTTAATGAAGTTGGTTTTATAAGAAATAATGAATTGCAATATTATACTTATAGACGTCTTGAAAATAGCAAAGTGGAGAATGGAACATTATTAATTATCGGAAGGAAAGAATCCTATAATGGCGCAAATTATACTTCAGCAAGTTTGACAACAGATGGAAAATACGCCTGGGCTTATGGAAAAATTGAAGCCCGTATAAAACTTCCTGATGGGCAGGGTATGTGGCCTGCATTTTGGCTTCTGGGTGAGAATATTCATCAGGTTGGTTGGCCAAAATGTGGAGAAGTAGATATTATGGAACATATAAATAATGAAAACATGAATCATGGCACGATGCATTGGGATAATAATGGCCATGTAAGTTATGGAGGAACTATTGATTGCGATGTTCAGCAATACCATATTTATTCTATTGAATGGGACGATCAAACCATTGCTTGGTTATTAGATGGTAACAAGTACCTGGAAGGCAATATAAAAGACAGCATCAATAACACCGGGGCTTTTCATCATCCTTTCTACATGATTCTTAATTTGGCTATCGGAGGAAGTTGGCCGGGAAGTCCTGATAGTACAACTTCATTTCCTGATACTATGTTTGTTGATTATGTGAGAGTTTATCAAAAATCAACTAACACCAATGCAGAAATATTAGATGTAAATGATATTAAAATTTTTCCAATTCCCGCAAAGGATTTTGTAACAATTGAAATACCACAATTGAAGAGAAAAAGCTCAGTAACAATTACTGATTTATTTGGTAAAGAAATATTAACAAGACAAATAAATGGCAAAAATATTCAGATTAAATTAGGAGGCTTATCTAATGGCGTTTATATCTTAAAATATTCTAATGAATTTACAAACTTAACAAAGAAAATTGTAAAAAACTAAAGTCCTGCGCTTAACAGAAGTAAATCAGGATATCTTATTAAACAAAACACAAATGTAAAGCATCTATCTAATGAAAAATTTTTAATTATTTAGAGAATGTATAAGTTTCGCGAGCCTCATAAAGTATTTTTATGTATTGCTATAGTATTTGGTATTTTATTTACTGTTATTACCCCTCCATTTCAGCCACAAGATGAAATTAGCCATTTTTGCCGGGCTTGGCAGGTATCAACGGGTACTTTTTCCTCTGTCAAGCTAAATCAGCGTTTAGGTGGTTACGTCCCAAAAAGTTTTATGAAATTTTATACGGAGTTTCAACCTTGTAGCCTGAATAAGTACAATAGAATTTCACCAAAACAATTATGGCAAACTCGTTTAATAGCTCTTGAACCAAACGATACATTCTTTATTGACTTTACTAACACTGCCTTATATTCAGCTTTTTTATACTTGCCTCAAGCTGTTGGTATTTTTATAGGTAAAGAATTTGATGCTAGTCCATTTTGGCTCATTTACTTTGGCAGATTATCAAATCTTTTGATTTTTATAATAATTGTTTATTATGCTATAAAAATAGTACCGCTAAAAAAATGGCTTTTTGTATTGTTAACTTCTTTGCCTATTGCACTTACGGTTAATTCATCTTTGAGTGCTGATGTACTTGTAAATTCGCTCTCATATCTGATTATAGCTATCGCCTTAAATTTCTCTTTTAATGAAAATATCCGACAATTATCTTATAAGCATGTTTTGATCATTTTAATTTTATCTGTTCTGATAGGTTTGGCAAAATTGGTGTATGTGCCAATTTTGTTATTATTGTTGTTAATACCTTCAGAAAAATTTATAAGTGCCAGGGCTAAATATGGAATTATAGCTGTTGCAATTTTCATCGGTATTGGAACTGCTTATATCCAAAAATCTGCTATTGACTCAAAATATATTCCTTATTCAAAATATAATATAAAATACAGGGACTATACTGCCTTAAATAAAGGATGCGATATAAATAAACAAATTGAATTTATAAAAGATAATCCAAAACATACTGCTATTATTTTCGTCAGATCTTTTTTTAATGAGTTTAAGAATATGACTCAAGGTTATCTAGGTATTATAGGGTGGGGTCATGTTCTTCCACCATTATGGTTTGTTTACGCATCCTATTTGATTATATTTTTAATTATATTATTTAGATTTAATTTAACTGTACAACCAGAATTAACTCATTTAGAGAGAAGCTTAATTGGATTTATCGCAATTTTTTTGATAATTTTAATAATGCTTTCTCAATACCTTTCCTGGGATATGGTTGGTGAAGAAGTGGTTTATCCTTTGATTGGACGTTATTTTATTCCTGTTTTTCCCTTATTTTTTATTATGCTTTTCAACCTTGTGAAAATTAAGACCAGTATTACTTTGCAAGGTTTCATGCTTAAAGGTGTAGTTGTTTTTTGTGTATTTTCCGGTATGTTAGGCATGTACTTGATTATAGCGAATTCCTATACTTTAAATAATTATGCTCATATTAAATGGAGTATAAACTATTCTTTTAAAGAAAAACTTAATGATACAAGTAGTATGGATTACATTATTTCTGCTCAGGACACGATAGCTGTTTTGTCAATTCCAACTAAGAACAATTTAAGTAATGAAAAAGTTTTCACTGGAAGAGTCTCTTTAAAAATGTCAAATAATAATCCTTATGGATTTACACTAAGGATATTTAAAGGTTCTGCAAATGATAAGATAGTCGTATCATGCAGAAGTTATGGGTATGGAGGTTATCTGGATTTTCAAGAATATCCAAATGGAATAAATTATTGGAGTGCAAATACCTATAAACAAAAGGATTCATTAGGATGGAAATTCCAGGAAGTTCAATTTATTTTGCCACATAATATTACAAAAAAAATGAAATTAGGGCTTTTCGAATGGTTTCCTGACAAAGACAGTATCTATCTGGATAATTTCAGGGTTCGTTATTTTGTGAAAGATTAGCAATTTTATAGTTGTTGTGTTTGAATTAATATTTATTTATTTTTAAAGGCGTTGCTAAATTAAATTATTTAAAATACGATAATCTATGAAAAAGAGAAATGAATTTTGCATTTCAATGATTGCAGCCGTATTATTACTGACTACATTAAGTATCAGTTGTTCGAAGCAAAAACCTATACCTTTTCTTAAACAGCAGGGAACCGCCAAACAATTTATCGTTGATGGAAAGCCTTTTGTTGCTTTATGTGGCGAACTGGGAAACAATAGCGCGACTAATATCGATTACATGAAACCAATTTGGCCTTTATTAAAAGGGGGCAACCTTAATTCAGTAATAGCCGGAATCTCTTGGGCCATGATAGAACCTGAGGAAGGAAAATACAATTTTAATATCGTCAGCGACCTAATAAATGATGCCGGAAAAAATAATATTAAACTAATATTTATTTGGTTTGCAAGTTGGAAAAATGGAAAGTCCAGTTATATTCCGGATTGGGTAAAACTTGACTACAAGCGTTTTCCCCGTATTAAAATTAATGACACTGAAACCATCGAATTATTATCCCCATTAAGTGATGAGAACCGAAATGCCGATGCACGTGCGTTTGCATCTCTTATGAAATATATTAAAAAAGTCGATTGTAAAAGAACTGTCATTATGATGCAGGTTGAAAATGAAGCGGGCGTATTGCGCGACACACGCGACCGCTCTGCTATTGCTAATGCAGCATACAGCGGACCTGTTCCTCAGAAATTAATGAGCTATATTGAAAAAAACAAAGACAACCTGGTCCCGGAATTAAAAGAAGCATGGAAAGCTAACGGATCAAAATTGTCTGGAACATGGGAAGAAGTATTTGGCCCGGGCAAACCTAAAGGACTTATTTTACCGGTTCGTAATCTTGTTCCCCCAATGACTCAAAAAGAACAGGATGAAGCACTGGTAACATATCCTTTTTATTCCGATGAAGTTTTTATGGCCTGGTACTACGCCATCTATATTAATTATGTTGTTGAAGCAGGAAAAGCAGAATACCCCATTCCAATGTTTGTAAATGCATGGCTAAAGCAAAGGGAACATTCATGGCCTGGAACATACCCAAGTGGAGGATCTCTCCCACAAGTATTCGATATCTGGCATGCTGGTGCCCCATCAATCGATATTTTATCTCCTGATCTGTATCGTCCTGATTTTGCTGATATGGCTGAGCAATTTATGCGCTCCGGTAATCCTTTATTTATCCCTGAAACCAGAGGTGGCAATATAGGTGCTTCGAATGTAGTGTATGCAGTTGGACAACTTAATGCACTGGGGTTTTCGCCATTTTATATTGAAAGGAGTATTGCTAAAGATGAAAAACTGAAACAAAGCTATAATATGCTTTCCCAGCTTTTGCCATTAATTGGTGAGCATCAGGGATTAAATACTATGGGTGCTGTTCTATTGACGAAAGACAATTCATCAAAAAAAATTGAATTTGGCGATTATATCTTTCACACCGACCTTAGATTCGACCCCAATAATCTAAATAGTAAAAGTGCAGAATTGGGTGCAGCCATATTTATAATGAATGCTCCCGGCGAGTTTTATATTGGAGGAAGTAGTATGTCAATAACTATTTCACAAAAACATCATGACTTTAAAGCTGGCTTTGCAACTGTTGAAGAAGGAACTTTCATAGAAGGTAAATGGAAACCAGGGCGTAGACTTGCAGGTGATGACACTGCCCAGGGAGATAACCTCAGACTTGGAGACAATTACAATATTCTAAAAGTTACTGTATATAGTTTTAAATAATTACAGAGTTATGGAACAATTGTGAAGCAACAACAATAATCAAAAATATTGAAACGTGTAATTTTAAATATAGAAATACAACAAATATGAGGAACTTATTAATAATTTTTGGATTAGTGTTTTCGATCAATAACTATTGTCAAAAAAATGAATCGTTGGCTTTGACCCCTCCAATGGCATGGAACACTTTTAATACATTTGCAGGCAATTTCAATGAAAAGCTAATCCGCGAAATGGCCGATATAATTGTTTCTTCTGGAATGAAAGATGCCGGTTATACTTACATAATCATTGACGATAACTGGACTGGCAACAGAGACAGTCTCGGTTTTCTTACAGTTGATAAATCGCGTTTCCCATCGGGCATGGAAGCCATGTCGGAATATATTCACTCGAAAGGATTAAAATTGGGACTATATTCCGATGCAGGTTACAAAACTTGTGGCGGCTATACTTCAAGCCGGGGACATGAATTTCAGGATGCTATTATGTTCGCCCGTTGGGGCGCAGATTATCTGAAATATGACTGGTGCAATGCTGATGATATAAATGCAAAGGGAGCCTATACTACTATGCGCGATGCCATTTATGCAAGCAAACGTCCCATGATTTTTAGTTTGTGTGAATGGGGAAATAATAAACCCTGGGAATGGGCAACAACCATTGGACATCTGTGGCGTACCACTGGCGATATATGCAACTGCTGGAGCTGCACTGAAGATTATGGCACCTATAAAAAATACGGCGTGATGACTATTTTTGATATGCAGGATGGTTTGCGTCAATATGCCGGACCGGGACATTGGAATGATCCTGATATGCTGGAAGTGGGAAACGGTAAATTGACAGCAGGCGAAAACAGAGCCCATTTCTCAATGTGGAGCATGATTGCAGCACCCCTCATTGCCGGCAACGATTTACGAAAAATGACAAAAGAAATTCTTGAAATACTTACCAATCGCGAAGTAATTGCTATTGACCAGGATTCTTTGGGAATTCAGGGCTTTAAGCAGGAAAAAATTGATAGTCTCGAAATATGGTACAAACCTTTAAAGGGTGGCGACTGGGCATTGTGCTTTCTAAACCGTGGTTTTAAGGCAGCTGCTATTGAGTACGATTGGAAAAAGCAAGTTGTGGTTGACAAAGTTTTCAAACTCGAGCCGCGATTTGATCAAATAAGATATGTCATTCGGGATCTTTGGTTAAAGAAAAATATTGGTCTGACTGACAAAACATTTAAAACAATTATTCCTTCACATGATGTATTGATGCTTCGATTGATCAAATAGAATACTTTCGTTCATATTAGTTTTATTTGGTGAAATTATTGATGGGGTTCAAGTCATAAAAACTTATGAGCTAATTTCAACAATCACGAAAGCTTAGTGTTATTTAATAAAACGCTTTCGCCTAACAATATTGATTATCAGAAAGCCACAAATGAAGGTTTTGGCGCACAATATCTTTGGTTCAAGATTCTGTTACAATTTTTTTTAAAAGTTCAGATAAACTTTTTTGGCATATATTTATAATTTAAAATGTAAATGGATACAATTCAACTTTCTAAAACCATTAAAGGAACTGCAGATGGTTTGTCTTTAATGATATTGTTTACATTAATTTGGACCATTATAGCAATGGTTGCAGTAGGTGATTGGAGCAATCTATCATTTGGTTTAATATTTCTTGTAATTATAACTTCATTCGTTATTTACTACTTTAAATTCAATAGGATTATTAAACCTTTTAAGGATAAACTAAAAGATGAAGAAACTCCTGAAAATAAAAAAAGAGACAAAATATTTCTCATAATTTTTATAATTGAAGGGTTTTTAATATTGGTATTAAAAAATGTCCTCATAAATATTAAAATGGACTACCTTTTTATTTCAGGATTTGCATTAATTGTAGGATTGCATTTCTTTCCGCTTGGCAAATTATTTCATAGAAAAATTGATTATTATATTGCAAGTTGGATTACAATAATTGCAATATTGGGGATATTCATGTCCTTTTATCGACAATTTGACCAAAATATTATTACTGCATTTATAGGCTTTGGTTGCGCTATTGGGACCTCAATAATGGGAATATTTATGGTACTTTATTGTAGATTGAATATCAAATTACTTATGAAATTAAAAAAATAAATCAAAGGAACATTCAAAGTGATTCTTTAATTATAGAATTCTTAACGGATAAAAAAGTTTCTACCAAAATAATCTAATATTCTATTTTTATTAAATTCAAAAAGATAATCCTCAATTTTCACATTAGAGCTTTCTTTCTCAATGCAAATTTAACCCAAATTGCTCATTAGAAATGAACAATCGATTAAGAAATTGTATATCAACCTCAAATTTTGAGTTTGAAACAATTTCTAAATCGGGGTTAACCCAACTAACGCAAGTAGTTCGCTTATTTCATTCGCTTCTATTGCGTAATTTGGGTTTAACCTACATTGCAACTCACCAGCCAAAAAAAACATTTTGAATTCATTGATTGGCAATAAATTTATAACAGTTAATTAGAATTGGAAATAAGAACATATCATAAAAAATCCAGCAAATCATTATGGTTTAATAGCAAGTACTCATTGCATTACAATAAGTTCAAATTGAGAGGATAAAATATATATTAAAACAGTTGAAAAGAAAAAGGATAAGTAAATTCCACTTTATGCAACAAAAGAAATATAAAGTCGTACAGCATCTTAATGCTATTTTAAAGTGCGGAGTCAGCACGGTAAACTCTGACAAAAATTAAATGAAAACTAAATATAATATGTATCGATGCATCAGTAAATATTTCAAATATAATTTTCTATTTACAGGATTGTTATGCATTCTTACAATAACCAATGGTTGTAAAAAAAATGACAATACCGATGTTAACAAGAATGATTCCATTACATATTCATTAACTGATTTGCTTGGAACATGGCAACGACATAGTTTGGTTACTGGAAGCTCTAATAATGGATTTTGGATACATGGAATTATTGTTAATGATAACGGTACATCAACAGCACACCTCATTCTACCTAATGGAACCATGGATACCATATTTACTGGCCAGGGTGCTTCTATGTCGCCAGATGGTGTTGTTACTATAGTCGCCGATCCTGCAGCTCATTCATATTTGAGTTCTGATAAAAATCTTATGGTTGGAACAACAAAACGCGATGATTTATTTACACTTATATTCGACCAAAAAGTAATACCTGGCACAAATTACATAGCAGCTGATTTTCAAGGTACATGGCAAACACACTGTCTTGTTGGTGGTGGCTCTTGGACTGGCTGGATTCATTCAGCTTCTACTATCGATAACAGCGGCCATTATACAATAGATAATTTGGTAAAAAGTGATGGAAATACAAATGTCTCAACCGGAACATTTTCTATTTCATCAGAGGGTGTTATTACAGTTGGTGAGGTTACGACTTACCATGGTTTTATGAGTGCTGATAAAAAATTAATGGCTACAAATATGACTGATGGTGACGGTGGCGGCGGACTTGCAATTGCACAAAAAGTGGTTGAAGGTACAACATACAGCATCTCTGATTTGAAAGGTAAATGGCAACTACATGACATAATAGTGGGTTCAGAGAATTGGACAGAACATGGAATTATGACTATTGATGCAGCCGGTATTGGTACAATTTCTGATATGATTAAAGATAATGGTGGTAGCTTTGATAATCCGGGAACAAGTACATTGTCAATTTCGTCAGAAGGAGTAGTCACATTTGGCACAGACTTTCACGGCTTTATTAGTGCTGATAAAAAATTAGTAATTGGTACCAGGAGTGATGATACAGGTAATGCATTTAGTCTTGTGGTTTTACAGAAAATGCCCTAAGATACTGCGCTTGCAAAAGTTTCGGAAAATGATTTAATAATAAAATAGATCACAAATAAAAAAAAACACATAAAACTAGCGGGCTCATTGGTTCACAGCCACTAAGCCCGTTATGTTTTATAGTTTCAAACTTCTTGGTATAAGGCAAAAAAAATCTACAATTTATTTTATTTCAATAATAAAATATTCTCCTTAATGACGCAACTAAATATTTTTCAATTTTTCCGTAATGCACTATGATATTGATTTAATTTCCCTCGCTCCTATTAGTACCTTTTAAAAAACTCATTGTTATTTGCTGGTTGCCCCTATTACCGAAAGGTAAAGCGAAAAAGCAATCTCTCCTTGATAAAACTATCGCAATAATTCACTCAATGCTTTTGTAGAAATAAGTTAAGTCTTCTAAGCAAAGAGTTATAACCGTTTGGAGTTTATAAAAATTCATTCTATTTTTAGCTTTCCTTTGTAATAATAATATCGGCTATTTAGAAAATTATATTATGATTTAATTGAGATGAGGACAATAAATGGTTTACATGTTTATCAATGTGAATAGAAACTATTTTATGATCCAAACCGTCAATTAAAAATTTTAAAGATTGATTTTGACCTTAAGAGGTTCTTATTTGATTTGATTTGATTTGATTTGATTTTTTATATGTTACTAAATTTCATAACGTCATTTTTTATTAAACAATTAAAACTATAAATTATGAAAAAGAGAATTTTACTTTTTTTGTTTACCTTAATTTTCGTAAAGGTATTTGCTCAGGGTTCAGATGAACAGATTAGTATTGGTAAATTCGGTTTGGGATTTCACGTTGAACAATTTAAAATTAATGATTTAACTGATTTAACTAATAATATGGAACCAATTAATAAACTGGTTTTAACAATCTCTCCAATTGCAAGTTTTCGAATTGAACCTGAGTTCGGTTTCAGATATATTAAAGAGGGAACAGCAGAGACCTATCTTATTGGTATAGGAAGTGGTTTTTTTGCAATGCACCAATTTGAAAAGTTAAATTTCTATGGGGGTATCAGAATTGAGTTTGATCTTGGAAGTTACAGTGAGAGTATCTATGATGGAATGAACACCACAAATTCTAAGATAAATCAAAACCGGATTGCAATTGCACCAACTATTGGAGTAGAATATTTCTTCTATAAATCATTTAGCATTGGTGGTGAAGTTTCATTAAAATATACATCAATTGATAATTCACCAGATAATTCCAGTTTAACATCAACTAATGGAAAGATATTTGGAACAGATACAGGTTTATTATTGCGTTACTATTTCTAAATAATTATTTTCAGAATATAGAAAAGGACAAAATCAATAATATCACTGCAGGGGATCAAGGAATTAAAAAAAAGCTCTTTATTGATGGCCGATATAATCAAAACTGACGCTGGTTATATTACCCGCAATTTCACTCCATACACGCTAAAGAGAAACCAAAACATTGTAACCAGGGTAATTAAGAATTGGAGAGCCAATGGTTTTGATACAAACAAAACCAATGCAGATGTTGATTTAATGATTCATTATCCTGAAACAATAACTTGTCCAAAATAATAATATTTTACTCGACGAATCAAATAAAAAAAACTTGAACTATAAACAAACTAAAGGCGAACATATATAATTAATACAAACAAAGGATCGCCAAAGCCTTATCAAGTAGGCAGAAATATAACCATTAAAAATGAAAAGAATATTTATATTTTTTGGATTAGCAATTTTTAGTTTAGAAAGTTTTTCACAAGAAACAGGAGCTTTTTCAGATCCCCGCGACGGAAAGGTTTATAAAACTGTTAAAATTGGCTCACAATGGATAATGGCAGAAAATATTGCTTACAAACCAGCAAGTGGAAACTATTGGGCATATAAATTTGATAATAGTAATGTAGTTAAGTATGGCTATCTATATGATTTGGCAACTGCTAAAAAAGTGGCTCCAAAAGGATGGCATTTGCCAACCAAAGAAGAGTGGAAAATTCTATGCAATTATTTAGGCGCCGATTCTATAACCATTGGTAATGCAATGAAAGAAGATGGCAGTAGCGGTTTCAATGCTTTAAGCGGTGGATTTTATATTCCTGGTACTTCCCGCTTTCCTGGTGTATTTAGCTACCCGGCTGGCTCGATGGCATGTTTTTGGACAGCTACTGCGAACGATACATCTAAAGTGTGGAGTTTCTGCTTTTACCCTGGTAGTAGTACGGCTAAATTGGTCAGTGCCTTCAACAGCTCTGCTGGTTTGAGTGTAAGGCTTTTTCGGGATAATTCCGAAATCAGTCAATCATACACTGAACCTACTCAGCAAAATTCTGTAAATAATAACAATTTGAAAATTAATGTGAACAATACTTTTCGTTTTTGGCCTCATAAAGGCGCAATTCTTTTAGAAGCAGAATATTTTATTGGAGATAATATTGATAATGGTTTTAAGAAAACAATTACTGCTGAAAACAATTTCTTGACAAATTTAGGATTAACCTGGGTTACAAAAGATGTTTCAGGTAATGTATTATCATCAGATAATATAAATAAATATGATTATTCAGGAGCAAGTTTATTTGGTGGTATAAGATGTCTATATTATTTGAATGATGCATTTGCAATTGGAGGAAGAATAGGTATTTATTCATATTCACAATCGCTTACAGTGAATGGTACTGATGAATTAGGTACATTATTTAATTTTGTATTTATTGGACCCAGCATTAATTGGCATTTTTACAAAATGAAAAGAATTGGATTTTTATTAAAAGGTGATGCAGGTCTTGCTTTCGGGTTACAAGAGTCAGTTCCTGCTTTATATTTATTGGTTACAGACAATTCTTTTGCAGATAAACTTCCTTCCGGAATGCTTGATTTAATTAAGAGCGCTCACAGCACTGCAAATTTTACAGGATTTCAATTGAATTTCGGTGCAGGCATGAATTATTTTATCGCAAAATGGTTTAACATAGATGCTGGTTTGCAACTTAATACTATTGCCGGTAGTTTTGATAAAACGTTATGGACTGGAACTGAAAGTTCAATTAGTTCTTTTTCACCTGTTTTCAACTTATCGCTGAATTTCTTATTGAGAAACAAAAATGTAAATTAAAACAGGTTTTCCAATACTTACTCGTTTTCTAATTTGTGTCTTATGCACCCTGGAATTAAGACTATTTCTGAAAAAAAAATAACTGTTAAAAGAATTAAAATGTTTTTATCAAATAAAGAGGCTGTCTCAATAGTCTATTTATTTGTCATTCCAACGGAAGTGGAAATCTTTAACTTTCTGATTAACAGATTCCCATTTACACGGGAATGATAGTTTAATTGGCTATTGTTGACTTTTGAGGCAGCCTCTTTACTTGTTGAGAAAATTTTGTTAATTTCATACACTAATTTGCTGAAAATTGAACGAAAATAAAATATTTGACAAAGCAGATTTTACTAAGAACTATCTGGATAAAGGAGAATATGAAAGTTGTCATTTCAAAAATTGCAATTTTTATAGCAGTGACTTATCTAATATCAAGTTTTATGAATGTATTTTTGAAAGTTGTGATTTTAGCTTGGCCGGGATTAAGAATACTTTACTCAATGATATCAAATTTCTAAACTGTAAATTATTAGGATTGCGTTTTGAAGATTGCAATGATTTTTCTTTTACTGTTTACTTTGAAAACTGTATGTTAAAACTATCGACATTTTATAAATTGAAGCTTAAAAAGACAAATTTCAAAAATTGTAATCTTTCTGAAGCTGATTTTACTGAGGCGGACTTAACAGGCTCGATATTTGAAAACTGTGATTTGCAAAGGACGATTTTTCAAAATTCAAATTTAGAAAAAGCAGATTTCAGCACTTCATTTAATTATTCTATTGATCCGGAAAAGAACAGATTAAAAAAAGCAAGGTTCTCAAGGATGGGAGTTATTGGATTATTGGATAAATATGATATAGAAATTGAATAAATAATTTCGATAAAATTATTTTTCAATACAAACAATTAAATATGCTATGAAAGAATTTAATGAATCTAACAAAGAACTCTTACGTCTGATTGATGAATGGGAACCCAAATTAACGACACTTTCAGAAGATATTATTTCTAACAATTTGAATAGTCAAAACAGAACAATAAAGCAAATTGTAGGGCACATGATTGATTCTGCTTCAAACAACACCCACCGGATTGTTCATATGCAATACCAGCCAAGTCCGTTGATATATCCTGATTATGCGAATCTGGGAAATAATGACAGGTGGATTGCAATTCAGAATTACCAGGAAGAGAAATGGTACGATCTGGTTCAGTTATGGAAATATTCTAACCTGCATGTTGTGCATGTAATTAAGAATGTCAAGGCTGAGAAATTGAATAATATATGGATTACAGCGCTAAACCAAAAAGTTTCATTAAAAGAAATGATCACTGATTTTCTGAGACATTTCAAACTTCATTTAAAAGAGATTGATGAATTGATCAACAAGAAATAAAATAGAAAGGGTATCCCCCCACTCTGCTTAATTAGGGCAAATTTTTATTTTCTATTCAGGCACAATCCTTGCTGATAAAATTATAACATCATTGGTAGGCCTGTCACCTGGCAAAGTTTCAACAGCTGCAATTTTATCAACTACATCCAAACCTTCAACTACTTCACCGAAAACTGTGTAATTCATATCCAGAAATGGTGTTCCGCCTATGGTTTTATAAATATTTCGTTGTTGCTCAGAAAATTTTATTGTTGGTTCATTCTTATATTTCTCGTCAATTAATTTTACAACTTTATCTCCTATTGAATCCAACTTGGCAATATTATGTTCTTTTTGATATTTTCCAATTTCATTCTTTAGTGATATGTTTTCTGGCCTATTTAAATATTCTCTTACATGGTTCTGTTTTCTATTTTCATTTAATTTTGTTTCGATCTGACTTAAACTATTATCACTATATACTTTACCGACAACGATATAAAATTGTGAACCTGATGATGCTTTTAGTGGATTTACTTCGTCGCCAGAACGGGCAGCAGCAAGTGCTCCTTTTTTGTGAATTAGTTCAGGATGAAATTCAGCAGGGATTGTATAATTAGGTCCGCCACTTCCCAATTGTTTTGACTTAGGTGCATGCTTTGATTCAGGATCACCGGCTTGTATCATGAAGTCCTTCATTACACGATGGAATAGCAGGCTATCGTAATATTTTTTATTGATAAGTTTAATGAAATTATCCCGGTGTTTTGGTGTTGTATTGTAAAGTTTAATTTTTATATTTCCCATATTGGTTTTTATTAATACCAATGTTTCCTTCTGCTGGGCAGAAACAAATAAAACGGATAAGAAAAATAATATTCCAATTGTTAAACATTTTCTCATTTTGATTAGCTTTATAAATTAATGGATGATAAAATTAGTAATTTTTTAATTAAGAATTACTACTGATGCGTTTAAAATTGACTGTTAAATAAATCATTTTGTTCTTTGAAATTTTGATTGACTTGTATTTCGGTAAGCAGTTCTTTTACTGCAGTTTTATCAAATGATGAAATACTCAAAA
>Ga0265316_10002483_pt1 | contig 19111 bp, 13 predicted proteins | sample 4522metaG_FD_202092 | JGI IMG/M metagenome (GOLD analysis project Ga0265316, IMG submission 202092) | Rhizosphere microbial communities from Carex aquatilis grown in University of Washington, Seatle, WA, United States - 4-5-22 metaG | ecosystem: Host-associated > Plants > Roots > Rhizosphere >... | reverse complement strand
GGTCTTTCCGCGTCTCCCCGTCACCCGAGAGCACGACCGGGCGCGCCCGCAGGTGATTGCGCACGTACTCCTCGCGCCGCCACCGGTTGTTGGCGTATGAGTGGTCGAGGTGCATCCTCATCCGCTTCCCGGTCATGGTCTTGGTCTGGTCGTCCCACGTCGGGCGGGCATAGTCGAATGTGAAGAAAGAGTACTCGGTGCCTGCCACGCTCGGGCCGGTATCCATTTCGAGAATCATCTGGTTGCCGCCGTGGCCATGGCTCGTGCCCGGCGGAATGAGGAACAGGTCTCCTACCACCGTGTCCCATCGCTTGATGTAGTCCTGCCAGTCCGGGATCGGCTTCTGGTTGTCCGACTCGCGCGTCAGCCTCTCCCATTCCTCCAGGTCCGCCTTCTCCTTGAAACCCATCCACGTGGTTGCCCCCGCGTAGGCTTCGACGATGTAGTAGGTCTCGTAGCGGCCGAGGGGCTCGTTGAAATGCCGACGCACATACTGGGTGTCCGGGTGATCGTGCACCGGCATACTCGAGTTCTCGAAGGGGACCGGTGAGGGGAAATAGCCGTCGTCGAGCCAGACCTGGAGGGGCATGAGATCCGGGTACGTGCGGTGGATGTGGTCCCCCACGATTTCCCGCGGGTGCTGCATGATGTTCTGTGCGGGGACGTTGAGCATGTCCCGCGCCCCCACGTCGATGAGGATGGAAAGCTCGATGCCGGCGAGCTCGTTCCACGCGTTGCACTCCAGTCCCGGCACATCATGGAGAGCCCGGTAGCGCTGGCCTCCCCATGGTCCCGGCTGCATGATCTTCACCTGCTTGATGGGATATCGCACGAGGGTCTGGATGATCGTCTCGTACGGCTCCCGTGGGACGAGCTTCAAGTTGTCCGCCTGGACCGCATCGACGTAGTAATCCATGAGCGGGAAGGCGTGCTTCTTCTGCCGATACAGGAGATAGAAATCGCAGTAGTAGTACTTCTTCCAGGTGTAGCCCGGGTCCGGCTCCGTGCGGCCGAAAGAGACAAGCTCTCCGCCCCACATCTGCCACAGCAGGGGCTGCATGGTGAAATCGAAATAGAACCGAAGGTCATAGAAGTCATCAAGGGAGGGCAGCGCCGCTCCCGGACCAACTACGACGACCGCTCCCGTCCCGTTCGCTCGCGCGGCTTTCGCTCCGGCAGCTTTCCGCTCCAGGCCCCCGCGGAACTCCTTCACGCGGCGCTCGTCGAAAAGGTCCCCGATCACACCGTCGGCGTTGACCCAGCCGAAACTCGGGTCGTCGGTCTCAAAAGGCGTTCTGTACTCGGCAATCTCCTCCGGGGACTTCATCAGGGACCCGGTCTGGCAGAAAGTCACTTCGAGCCCGCTTCTTTCAGCGGCGGCGCGGACCCCTTCAATCACTCTTTTCCAGTCGACGCCGTACCAGCCGTCAAAGGCTACATTTATCGCGCCTTTTCCCGCGCGCCGCTCCGCCATCCGGGCGACGATGAAATCGGATACCTCCGCGCTTCCCACCACCACGGAATCCCTCCACTCAGCGGGAACCGTGATGACATTTGCCGCGTTCTTCCTGTATTCGTAGAGTGGCATCCTGAACCTCCCTTGGCGGGCAGGAGCGGTGGGACCTCTCCCCGCTCGATCTCCGTGTATTTCCTCCCGTGTCCCTTCAGGCGCGCACGGCCTGGAACATCGCCACGATGTTCTCGGGGGGCACGTTTGAGAGGATGTTGTGAACCTGCTGGAAAACGAACCCGCCCCCTCCTGACAGGGCGTCCACCTGGCGGTGCACGTGATCGCGCACCTGGGTCGGTGTGCCATTGGGCAGCACTTCCTGCGTGTCGCAGCCTCCGCCCCACAGCACGATATCCGACCCGAAGTCCTTTTTGAGTGCCGCGGCATCCATGCCGGCGCAGGAGATCTGGACCGGGTTCACCGTGTCGAGCCCCGCGTCGATGAGATCCGGCAGAAGCTCCCGGATCCCCCCGCAGCAATGCAGCATCACCTTGACGGGCGCCAGCTCCTTGGCCCGACGCCACATCCTGCTGTGCCGGGGCTTGAAGATGCGTCGATACATCTCAGGGGAGATCTGCGGGCCGGACTGCATGCCCAGGTCGTCGCCAAACAACACGATATCGATCGAGGAGCCCACTGCCCCGAGGAAGCGCTCCAGGTTCTCCAGGTGGATCTCGACAAGCCTGTCGAGGAATGCCTCTGCCCGGCGCGGCTCCCCGGCAAGGAGCATGAAGAAGTTGTCATTGCGATAGAGGAACTGGCCCGTCTCCAGGAGATTGCCGCCGAACAGCCCGATGATGGCGCGGGGGGAGGCGGCGCGCAGCCGGCGCGCCCCGGCCTCCAGCGCCGCGCGCCCGCGGGGCCCGTCCGAGAGGGGCCCCGGAGGGGACGCTATCGCCGTCCACATCGTTTCCTCCATGGCCTGAGGAATGGCATCCAGATCATCTCGTTCGGAGAAGGGAAACGTGGTCTGCTCGAAATACAGGGCGCCGTCGGGCATGCGCCCGATCTTCCGGCCGCTTTTCGAACGCATGACCCATTCGGACTGTTCGCGTTCCAGACGCACCCAGGCCGGCATTTTGCAGGAGGCGCCGTCCATCGGGATCCAATCCTGCCAGTAGCGGTCTTCCTCCGCGAACGCCCTGCCCAGCTCGATCGTGTCGATCCCGAAAAGCGCGAGCACATCCTCGTCAATCACCGCCAGCTGCTGGATGGGATCGTAGATGCGGATCGGCTTTTCGGGAAGCCCGAGGTACCTGCGCAGGCGCGCGTAGGCGATCGGGGCGATCCCGGATGATCGATGGCCGCCGAAATCGACAGGAACCATGTCAGGCTCCTTGTGGGCAAAGGCACTGGCAATCCTTTCTCGAGACGTCATCTTACGTTTCCTCCCCGCGCGGACGGCAGGTCTTCCTTTTCACGAGCTGCTCCTTCACTTTGAGAACATGAACGTCCTCGTAGTCGTTCCTGAATCTTTCAAGCATGAGGTTCGCTGCAGTCCCTCCCAGGAGCGCCGTGTTGATCCTCATCGTCGTGATCTGCGGGAGCCCCGGCAGGTTGTAGTCCAGGACGTCTCCGGGGGCGATGAGGGACACATCCTCGGGAACCCGCAACCCGAGGTCCCCGAGGGCCCTGATGACGAACAACCCCAGGTAGTCGTCATGGGCAAAGATGGCCGTCGGCCTGTCCGGCCGGGAGAACAGTGAGCCGAGCTTCTTCTGGAGGAGCTTTCCGTCCATGAACGGAACGGTGATGCGCAGCTCCGGCGGGAAAGGAATGTTGTTTTCATCCAGTGCCTTGCGAAAGCCCACGAACCTGTCCGCCATGAGCGCGGGCATATCAGGACGCTCGTACTCCACAAAGGCGATCGAGCGATGCGCGAGGGTGACGAGGTAGAGCGCCCCCTCGTACGCGCCCTGGAAATCATCGACGCAGACCGAGAAATACCGGTCCTGGAATTTGCTGTTGTTGACGACAACGAGAAATGTGCCGCGCCTCTCCAGCTCCTGGAACAGGCTCTCGTCGCTGAATTGAACCGAAAAAACCGCGCACAGCCCGCAGGCCTCGACAAGGCGGAGAGCCTGATCCGTACTGCCCATGGCACTCACGGGAACCATGACCGGGGCATATCCCTCGCGGTGCAGCGCGACCTCGAGCTCGAACAGGATGGGCCGGACAAAGTTCCACTCGTGGTTGCGGTCATCGAGGTGAATGATGCCTACCGAGCGCGTTCGCTGCGCTGCTCCGCGGCCATTCAGGTTTTTCGCCTTGTAGCCGAATTGTCCCGCCGCGGCGAGCACTCTGCGGCGAACCCCAGGCGAGATCCGGCCCTTCCCCGAGAGCGCCATGGACGCTGTGGTCAGGGAAACACCCACGGCCTTTGCTATGTCCTGAAGCGTTGCGCCCGCCATTTTCTCCCTTGCGCGTGCTAAAGTTTTACCAAATATAAACCAAATGACCTCTGAGTTGTCAAGTCCGAAGCCCCTCTGCCGTAGGAAAACTGGATGATAAAAATTGATAAAACTTCAACTCACACTTGACAGCGACTTCGCGCTGAGGCAAAAATAGCCAAAAGTGCGACTGAATCCGGACGTCGTGAAATGCCTCGTTGAGGCATGAACAATCGGAAGAAAATCCGATTCGAGCCAAGGAGGTTTGTATGAGGAACAGGAAAAAACTCGTTCTCGTTCTCCTCGCTCCAGTCCTTCTCTTTGCCGCCCTGGGAGTGTTCGCAGCGGACGAACCGAGCCTGATCCTGATGCACGACAAGGGTGGGAACCCGAACTACCAGCCCTTTTTCGAGCAGGTCGGCCAGATGTCCAAAGACGCAGTCGACGTCGGATTCACCCCGACCCCGTATCCCGACACCAGCACGTACATCGCATCCGTTCGCGCGGCTCTTCCCACTGACAAAGCCCCTGATCTGTTCACGTGGTGGTCCACCTACCGGGTGAAGGACCTGATCGACCAGGGACTCGTTGCCGATCTGACCGCTCTCTGGGACAAGCACAAGGCGGAGTATCCCAAGGGAATCCGGGATGCCTTCACCTTCAACGGGAAGGTCTACGGATTCTGCGATGTCGTCGAGTACTGGGGGGTGTGGTACAACAAGGCGGTCTTCGCAAAATACAACCTCAAGATCCCCACCACCTGGAGCCAGTTCATCAGCGTCTGCGATACGTTGAAGAAGAACGGGGTCACCCCCCTTGCGCAGACAGTGCAGGGACGCTGGCCCACCTTCATCATGTTTGAAGAGATGGTCGCCCGCCAGGACCCGCAGCTCTACGTGGACCTCTGTGACGGGAAGGTGAAATACACCGACCCGCGTGTGAAAGCCGCCTTCGGGGTGTGGGCGGACATGATCAAGAAGGGCTACTTCACCGACCCGTCAACCGACTTGTTCTCGGACGTACCCCGCCTTTTCAACAGCGGCGAGGTTGCCATGGTCCCGTGCGGCTCGTGGTACCTGACCGTCCTTACAGGCGCCGGAGTTCCTGAAGACAATGCGGATATCTTCATCATGCCGCCTGTCAAACCGAGCGCGGGAAAGGTGGTCATTCTCGAAGCGAGCCCGATCCTCATCAGCAAGAAAACGCCTAACCTCGAGGCGGCCATGAAGGTGGCGGACTGGTGGATGGGTCCGGAGGGAAACGCTGCCTTCGCGAAGCTGGTGAACCAGTTCCCGCCAAACTCGAAGGCCGACGCGAGCTTCCTCCCCGCGTCGAAGGTGGCCCTCAAGCAGAAGATCGTGAGTGAGAACTACCGCGTACTCAACCGCTACTGGGAGGCCACGCCCACACCGATCTGCGAGCAGGCAGTCGACAAGTTCGCCGAGTTCATCCTGAAGCCGAACACCGTGGACACCGTGCTGGCAGATTTACAGAAGATAGCGGCCGACTACTGGGCAAAGAACAAGTAGAAAAGACCGATTCTCGAAGCGGGGCGCCGGTCGCCCCGCTTCTTTCGGAGGGGCTCCCTGAAACCGAAAGAAGCAGCCGTCAGCTACCTCTTCATCCTCCCGGCTTTCCTGCTCGTGGTCGTTCTGCTCATCGTCCCGATGCTGCAGAACATCTACTACAGCTTCTTCGAATGGGACGGGCTGGGAAAGCCGGTGCTCGTGGGCGTGCGGAACTTTGTCGCCCTTTTCCAGGACAAGGTGCTGGGCGGCTCCATGCTCAACACGGTCATCTGGGTCGCTTTCACGCTCGTGTTTCCGGTGCTCGGGGGACTCCTGGTCGCCGTGTTCGTGACGGGGGTGAAGGGGGAGAACTTTTTCAAGTCGATATTCTTCATCCCGCTGACCATCTCGTTCGTTGCCACGGGAACGATCTGGACCTACATGTTCAGCCGGGAGCTGGGAGTGCTCAATGGGATCTTCAAGCTCATTGGCCTCCCTCTGAAGCTCTCGTGGCTGACCAGCGTGCCATTGAACACCTTCTCCATGCTCCTCGCGTGGACCTGGCAGCAGCTGGGAACGAATATGGTCATGTTCCTCATGGGGCTCGCGACGATTCCCCCAGACCCGGTGGAGGCATGCCTGATGGACGGGGCAAATGGATGGCAGACGTTCGTCCACGTCAAGTTCCCGATGCTGGCCCCCGTCACGACGGTTGTCATTACCATGGCAATGGTGAACGGCTTCAAGGTGTTCGATATCATCTACGTGATGACGCGGGGCGGGCCCTACCAGTCCTCAGAGACGCTGGCGGTCTCCATGTTCCGTGAGACCTTCACCCTCTTTCACATGGGCTACGGGGCGGCAATCTCCGTCCTCCTCTCCGTCATCGTCATCGTTATTTCCGCCGCCTACATCCGCCGCATGACGCGGCGTGACCTGCTCTACTATTGAGAGGAGCCCCATGACCGCCGCAAGAATACTGAGGATCGTTCCCCTGTACATCATCCTCGTGGTCCTCTGCGCCCTGTGGCTCCTCCCCGTGCTGAGCACGACCCTCGTGTCCCTCAAAAGCCCCACTGATTTCGTGTCACAGAAGTTTTACCAGCCCCCTGTCCGCATTTACTTCCTGGAGAACCTCCGCAAGGTGTTGAACGAGTACAAGCTGAACGCCCACTTCATCAACTCCCTCGTCTATGCCCTGGCCGGCGGCGCTGTGGCTATCGCAACGGCATCAATGGCGGGGTTCAGCATCGTGCGTCTGAAGCCGAAGCTCAATTTCGTTCTCTTCCTGATCATCTACAGCGGGACGCTGTTTCCGTTCCAGATGTACCTGATCCCTGTTTACCGCCTGTTCAATGTGCTGGGGCTCTATGACACGCGCACGGGAATGATCCTTATCTATTCGGCCATCTGCATTCCCTTCAGCCTCTTTGTCTACCGGGGGTTCTACACGACGATTCCCCGCGAGATCGAGGAAGCCGCCCGTCTGGACGGCTGCGGCCCCGTGCGATCCTTCGTCTCCATTTTCCTTCCGCAGTCACTGGCTCCCACGGCTGTCGTCGCACTGTTCCAGATGACCTGGATCTGGAACGACCTGCTGTTCGGAATGGTCTTGTCCCGGACCCAGCACGTGCGGCCGATCATGGTTGCCCTGGCCACAATGACGGGATACGGCGGCGGGAACATCCCATGGATCATGACCGGGGTCGTCTTCACCTCCGTTCCGACAGTCCTCCTTTTCGTCCTCCTACGCCGGTTCTTCATCCAGGGAATGACGCTCTCGATATCGACGTGACGGCGTGCTACACTCCATGAGATGTCGGGAGAGACGATTCTCGTGGTGGAGGACGAGGCCTCTGTTGCGCGCGGTCTCGAATACGGTCTGAAGGCCGAGGGCTACAGCGTCCTCGTGGCCGGCACCGGCGCAAGGGCGCTCGAGATCGCGCGCAGCGGCAGGGACAAGCCTCCGCACCTGATGCTCCTGGATATCCGGCTTCCTGATATGAGCGGCTTCGACGTGTGCAAGATTCTCCGTGAGGAAGGGCGGGCCCTGCCCATCCTCATGGTAACGGCGCGGGATGAGGAAGTGGACAAGGTTCTAGGCCTCGAGCTGGGTGCGGATGACTATATCGTAAAGCCCTTTTCCCTCCGGGAGCTTCTCTCCCGCGTACGCGCCGCATTGCGCAGGGCGTACGGTGAGCTGGCTTCCGCTGCCGCGGAGCGCGTAGTCTTCGGGGACGTCGTCGTGGACCTCCAGCGGATGAGGGTAGATCGCGCGGGCCAGACTGTGCTCCTTACGCCGACCGAGTACAGGCTGCTCCGGCATTTCGTGACCCATCCCGAACAGGTCCTGACCCGCGATTCCCTCCTCGAGGTGGTCTGGGGCTACGACAACAACGTGGATTCGCAGCGCACGGTGGACGTCCATGTGCGCCACCTCCGGGAGAAGCTCGAAGCGGACCCTGCTGCTCCCTTCTACCTCGTCACGGTCCGCGGCACAGGCTACGTGTTCACCATAAAACCCCGGGAGTGAGCGTAGACATGGACGACGTTCGCGTCGAACGGGTATGGCCTTCGGGCCGAGCGCGTGCTTGCGCACTCCCGTACGTGAGACTGGCCGAGGCCCTTCCGCGGTACCCCGCGGAGCGGGACGGCCGAAAGGCCAGCCGCATCGCGTGCGTGTTAACGAATCTTAATCGCGCCGTAAATAGACGCTAATGATAGAGGAGTAGCTTTGTACCCGGAGGTACAAGCAGCATGAGACTTCGATTCATTCTCGTCGGCGTGCTTTCCCTTGCGGTCGGCGCCGCCCTGGGGTTCGCCCAGCCCCGGGCGGAGAAACCGGCCGACACGGCCGCGGCATCGGATCAGAACGGCCGGTCGTCGGTCAGTGAGCCCGGTGTTCTCGTCGTGGCCGTACAGAAGGACAGCCCCGCGCAGAAGGCGGGCATCGCCCGGGGCGACATCATTCTTGCTTTGAACGGGACCGCGGTGAACACGCCTGCGGACCTGGTCAAGGGCGTCGAGGCCAGGAAGACCGGTGACTCGGTCGCGGTGAAGCTTCGCCACGGAGATGCGGAGAAAACAGCGAATGTCGTCCTTGCGGAGCGGAACGGGCGCGCCTGGCTGGGCGCGGCGCTGTTTCCGGGCCGCGAGCGGGGGCGCGACTTCGAAAATGACCAGGAGTTCGGATATCACCTTCCCTTTTCGGGCGCGTACGTGACGGGCGTCGTGACCGGAAGCCCCGCGGAAAAGGCGGGCCTGAAGCAGGGGGACGTGATCCTGTCCGTGGACGGCACGAATGTCGATCCCCGGCACAATCTTACCGACCTGATCAGCGCAAAGAAGATCGGGGACACGGTCACCCTCTCAGTCGAATCCTCGGACCCGGGACAGGGTCAGCAGCCCCGTGACCTCAAGGTCACGCTGGAAAAGAATCCGACCACCAGCGTGCCCTACGCGGGAATCCAGTACACCGCGACACCTCCACGGTTCGGGCGCGGACCGCGCGCAGACGCCATGAGACAGGCAGGCGTGCTCGTCGCAGCGGTGGCGCAGGATGGACCGGCATTCAAGGCAGGCATAGAGGAGCATGACGTCATCATCAGGATCCAGGGCGTCGCGGTGACCAATCCGAAAGAAATCTTCGATGCCGTGACCGCGCACAAGCCCGGCGACACGCTCAGCGTGACGGTGCATCATGCTGCTGACGACAAGGATGTGGACGTGACCGTCACTCTCGGCGCAAGCCCGGATGACGCCACAAAGGCCTATATGGGAGTCACCACAAGGTCTATTGTGGAAATGCCCGTGCCCGGTCCAGGGGGGCCCGGCCGGATGCCCGGCCAGCGCATGACCCCGCCCGACAAGGCATCTCCTGGCATCTGAGAAACCGCACGGAGTGCGCACGTACGCGTTCCGCGCGAACGTGCGTACTCCGTGAAATTGCGCCGAATACGGTGCATGGGGGGGGGGTCGAAATTGTTTCAGTCGATCCGGTGGAAGCTGGCGGCCAGCTACTCGGTGCTCGTCCTTCTCTCAGTAACTTTGATGGGCACGCTGGCCCTCTACCTGGTGCAGAGGGACGTGGGGAGGCAGGAGGCCGGGTACCTGAAGGCGAACGCGCGCGCCGTAGCCGATCAGGCCCGGGGGTTCATGGACCCGCACGTCCGCCGGATCGCTCTTGCGGAGCTGGCCTCCACCTCCGCGTTCCTCGGAGACTCGCGCGTGAGGATACTCGGGCCTGACCGCGAGCTCCTGGCAGACTCCGGCAGCCCCGGCCTGCCGGACGAATTCCTCTGGCTCATCCCGTCAGGCCTCGCGGAAATCGATGCCGGGCGCGAAGGCCCGTTTCCCTTCATACTCCCGATGCCGCCGCACCAACGCGGCGGACAAATGATGAGCCCGCGCGAGCTGATGCCCCTCCTCCGAGATCTCCCCCTGGGGACGTCGCACGTCTACGCCCGGCGCATGCTCACCCCATGGGGAAGGCGGTTCGTGTTCGAAAACGATGTGACGGACCAGGAAGGGCCGCGCGCTGCGAGCGCACCCCCCCGACAGGTGGTTTCCACCACGGTCGCTGTCGGGCCGGAGGGCAGTCCCCTGGGCTACGTGGAAATGTCCAGCCCGCTCAGCCTGAGCGGTGTCGCCCTGGGACCGATGAGGAGCGCGGTGCTCCTCTCCGGTCTGGGCTCCCTTGCCATCGCGGTCTGCGTGGGGCTTCTCATCGGGAGGACGCTGTCGGATCCGCTGCGCAGCCTGGCGGGCACGGCGCACAGGATGGCGGAGGGAGACCTCGCTGCACGGGCCGCAACCGGGCGGCGGGACGAGATCGGGGCGCTGGCGCGCCAGCTCAACGGCATGGCGGAAAGTCTCGAGACGAGCTTTCGCGATCTGCGTTCCGAGCGCGATTCATTGAAGAGATTCGTGGCCGACGCTTCGCACGAGCTGCGCACTCCCATCACGGCCCTAGCGACCTTCAACGAGCTCCTGCAGGGAAGCGCGGCGGAGGATCCGGCCGCCCGGCAGGAGTTTCTCCGGGAAAGTCAGACGCAGCTTGCGCGCCTGCAGTGGATCACCTCAAACCTCCTTGACCTTTCCCGCCTGGATGCGGGGATTGCGGCGTTGTCCCTGGGCAGTCACACGGCACGGGACATCCTCGAGTCGGCAGTCGCGGGGGCGCGGGAGAGGGCGCGGGCGAAGAATATCTCCATTTCGATCGACGTGCGCGACCCGTCGCTTGTCGTCTCCTGCGACAGGAACAGGCTGGAGCTGGCCCTCTCCAACCTGGTCGTCAATGCGGTGAAGTTCACCGGCAAGAACGGGCATGTTGCGGTGAGCGTGTCGGCGGAAAACGGCTGCGCCCGGTTTGCGGTGCAGGATGACGGCCCGGGGATTCCCGCGGAAGAGCTGCCGTTGATATTCGGACGCTTCTATCGCGGCAGGAACGCCGCCGGAGAAGGCGCCGGTCTCGGCCTCGCCATCGTGCAGAGTGTCGCCAGGGCCCACGGCGGGTCGATCGAGGTGCGAAGCGCCTCCGGCACCGGAAGCGTCTTCACCCTGGTGATTCCGCTCGTCGCATGAACGCAGGCAATAAGCGGATCGAATTGTTCGTCTGTATCAGCGAGACGGAAATTGGGGGAGGTACGCATGAAAAGGACTGTCATCGTGATGGTGCTCTCCGCCGCGCTGGCCGCGGCTGCGGGCGCGCAGGAGAAAGTGTCTGACCATTTCGGATTCGACCAGGAGTTGAACGCGGCTCTTCAGGACATGTCCGGGACCCCGCTTGGGACCCTGACGGTCGGGGACCTCGAAAAGCTCGCCGGACGCGTCTCCATCGTCGTGCAGAAGATTGAATACGTGCGAAAGGTCAGGCAGGCGTCTTTCAAGCTCCCCGGCGCAGGGCAGTTCATGGAAGGGGACGCGCTCGGAGGCTCGGCCTTCCTTGCCGGGGACCTGGCCATTGTTACCGGCACGCTGATCGGCGCGTACTTCCTGCTTCCCGCCAACGTGCAATTCAGGGACCTTGACTATTTCCACGTGCCCCTTGGGTCGATCCGGACCGCATGGGAGAGCAACAGCTTCGTGGACTACCTGCCCTCAATAGGCGTCTTTGCCGGCGGGATGATCCTCAGGGCTGTCCTGGGTCATTTCTCCGCGGAGAACGCGGAGAACGAAGCTCGCGCGGCCATCGCGGAAGGAAAGGTGACGTTCACGCCGAACCTCAATGTGTTCGACCATGGCTTCGGCGTAGGCATGCGAATGGGCTACTAGAAGAACGGCGCTACACACGTGCGCGGTAGGTGAGGCGCCGGTAGTCCTCCACAAAACCGAACTCGATGAGCCTCTCCTTGTAGGGGCTGTTCCCGACAGGCACGTCGTTGATCGTCTCCACCCGGACGGCGTTCATGGGCCGCCATTCACGGCCGGTCAGAACCTTCACGAATGCCAGGTATTCGAGCAGCCGCGGCGATTCGGGAGGCACCCTGAGCTCGAGGTCCAGCCCCTTGCGGCGTGAGATAAGCACAACCCTGTCCCCGTGGAACACCACGTGGGTGGTCGGCAGCCGTGACGGCAGCGCCGGCTTCAGCGCCTCGATGTCCACGCCGCAGAGGCTCGCGGGATCCGCCGCGTTCACCCACCACACGGCGCCGACGTACTCGGCGGATTTGGCGCCGACGTACTCGGCGGATTCTGCGCCGCCCCACCCCTCGATCAGCGAAGGATCCGCGAACTGGAGCCCCTTGATCCCCTCGAAAAATCTGCCCGCCACCACCTCCCCGGAGAACTCCATGAGCCGGAGGCTGCGAAACACGCGGGACCAGCGGAGAGGCGGCAGCTCGTATTCCAGTATCTCGCGAAAGAGCACGCCGTAACGGTGGAGGAGCTGCCTGATCCTGTCACGCGCGATCTCCTCCTCGTCCAGCGCGTCCCGCTCCTCGCTTGCCCGCTGAACCCGAAACCAGAAGCCTGCGCTCGGCCGGGTGGCCTGCCATCGATCGAAACCCAGACGTCCCCTGCCGGGCGCACGGCGGCCCCGAATCCGCGGAGTATCGGGCCGCGGGTCGTCCCGTGCAGCCTCTTCCGCCCGAAAGCCGCTGTCCACCCCTTTCCGCAATGCAGAAAACGAATCACAGGAAATCATGCCCTTCCAGGCGAGATCCCACAGGCGATCGGTCAACTCCGCCGAGCTCAGCTTCAGCCTGTCCGCCAGATCCCAGAACGAGTATTTACCCGCACCGGGTTCAAAGAGGGCCTCCGCACGTCCCGCATCCGCGGATGACTCGAGGAAAAGCTCCGCGTCCTCGCGGAAACAGAATGTGACACGCTGTGTGCCGCATCCGAGCCAGAGCAGCCCTGATTCCGCCAGGAGGCCGTCCAGCCACCGTGTCCTGTAGTCCTGCAACCGTGCGGGGAAAACTTCCTCCTCCCACGCCCGGGCAGGAAGGGGAAGACCGAAAAGCTTTTCCCATTTGCCCTTCATTTCTTCGGGCCCGCCGCTGCGCTGGATCAGCCCCTGCCGCTCCGCGATGAAGCATGGAATGCGTTCGACGGGAAGCGCGCGCACCTCGGGACGGGCCTGGGCACGGGAGATCCGCAGAAGAGTTTCGAGATTCTCGCGGTCGCACACGAGCAGGGTCTCCGAGCCGGCGGCCAGGCGATCCAGCACGACCTGCTCTTCCTCGGCCAGGTCCTGGATGAGAGATCCCAGCCTGTCAGCGGTCAACCCGAAAACCCTCCCGACAAACGAAGGCTCCACAGGGCCGTACCAGCGCAGCCACTCGCTCAGCAATCCCGTCCGCGCGTCGACGTACTCGGCGGATTCTGCATCATCCTCCGAAGCCTGGAGGGTCCGTTCGACGCGGGGAAGCGTCTCCCGCGCCAGGACGCAGGAAAGCTCACCGAACGAACGCGTGACGATCTTCGACCGAAGCTCCTCTTCAAGAGTCTCCGGACTGGACCCGTAGTCACGCGCGCAGGCCTGGAGGAGCGCCTGCCACTCCGTATGAGGAAGAACCATCCGCTCCTTGACCCAGTCCAGAATCTCCCGCGAATCCCGCGGCGCATAGCCTTCCCCGGTGCGCTGCAGCTTGGCCTGAAATTCCGCAAGGACGTTCGCAGCGAGCCGCGGCCGCAGGTCGGGAGAAAGGGCAAGCTCCCGGACAAGCTCGCCGCGCAGGGCTGTTGCACCGGCGCCCGGCGGCGTGTCATCCGCGTACATGAGGCTGTTCGTCTGTTTCCACAAAAGGCCGCTGCAGAGCGGAGAAGGCACCGGTGTGGAGACCTCCCCCACCTGGATGACCCCGGACGCAAGCTCATCAAGCAGCATGCCCAGGTTGGGCAGATCGAACTCGTCCTGCAGGCAGGTGCGCCACGCCTCCAGAAGGAGGGGGAAATCGTCGTAGCGCGACACCGCGGCGAAGAGGGATTTCGCCCGCTGGCGCGTGAGCCACAGGGGCATGCGCCTGCGGGCGGATGCGCGCGGAAGAAGCAGGGCGCGGCCCGCGCTCTCACGAAACCGGGCGCCGAAAAAGCCGCTGCCTTCCAGGCTTCGGCGCAGGAGCCTTTCCAGGCTGCCGGACAGGACAAGGGAAAGGATTTCGTGCGCGGACCGCGCCTCCGGCAGGAAGAGAAGGATCGCGTCGTTGTTCTGGAACATCTCGGGACGGTAGCCGAACCTTTCCTCCCACGCGGCGGACAGGGCGAGGCCGAACGGCTTGTTGACCCTTCCGCCCCACATGGTATGGAGGACGACGTTCTCAGTGCTGGATGCGGCGGAGGCTTTCCCGTCGGGATCCCGTGTATGCTCGACGAGCAGGTGATGGCGATGGGGAAGGTCCGCGCCGGTTGCCTCTCTCTGCCGGGCAAGGAAATCGATCATTGCGCGCGCCGCATCAGGCTCGAGACAATAGGAGGCTTCCAGCTCCCGGGAGAAGCCGCTGCTCGATATTTTCCCATTCCAGTCTTCAAGGGCGCGCGCGATGCGGTCGGAGATCTGGAAATCCCTGTTGCGTTCCTCCGCCTTCCAGAACGGGGACATGCCGATCCTCGTTGCCACCGGCACGACCTCGACATTCTGGTGATCGATCTTCTGGATCCGCCAGCCCTGGGTGCCGAACACGAAGCTGTCACCGAGGGAACGCTCCCAGACGAACTCCTCGTCCAGCTCGCCGATGAGGGCCTTGGAATCCGCGGCGCGCAGGCTGAAATAGCCCCGGTCAGGAATGGTCCCCCCGCTGGTGGCCAGCCGGATCCGGGCGCCCTCCCTGGCGCGCACCGTGGAATCGATGCGGTCATAGGACACCATGGGAGCCAGATTACGCAGCCGCGTTTCCTCGTACTTGCCGGCGAGCATGTCCAGCACCAGGTCGAACTGCCGGCGGGCAAGGGTGTGGAACGGAAAGCCGGCACGAATGAAGTCGTACAGCTCGTCCACCTTCCAGATCTCCACCGCGGTCATGGAGATGATCTGCTGGGCCAGGACATCGAGCGGGCAGGTGACGGGGGAGAGACTGTCGATGTCCTGCTCCCTGATGCAGCGTGCGGTCACGGCCGCATCCACGATGTCCTTGCCGTGGAGGGGAAAGATGACTCCCCTGCTGGGCTGTCCCACCGAATGTCCGGCGCGGCCCAGGCGCTGGACGGCAGAGGCGACACTGAAAGGCGTCTGCACGAGAATGACCTGGTCCAGGGAGCCGATGTCAATGCCAAGCTCCAGGGAGCTGGTGGCCACGATGGCTTTCAGCTCGCCGCGCTTCAGTCTCTGCTCGACTACCAGGCGGAGCTCCCGCGAGAGCGAGCCGTGGTGTGACCAGGCCAGCGTCTGCGGCTGGCCCTCGTTGATGAACCGGGCCAGCTTCTCCGCGTGACGGCGCGAATTGACGAAGAAAAGCGTTGATCGATTCTCCGCGATAATCCTCCTGCATTCCCGGGCCAGCGCATCAAACAAGGGCTCCTCGCCGGGAGCGCTCGTCGGCGCCACCGCCGGGTATGCAATCCGGATGTCATACTCCTTGGCCATCGGGCTGTGGATGATCTGTACACGGCGTATGTGATAGACCGCCTCGCCTCCCGGCTGATGCGCCAGCGCGAATCCCCCCACGAGGTCGGCCACACTGGACAGAGGTTTCACGGTTGCCGACAGGGCGATCCTCTGAAACTCTCCCGCCAGACGCACGAGCCTGTCCACCGCGGTCACGAGGTGCGTGCCGCGCTTCGTGGCCGCCACCGCGTGAATCTCGTCGAGGATCACGACGGCGACGCCGTCCAGCATCAAACGGGCGTTGGGCGAAGAGAGGATCAGGTTGAGACTCTCCGGCGTGGTGATGAGGATCTCGGGCGGGTGACGCAGCATCCTCTGGCGCTCTGTAGAAGATGTATCCCCGCTGCGTGTGAGCACGCGGATGGGCGGAAGGGCTTGACCCGCCTGCTGGAATACCACGGTCAGCTCCTGGAGCGGTGAGAGGAGGTTGCGCTGAATGTCGTTGTTCAACGCCTTCAGGGGAGAGACATAGAGGATCCGGACCTTTCCGGGAGAGAGGACGCCGGTTGCGAGCTGGTTGATCCCCCAGAGGAAAGCAGTGAAAGTCTTGCCGGTGCCCGTGGGGGCTGACACCAGGACGTGCGCGCCGCGCGCAATCTCGGGCCACGCGCGCTCCTGTACGTCGGTCGGCGTGCCGACGGACTTGAGAAACCACGAGCTGATCAGGGGGTGGAAGAGGGAAAGGGCGCCCTCGGTCCCGTGGCTCATGCCGGCGACAGCACCCGGACGATCTTTTTCCAGTCCACGGGCAGCGCGCGGGGAACGACCTTCTCCTGCCCCGCCTGCTCCCTGGCCTTCTGGATCCGGTTGTCGATCGGAGAATGCGGATCGATGTATTTCAAAAGGTCCGGCTCTTTCTGTGCCGACTCCTTTATCCGCGCAAGCGCCGCACTGAAAGAGCCCGGGGGTATGCCGGCCCGCGCCAGGAGGTGAACGGAAAACGCGTCTGCCCGGTCTTCCGCTTCACGGCCGTAGTGCACATTCACCATGGTCTGGATGATCTGCTCCAGAATCGCCCCGCCCTGTCCACCGGTCACGACATTTGCCAGCGCGGCCATCCCGATCTGCCGGGCCAGGAGCGCCACGGGATCGCGGTGGACGACGTGCGACAGCTCGTGCCCGAGCACCGCGGCCATTTCCTCCGCGGATTTCATTTCCCGGATCAAGCCCGTATTCACGCAGATGAGCCGCCCCGGAAGGGTAAAGGCGTTGATTTCGGGTGACCTGATGACAAGCACATCGACCGCGAACTTGCGGTCCTCCACGGTGAACTGCCGGCCGTCCGCGCGCATGCGGTCCTCGGCCGGGATTGCCGGCAGCAATCTGCCCATGATCACTGAAAACGCGCTGGTGACTTCCCGATCCTCCACCACGTTCGCCGTGGCCCGTATCTGCTGCCGCATGATCGGCCCCAGGGCGTCGTCGAGCGTCTGCGCGATGTCCAGGGAGGCGCGCTGTCCGGGAAACAGGAGCCGCTGGGCGGCGAATGCAGACAGGCCCAGAAGCAGAATGACGGCGCAGACTACGCTCAGCTCCCGGGCCAGGCGTCGTGCCCGGTTCAAAAGCCCTCCGGAGGCTTGTTCTCCCACCGCCTCGGATCCCGACGCTTCTCGGCGTTCGGGCCGTAGTACCTGCCAAAGCAGAATCGACCGACCAGCGGGAAGTAAATGAACCGTCCTTTGCGTGCGCGGACGAGCGCGATGATGGACCAGATGATGTAGGTGAGATTGGCCAGGATGGTAAAAAGCAGGTACCAGAAGAATCCGGGAGCGAATCCGGCCTTCACGACGAGGTTGCCGACGAGCCAGCCCACCATGCCCGCGTTGAGAAGCACCACGGGGATGTGGGTAAGAAGCGCCTGCAGTGAATGGAAAGCAGCAAAGAGGGAGTTTTTTCTGTTCACGAGGAAATAGATCACCGAGGCAATCAGGTTGACCAGCGGAATCGGGAGCCCGATTGCCAGGGAGGCGAACATCATGAGGTACGCCCCCATTGCGTCCTCTTTGTCGCGCTCGGGAATTTCATCCGGCTGCGGCAGCCGCAGGCCTGCAGATGTGTCGATAGAGCTCATGAGTCACTCTCCATCGGTTGAAGATACAAGTACGCCCGGGAACCTGGACGGTCCCCGGGCGCAGCAAAGAAGAGCCTCCGCGCTATTCCTTGCCGGAGAACTTCGGGTACTCGTCGGTGAAGTAGCCAAGGTAGAGATTCACACGAGTTACCCAGCGGTAGGTGCCGACGTTGAATCCGTGCCAGCGGGAGGGATAGGTCCCGGCAAACAGGATTGCCCACCAGGCCAGGAAGCCCAGGACACTCGTCCCGATGAAACGGAATATCAGGCATATGCCGTGGGGAATGCCGACATAGATGGCGCCGAAAAGGAGCCGAAGTATGACCAGGCCGCGGCTGACTTTTTCCGGCCGGGGAACTTCAAGGACCACCGAATCGCTCTTCCCGCTCGGGAAGAAGGAAGGGTAGCCGTCAACAAGGTTCGCCAGCGTGGCCTCCACGCGCAGGGTCCAGTTGTGCACCCCGATCTGGAATTTAAAAATCGACTCGGGAAACTTACCGGTGAAAAGCACCACCCAGAACGTGACAAAGGACAGGATGCTGGACCAGATTCCCACGATGGCGAGAAGGAAGAAATGCGGAATGCCGATGTAAATCATCCCGAAGAATGTGCGCAGAAGCAGCTGACCGCGGGAATACTTTTCCTGATGTGTGACCGTAAGCTTCATTTTGGCCTCCTGTAGCAGGAAATGTACGCCCTGTTCGGCGGTATTGCAACGATTTTTTTCATCGGGGCCTGCCGGCAATTGCTTTTGGCGCCATCTCCCGTTAGCTTTTCCGTGGAAGGACACACCATGAGCGCCCACACGATCCTCCTGATTTTCATCGTCTTTTTCCTGGCCGAGGTCGGATGGAACACTTTTCTCACTCTCCTCAATCTGGCGCATGTCAGGAGACACGCCTCGGCGGTCCCGCAGCCTTTTGCAGGCGTGGTGGACGCCGACACATATGCCCGGTCGGTTTCCTACACCCTCACGCGGGGCAGATTCGGGCTCCTGGCCGGCGGCGTCTCGGGAGCCGCGCTCCTGGCTGTCGTCCTCACGGGGGTGCTGGGCGGCATCGACGGCCTGGTCCGTTTGATTCCGATTCATCTCTATCTGCAGGGGATTCTTTTCATCGCGGCCATCTCACTGCTGTTCTGGCTGCTCGCGCTGCCGTTTTCCCTCTATTCAACGTTCTCCATCGAGGAGCGGTTCGGATTCAACAAGACCACCCCGGGACTCTACCTGGTGGACACCCTGAAAGGATTCGCAGTTTCCGCCGTTATCGGCATCCCTGTCCTGCTGGGTCTTTTCTGGTTCATGGACCGAACGGGGAACCTGTGGTGGATATGGGCGTTCGGCGCCATGACAGTCGTCCAGCTCGTCATGAGCATGCTCGGCCCGCTCGTCATCGCCCCCCTTTTCAACAAGTTCACCCCGCTGCCGGACAGCCCGCTCAAGGAGCAGATTCTGGCCCTTGCGCAGAAGCTGGGCTTCCGTACGAAAGGCATTTTCGTCGTGGACTCCAGCAAGCGCTCGCGTCACTCCAACGCGTACTTCACCGGCCTCGGCCGCGCAAAACGCATCGTTCTTTTCGATACCCTCGTCCA
>Ga0265316_10002481_pt1 | contig 19119 bp, 15 predicted proteins | sample 4522metaG_FD_202092 | JGI IMG/M metagenome (GOLD analysis project Ga0265316, IMG submission 202092) | Rhizosphere microbial communities from Carex aquatilis grown in University of Washington, Seatle, WA, United States - 4-5-22 metaG | ecosystem: Host-associated > Plants > Roots > Rhizosphere >... | reverse complement strand
CCACAACGAGAGCAGCTCGAAGAGGGTTCCGATCAGGCTCAGGTGGATAAAGCTGTAGGTGAAGGGCTGCCACAGCGCGCCGTGAAGAAAGGCAACGGGAACGAAGCTGAGTTGGCTGGCCAGCAGCGCCGCATAGGCGGGAAAAGCGAACTGGGCCAGGAGCAGGGCAAAGAATGCGAAGAGGTTGAGAAAGACCAGGCGGCGGGTTGCGCCGCGGAACTCGGGAAAGGAGAACGGAGAGGAGCCAATTCTGGGCATGGCTGTCGTCAGGTTAAACCTAGAAGCGGACGAGTGTCATGGAGTTCGTGCAAGAAGCGTCGTTGTAGTTTGGCCCGGGAGTATTCTTACGGTAATTCCCGCTGTTAGCCGTTTCGGTTACGATGCGGGCTCATGCCCCTTGACCTGAGGCCGGGTTCTCCATAAAGATAGCGATGGCGTTCCTGAACGCACTGTTGTATTGCGATACGATTTTTTGGATGAGAGGAGGCTGCCATGCCCAGCTGCCCTGAATGCGAATATGAACTAGACATTGAATTGGACGAAGTGGAAGAAGGCGACGTGGTTGCCTGCGCCGAGTGCGGATCGGAGTATGAAGTAGTCGGCGTTGAACCGCTGGAGTTGGCGCGGGTGGACAGCGATCTGGATGAGGAAGATGATCTGCTTGAAGAGGAAGAGGAGGAAGAGTGAGGTTGAATCGTACGAGTTTGCTGGCAGGGGTGGCGTTTGCCGCCCTGGCGGCCGGTGCGGTTTTTATGGAGTCATCGGACGGGCTGATTGGACCGCGCCAAGCACAGGCGCAGAACCTGGGCCAGCGCGCCGTCTCTGGGAGAGTTGTGGATGGAAATGAAGCGCCGGTAGCCGGCGCCACCATCTTCCTCAAGGATTTGAAGAAAAAAACCATACGCAGCTATAACTCCGCCCCGGATGGAAAGTTCCGATTTGCCCAAGTGAACATGGCGGTCGACTTTGAGATCTGGGCGGAAAAGAACGGGAAAAAGAGCGCCGTCAAGACCGTCAGCTCCTGGGACACACGCAAGGAGTTCGAGACAGAGTTGAAGCTGAAGTAGCATTGCGCGTGCTCGCTTCCGCTGTTATTCCTGGCGCAGAAGCACATTTCCGTTGATTGTTTTGATGGTGACCCGGTTCAGTCCGCTGCCCACCCGGCCGGCGGCGCGAATGTACTTACGCGGCGTACCCTCGGAGGTGTCCCAGGTGTTGGTCTCGCGAACTTCCAGCCCGGCATGCTGGATGATGCGGTAATCGCGATCCGTCCTGGTGTAGGCGAGCGTGATCCGCACCTCCATGGGAAAGTCCCTGGGCACTGTCAGTTCGATTGTCCCGCCCTTCGACGTGAGCTCGATATCCCGTTCCTCGCTTGAGGAGCCCACTTCGCGGACCTTGATGTCGCCGCCCATGGTGGTTGCCTTGATGGGGCCGTTGGCTGTGCCGATGGTAATCCCGCCGCCCATCGTCTTGACCTTGGCGAAGACAGCAACATTCCCCAGATGAATGCCGCCGCCCATGGTAGTCAGGTTCGCCCCATGCGGAGCGTCGTCGACGTCGATGCCTCCGCCCATTTTGGTGATGTTCACTACGTCGGAGCCGGCCTTGACGCTGGTTATCCCATCATCGAACGGCTCATAACTCCTGCAACCGGCCGGAACAACGGGCAGAGCGCCTGCCAGCAGAAGCGCGAATGCTTTGCGCAGATTCATCGGAATGCCCTCCCATAGGCGAATGGCGGATACCTCTTGAAGATCGTACGCATGGGGTGCCGGAGATGTTCCGTAAAACAACGAATTTGATGCTGCGCCGCCGGGCGCCGGCCGAGGGCTATCCTTCCAGTTTTTTCGTTACCAGTTCATTGAGCAGCGCCGGATTGGCCTGTCCTTTAGAGGCCTTCATCACCTGGCCCACGAAGAATCCGGCAATCGTCTTCTTGCCGCCGCGATACTGCTCCACCTGTTTGGGGTTGGCGGCGATGACCTCGTCGATGAGCACCTCGATCGCCGAGGCGTCGCTGATCTGTTGCGGCTTCTCCCGGTCGTAAACAGCGGGGAAGTCTTCATTCTTCTCAAAACACAGATCGAATAACTGCTTGAGCTGCTTAGAGCTGATCTTGCCCTCGTCGAGCAGATCGGCGGCCTGGACGATTCCGGCCATGGAAACGGGGGAATGTTCCTGCTCCAGGCCCAGCGCCTTGAGCCGTCCGCCGACCTCGCTGAGCAGCACGTTGGCCACGCGGCGGGGATTGCGAGCGGTTTTGGCGGCGGCCTCAAAGCGGTCGGCGAACTCGCGGGTAGCGGTCAGCGTGAAGGCGTCCTGTGGGCTTAGCTCATATTCGGCGATTATGCGGGCGCGGCGCGCTTCGGGCAACTCCGGGAGCTCCTTTTTCGTTTCGGCCAGGAACTCAGCGGAGACGATCAGCGGCGGCAGGTCGGGTTCCGGGAAATAGCGGTAGTCGTGCGCCTGCTCCTTGGAACGCATCGAATAGGTGCGGCCCTCGTCGGAGTTCCACAGACGGCTCTCCTGGATGACGTGCCCGCCGGACTCGATGACCTCGATCTGGCGCTCGATCTCGTACTCCAGGGCGGCGCGGACGAAGCGGAAGCTGTTCACGTTCTTCACTTCGGCCTTGGTGCCGAAGCGCTCCGCGCCTTTGAGCCGCACGCTTACGTTGGCGTCGCAACGCAGCGAACCCTCTTCCATATTGCAGTCGGAGACGCCGCAGTAAAGCAGGATCTCCTTGAGGCGGGTCAGGTACTCGAAGGCCTCGTCGGGAGTACGGATGTCTGGCTCGGAAACGATCTCGGCCAGCGGCGTGCCACAGCGGTTCAGGTCCAGGTAGGTGCGGGTGGCGGAGTCGGAAAAGCCGTCGTGGAGGCTCTTGCCGGCGTCCTCTTCCATATGCAGGCGGGTGATACCGATGCGCTTGGTACTCCCGTCGGTAGTAGGTACCTCGATCCAGCCGTGCTCGGCGAGTGGCTTGTCGTACTGCGAGATCTGGTAGCCCTTGGGCAGGTCAGGATAGAAGTAGTTCTTGCGGGCGAAGATGGAGCGTTCGCGCACCTGGCAGTTGAGGGCCATCGAGGCCAGCGCGGCAAATTCGACGGCCTTGGCGTTGAGCACCGGCAAGGCCCCAGGCAGCCCCAGGCAGACCGGGCAGATGTTGGTGTTGGGCTCCGATCCGAAGTGATTGGCGCAACCGCAGAAGGCCTTGGTGGTGGTGAGCAGTTGCACGTGGACCTCAAGTCCGATGACGGGCTCGTACTTGGCCAGGAGTCCAGGCGATAACGCGGTGGCGGGCATAGTTGAATTCTAGCGCGACGAAAAGCCTTCGCGCTGCGACGCTCAGTGCCGCACCTGGGGCGTAGGAAGGTGTTAATCAACCAGTAACTGCCGGTTAGCCTGTCATTCGTCCGGAACCCTGGAATTTACTTCCGAGGGGCTCAATTCAGCCTCGGATATGGCATCAACCGAGGATAATCGGCACCGCAATTCCTCAGGATTCTCTCTTGAGCATTCATCCATGCAAGCAACAGTGGCGTGCACTGGGGCGAATTCAGGTAAGACGAGATGATTCCCCATTCACCCGTGACCCCAGTTAAATCTTCGATGCAAGCGATGAGCTTCAACCGGAATTCCAGACTTGCCGGTCTGGTGATGGACAGCACTTACTACACTGCTGAAGAGCGGTATTCTATTGTAAATCAGGGCCGAAGAAGGAGTTTCCTCATGAAATCTGATTACTACTCAACCTCCCGGAGAGATTTCGTTAAAACCTCATTGCTGGGCAGCGCCGCGGCGCTGACCGCCTTGCGAGTGCCTTCGGCCCTGGCCGCCCAAGCCGCGCCTGCGGTTCAGCCCCCCTTCAGTCCCAGCGATCCTGTCAACTCGCCAATCGGGACGGCCTTTGGCGTCAAGCCCGGCCGCGTCGCCTGGGCCTTCGATCCCAAAGCCACAACCTGGGATGGCTTGAACAATGCCCCGGGCTGGTGGGATGACAGCAACACTCTTCCCGAGGTCGTCGCGCGATTGCTCTCTGGCACAATCCGCTTAGTCGGTGACGCCGCCAGCGACAAAGCAGCATGGAACAAGATCTTCACCGACTTCAACAAGCGCAGTGGCAAAGGTGCGGTCGGCTACAAGAAGGGTGAGAAGATCGTCGTCAAGCTCAACCTCAATCAGGTACACGACCACGGCAACGGCGCCAATGCTTCCTACATTGCGCCGCAGCTTGTAGAGGGCCTGCTGCGCCAGCTCGTCCAGCAGGTTGGCGCTGCACCCACCGACATCACTTTCTACGACGCCATCCGCAGCGTTCCAGCTACCATCTTCGACCGCTGCACCAAGGAATATCCCGGCGTCCACTTTGTGGACTCGACCGGCACTGAGGGGCGCGAGAAAGCGGTGCCTGACACGACGAAGCCGCTGGTGTTCGCCAAAGGTAACTTGACGTTTTATCTCCCCACCTGTGTTACAGACGCTGCATTCATGATCAACGTGGCCGGGCTCAAAGGGCACACCATGGCGGGCATGACGGTCACCGCCAAGAACCACATGGGAACGATTCTCACTGCGGACGGCTTGGGCGGCGCGCGATTCGTGCACCCCTGGCTTGCCGTCAAGTCCGGCCACTGGGTCGGCGGACCGGCTCCTCAAGGGATGGCTTCGTACAACGGCCTGGTCGACATGAATGGACACCCGCAAATTGGTGGGAAGACAGTCCTTAACATCATCGACGCCTTGTATGCGACGCAACACAACGAATTCCGCCTGGCGCCGGTGTGCAAGTGGCAGAGCATGCCCTTCAACGGGCATTGGACCTCCAGCTTGTTTGCCTCGCAGGACGGCGTGGCCCTTGACTCGGTTGCACTGGACTTCTTGCGCAACGAGCCGACACTCACAACCATCGTCACCGGCGCGGTGGACAACTATCTGCACGAAATGGCGCTGGCCCACAAGCCGCCCTCAGGGGCCATGTACGATCCGGCGAAGACCGGCAAGCCGCTCGCAAGCATGGGCGTTCACGAGCACTGGAACAACGCTACGGAGAGAAAGTACAGCCGTAACCTCGGCAAAGGTACAGGGATTGAACTGGTCGATGTGAAGCTAGCTTAGCCAACTCCCATTGCCACCAGCTAACTCACCGCGCTCCACCGTCAGCGAGCCGCGAAGACAACTGATTGACAATTGACGACAGTCCGAGTCGCGTTTCCAGGGCCCGCGCGGACGATCTCGCGAGATCCGGTCGGATCGGTGATTCGTCTCTTTACTGGATATTCTCCAGGGCATTTGATTGAGGCGGTCAAAGAGCTGGGTTGGGGAAGAACAGCCGGTGACTCGCTCAGAACTCAGGAGCGACTTCTCTGGATCGACGCGGGCGATGTACTGAAGTAGTTTTACTGCAAGATTTGTCAACAACCGCTGTCAAAATGTCTGCCTCATCCGCTCGAGCTTCGACGCATCATAACCCTTATCCGCCAGGTGATTCGTGAGCTCGGCATATAGCATATCGTCCATCTTCGGAGTGCGACTCAGAATCCATAGATATTTCCGGCTTGGTTCTCCGATCACTGCATACTCATAGTTCGGGCCGAGGTCGATAATCCAATAATTGCCAAAAAACGGCCAAAAGAAAGTCACCTGAAGCTTTGAGCCGGTTTTCTGGTCAACGATCCGGGCCCAGCCGCTCGACTGGGTGAGCTTGCCTTCGCGAGTCGTACAGCAATTCACCACGCTGATCTTGCCGTCGGGACGGATGGTATAAGTCGCCGTCACATTGCTGTCACACTTGCGCTCGAAGCGATTTGGATACTTTGCGATCTCATACCAGCGCCCCGTGTAGCGGTTCAGGTCGACCTTCGGAACCGTTTCAAGAGGAGAATCATTACTTGCCGCTCTAGCCGAAGAAATCGCTCCCATCAACGTGAGGCCAAGATAAATTAGTTTTCGTATTGTCATATAGAAAGGAATCTTCTTTCTTACCTTTGTCAGGTTCCCATTGTAATGTTTTTGAGCGGATTCACATGCCTTGTAGATGGCTCCAAAACCTTTCTTATCATTTTCCTCAGCTGCGGTGATGTTTCGAACTCAGTCGCGCTTGCAAGGGCCGTTTATACCAAGCCGCGCTCGCTCGTTGGCGCTACCGAAGTTATATGGATTCTTTTTGCAAGTTCCGGTCGGTTTGTCGGCCATCCGTCAGTTACTGATCAATAAACAGCGTCCTCCACGGCGAAATTCATGCGAAACTCGTGGTGTGCCGACTCAGTACCCAACTTGGCCGAGGAGCAGCATTCCGCTATGCCCAGTAGCGGGTCGCAGGCGTCCAGTTCGCGCGTTACTCCGCTGGATCCTCCGCTGTAAACGGCGAGCAGCAGGGTTTTTCCGTGGCATGGAAGTTCATCAATTCCAGCCGGATGCCATCGGGATCGTAAAGGTTGAACTGGCCCTTGCCGTCTTTGCCGATCTTGGTGTGGTCGTCGTGGCGCCCGGTGAGGCGGTTGCCGGAGGCGAGCACTTTGTAGGCTGAGTCTACGGAGAATTCGCCGATGGATAGATGGTCGAGCACGCCAAGCTGCTGCTGCGAGATGGTGCCCGGGATGCCCGAGCCCGACGGGCCGCTGGTGAGCATATATTCCAGCCAGTCGTGGCTGTCGGGCATTTGCTGGCTGACCCAGTCCAGCCTGCCTTCGACCATGCCGCCAAACCAATAGGGACGAAAGCCGAGCAGATCACGGTAGAAGGTGTCTTCGACGGCCCGGCTATGGACCAGGATGCCGATGTGAATGATGTGGTGACCGATGGCGTTGGGGGCAACCACATCCTTGGGCAGGCGGGGCGGCTGGACGAACTCGACTTTGTTGTCTTCGGGATCCTTGACAGTGAACCAGAGGCTTCCATCGGAGCCCTTTTCTACCCGATATGGCACCTTCCATGACTTAGAGCCGAGATAGCGGCGGAGAGTCTCGGCGTCGTCGGTGTTGTATGCGGTGTGGTCCAGCCGGTTGATGCCTGCGCCCTCAGGCAGCGGCAGCACCTCGATGAACTGTGTCGCGCTGACGGCGTAGCGCACTCCCTTCGGATTCTCGGGATCAGGCAGTTTGGTTGCGCCGATGACCTCGCGGTAATAGTGATCGGTGGTCGCTAGGTCCGAGGTGTACACCGCCAGATGCGAGATCCCGGTTATCTTTGGGCGCGTGAGGGGCCTGTCGGGCATCTGAGCGATAGTAGCGGCGGCGAAAGCAGGGAGAAAAGCGGCGACAAGGACTCTGGAATGCATCGTGTACCTCGAAATTGCGTTGCGGAACTACGATAAATCGATTTTTGCCGGGGCGCAAACCGGCGGCACGTACCGCTGGGCTTGAAACGGCGAACTGCCAAACTGTTCGGCGCAGCCTGGCGGCGGTTCAACGCGAGATTTGGCGCGGTCTTATTGAACGGATTGTGCAGTTAGCCCATCCGCCAGGAGGAGGTAATCTTCGTCCCCGGCCGGAGCATGGCCAGCACGGGACAGAGCACATCCTCGGCCGCACGGATGGCCCGCTCCATCACTTCCGGACTCAGCCCTTCGCACTGCAGGCGATAGAGCAGATCAATCTCTGTGAGTACCGTCGGGTGCTCTTCACGGCGCTGGGCAGTGGCCTCCACCTCGAGCGATGCGACTGTGGCTCCCATTTTCCGGCAAAGCACCAGGTGGAGGGTATTCGCGGCACAGGCCGCAAGGCTCGCCAGGAGCACCTCCAACGGTGTGGGATTCCGATCCGATTCGCCGGGGTAATCCATAGACAAAACATGATTGCGCACATACACGTCAACACGCATCTCGCCAAGATGGACCGCGCGAACTGTCAGATCGGTGCGCATAAAAGGCTCTTTCCCGGGAAGAAAAATACTACCAGAGAAGGGCTTATTGTGCTTCCGCCTTCATTGGTAGAACTGTATTGCCCACAGACAAGAGAGCCGGCTGAACGGCGTGGTCCGAGGCATGGCTGCTGCTCGTACAATGCCTTTATGCGTCGAAACGCTTTCACTGCCCAGATATCCGTGCTCGTCATCGCTGTCTATGTTGTTTCTGTCGCGTTAGCTCAGACCCCGTTGCCCACCGCCTCCGTGGATGATCGTGCGCTAGCTCGGGCAATCTTCAAGGAATTGGTTGAGATCAACACCACGGATACGCTGCTGGGCAATGTGACTACGGCGACCGCCGCGATGCAGAAGCGGTTTCTGGACGCAGGTTTTCCGGCCGGGGATGTGCATTTGCTGGGCCCCGATGCGCGCAAACAGAATCTCGTCGTCCTCCTGCGCGCTGCCGGTCCGACGAACCAGAACCCGGTTCTGTTTCTCTGCCATGTGGACGTGGTACAGGCGCTGCGCTCTGACTGGACGACCGATCCTTTTCAGTTTGTAGAAAAGGACGGCTACTACTACGGCCGCGGCACACAGGACATGAAGAACTCCGACGCCGCTCTGGTGGCTACCTTTCTGCGCCTGCACCGCGAGGGCTACAAGCCGAAGCGCGACCTGATTCTGGCGCTCACCGCCGACGAAGAGGGCGGCAAATTCAACGGGGCGGAGTGGCTGGTGCGGCAGCATCGCGAACTGGTAGACGCGGCCTACGTCATCAATCCAGACTCAGGCGGCGTGGAGCTGGACCACGGGCGCGCGGTAGTGGCTGATGTGGAGGCTACCGAGAAGGTCTACTCCGACTATCAAATCACGGCGACCAATCGCGGCGGGCACAGCTCGCTGCCACGGCTCGACAACGCGATCTACGAGCTAACCGCGGCGCTCGGCAAGCTAGCTGCGTATACCTTTCCCTTCGAAATGAACGAGGTGACGCGCACCTACTTTACGAATCTGGCCGGGCAGGAGACGGGGCAGACGGCGGCGGATATGCACGCCATCCTGGCTGCGCCTCCCGATCTGGCCGCGGCGGAGCGGCTGAGCGCCGAGCCCAGCTTCAATTCGAACTTCAGAACGACCTGCGTGGCTACGCGGCTCAGTGCCGGCCACGCCAACAACGCGCTGCCGCAGACTGCGCAGGCCAACGTGAATTGCCGCATCTTTCCCGGCCACTCGCCCGAGGAGATCAGGCAGCAGTTGATTGCTCTCTTCGCCGACCCCAAGTTGAGCGTGAAGTACGTATCGGACTCCGGCGAGGTCGCCGATACAGCGCCCGAACGCAAGGCCATGGTCCCGCCGGCGCCTATCCCAGAAGTCTTTGACCCGCTGACGCGGCTGACGCAGGCTCTGTGGCCGGGCGTGCCGGTGACGACAGTGATGGAGAACGGCGCCAGCGATTCAATCTACTTTGCCCGTGCGGGGATTTCCAGCTATGGCTACTCGGCCATCGCTCTGGAGCGCGCCGACGAACGTGCCCACGGGCAAGACGAGCGCCTGCCGGTGGATTCGTACTGGAAGTCGCTGGACTTCTTCTACTCGTTTTTAAAGGCGTTGGGCGGGGAGTGAGCAATCCGTTGATGAGTACTGTCTTTGCTGAATCCCATAACAAACACATGTGAAGAGTACTCAGACGATGTGTGCCACTACTGTTAAACTTGCAGTACATGATTCTCCCGTTCGTCCGCGAAATCTTTGCGGAGCTGGAGCACTCTCCGGGATTTGAGCGCGTACAAAGGCATCTGAGCCTGGGCGCGGGGCGGAGACGTGTCTCCGGCATGACGGCGACGGCGCGGGCTCTCTATCTGCCGCTGATGGCGAGGGCGGCTCGCCAGCCTGTGATCGTGCTGGTGGCCGACAACAAAGCCGCCGAGGCGCTGGAGCCGATGCTCAAGGCCGGTTGCGAGCTGACTGGCGCGGTAGATCCGGCGCAAGTGGTTCGCTTTCCGGCTCACGATGTGCTTCCCTTCGAAAATCTATCCCCACATCCCGACGTGCAGGAGCAGCGGGCAGCGGCATTGTGGAAGCTGGCCACCGGTGCTGTCTCCATCCTGATTGCGCCGGTAGAGTCGGCGGCGCTCAAGCTCTTTGACCGCGACTACTATTCCGGCCTCGCGGTGACGCTGAGGCGAGGCGAAGAGGTGGACGTCGAGGTGCTCACCGGGCACCTGGCCTCGGTGGGCTATACGCAGATGGACCTGGTGGAGATGCCGGGGCAGTTCACGCGTCGGGGCGGGATTCTGGATGTGTACTCGCCGGAATCGGACCGGCCTGTCCGCATTGAGTTCTTCGGTGATGAGATTGAGACGATTCGCAAATTCGACCCGGAGACGCAGCGGTCGCAATCGGGCCTCGACGAGGCGCAGTTGCTGCCGTTGACCGAGACGCCAGTGACGGAGCGCCTGCTGGCAGCAGTGCATGGGCGGCTGAGCCGGCAGCGGGTGGAAGGGGAAGACGAGGAGATGGCCGCAGATTTGGCGGCTGCGGGAGGGGTGAGCGTTTTTCCGGGCTGGGAGTTCTTCAGTGCAGTGGCCGGGGCGGATCAATCGCTGTTGACTCTGCTGTCCAAATGCGCGCTTTTCGTCGAGGAGCCGGCGATGGTGCGCAATCAGATCGATCGCTGGTGGAACAAGGTCGAGCAGCGCCATGAGCGGTCGGGGATCGGGTCGTTGATCCGGCCTGAGGAGATCTATCTGCGGCCAGAGGTGCTGCGGGCGGCGCTTGACTCGCGCATGGGGCTTGATCTGGACCAACTTGGCGCTATTGACGTGCTCGATGAAGACACGACGCTGGGCGAGATCGAACTGAACACGCGGCCTACACTCCGATTCCACGGGTCGATTCCGGCGCTGACAGAGCAGTTGAAAACCTTGATGGAATCGGAGACGCGGATTGTGCTCGCCGCGCCGAACCAGGGCGACGTGGAGCGGCTGGCCACGGTGCTGCGCGAGTACCAGGTTCCTTACAGGCTGGGCAGCCGCAACCCGCGCCCCGGCGGCGAGACGGTGCTGGATGAGGCGAGTTACCTGGCCGGCGATCTGCGCGTGCCGGTAATTGTGCGAACGCAGCTGGCTGCCGGAGTGAGCTTTCTTGATTCGAACCTAATTCTCTTCGGGGCCAACGATCTCTCCGACGATGCCGATGTGGCGGCGCGTCCGGAGCCGAAGCGTTCGAAGACGGCGGCGTTTGTTTCGGACTTTCGCGACCTGGGCATCGGCGACTACGTGGTCCACGTGGAGCACGGCATCGCGCAATACCAAGGCCTGAAGGAGATTGCGCAAGACGGGCTCTCGGTCGAGTTCATGATTCTGGAGTTTGCCGAAGCCGCCAAGTTATATGTGCCGCTGACTCGCCTCGACCTGATTCAAAAGTACCGCTCGACAGATGCCGGACCTGCGCCGGTGCTGAATCGCCTGGGCTCGCAGCAGTGGACCAAGACCAAGGCGCGTGTGCGCAAGGCTATGCAGGATATGGCCGGCGAGTTATTAAAGCTATACGCCGAGCGGACCACAGCACAGGGAACAGCCTTCTCGAAGGACAACGAGTTTCAGCGGGAGTTTGAGGACTCATTCGATTACAGCGAGACGGACGACCAGGTTTCGGCTATCCGGGCGATCAAATACGACATGGAATCGCCGACGCCGATGGATCGGTTGATCTGCGGCGATGTGGGTTATGGCAAGACAGAAGTCGCAATGCGGGCGGCCTTCAAGGCCGTGCAGGACGGCAAGCAGGTAGCCGTGTTGACTCCGACGACGATTCTGAGCTTCCAGCATTTCGAGACTTTCAAGAAGCGATTTGCGCAGTTCCCCATCAACGTAGAGATGATCTCTCGCTTTCGTACGCCAAAAGAACAGAAGTCGATTGTGGAGCGCGTCGAAACCGGCAAGGTGGACATCCTGATCGGCACGCATAGACTCTTGTCAAAAGACATCAAGTTTCAGGACCTGGGCCTCTTGGTGGTGGATGAGGAGCAGCGCTTCGGTGTGCGCCATAAAGAGCGGCTGAAGCAGATGCGCAAGGAGATCGACGTGCTGGCCATGAGCGCCACGCCGATTCCGCGTACATTGCATATGTCGTTGGTGGGCTTGCGAGATATGAGCGTGATTGAGACGCCGCCCAAGGATCGAATGGCGATTCAGACCGTGGTGGCCAAGTTCGACGAGAAAATTATCCGCTCGGCGGTCGAGGTGGAACTGGAGCGCGGCGGGCAGGTCTATTTCGTCCACAATCGCGTGGAGTCGATCTTTGAAATTGCTTCGCGGATTCAGGAACTTGTACCGGCAGCGCGCGTGGCGGTGGGTCATGGGCAGATGAGCGAGACGGAACTCGAACGGGTGATGCTGGCCTTCATGCGGCATGAGTACGACGTGCTGGTAGCGACGACGATCATCGAGAACGGCCTGGACATTCCGCTGGCGAATACCATCCTTATCAATCGCGCGGACCGGCACGGGCTCAGCGAGTTGTACCAGTTGCGCGGGCGCGTGGGACGGTCGAATCGAAGGGCCTATGCGTATCTTCTGATTCCGCCGGAGAACGAGCTGACGGAGATTGCGCGCAGGCGCCTCGCGGCGCTGAAGGAATTCAGCGACCTGGGCGCTGGATTCAAGATTGCGGCGCTGGACCTGGAGTTGCGCGGGGCGGGGAATATGCTGGGCGGCGAGCAGAGCGGCCACATCGAGGCGGTTGGATTCGAGCTGTACACCTCGATGCTGGAGGCCGCGGTAAAGGAGATGAAGGGCGAGACGAGCGAGGAGCGGCCTGCGACGCAGCTGAACCTGGGGATTGCGCTGCGCATCGACGAGAGCTATGTGCCGGAGGAAAATCAGCGGCTGCGGCTCTACAAGAAGATCGCAGGCTCCACGAGCGAGGCGGCCGTGGGCGATATCCGCACAGAAATGGAAGACCGCTATGGCGCGCCACCTGACGCCACTGTGTATCTGCTGGAGGCGGCGAGGTTGCGGCTGGAGTGCGAACGGATGGGAATTGCGCAGATCGACAGGAGGCGAGGAGAGTTGCAGATTCGGTTCATGGAAAACGCCGCCGTCGATCCGGCGCATCTAATGCGCCTGGTGGCGCGCAACGCCAAACGGGGCGCGCAGTTCACGCCCCAGGGGCTGTTGAAGTATCCTTTGGCTGCCGCGCGGAGCGACGAAGTTCTGCTGGAGATTCACGAACTGCTCGAGAATCTGGCGCCTGCGCCGGTGAACGCATAATCGGAAGACAGCACTCCGGCGCTTGAGAAAGGTACACAATTCCGGCTACTGCATCACCCACAAGAGGTACAGTGAAAAAGGAATGTGACCTAGTATGCTGACAGAAAGTCGCGCCAGACGTGCGGCTGTTGCTGAAACGAGGAAGTTGGAATGAGCAAACGGGTTCGGAAGGCTGTATTCCCGGCGGGCGGGCTAGGCACGCGATTCCTGCCGGCCACCAAAGCGATCCCAAAAGAGATGCTGGCGCTGGTGGATAAGCCCATCATCCAGTACGGCGTTGAAGAGGCCATCGCGTCGGGGATCGAGCACATCATCTTCGTTACTGGCCGCGGCAAGGGCGCGATGGAGGACCACTTCGACATCAGTTATGAGCTGGATGCGGTCCTGGAGCGGAAGGGAAAAAGCGAACTGCTCGCGCTGTCGCACCGGATCTCCTCGATGGCGCGAATCAGTTATGTTCGCCAGAAAGAACCGCTGGGGCTGGGCCACGCTGTGCTGTGCGCCAAGGACCTGATAGGCGATGAGCCGTTTGCCGTGATCCTGCCTGATGACGTCATCGACGCCGAAGTTCCGTGCCTCAAGCAGATGATCGATGTATTCGACGCGAAGGGCGGCTCTGTGATTGCGACTATGACCATCGAAGGGAAGGGAATCAGCGCTTACGGCGTGCTGGCTGGCTCGCAGGAGTCCGGCAACTGGCGGATAACCAACTGCACCGGCATGGTAGAGAAGCCGAAGTTCGCGGATGCGCCTTCAAAGCAGGCCATCATCGGCCGCTATGTGCTTACGCCGCGTATCTTCGAGTTATTGGAAAAAACGAAACCGGGCGCCGTGGGCGAGATTCAACTAACCGACGGCATCAAGGCGCTGGCCAGGGAGGAGAAGGTCTTCGGCTATACCTTCGAGGGTAAGCGGTTCGACGCCGGCGACAAGCTCGGCATGTTAGAGGCGACGGTCGAGTATGCGCTCAAGCGGAGCGATCTGGGGCCGAAGTTCCGCGAATATCTGAAGGGGTTGGAGCTGTGAGACAGGGGTCAGGGATCAGACCCTTGTTTGATTGAAAATAGCATCAATATAGACGATTTGAAATATGTTCACGGGTTATAAGCGCACCTCTGGGGATAAAGGCCGCCTTGATTCTGCGTGCTTGAATTGTCAGGGCTGAAGCCCTGACCTACTGTTCTCGACTTGCTACGCCTTCCACTTGATGTTGCAGCCCATAGAGGGGTGCTGGTCCGTGGGGACCGGCTTGCCCGCCAGCACCAGGTCGATGGCGGCGCGCAGGTCTTTGCCGGTGACGGGAACTCCGTTGCCGGGGCGGCTGGAGTCGAACTGGCCGCGATAGACCAGGTGCAGATTGTCGTCGAAGAGGAAGAAATCCGGTGTGCAGGCGGCCTTGTAGGAGCGCGCCACGACCTGTGTTTCGTCATATAAGTAGGGAAAGACAAACCCATACGTTTGCGCCTGTAGCTTGAGCCCCGCTGGACTGTCGGCGGGGTGCGTAGTGATATCGTTGCTGCTGATGGCGACGATGCCGACGAGCTGGCCGGCGTAGTCTTTTCCCAGAGCGGCCAGAGCCTCTTCGATGTGCTTCACATAGGGGCAGTGAGCGCAGATAAACAGGACCAGCAGCGCTTTTTGACCGCGAAAATCGTCTCGGCGGACGATCTTGCCGGTGACCACATCGGTGAGCGCAAAGTCGGGGGCGGTGGTGCCCAGTTCGAGCATGGTGGATTCAGTACGTGCCATGGGGAAACCTCCTCGGGATGTTGTTCATTTGTCAGAACCCATCCCGCATGGGTCGATCAGTTCGAGACGATCTGATAAGTTCCATAGTCGATGGTCAGCACCGCCGTGCCGCCAATGCGCACCTTAGTTTCGCTCCGGTTCTTCTCCGGCAACCAGAAACCGCCCGTCCTTGCGTTCGTATGCCGGATCAACGTCCGCACAATCCAGAAGGAAGGATTCTTCGCCGGCTCCGCTTCGATCTTTGCTACCGCAAAGTCCGCCGCATCCACCCAGATTTTGCCCCGATATATAAACTTACCCTTTGTACGCGGTTCCACATCCAGGATATATGCCGACCGTCCGCCCAGACTCTCGCTTCCCACCAAGTGAAACCGGTAATTGGCCTGCGTCAGCGCCGCCGCGTCTTTGTCCCGCGAGGCCTCCATTTCGCTTTCCACCGCGCGCTTCAGCACTTTCTCGCAGAGCAGCTTCGATCCGCTTTGCGACACAATGCGAAAGCTCTTGCCCGACGAAGCGTCGTATTTGACTTCGACCTCCATCCTGGCTATCACATCGGCTGAGAACCTCCGGTACTCTACCAGGTAGTGTCGCACCGACTGATAGTGTTTCAGTCCTTCCGCCTGGGATTGATTGTAGCGCTGTATCTGCGCCACGATCTGATCGGAGGTCAAAGTTGAAATAGAAGGCTTATCCGCATTTTGCGGTCGGATTCCTCCGGCCATCGAAACGAATATAACGGCCAAAGAGAGGCATCTGCCGGGTCGGAAGGACATGAGAGCATCATATCCCGGCAAGTTGAATACTCGTAAATTCCGAATGGGAAAGGCTGCTCTCCAGCTAGAAAACAACAATGCGGCGCAAACCTTCAAGGCTGCGCCGCATCTGTTTTTACTCCAATCCGAAGTCCAGATTGGTTTCTTGCCCCTCACCCCTCGCTCTAGAACAAGTTCCACAGCGACTGGTTGTAGACCTCATGGTGGAACTGCACCTCGGAGCCTTTGACGATGGTGCCCAGTTCGCGCGGGCAGCGGTTGGCCGCGGCCTCTTTCAGTTCCACGTAGCGGCCCTGCACGTCTTCGCCAAGGATCGTCTTGATCCAGGCTGAAGATTTGAAGTCCGCGATGGCCTTCTGAATGTTATCGGGCAGGTAGCGGCCGCCGGCGCGCAGGTCTTTGGCCTTGGAGATCTCGCCGTCGAGGCCGGTCTTGAAGATGCCGTAGAGCGAGAGATAAGGGTTGGCGTCCGGCGCAACGGCGCGCACTTCAGTCCGCATCGACCGATGGTTGCCAATGGGCACTCGCACCATGGCTCCGCGGTCAACGGCCGAGGCGCGAATCTGGTTGGGCGCCTCGAAGTGCGGGTCAAGGCGGCGGTAGGCGTTCACGCTGGAGTTGAAGATGAGGCACAGGTCCAGCGCGCTGGTCAGGATGCGGTCCAGGAACTCCCAGCCGAACTTCGAGAGTTGCTCCTCGCCCTTCTCTTCCCAGAAAAGGTTGGTCTTGCCCTTGGAGACGGAGACGTTGGTGTGCATACCGCTGCCATTGACGCCGACGATCGGCTTGGGCAGGTAGCAGGCCGTGAAGCCCAGGTTGTTGGCAATCTGACGGGTGAGCAGTTTGTAGAGCTGGATCTGGTCGGCCGCCGCCACCGCCTCGGCGTAACCGTAGTTGATCTCGTACTGGCTGGGGGCAACCTCCGGATGGTCCTTCTCGTTCTGGAAGCCCATGGCGCGCTGCACCTCGGCCGCGGTGTCAATGAACTGGCGCAGGGGGTCGAGCGGCAGCGAGTGGTAGTAACCGCCGGTGGAGATAAAGTCGAACTTGCCGGCCTGGTGATAGGTGCGCTCGGCGTCCTTGCCGGCGAAGAGAAAGCCCTCAATCTCGCTGGCCGTATTCAAGGTGTAGCCGTTTTTCTTGTACTGCTCCTCGGCGTAGGCCTTGAGCACGCCGCGCAGGTCGCCGGAGTATGGCGTTCCATCCTTGTCGATGACGTTGCCGAAGACCAGCACCTTGCCGTTGCCGAAGATGTCGGCTGGCACCCAGTAGAAGGCACTCCAGTCGATGCCGAGCCGCAAGTCGCTCTCTTTCTGAGCCGTGAAGCCGCGGATAGAGGAGCCGTCAAAGGTCAGGTTCTCGTGCGCGCCGAGGATGAACTTTTTGTCGTAGTCGAGCAGGTGCAGCCGGCCTTCAAGGTCGCTGAACAGCACGGTGACGGCCTTGATCCGCTTTTCATCGGTCAGGTACTTCAGCCGCTTCTCGCGAATCTCGCTGGCCGCAACCCGATTGGCGCGGTCGGCCTTGGCAGCCAGGTTCAGCTCTTCCAGCTCCGCATACGAAAGAGCGAGAAAATTGCGGTAATCAGTGGGCATGGGTCTCCTTTGGGCTGAAAAAGGTACAGTCCCGGCGTTCGAGGTCGCAGGCGGCTGTTGAGGGTGTTGTGAAGATAGGGTAACGCGACTCAACCGCGGCGCATAAGAAAATCACATCCAGGGTTGTGGGAAAGTGAGTGGTTTTGTCAGTTCAGCGCCCGGCGGGCAATCGGGCGTTGGCTTCGGGCCGCTGAACCCTGCCAAACGGCTGCCTCCGTGGAGTAATCTGGTTGCTCAGGAGGCTCTTCGCCCCGATGCCCAAGCCGCACCGCCTTTTCTTCGCTATTCTGGCCGTTTTTGCCCTCGCCGCCACTCTCGCTCAGGGCCAGCCGGCCTCGCCCAACGCGCTCAAAGAGGATTACGTCCGCGCCCACTACACCAAGTACGAGTTCCGCATCCCCATGCGCGACGGAAAGCGGCTGTTCACGGCGGTCTATGTGCCCAAGGATGCAGCCGGCGGCCCCTACCCCTTCCTGATGGACCGTACCCCCTACAACGTCGGCCCCTACGGCGAAGACCGATATCTCGCGCGTCTCGGCCCCTCGGATGAGTTCGAGAAGGGCGGATACATCTTCGTCTACCAGGATGTGCGCGGGCGCTGGATGAGCGAAGGCGGCTACATCGAGATGCGCCCCCACATCGACGTAAAGAAATCACCCCAGGATGTGGACGACGCTTCAGACACCTACGATACCATCGAGTTCCTGCTCAAACACGTGCCCGGCAACAACGGCAAGGTAGGCATCTGGGGCATCTCCTACCCCGGCTTCTACACCTCTGCCTCGATCATCGATTCGCATCCGGCCCTTGTGGCAGCCAGCCCGCAGGCGCCCATGACCGACCTCTTCCTGGGCGACGACAGCTACCATAACGGGGCCTTCATGCTCTCGGCCACCTTTGGTTTCTACGCCCCCTTCTTCCATCCCCAAGACGGGCCGCAGACGCCCAAGCCGACCGTTCCCTTCGACTACGGAACTCCGGACAGTTACAGCTTTTATCTCCAGGCCGGCAACATTGCCAACCTCGACAAGCTCTACCTGAAAGGCTCGAACTGGCTCTTCAACGACCAGGTCAAACACTGGACCTACGACGCCTATTGGCAGCAGCGCGACCTCTCACGGCACATGAAAAACGTGCGCTGCGCGGTGCTGGTGGTGGGCGGCTGGTACGACGCTGAAGACCTCAGCGGCCCCTACCGCACCTCAAACGCAATCGCCCAATTCAACCCGGAGACGCCGGTCACGCTGGTCGAAGGACCCTGGGTCCACGGCGGCTGGGCGCGCAGCGACGGCAGCCATTTGGGCGATGTGCAGTTCAACTCCAAAACCGCCGAGTACTTCCGCGCCAACATCCAGTTTCCTTTCTTTGAGCACTACCTGAAGGGCAAGGGCGCGGCGCAGCCCAGGGCAGTGGTCTTTGAGACCGGCACCAACCTCTGGCGGCGCTTTGACACATGGCCGCCCAAAGCCGCTACCCCCAAAACCCTCTACTTCCATGCCGGCGGCAAGCTCAGCTTCGAGCCTCCCAGCGAGGCCAAAGGCGCGGACGAGTACCTGAGCGACCCCAACCATCCGGTGCCCTTCGTGGGCTACACAACCGACACGGTGCCCCAACGCTACATGGTCGACGATCAACGCTTCGCCAGCTACCGGCCCGACGTGCTGGTCTACCAGACCGATCCGCTTGAGGAGGATGTAACCATCGCCGGTCCCATATCGCCCAAACTGAAGGTTGCCAGTTCAGGCACCGACTCTGACTTCGACTTGAAGCTGATCGACGTCTATCCCGAGGATTACCCCGATGCGGAGAGCGCCGCGCAAGGCAAGCGCATCTTGGACGCACCGCCGCTGCACATGGGCGGTTACCAGCAGTTAGTGCGCG
>Ga0265316_10002480_pt1 | contig 19122 bp, 16 predicted proteins | sample 4522metaG_FD_202092 | JGI IMG/M metagenome (GOLD analysis project Ga0265316, IMG submission 202092) | Rhizosphere microbial communities from Carex aquatilis grown in University of Washington, Seatle, WA, United States - 4-5-22 metaG | ecosystem: Host-associated > Plants > Roots > Rhizosphere >... | reverse complement strand
CCGCCATAGCCGGCGTGCTCGTCACCTACTCCATCGAAGGCGCGATCGTGTTCGGCGTGGTGGCCAACCTGGCCGGCGCGCTGCTCGGATACGCGCTCATACCGCGAGCCGACGACCCGGATCCCGGCGGGCCCGCCCCGGCGATCGCCTGACCGGCGCACGAAGAGAGGCCAGGCTTTCGCCCGGCCTCCGATTGTCGCTGGAGCGGCCGGCTTCCCGGCCGGGCGGCTACGCCTGGGCTTCCTCGGCTTCCGGCGCCGTGGCCGCGGCGAGCCCGAGCTTGCGCCGCGAGGACACCTTCGCGTCGTCGACGAGCGAGTAGACGACCGGCACGACGATGAGGGTCAGGAACGTCGAGGTGAAGAGCCCGCCGATGACGACCGTGGCCAGCTCGGAGGCGATGATCTCGCCCTGCGAGAGGCCGAGCCCGAGCGGGATGAGGGCCAGGATCGTGGCGATGGCCGTCATCAGGATGGGCCGGACTCGGGTCCGTCCGCCCTGCATGAGAGCCTCGTACATCGGCAGGCCGCGCCGGCGGTGCTGTTCGACCAGGTCGAGCAGGACGATGGCGTTGGTGACGACGATGCCGATCAGCATCAGGAAGCCGATCATGGCGCTGATGCCGATGGCCCGCTGGGTGATGAAGAGCGCCGGGAAGGCGCCGATCGTGGCCAGCGGCAGGCTGAACATGATGACCAGCGGGTCGATCAGCGAGTTGAACACCAGGACCATGACCAGGTAGACGAGCAGGATCGCGACGAGCATCGAGACGATCAGGCCGCCGAAGGCGCTGTTCATCTGCTCGGTGACGCCGGACAGCGTGACGGTCACGCCCGAGAGCTTGCCCTCGGCCTGGAGCTTGTTGATCTCCTTCTGGATTTCGGCCGAAACGCCGCCGGTGTCCTGGCTGGTCGTGTCGGCGCTGATCGTCGACGCCGGCGACTGATCGACGCGGCTGACCCGGGCCTGGACCTGCTGCTGTGAAACCGTCGCGATCTGGCCGAGCGGGACGTTCGCGGTGCCGACCGGCATCAGCTGGAGGGCGTTGAGCGAATCGAGCTTCGAGTCGAGCTGGAGGGTCAGGTCGGCGGGCACGCCGCCCACCATCACGATCCCGGCATCGGTCCCGACGAGGGCGTTGTGAACTTCGTCCTGAACGCCCGCCGTTGTCGTGCCGTCGAGAAGGGCCTTGGTCGGGTCGACATCGACCACGAATTCGGACGCGTTGGTGGCCAGGTCGCTCTTGACGTTGAGGAGGTCCGGGAAGTCGGTCTTGTTGCCGAGCGCCGCGACCAGAGACGTCGTGGCATTCGCGACGTCGGTCGGGTTGGTCCCGCTGACGACGACGCTGATCCCGGAACCGCCCCCGAACGAGCTCTGCTGCGCAACCTGGATCGACCACGAGTCGATCTGGAGCGGGGTCAGGTCGTCGGCGAGCTTCTTCTGCTCGGCGTTGAGATCGACGCTGTCGTTGAGGCGGCAGACGATGGTGGCGCTGTTCGATGCGCCGCCGGTGAACGCGGCCGCCAGGGCCGTCAGGCCGGTGTCCGAATCGCCGGGCACGGTGGTCTCGATGAGATTGATCTCCGAGTAGGACCGGAGCTTGGCTTCGACCGTCTGAGCCTCCTTGAGCACCGCCGACGAGGGCGTGCCCGAAGGCGGCGCGACGGTGATCTGGAGGTACTTCTGCGACCCGGTGTCGAGGAACTGCGTGGGGATGTGCGGGACGAGCAGCCCGGCACACACCACGAGCAGGACGGAGATGCCGATCACGCTCCAGCGGCTGCGCCTGTTGTGCAGCGCGGCCGTCAGCAGAGGCGTGTAGATGCGCTGGACGAAGGAGTCGTGGTGCTGAGTGCCCTCGTCGGGGTTGAGCTTGATGCGGTCGATGAACAGGGTCGCCATGACCGGGACCACGGTCAGGGCGCACACGAGCGAGGCCAGCAGCGCGAACGTCACCGTCAGCGCGAACGGCAGGAAGAACTGGCTCACGATGCCGCCGACGAAGCCGATCGGCAGGAACACCGCCACTGTCGTCAGCGTCGAGCTGGTGATCGCGCTGGCCACCTCGCGGGTGCCCGAGATGACCGAGTCGCGCATTGGATCGCCCCGGCCCCGGTGCCGGTAGATGTTCTCCAGGACGACGATCGCGTCGTCCACGACTCGGCCGACGGCTATCGCCAGTCCGCCCAGGGTCATGATGTTGATGGTGATGCCGGCCACGAGCATGAGCACCAGCGCGGTCATGATCGAGACCGGGATGCTGACGGCGGCGACCAGGGTCGACCGCAGGCTCATCAGGAAGAAGAAGATCGTGATGATCGCGAACAGGGCGCCGAGGATGCCCTCACGGACGAGGCTGTCGCGAGACTCGATGATGAAGCTGGAGTAGTCCTGGACGGTGACGAGCTCGAAAGCGCCGCTCTGGGTCTGCAGCTGGGCGAGCTTGCTCTGGACGGCCTGGACCACGTCGACCGTGTTGGCGCCGGAGGTCTTGGACACGCTGAGGACGAGCGACGCGCCGGCATCCTGCTTGCTCGGATCGCTGTTGAGCTCCGCGTAGCCGCTGGCGTAGACCGGCACCATCTGGACCGAGCCGAGATCGCCCAGCGTGATGGGCGTGAGGGGCATGACGGGCGTGCCGTCGGCCTGCATCTTGACCCCGACCGCCAGGTTGAGGATGTCGTTCTGGGTCGTGAGCAGCAGCTCGTGCTGGGCCGAGACGGGGATGTCGATCGTCGAACCGCCCGCTGTCGTCGTGGGCAGGGACCCGGCCGGCAGGGTCAGGTTGTCGTAGGTCAGGAGGTCGTGAATGGTCTTGATCGAGATGTTGGCGGCGGCCATCTTGGTCGGATCGAGCTGGACGACCAGCTTCTCCTGGGCGGCGCCGCTCAAGTCCACCTTGCTGACCCCGTCCACGCTCTCGAGCGAGGGCACGATGGTTGCCGCGGCCAACGCGTCCAGCTGGGCCGCCGTCGTGCCGGGCGTCGCCCTGATCGCCACCGTCAGCGGCGGGAGGGCGTTGATGTCGAACGACTGGACCGTCGAAGTCGCCGTCAGCCCGAGCGCCTTGACGTTGGCGTCGATCGTGGCCGTGATCCCCTTGACGTCCGACCCGTAATCGAACGATGCCACCACGAGCGACAGGCTGTTGACCGAGCTCGAGTCGATGTGCTGGAGAGACGCCACGCTCCCGACCGATCGCTCGATCGGTTCGGTCACGGCCGTGGCGACATCCTGCGCGCCCGCACCCGGCACCGGCGTGATGACCACGACGTACGGGAACTGGATGTCCGGCAGCAGCTCCTGCTTGAGCGAGGCCCAGGCGAAGATGCCGCCGAGCAGCATGGCCAACGTGATGAGCACAGTCACGCTGCGCTTGCTCACGGCTAGCTGGGTCAGGCGGATCACGTGCGACTCCTTCGTGCGGTTGGACGGCGAATTGCGATCGTTCAGTGGGGCGCGCCGGGTACGACGCGCATCGGGTCAGTCGAAAAGGCAGGCTCCGGCGGTGAGTGGCGCGTCGATGCTCCCGCCAGACAGACTCGGCCCGAGCTCGAAACGATCGGGCCGGCGGCGGTCCAAACGGGCGTTCACGGTCGAACCATTTCGGCCCTGGTTCGTTCGAGAACCAGGGAGATCAACCGGGCCAGGACGGCGAGCTCCTCGCCCGACAGCACGCCCAGCGTCTGCCGCAGCATCTCCCTGCGCAGGCCGGAGATCTCCTCCATCAGGCCGCGGCCGTCGTCGGTGAGGACGCACTCGACGACGCGGCGGTCGTCGCTGCGGTGCTGGCGCGTCACCAGGCCATGGCGTTCTACTCGTTCGACGATGCCGCTGGCGGCCGGGAGCCCCACACCAAGCCACTCGGCCACGTGGCTCATCGAAGCGGGGCCATTCTTGTTGAGCAGGAATAGCAGCCGCATCTGGCCGAATGTCAGATCCTGGGCTACCCAGCTCGGAATCTCGTGCGCGCCGTGGTCCCACACTTCGCCGAGGCTGTCGAGGACGGCCTCGATTTCGCGCAGCTTCTCGGTCGTCTGGGTGGCCGCGGCGTCGGCGGCCGGGTCGGACGGACCGGAGGATGAGGCTCCAGATACTTCGCTCACCGGCGAATAATATCAGTTACCGTAAATAGCTTGCCATGATGCGAATTGAGGACCCTCCGGTGGCCCTCTTGGAGCCGCTTCCGCGCCATCCGGCGGCCGAACGGACGGCCATCGGCAGGGCCGGCCGACTGGCATCCTTCGAGCCGAGACCGGCCGATCGTTGTGTGGCTCTGGCGAAGACCCGTCGCGGGCACTACGATCAGCACAATTCACCAGGACGACGGCATCGTGGAGGGATCAGCGCGTGGCGGGAAGGGGCAAGAAGGCCGAGGGCCCTATCAGGTGGACGACGCTGGGCAGCGCCCCGTACCCAAAAGCCGACGAGCCCTGTTCGGGCTACCTCCTGCAGGGTGGCGGCGCCAACGTCCTGGTCGACGTCGGCGGAGGCACGCTGGGCCCGCTGCAGCACCTCATCAACCTGGATGACCTCCACGCGGTGTGGATCAGCCACCTGCACGCCGACCACTTCGCCGACATGCCGCTCCTCTACTACGCCTTCGCCTACTCCGACAAGCCCATGCGCAAGATTCCCGTCCTGGCACCTCCGGGCTGGGCCAAGCGCGTCGAGGACTTCGTCAGGAGCGCGACCGAGCACCACATGAGCTCCTTCTTCCAGGTGGTGGAGCTCAAGGATCGCGGCATCGCCGAGATCGGCGACCTGCGAATCCAGGCCCGTGCCGTCGAGCACGGCGTCCCGGCTTTCGGGCTGACGGCTCGGCTGGGCGACCATCGGCTGGCCTACAGCGGCGACACCGGGCCGTGCGACAACCTCGTCACCCTCGCCAAGGGTGCCCGGGTGCTGGTCGCCGAAGTGGGGACGGACCTGATCGAGATCCCGTCGGTCCACCTCTCGCCCGAGGATGCCGGCCTGACCGCCCAGCATGCCGGCGTGGCGAGGCTGGTGCTCACGCACCTGGCCCCGGGCCTGGAGCCCGAAGAGGCCGTCGAGCGCGCCGGCGAGGTCTTCCGCGGGGCGATCGAGGTCGCGACACCGGGGAGCATGATCGAGGTCTGACGCGCCCTCGGGCCGCCGCGCAGAGGGCCGGTCGGGCTAGGCCTCTCGCCGGTACGGCGTGTCCAGAACGACGAAGTCCTTGCGGCCCACCAGGGCGGCCCTGATGCGGTGGCTGTTCTGGTTGTACAGCAGCCGGTCCCACCAGTGGCGGGGCAGGTGCTCGGGCAGAAGGACGATCGTGAGCCGGCTCGGATCCTCGGATTGGGAGACCTCGAGGTACCGCACGAACGGCCGCACGAGGGCTCGATAGGGCGACTCGACCAGGACCACCCGAACGCCCGGCAGCTGGCGCTCCACGCGCTCGCGGAAACGCTCGCCTTCCCCTGGATCCAGGGTCACGTGGACGAGCTGCACTTCCTCACCCATCGTCTCGCCGACCTTGACGGCCTGGACGACGGCGCGGCTCATGGCCTGGGCGGCGACGACCACTCTCTGGCGGCGGTGGGGCGGCCCGAAGACGACATCCGGCTGGACCTCCAGGCCGACGCCCTCCAGGGCGTATTCGTGCTTTATGAAGAGCATAAGCAGGACCAGGATCGGGACGACGATGATGATCATCCAGACGCCCTGATCGAACTTCGAGACGGCGATGACGCCTACGACGATGCCCGTCACGACCGCGCCGATGCCGTTGATCAGGGCGCTGCGCCGCCAGCCCGACCCGCGCTCGGAGAACCAGTGGCGGACCATGCCCGACTGCGACAGCGTGAACGACGTGAACACGCCGATGGCGTACAGCCCGATCAGGCGATCGGTGGAGCCCTGGAACGCCACGCACAGCCCGATCGACGCCAGGGACAGGGCGACGATCCCCGAGTTGAAGGCCAGGCGCTCGCCGCGGAGCGCGAACTGGCGCGGGAAGAAGCCGTCGCGGGCCAGGATCGACGACAGGCGGGGGAAGTCGGCGAAGCTCGTGTTGGCGGCGAGGATGAGGATGCCCATCGTCGCGAATTGAAGGACGTAGTACATCGGACCGGGGCCGAAGATCGTCCGGCCGATCTGCGAGAGGACGGTCTCCCCCGTTGCCTGGAACCCCGCCGGATGGGCACCCATGTTGATGGCCAGGTAGCTCGTCCCGAGGAACATGATCCCGAGCAGCGTCGCCATGATGATCATGGTCTGCTGGGCGTTCTTCCATTCCGGCGGCTTGAAGGCGGGCACGCCGTTGGCCACCGCTTCGGTTCCGGTCATGGCCGAGCAGCCGTCGGCGAAGGCCTTGCAGAGCAGGAAGACGCCCATGTTCTCGGTGGCCAGGCCGGTCAGCGGCGCGACGTCCGCGACTTGATGGAGATGGCCGGTGATCGACTCGATCACGCCGACCCCGATCAGCAGCAGCATCGAGCCGATGAAGATGTACGTGGGGCTGGCGAAGAGCGTGCCGCTCTCTCGCAGACCGCGCAGGTTGACGATCATCACCAGGATGATCGACAGCGCGATCAGGTGGACTCGCCACTCGTAGATTCCGGGGAAGGCCGAGTAGAGCGCCTGGACGCCGGACGACACGCTGACCGACACCGTCAGGACGTAGTCCGTGAGAAGCGATCCGGCGGCGATCAGGCCGGCGAGCACCCCGAGATTGGCGTGGGCGACGATGTAGCTGCCGCCGCCGTTGGGATAGGCCCGAATCGTCTGGCGATAGCTGAAGGTCACGATCACCAGCAGCGCCACGACCACGACCGACAGGCCCATGACGTACTGGTAGTTCACCGTCCCGGCGCCGGCGAGAATGAGCATCATCGCCCCGGTCGCGTACGCGACCGACGACATCACGTCCGACGAAAAGACCGGCAGGGCCTTCCACTTGGGCAGCCGCTCGGCCAGCTCCTCCGCGGACGAGAGCGGCCGCCCGAAGAGCACGGCTCGCAACACGGCCATGCGGCGCTGATATGCCGTTCGCGGCGCCTGCGCCTCGAGCTTGGCCTCGAGGACGCCGGGCGCGATGTAGCGGAAGTAGCGGGCATGGGGTCGATCAACGACGACGCGGCGGTCTCCCAGCTTCCGGCCACGCAATTGTTGTTGGTCAGCCATCTGTGCGATTGTCCCTCGCGATAACGATATCGACACGGCCGCCGGGACGGACGACGGTCGGGAGGATGAGCACGTTGGCCGATTCCGCGAGCTGGTAGGCCTGCCAGAGGAGGCCCGGCCAGGACGGGAAGCCGCTGAGCACGACTCGCGACGCCAGCCCCGTTTCGACCAGGGCTACTGCGGCCTCGATGTCGGCAAAGCCGGGCTCGAGCATAGACGGCTCGACCGCGGAGCCCGGAGTGTCGGCTTCGGTGAGCGGCCCGACGGACGCGCGGTCGTCTGGGGCATCGGTCTGTGCCGTTGCCGCGGACATCGAGATCGGCGATTCGAGGGCCGCCACCCGCAGCAGTCCCGTGGCGTCGTCGCCGGAAGCGTCGGAAGCGTCGGAATCCGGGTAGCCGGAAGACCGGGCCGCGGCCCGTCCGCCTTCCGGATCGACCCGGGTTCCAGCCCGAACCAGTCTCAACACGCCGTCTGTGAATGTCACACGCTCAACTTAGGCGGCGATGCCACGAGGCCGGCCCTTCGCGAGCCCCCGCGCCGCTCAACAAGCGCTCAACACAGCGGCCGAAAACGGCCCCGGCCGCCGCCGTTGGGTCTACGATCCCGGTGATGGACCTTTTGAGCGTGAGACTTCCGAGGAGATCGGACGCGGTCGGGGTGGTGGCGCTGGCGCTTGGGGCGCTGGGGGCTTCGACCCTGACCATCGCCCTCCTGCGCGCCGGCATCCACGTGACCTACCCGGCGCCCGTCTACCTGCTCGCGGTCCTCGCCGTGGGCATGCGCTACGGGACCGTCCCCGCGATGGTCACGTCGGTGGCGGCATTCCTCATGTACGACTTCCTGTTCGTCCAGCCGCTCTACACGCTCACGATAAACAGCCCCGACGAGTGGCTGAACCTGCTCCTCCTGCTGGCCGTCGCCACCGTCATCGGTCGCCTGGCGGCACTCCAGGCCGATCGGGCGCGCGAGGCGGCAGACCGGGCGCGCGAGGCCGAGGCGCTCCACGACATCACCGGAGTCCTGGCCGCCACCCGCACCGTGGCAGAGGCAGCCCCGGCCGTGGTGACGCGGCTGGAGATGATCACGGCCATGGACCGCGTCTGGGTGAGCCTGGGCGCGAACCAGGCGGAGGAGCGGACGCTCGCCGACACGGCCGCGTCGGAGCCGCTCCCCAGTCCGGGCTGGCAGGTGGTCTTGCAGCGCCGGCCGGACGGCCAGATGCGCTGGATCAGGGCCCACGTGGCGACGGGGAGTGCGCGGCGCGCGCCGCGCGCCGCGCTGCACCGGGTCCGGATCGAGGTGGCCGGCGAAACGCTGGGTTCGCTGTGGGCGCTCCGCGCGCGCAACGAGCTCGAGCCCGACAGGGCCGAGACCAGGATCCTGTCGGCGGCCGCCGACCAGCTCGGCCAGGCCGTCGTCCGCGACAGGCTGACGCAGGAAGCCACCAGCGCCGAGATCGCCCGCCAGAGCGACGCGCTCAAGACGGCCCTCCTCGATTCGGTCTCGCACGACCTGCGGACGCCTCTTGCGACGATCCGGGCCGCCGCCGGAAGCATGCTCGACGAGTCGGTGAAGTGGTCCGAGGAAGACCACCGGGAGGCGTTCCAGGCGATCGACGCGGAAGCCGAACGGATGGGCCGGCTCGTGCGCAACCTGCTCGATTTGAGTCGGATCGAAGGCGGCGCCCTCAAGCCGGAGCTGGAGCCGTGCGACCTCGAGGACGTCATCCGCCAGGCGGTCCGGCGCGCGCGCGCGACTCCCGACAAACGCGTCGCGATAGAGCTCCCCGATCCGCTCGCGCCCGCGCTGGCGGATGAGCTGTACCTGGGCCAGGTCGTGGGCAACCTCATCGAGAACGCCATCCGGTACGGAGGCAACTCGATCAGGGTGCGCGGCGCCGAGCTTCCGGACGGGCGCGTCCAGGTCAGTGTCGAGGACGATGGGCACGGCGTGCCGGACGCGGCGCTGCCGCACCTGTTCGAGAAGTTCTATCAGGCCGGGGCCCCGGGCGAAGCGCAGCGTCGAGGAATGGGCATCGGCCTGACGGTTGTCGAAGGTCTGACCCGGGCAATGGACGGGGAGGTCGCGGCCTGCCGCAGCGAACTGGGAGGCCTGCGAGTGGACGTCCGGCTCCGGTCCGCGCGCGTCCCCAGGCCGGCGGCCGATGCGACGGCCACGCCCGAGGCGACGGCCACGCCCGAGGCAGCTGCCACGCCGGAGGCAACGGCCACGACCGACGCCGCTGCCGCTGCCCGGGCACCCGGGCAGGCGTCATGAGCGGACCGGCCCTTCTCCTGGTCGAAGACGAGGACGGCTCGCGCCGCACTCTGGCGGAATACCTGGGCCGGCGCGGCTACGACGTCTACGAGGCGGCCACTGCCGGGGACGCGATGCGGCTCTGGGACGCCCACCGGGCCGACCTGGTCCTGCTGGACCTCGGGCTGCCTGACCTCGACGGCGTCGACGTCATCAGGCGCATCCGCCGCGAGGCCACGACGCCGATCATCATCCTCTCGGCCCGCGGCGACGAACGCGACAAGATCGCCGGTCTCGAAGCCGGGGCCGACGACTACCTCACCAAGCCCTTCGCCACCGACGAGCTGAACGCCCGGATCCGGGCCGTGCTCCGGCGTGCCGGGGGTCCCGACGCCGACGCCGACGGCTGCCTCCGGCTCGGCCCGATCGCGCTCGATCAAGTCCGCCGCGAAGTGCACGTGGCGGGTGCCCCGGTGCGACTCACCCCGCGCGAGTACGAGCTGCTCAAGGTTCTGCTCTCCAACCAGGGCCGCGTCCTGACCAAGGCCCGGCTGCTGCGCGCGGTCTGGGGTCTGGCCTACGCCGAGGAAAGCGCCTATCTCCACGTCTACGTCAACCGCCTGCGTCGCAAGCTCTCGGCCGTCGCCGACGTTTCGCTGGAGGGCCTGATCGAGACGGAGCCCGGCATCGGCTACCGCGTCGCGGCCGGCAACTCGACGGGCGAAATGCCGCCCCCGGGACCGAGCTGAACGAAGCCGCACGGCGGCCCGCAGACCAGCCGGCCGCGAGATCAGCCGGCCTCGAGGACCGGCAGCAGGTCCGCCAGCTTCGTCGGTGTCATGCTCGGCTGGACCTCGACGCGCGGGACGGCGAAGCGATTGGCCCACGTCTCGACCGCGACCAGCATCCTCGGCCGCGCCGTCTTGACGGCGACCGGCTTCGCCGTCGAGCCGGGCGAGGAACCGGCGACAGTCTTCTCTGGCGCGGTCTCTTCTTCGACTACCGCTATCCGGAGCTCGCGGCAGGCGGCCACTGCGGCCTCGGCCCGGGCGTTCACGCCGCCGTATGGATAGGCCAGTGACTCGGGCCAGACGCCGGTGACCTGGGCGATCCTCGCCGCGGCCGCATCGATCTCGTAGGTCAGGAGCGTCCCCTTCTGCTGGGACAGACTGACGTGCTCCATGGTGTGGTCGCCGATCTCGTCGCCGGCGGCGACCAGCGCCTGGAGCTCGGAGGTGGTGAGGAAGCCGGGCCTGTCGATGCGGCCGGCGATGACGAAGTACGTCGCGACGTAGCCGTGGTGGTCCAGGATCGGCCAGGCGTAGGTGTACCCGTCTTCCCAGCCGTCGTCGATGGTGATCACGAAGGACCTGGCGGGCGGCTTCGTGTGGGCCGCCAGGTCGCCCGCCAACGCCGCCAGGGTGATGGTGTGCCAGCCGGCATTCTCGAGCGCATCGAGCTGGGCGCTGAATCTGGTCGGCGGAACCACCAGGCCGGGCAGGGAATCGCCCGCCTCGGCGACGGGCACGATGCGGTGGTACTCGAGAATCGGCACGTGGAGCGTGAATGCCCCGGACTTGCCGCTGCCCGTCCCCGGCACCGCGATGGCGCCCGGCACGCCCGACGGATCGCAGCTGTCGACCACCGGGTAGACCGGTGGCGGCGTCCCCGTCGGAGCGGCGGTCGGCGTCGGTGTCGGCGTCGGGCTCGGCGTCGGGCTGACGACGGGCGAGATTGCGAGCGACGCGCTCGGAGTCGGGCTCGCCGCCGAGGGCCCAGGCGCGCCCGGATGCGCGACTGCCCAGCCGCTCGCGAGCAACGCGACGACCAGGCACGCGGCCACGGCGACCGCGGCGACACCACGCCGGGAAGTGATCTGCACCGCGGCATTCTGTCATGCCGCCCGGATTCTCGGCCGCTCTCGCCGATTGCCGGCCTGTCATCGATCTGTCGCCACGCCGTCATAGGAGTGTCACGGACGTCGAGGAGCCTTCCAGGTGGCCCGGCAAAAGCCGGGCGACACGGAGGAACAACCAATGAGTCATGGACGATTGATCGGCGGGCTCGCCGCCCTCGGCACGGCCCTCGCGCTGGCCTTCCCGGGCCTGGCGAGCGCCCACTCCGGCGCCGCCGGCTACGTCTACACCGAGACGAACGCCTCGACCGGCAACGCCATCCTGGCCTACGCCCGCGCCAACGACGGCACCCTGACGTGGCTGGGCACCTATCCGACCCACGGCCTCGGAACCGGCGCTGGCCTTGCCACGCAGGGCGAAGTCATCCTGGCCGGCGGCGGCAAGTGGCTCCTGGCGGTCAACGCCGGCAGCAACGACATCAGCACCTTCCGAGTCGACGCCGACGGCCGCCTGGGCCTGACCGACAGGGCGGGCGCCCAGGGCAGCGACCCGGTCAGCCTGACGGCGCACGGCAGCGACGTCTATGTCCTCGACGCCGGCGGATCGGGCAACATCGCTGGCTTCTGGATCGGCGGCGGGATGCTCCACCGCATCGCCGGCTCGGTCCGGCCCCTCAGCGGCGCCGCCACGAATCCGGCCGAAGTCGCGTTCAGCACCAGCGGCCGCTTCCTGGTCGTGACCGAGCGAGCCACGAACATGATCGACACCTACAAGGTCGACTCGATGGGGCTCGCCGGCTGGGCGGTCACCACCGCTTCGTCCGGTCCCGTGCCGTACGGCTTCGCCTTCGACAATCGAAACCATCCGATCATCTCAGAGGCTGCGAACAGCACGCTCTCCTCGTACAAGCTCGGCTCCGCGGGCGCCACGGTGATCTCCGCCAGCGTCCCGACCGGCGGCATCGCCGCCTGCTGGGTCGCGGTCTCGCCCAACGGCAAGTGGGCCTTCGACTCCAATGCCCACGGCGGCACCATCTCCTCGTTCATGGTTCACGCCAACGGCACCATCGATTTGTCTCTGTCCGTCGCCGGCAACACCGGCCCCGGCAGCGCTCCGCTGGACCTGCAGGTCGGCTCCGACGGTCGCTTCCTCTACGTCAACGAAGCCGGCGCTCACGTCGTCGGCGGGTACTGGATCGGCGCGGGCGGGATGCTCACGGCCGTGTCCGGCGCGCCGGTTCTCCCGGCAAGCGCCAGCGGGATCGCCGTCTCCTGACGCGCGTCTCGAGCGGTGGGCCGGGAGGCGCAACGCGTCTCCCGGCTTTCCGCATTAAGGAACGAAATGGACGAGAACGCCTACGATCGGAGCATGGCCGAGCCCAAGCCGACAATCCTGGTCGTCGACGACGACGCCAAGATCGTTCGCCTCGTTCGAACCTACCTGGAGCGCGAGGGATTCCGAGTCTCCGAGGCGTCGGACGGGCGGTCGGCGCTCGCGGCCATCGCGCTCGAAGCGCCGGCCCTGGTGGTGCTCGATCTGATGCTGCCCGAGGTCGACGGCCTGTCGATCGTGCGGGCCGTTCGCAGGACCGATCGGACGCCCATCGTCGTCCTCTCGGCTCGAGGCACCACGGCCGACCGCATCGCCGGCCTGACCGAGGGCGCCGACGACTACCTGACCAAGCCTTTCTCCCCGGCAGAGCTGGTCGTTAGGATCAAGCGCATCCTCGACCGATCCGGCGGCCCGGCGGCCACGACTCCGGCGAGCCCCGCGATCAGGCTCGGCGACCTGGTCGTGGACCGCGACCGCCACGAGACCACGGTCGCCGGCAGGCCGATCGAGCTGACGGCGCTGGAGTTCCGGCTCCTGGCGGCCCTGGTCGAGGCGGACGGACGGGTCCTGACCCGCGAGCAGCTGATGGATTCTGTCTACGGTGACGGCGAGGCCTACGTCCTCGACCGCACCATCGACGCCCTAGTCAAGCGCCTGCGCGAGAAGCTCCACGACGACGCCGAGCAGCCGCGCTATGTCGCCACGGTGCGTGGAGTCGGGTATCGAGTGGCGCACGCGGACGCCGGCGCGGCGTGAGGCCGCGGCTGCCGCGGCCGCTGCGCTCGCTTCGTGTGTCGCGCGGCATCGGGACCAGGATCGCGGTCGCGGCGATCCTCGTGGCGACACTCGCGGTGGGAATCGTGGCGATCGGCACGCTCAGCCTCGGCGCCGGTGCCTTCGTCGACCTGATGACCGCCGATGGCCATCCGGCCGCCGCCTCGCAGGCGATGTTCGACGCCTCGGTCGGCCGCGTGGTCGTGATGGCGCTGGTCGTCGCCATCGTCGTCGGCGCCATCCTGTCGGCGTTCCTCGCGATGCGCATCGCCCGGCCGCTGCGCGAAGTGGGCCGCGCGGCCCGCAAGATCGCCGGCGGCGACTACCAGGCTCGCGTGCCGCGCCGCGGCCCCGACGAGTTGACCGGACTGGCGGACTCGTTCAACGAGATGGCGGCCTCGCTCCAGGAGCAGGAGCGCCTGCGCCGCGAGTTCATCGCCAACGCGGCCCATGAGCTGAGGACGCCGCTCACCAATCTCCAGGGCTACCTCGAAGCGCTCCGGGACGAGGTCATCCCGGCCGACCGGGCGACGTTCGAGTCCCTCTGGGACGAGGCCGAACGGCTTGTCCGCCTGTCGCGATCGCTCGACGTCCTGGCCGAGGGAGATTCGCCGGTCTACCCCATCGAGCTTTCCGAGATCGATGTCGCCGCCGCGGTCCGAGCCGCCGCCGAGCTCGTGGCCCCTTCGATGGCCCATGCCGGTCTGGCCTTCCACGTCGAGGCGCCGTCGGCACTCCCGGCTCGCGCCGATTCGGACGCCATGGCCCAGGTGCTCGGCAACCTGCTCCAGAACGCCGTGCGCTATACGCCATCGGGCGGCACGGTCTGGCTGCGCGGCGAGCGCGAGAACGGCCGGATCGTCGTGTCCGTCGCCAATACCGGGCCCGCGATCCCGGCGCAGGATCTACGGCACGTCTTCGAGCGCTTCTACCGCGTCGAGAAGTCCCGCGACGCTGCGCGCGGCGGGGCGGGCATCGGACTGGCCATCGTTCGCCAGCTCGTCGAATCGTTCGGCGGGAGCGTCGCCGCCGAATCGAGCGACGGCATGACGCGCTTCTGGTTCAGCCTGCCGGCGTCATCGGAGCCGGCAGTGAACCGGGCCGGCGTCGGACGGCACCGCGTCCGCAGCCACGGTCGCGCGGCGGCGCGTCCGGGTCGAGTCGTTTAGACCGTATTTAGCGCTTTCGGGCTCGGCCGTGGTCCGGCCTCTTGGCCCCGGGATCGATGCTGGGGTCATGGACAGGACCGGAAGCACGGGAACCGAAGCGAGCGCCGTCGAGGCCCGGCTCGCCAGCGAGGTCGCCGACGTAGAGTCCGCGATCGCGCTCGTCCGCAGTCGAGTGGCAACGACGATCACTCTCACCGGCCTGCGTTTCGCCCAGACGCTGGCCAACAGCCTGGCCGGTGCGGCGGCGAGCGAGGGCATCCGTCTCGAGGCCACGTTCTGGCCCGAGGATGACCTCGGCGACCTGCGCATCAGCCTCATCGCCGATCCCGACGGGAACGGCCCGGAGGTCGCTAAGCATGGCTGAACTGGCGCGGGTCCTCTTCGTCGAAGACGACCTCGGTCTTGCCGGGATCGTCATCAAGCACCTTCGTGCCCGAGGCCACGACGCCCGGGCGGTGGGCTCCGCGGAGGAAGCCGACGATCTCCTGCGCGCCGGCTTCCGTCCCACCGTCGTTCTGCTCGACATCAACCTGCCCGGCGCATCGGGCTGGGACCTGCTCCGCGGTGGCGGCCTGCGGGCCGCCGGGTCGCCGCCGGTCTACGTCGTGAGCGCCACGTCCGTCCCACCGGCTCGCCTGCGCGAGTTCGGCGTCGCCGGCTTCCTGCCCAAGCCGTTCGCCGTGCCGACCCTGCTCGAGATAGTCGAGCGCCACCGCGGCGCGGAGGATGACTCCGCCGCCCCCCAGGGAGGATTCGATGCTCTTTGACCTGGCGATGATCGCCCTGATGGCAGCCTGCTTGCTGTTCTTCCTGGGGCTGATCTGGATGTGCGAGAGGCTGGCTCGATGAACGCCCAGGACCTCCTCGGCGGGGTGATCGTCCTCTTCCTGGGCATCTACCTTCTATTCACTCTTCTGCGAGCGGAGAGGTTCTAGATGATCCCCTCGCTGCCTGGCCTGCTCCAGGCCATCAGCCTCTTCGTCGTGGCGATCCTCCTGGCGAGGCCCCTCGGCGGCTACGTCCGCAAGGTCATGGAAGGCGAACGGGTCTTCCTCTCGCCGGTCGTCCGACCGGTCGAGCGCGCCATCTACAAGGTTCTCGGCGTCGACGAGACCGTCGAGCAGCGCTGGACCTCGTATGCGGTCTCGGTGATCCTCTTCTCGTTCGTCTGCATCCTGGCGCTCTACCTTCAGCAGCGCTTCCAGGGTGCGTTGCCGCTCAACCAGGGCGGCACCGCAGGCATCGGTCCCGTTGCGCCGGACATGGCCTACAACACGTCTGTCAGCTTCGACACCAACACGAACTGGCAGAACTACTACGGCGAGAACACCATGACCTACCTGACCCAGATGGCAGGGCTGGCCGTGCGCAACTTCACCTCCGCCGCGTCGGGCATCGCGGTCGCGATCGCCCTGACCCGTGGCCTGGTCCGGCACTCGGTCGCGACGATCGGCAACTTCTGGGTCGACCTGACGCGCAGCATCCTGTACGTCCTGCTGCCGATCTCGGTCCTGGCGGCGTTGTTCCTCGTCTCTCAGGGCGTCATCCAGACGTTCGCGAGCTCGGCCACGGTCCACACCCTCCAGGGCGCGCTGCAGATCATCCCCCTGGGCCCGGTCGCCTCTCAGGAGGCGATCAAGGAGCTCGGCAACAACGGCGGCGGATTCTTCAACGCCAACTCGGCCCACCCGTTCGAAAATCCGACCACGGTCACGAACTGGGTCGAGATGCTGCTGATCCTGATCATCCCGTTCGCTCTTGCCAACACTTTCGGGCGCATGGCCGGCAACGTCCGGCAGGGCTGGGCTCTGTTGGCGGTCATGATCATCGTCCTCTCGGCCGGCTCGCTCGTCGCGATGTCGAGCGAGGAGCGTGCCAACCCGTCCATCCCGGCGGCGGTCGCCCAGGAGGTCAACCAGTCGGCAGGGAACATGGAGGGCAAGGAGACGCGCTTCGGGCCCGATACCAGCGGCCTGTTCGCGACGGTCACAACCGGCACGAGCACCGGCGCCGTCGACTCCATGCACGACAGCTTCCTGCCCATCGGCGGCCTGGTGCCGCTCTTCAACATCGAGCTCGGCGAGATCACTCCGGGGGGCGTGGGCGCCGGACTCTACGGCATCCTCGTGTTCGCCATCATCGCCGTCTTCATAGCCGGGCTCATGGTCGGCCGCACGCCCGAGTTCCTGGGCAAGAAGATCGAAGCCTACGAAATGAAGATGGCCATGCTCGTGGTCCTCTTCTTAGCTTTCAGCATCCTGTTCTTCACGGCGGTGGCGACCGCCACGACCGCGGGCAAAGCCGGGCCGCTGAACGGCGGCCCCCACGGCTTCAGCGAGATCCTGTACGCCTTCTCGAGCCAGACCGGCAACAACGGCTCCGCATTCGCCGGACTCACCGGCAACACGCTCTTCTACAACGTCACCGGGGCCTTCGCGATGATGCTCGGCCGGTATGCCATGACGGTCCCGATCCTGGCCATCGCCGGCTCCATGGCCGCCAAACGCCGCGTGGCGCCGTCTCTCGGCACGTTCCCGACCACGGGCCCGATCTGGGTCGGGCTGCTGATCGGCGTCATCGTCATCGTCGGCGCCCTCACGTTCTTCCCCGCGCTGGCCCTCGGCCCGATCGTCGACCAGCTCCTCAACAATGCCGGGAGGCTGTTCTAATGGCCTTCGAAGCCGCCGGCGGCTTGCGCCGCAGGTTCCTATCACTCTCCGTCGTCGACACCGCCCGCGGCACGCGACGGGCTGCCCGCGAAGAACGCCAGGCCGCGGCGAGCGGCAGCCCGCGCAATCGCGGCATCTTCGATCCGCAGCTGCTGCGCGGAGCACTCAAGCCGGCCGTGCGCAAGATGAACCCGCGCGAGCTCGGCAAGAACCCGGTCATGTTCGTGGTCGAGGTCACGGCCGCTCTCGTGACCGTGATCCTGATCTCCGACTTCCTGGGCCTGAGCAAGGGCGCCGCGGGCGAGGTCGGCCGCTCGACCGGGTTCGAGCTGCAGATCGCGATCTGGCTCTGGTTCACCGTCTACTTCGCCACTTACGCGGAGGCCCTGGCCGAGGCACGCGGTAAGGCCCAGGCGGCGACTCTGCGCAAGACCCGCTCGGAGACCATCGCCCATCGCCGCTGCGACGACGGCAGCCTCGAGGAAGTCGGCTCGTCGGCGCTCCGCTGCGGCGACGTCGTGGTGGTCCGCGAAGGCGAGACGATCCCCGGCGACGGCGACGTCATCGAGGGCGTGGCCTACGTCAACGAAGCGGTCATCACCGGCGAGTCGGCGCCCGTGCTCAAGGAGCCGGGCACGGATATTCGCAGCAGCGTCACCGGCGGCACGACCGTGACGAGCGATACGCTCTCCATCTCGATCACGGCCAACCCCGGCGAGACGTTCCTGGACCGCATGATCGCGCTTGTCGAAGGCGCAAAGCGGCAACGCACCCCCAACGAGATCGCGCTCTCGATCCTGCTCTCGGGGCTGACCATCGTCTTCCTGCTGGCGACGGCGACGCTGCGGCCCTTCGGGCTATACGCGAACGCCCCGCTCGGCATCGTTGTCCTCGTTGCTCTCCTGGTCTGCTTGATCCCGACGACGATCGGTGGTCTTCTCTCCGCCATCGGCATCGCCGGCATGGACCGCGTCGCCCGCTTCAACGTCCTGGCCATGAGCGGTCGGGCCGTTGAAGCGGCCGGCGACGTCGACGTGATCCTGCTCGACAAGACCGGCACCATCACCTTCGGCAATCGGCTGGCCTCGCGGATCGTGGCCTTCCCGGGCGTCACGGAGCGCGACACGCTGGAAGCGGCGCTCCTCACGTCGCTCGAGGACGAGACGCCGGAAGGGCGCTCGGTCGTCGAGCTGGCCCGGGCGCGGCTCTCCGCGCTCGACGCGGCCGCGGGTTCGGGCGCCAAAGCGGCGCCCTCCACACCGGCAGCGGCGGAGATCGCCACGGTCGTGCCCTTCAGCGCCGAGTCGCGGACCAGCGGAGTGATCCTGGCCGACGGCACCGTCGTGCTCAAGGGCGCCGTGGACGCGATCGCGGCAGCCCTGGACGGCGACGCTCCGCCCGAGCTGCAGACCCTCGCCGACGAGATCTCATCGCTCGGCGCCACTCCCCTGGCGATCCGGCGCAACGGCAAGCCGCTCGGGATCATCGAACTCAAGGACACGGTCAAGCCCGGCCTCAAGGAACGCTTCGACGAACTCCGGCGCATGGGCATCCGCACCATCATGGTCACCGGCGACAACCCGCTGACGGCCAAGACGATCGCCGCCGAGGCGGGCGTGGACGAGTTCATGGCCCAGGCAAAGCCAGAGGACAAGATCGCCCGCATCCGCGCCGAGCAGGCCGCCGGCCACCTCGTGGCCATGACCGGCGACGGCACCAACGACGCCCCGGCAGTGGCTCAGGCGGACGTGGGACTGGCCATGAACAGCGGCACTTCGGCCTGCAAAGAGGCGGCCAACATGGTCGACCTCGACTCCGACCCGACCAAGCTGATCGAGGTCGTGGCCATCGGCAAGCAGCTGCTCATCACCCGCGGCGCGATTACCACCTTCTCGATCGCCAACGACGTGG
>Ga0265316_10002479_pt1 | contig 19130 bp, 5 predicted proteins | sample 4522metaG_FD_202092 | JGI IMG/M metagenome (GOLD analysis project Ga0265316, IMG submission 202092) | Rhizosphere microbial communities from Carex aquatilis grown in University of Washington, Seatle, WA, United States - 4-5-22 metaG | ecosystem: Host-associated > Plants > Roots > Rhizosphere >... | reverse complement strand
TTGGTTCATTTTCTGAAATTAAATGCTTATCCATTCGTGAATATTGATGGAGGGAAAAATTCTTTATCCTGTTATCCGGGAACAGTTATACGTTCAGGATTAGATTCAGGCTTTAGTTTTTTATGGCAGGATGCTTCTTCTGCCGATACAATTATAACAAGTGCTTCCGGTTTTTACAAGGTTACAGCTACAAATAATTTAACTGGTTGTAAAAGGACAGATTCGATTGATATAAAAATCCTGATCCCCGATGGAAGCATCACTGCCATTTATGGCAACCAATCTGCCTGCGAGGGGCAATTTGGAGAATTATCAATTGAATTTACAAACACTGGAAATTTAAATCTATTGACTGGTGATACCATATTTTTCGGATATATTCTAAATTCCCAACAACCTGTTTTTGAAAAGGAAATTTTATCAGATACGCTCTACCCGGGGGATAAGATTACTCATGATTTTACGGGGTTCAACAGCAATCTTCAGCATGGGACCAACAATGTTTCATTCTTTTCGAAAATTAAGATAGATATTATTCCTTCCAACGATACCCTTAAATCAATTCTTACAATTAATACCTATCCTTTTATTGCGCTTCGGGAAAATAAAAAAGATACAATTTATAAAAAAATACCTTACACTCTTGATGCAGGTACTAACCCTGGTTGCTCATTTTTATGGCAGGATAATTCAGATTTGCAGACTTTCGTTGCCCAGAACTACGATAAATATAAGGTTAAGGTAACAAATAATACTACCGGGTGCTCTTCGATCGATTCAGTTTATATTTTTAAACCTTTTATCGATGGAAGCATTACAGCTATTAATGGAAAGGTAAATGCATGTCAGGGTGAATTTGGGTCATTACTAGCAGAATATACTAATCTTGGTTATACTGCAATAGATAAAAATGATACAATTGTATTTAAACTTTTAATAAACGATAAAAATGAATTGTCAGATTCTGTTATATTGATGGATACCCTTAAACCATCAGAACAGATTGTGCATGTATTCATAGAGTTAGATACAATTCTTAAACCAGGGTTAAACAAATTATTGGTAATTGGAATTACAAAGGGAGATACTGTTTATAAAAATGATTCTTCAACATTTGAAACACAAATTTATCCTCTCCCTGATTTGAATATTGGAAAAGGACAAGATACAATTCTTTTTCCTCCTTATACATTAACTGCCGGACTTGGTTCAGGGTATGCCTATCTTTGGCAAAATACGTTGACATCCGAAACTATTCCTGTTTTTTTAAATGGAAAGTTCAAAATTATTGCTACAAATAAGGCTACAAACTGTAAGGCCTCAGATTCAGTTAATGTACATTTAGATTTGCCAGACGAGGGGATTGTATCTGTAAAACCTGATACACCTGTTTGCCATAACCTGTTCAATCAATTAATAGTAAGAATTCAGAACGTTGGTGAATATAAGCTTGCTGTAAAAGACACCATAAATATTTTTATAAAAATTAATGGAAGTGAAGTTAAAAATAAGGTGAATATACTATCATCTGATATCGATCCTGGTAATTTTTCTGATTTTACCATTACGGATTTAATCTCCTATATAATTGACGGTACAAATATTATTCAGGTATATTGTAAAACAAAACATGATACCAATCAGAATAACGATACTTTGAAGTACAATTTAGTTATCAACGCCAATCCTGCAATAAATCTTGCAAATGGGGAGGACACGGTTAAATTTTCAAAATCCTATTCTCTTGATGCCGGTTCAGGATATAAAACTTATTTGTGGAATACAAAAGCTACAACTCATTCAATTACGGTTACAAAACCCGGATGGTATAATATAACTGTTACTGATTTTTATGGATGCAAGGCGAAGGATTCAGTTTTTATGGAATTGCTTACCATTTTTACTCAATTGATTGTTGATGAGAACTTGAAAGTTTATCCTAACCCTGCAAAAGATGAAATTTTTGTTGAATTAGACCGATTTGAAATTTTTGATCCGTTAATTGAAGTTCTTTCAAACGATATGAAAATTGTTTTCAGAAAAGAAGTAAGTGGACATTATAATAATTTTAAGGAGAAAATTGATGTTCAAGAATGGGAAAAAGGACTGTATTATATCAGGCTTAATGATAAATCAGAAAATAAATACTATTTTCAAAAAGTAATAATTCAATAATTTTCCGGAACCCGAAAATTAATTCTTGCGTTTTGATGGTGCCAGCAAATAATAATTGGTAATATTTTTTACTCAAATTTTATTCAACTCTTTAATATTTTTGTATTCAAATTCAAAGTCAATTTCGAAACAATCAATAAATTGTTTTTTCAAAGCCCGTTTAAGGGCATCGAGGTTTTTACAACAAAATATAAATGCTCCGCCGCCGCCGGCTCCGCATATTTTTCCTCCATAAGCACCATGTTTTTTTGCAAAATGGTACATTTCATCTAAATAATCATTTGAAGTAGCCTGGGCAAGTTTCTTCTGTGCCTCAAAATTTATTTCCATAATTTCGGCACACTGAATAAAATCTTTTTTAATCAATGCGTTAAAAAAAAATTTCCCGCATTCACCTATTCGATCTAAAGCCTCAATTCCAACCGGTGTGGTATGATTTTGATAAACCTGTTCAACAGCCACCTGCGCATTTCTTGAAACCCCGGTATGAAGCAATAATAAGTTCTGACGGAATTCTTCAAGTAATGCGGGGGAAACTTCTTCATTTATAGGACGGGCATATTCTGAACCAAATTCGAAACAGTTAAAACTTCCAAAAACAATGGAAAACTGATCCTGGCGGCCAATGGCCCAGTTGAGTTCCTTGTTTTCAAGGTTAAATAAATCCTCGGCGATGACATTCAGGGGTTTCGATTCGGCATTATAATTTTTTGCACTTATCATTTCAAGGAGCTTTGCTGCAGTGGAAGTACTTAATCCGCTTCCCCGGGGATAACCTGAAAAATTAAATTTTCCTGCCTTGTATTCAATTAATGGTTTAATGGCTATGTTCGAAACAAATCCTTTTTTTCCATGCATAATGAATGGAACATCAGTCCATCCACCGGAAAAATCAATTCTTAATGGTGCCTTATAAGAAAAATTAATTTTATCTATAATATGTGTTGTTGATGTAGGTTCAAGTTCATCAGGGACGGTTCGTGGCACAAATTTTATTTCAACCCCATATCGTTTACAAAGCTCTTGTTTCGATTCAATGCCCGAATCATCGTTGTTAACCACAAAAATATCAGGGAGGAGTTTTTCGATAATATTTTCAAAATCAATTTTCCCCGGTTTAATTTCATTTCCGTTCAGTACCGCAAAATCAACATCGTTCATGGCTGCGACAAGGTACATCCGGTTATTTTCAGGATTAACAGGCCGTCCCGGACCTTTTAACCGGGCAATTACGGCATCCCTTCCGATTCCCACGACCAGGATATCGGCAAGTTCTTTGCATTGGCTGAAAAATACAGCGTGGCCTGATTGAAGAATATCATAACAACCGGTGCAAAAGGCAATCTTTTTACCCGGATGAATTTTTCTTATTTCATTTAAACTATTTTCTGAAAGTACTTTTGATTTTATTTTTTCAAACATATCTTACTTATTTTTTAAATAAAAATTAAATCTGGAAAAATTTAATGTTCAAATTAAAATGATTTTCTTTCTAATGTATTTGCTATATTGAGAAAGTTGATATAAAAAAAATTCTAATTTTATATTTCAAAAGAACTATTTATATCTTTAATTCTAAAGAAAGTAAAATTTTATAATAATTCTTTGTATCCATTAATTATAAATATTTATAACAATTCTATTTCTCCCATTTCTTTTAACATACAATCAAAAATAAAACATATTTTTATTATTCTTTATAAAAGATATAAGCATATAATTATCTTTTATTATCTTTATCAAAAATTAGATTATTTCAAAAGTTAAACAGTTATTATTTTAATATTTAGTACTAAAATTATGTTCATCAGCAAAATACAGGCATATATAATTTAAATTATGTTTTACAGCAAATGAATGTAATTAATGTTGTGTTATTAAAAAAAATCTTCTTAACTTTAAAATTAGTAAAAATGAATTGAGTAAAATGGGTTATAATTTTTATAACCCTTGTGTTTTAGAGTTTTCCATTATTAATAAATTATGAATGGGAAATTGTTTTTTTTATTTATTATGAATAAAGTAAAATAAAAAATTAAATTATATGAAAAAGATTATTTACACCCTGATGATTGCACTGACGATGATGTTTGTTGTGAATTTTTCTACCAGTGCCCAATATTGCCAACCATATACGAATTATACTTGTTGTATGGGAATTTCAAATTTTGTGTTCAATCAATATTCAAACAATACAGGTGGGAATAATATTTATACCTATTTCCCAGATACCAGCAATTTGACAGCGCTGACTGGTAACAACTATTTTTTAGAGATTGACGGTTATGGCTATAGTCAGAATTTTTATGTGTGGATCGACTGGAACCACAATGGAAGTTTTATGGATCCCGGTGAATTTTATTATATAGGGGATGCAATGAGTGTTACAACCAGTTTAAATATTCCTTTAACTGCAACTCCCGGAATAACAAGGATGAGAGTTCAGTCAGAATATGACTATAGTTCGCCAATTACGGATCCCTGCAATAATCTACAATATGGAGAAACAGAAGACTATAGCCTAAATGTTGTTTCAACTTTACCTTTACTTGTTTATGCACCAGTGAAAGGGTCTGTGTTGATGTATGGGGTGAATAGTACTGTTTCCTGGAGTTCAACCCAAAGCAATCCTGTAAATATCGATTATTCGGTAGACCAGGGAAACACATGGAATTCTATTGCAACAGGTGTATCTACAATAGCCAACAGTGGCAATAATTATTACTGGACTCCATCAGATTTAGGAGCAAGCTATAAGGCTATAATCCGTGTTTCAGACGGAGTAAACACTGCATATAGTGATACCTTTAATTTACAGAAAGTTGCTGTTAAACTTCTTACCCCTCTTACAGGAAAAGTATACACAGCCGGGGACACTATTTCAATGAGAGTGCATCTTGAAAATATTTCTGATTTAAGTATGTATCTTTCTCCTGATAATGGAATTACATATCCCAATTCTTATTATTTTGGTTATAATACTCCGGGAGATACAACTATTAATTATATTATTCCACTTGGCCTTGCTACAGGAAATTTATATAAAATAGCAGTTTATGATGATTATCATGGCAATTTAACACCTGGCTATACGGCCTATTCCGATTCTTTTACCATTAATGCGGCAAGCCAGAAAATTCAAATCGTTTCACCTGCTATGGGTGATTTTTATGCACCCAACACTAATTTGAATGTAAGTTGGAACAGTAATCTTGTTTATTTAGTTAATATTGATTTTAGTTTGAATAACGGGAATACCTGGAATTCAATTTACTCAAATTATAATTCCTATGATGGTTATTCTGTTTATGGAAATAATGGTTATTTCTGGACTACGCCTGATACAATAACAAGTGAGTATCCAAACTGCCTTATCAGGGTTGTTTCCAGCACTGATACATCAGTTAAAAGTTTCAGCAAACCATTTAGCATATCTGCTTTACAGCAGATTATCTTTGTTGCTCCTGTAAAGACCGATGCTATAAATTCAACCGACACATTTAGTGTTATTTTAAATAATAAAGGAAACAATGTAAGTGGTTATTTGAATTATTCCACTGATGGGGTTAATTACTATGGCTGTAATAATGGTTTTAATAATTATATTACCCTGCACCATGGAATAAATGTTTTTAAGTGGGGTACACCTTTTTCAAGTGTAAATATTAATAATGTACGTTTGGAATACAATTATTGGACGCTACAAGAAGTTAATTCTATTGCATATTCCGATTCATTTTCTCTGATAGCTCAACCTACTATTTCTATTAACGATCCTATGTATAATGCAACACTTGCATTTGACAGGGATTTTACAATAGATTGGAACAGTTCAAATGTTTCGGCTGTGAAAATCGAATATTATGATTCAAGAATTTCCCAATGGGAACTTGTAGTAGACAATTACAATACTTCTGATGGTTATAACTCTTATGTTTGGCATACTCCAACCAGTTCAGGTTATAACTCTATGGGTACTTCTATAAGGATAACCGATATTGCAAAATCAAATATTGTTGCCAGTGTCGGCTATTTTACACTGAACACGGCATCAGTTCAGATACTTACACCGTTAGCAGGAAAAACATTTTCTGCCGGCGATACTGTTAGTTTCCAATATAAATTAAATGATTATACCTATTATAATTATTTACCAATTTATTTGAATGCTAACGGTTCTTCATATTTTATTGATAGTAAAAATTATTTGATTCCTGGTACCTATTCTGAATCTTATGTCATTCCGTCTACCCAGGATTCATCAAGTAACACCCAATTTTTGTTAGGGTATTCATATTATCCTAATTATATGTATGATGTCAGTGGTACATTTAAAATAAACAGGCATCCCTCATTTATCCAGATGAACACACCTATATCGGGTGCTTTTCTCCAGACAAATTCCAGTATTTATGTTTATTGGCAATCGGCCTGGGTAGATTCTGTGAATATTGATTATTCGACTGATGGTGGAACCACATGGCATAATGTAATTTCCGGGTACCCGAATTATAATTATGACTATATCTCTATACCTGCAGTGAGTGGTACTTTTTCCAACAGCCGGTTGAGGGTAAGCAATAATAAGGGTACAGTTTATAGCATTAGCGGCCAGTTAACCATTTCCGATACTCCGCCCGTTTCATTTATTTCACCTGCCAAGAATGCAAACTGGCAAGCCGGTGTACCCGATACTATAAAAATTCAGAATAGTACGGGCCAATCTTTTTATATAAATCTTTATTTTGCGAATAATAGTTATTATGTAAGTTACCTATACTTACCGGCGAGCAGCGCTACTTCTTTTGTTTGGTATAAACCAGGCAATTTACCTCTTGGCAATAACACTTTGCAGGCTTATAACCCTGACTTAGGAATTAATGTAAACAGCGATACCTTTAATATGCTGCCTGCTCCTCCGCAAATTCAAATAACTTCACCTGTAAGTTCAAATTATTATTATACAGGAAACTGGAGACCAATTTCATGGACCTATGTGAATATCGATACTATTCGTATTGAACATTCTCTGGATGGCGGTATTACATGGAAATCTGATACTATTCTACCTTCATATTACGGTGATGGTACTTATTATTGGCAAATTCCAAATGTAGGAGGTACATTTAAAAATTCTGTTGTCAGGGTTTCAATGAAAAGCAATCCTGCTGTAAATGCTGTAAGCAGTCCGTTTACTTTATCGAATATTCCACCGGTATCTTTTTCATATCCTGTAAACCGTGATACAATAGTAGCTGGAACAACCATTTCTATTATTATGAATAATATAGGTGAATGGATTAATTATAATGGTGGTATTGAACTGCAATACAGCCTCGATCATAAAGTTACCTGGAACGATATAGGATATCCAAACTCCTTCCTGCTGGGCAAAAATACTTTTAATTGGTCAATTCCAGGTTATCTTCAATACAATGGTAACCTAAGCATAAGGGCAAATTACTATAGCAATGATTGGGGAACTGACAGCGGCATTGTACTCAAACCGGCCCCGCCAAGCATTACCGTTAGCAGCCCTGTTGCCGGGGATTTTCTAAAAAGCGGAATTAATAATACTTTGGTCTTTACAACTGTAAATGTAGATACTGTAAGTATTGAATTTACGAATAATGCAGGAAAAAACTGGAATTTATTAAATTCAAGTTTCTATTACAATATGGGTACCAATTATTATAGTTTTACTCCTAACGGAAACTCAGATAGTTGCCAGTTCCGCATTAAATGGAAAAAGAATCCCCAGGTAGTTGGGTTTTCATCCTATTTTACCGTTTCCGGTGCTTCTCCCATAAAAATTATTAAACCGGCAGGTGGAGAATCCGTACAAGCCGGAAAGAACCTGCTGATACAATATAAGCTATTAGCCGGTGCTTCAAGTAACGATTATTTATATGTTTATAATGATTCTTCCGGTTATCAAAACAACATTTTCAATAATTATCAATCAAAAGGCGATTATTCGTTTATCTGGTCTGTTCCCGAATCCTTAAATGGTGGAACTAAATTCAGGATAATTGGAAGTGAACAATTCGAAGAAACCCAGTTTACCGATACCAGTAATTATTTTACTATTTTGCCGGCATCACCCAGATTGGATATTTCTTATCCTTCTAACGGATCAGTTCTTAGAACGAATCAATTAATTTATATAAATTATACTGCTGTAAGTGTAAATATGGTTAGGATATATTTCAGTTCCGATGGTGCAAAGAACTGGACTTTAATTGGAGATTCAGTGCCCTCAACCTATTATAGTAATTATCCCTGGAATCCTAATCCTGCTGCTCCTGTTGGATGGTATAGCAATAATTGTTATCTAAAAATAACAAACCTTACCGGAACTATTAGTAGCCTTAGCCAGCAATTTACTCTTACAAATGAAAAGCCCGGATTTACTATTACCTCTCCAAAGAAAGGAGATATTTACCAGGTAGGGCAGTGGATTACCGTTACCTATAAATCTACCATGAATTATTCGAATCCTTATCTTTCCATGTCGGTTGATGGTGGAAATACTTATCCCTATTCGAATTATTCTTATTTATACGCCTACTACGGTATAAATAATATTCAATTCTACTTACCCGATACTTTACCTGGTTCGACTAAATGTCTGTTTAAGTTAAAATATGATACACTTAAGTCAATTAGCGACACATTTTCCATAACACCGAAGCCACCTGTCATTAATTCTATAAGCGATCCGAATAATTCTTCATGGTGGGTACAGGGAAAAACAGGTAATGTAAGCTGGACTTCTGTAAATGTTAAACTGGCAAGAATTTCTTTAAGTATTGATGCCGGCAAGACATGGAATACCCTTTTCGACTCTATTCCGTCCCATAACGGAAACAATTCGTTTACAGTTCCAATTAATCCAAATCAAACCATCAGTAAGTTCGCTGTAATCAAAGTTGAATCTGTTGATAAGACAACCTTTGCTACATCAAGTATTTTCAATATTTCCAGCTATGCAGCTTATTTCAAATTGGTAACACCTAAGGGAGGAGAAATTTTCACAGCAGGTCAGACTATTAACCTTGTTTTCGATAATTATGGACCTCCTACATATGCTTTTGTAAATATTTCTTATGATGGACATAATTGGACACCAGTTCAGATTAATAGTTCCAATAATTATGTTAGCCAGGGCAGGGTAGTTTATCCTGTTACACTTCCCCAAGATGCCCCACTTACAGACAGTGCAAGGATTAAAGTTTTAAGTTCAGGTGGTGAAAAGGGCAGTGGTACTACCTTACCCGATTCTTCTATGCCGTTTACAATTAAACCGATGCCTCCTTATATTACTGTCTCGGAACCTTCAACTGGTTGGATATATTTCTCTAACTCAAATTGGCAAACTATAAAGTGGAATAGTGTTCATGTGGATAAAGTACGAATTGAATATTCGGATGATAACCAGAATAACTGGCAAACGGTAGTGGATAATTACCCTACTAATAATGGTTCCAATTCTGCCAATCCATATTTTGTTATTCCGGATACTTTCTCAATTAATAGCTTTTATAAGATTACAGATCTGGTAAATGATACTATTGTTGGAATAAGCAGCAGATTTACCACTTCAAACAAGGCAGATACCATGTTTATTTATTCGCCTGCCGGTGGTGAAAGCTTTGCAGCTGGTTCTGATGTTCCCATTAATTTTATGTACCAGGGTCGGTATAGAAATAATGGCTTTAATGTATATTACTCATTGGATGGAGGAGTTACAAGAACTCAATTTAATTATACAACAGTAAACTTTGGCAATCAGAGGATAGACTGGTATATCCCAACCAATTTAGACAGTGCTTCCAATGTTGTAATCATATTTGAGGATTTGTATAGTTATGGAGTAAGTCCTTTGACTATTAAGAGCAAACCATTTAGTATTAATGGATTGAAACCTAGTATTACAATTTATAACCCTAATAATTATTCAGATTTCTGGGTTTCTAATTCTTACCAGACTATTTCATGGGGTTCAGTTAAAGTATCTAATGTTGATATCGACTTATCGGTTGATAATGGAAAAAGCTGGAGTTCATTAGGCCAGGGAATTATTAGTTCTGGATATAATACTATAAATGTATCTGTACCTACTATTGCAGTTTATACAGATTCTGCAAAGGTCAGGATAAAATCTTCTTCTGATTCCACATTAGTAGCTTACAGCGATTACTTTACATTAAGTAATTTATCTCCTTATCTTGAAATTTTGGAACCTAAAGCGGGTGAAACTTTCCAGGCGGGGAATAATTATAAACTTCAGTTCAATAACCATGGATTGAATTCTTCTAACTTTGATGCTTCAGTATTTGATGCCAAAACAGGATTGTCCTATGAACTTCAATTTAATAATAATGGAAATGGCAACAGCCAAGGCAAAAACTGGGCAAACAAAGGTTATAATGAAATGGACTTTTCTTTCCCTGAAATAATGAAAGGTTCTGATCAATGTAAGGTTATTCTTACTGTTACTTATTACAACAACAACAATGGATCTCAGAACACTGTTGTCGATAGCAGTGCGGGATATTTTACTGTTCTTCCTGCTTCGGCTAAAATTAGTGTTCAACAGCCTACGCTTAATGCTTATATTGTTGGAGGTTCATTAACACCTGTTTCATGGTACAATGTAAATGTTGATACAGTTAAAATTGAGTTTTCGAAAGATGCCGGTTTTACGTGGAGCATTGTAGCGAACAAAGTTGCATGTATTAATGGTACTAACAATTTCGATTGGACAGTTCCGGTTGTAGCTGCTGAGTATAATAACAGCAGGATAAAAATTACCAGTACACAGAATGGGTTGGTTTTCGATGTTAGCAAACCGTTTACGGTAAGTAACATTACACCTGTATTATCAATGATTACCCCTAACGGAGGCGAATCATATCAGGCAGGGAAATCATATTTTATTAAATTTAATTATACCGGTAATAATACTCATAGCGCTAATTTGTTTTATTCTTTCGATGCCGGTTATTCATGGAACCAATTGGGTAAATCGCAGCAAACTTTAAAAGGTATAAATTATTATCTGTGGCAAATCCAATCAGAAGCCACGCCTTATTATCTTATAAAAGTTCAGTTAGACAACCTGACGGCTATTTCTGATACAACATTTACCGTTACTGCAGGCGCTCCTCAATTGAACATTTATAATCCTTCTGTTAATGATGGTTATATTATTTCAGGATCAAGAGGCTCAATTAACTGGTATTCCACTTCAATCGACAGTGTTGATATCGATTACAGCATCGATGGCGGAGTTACATGGAATTCATTGTACAAGGATTGGTCGATCTATAACGGCTATAATAGCCTTGGATGGGACGTTCCTTATGTCAGTGGCGGATTTGCTCCTAATTCAGTTATGCGTGTCAGGAATTCCAATGATACCAACTTCCTCGCTTTGAGCAATTTTGTAATTTCAGCAAATACAGGTTATATCACCATAATTAATCCAGATAGCAGTACAATTTGGACTGCAGGCAACAACCAGACCATAGACTTTAATATTGTTGGGTTACCGGTAACCGGGTATTATAGCTTTAATCTGGCTTATGGAAATAATCAAATTTCATTGAATAATGGGGGCAGTCCTATTGGAACTCATGATACAACGGGTCTGAACATCAAACCTGGTAAAAATAGTTACAATATTACTTTACCTAATAATTTGCCCTTTGCCAAAGATGCACGGGTTTTGATTCAGACCTATAATTATAACAATGGTCAGCAGTTGACATTTACCAGTAAGAAATTTATACTTAATCCTTCTCCAGCAGGCATCTCTATTAAAGATCCAAACCAGGGAAGTTATCTTATTGGTAAAGATCAATCTGAAGTTGACTGGTACAGCATTAATGCTGGCCGGGTTAATGTAGATTTCAGTCCTGATAAAGGTCTCTCATGGAAATCAATTAAATCAGCCTATGGAACTACTAACGGATATAACACCATAAGCTGGATTGTTCCTGATACTACTACAAATAATGCAATGGTTCGCATAATTAGTATCGATAGTACAAATGCTTATGCCCAAACTAATCCGTTTACCATTTACAATGGGGCAATAAATATTACGATTCAATCACCTTTAGGTGGGGATGTTTACCATGTTGGTGGCCCGTTTGATCTGAAATATACCTATAGTGGAGGTACATCAGAAGTTATGATAGCAGTATCGCTTGATAATGGCAAAACCTGGGAAAATAAAGGTAACCTGAATACAGTCCATGGGAAAAATGAAATGCTTTCAACTATTGGTTATGATCAACCAACTTCCGATTCCTGCAGGATAAAATTGACAGATGAGAGAGGAAACTCAGTTACAAGTTCTGTTTTTGCAATTAAACCTCCTTTGTCTTTCATTGCAGTCAAATTGCCAAATTACGGAGACCAATTGTTAAGCAATGAAACATATCCTATCGGATGGAGTTCATTTGGTGAGCCCAATGTCAATATTGTTTATAGTACCGATAGTGGCAAGAGTTGGAATACAGTAATTAATAACCTGCCAAATTTCAATGGCGATAATGTTTATTACTGGAAAGTTCCTGCTATTTCGGGTACCGATACCAGCCTAATAAAGATTGTTTCTTCATCAGATACAGTTAAAGGGTTGAGCGAAGCCTTTGTAATAAGTAATGTACCTGCTTCATTTTCTATTGAACATCCGGTATTAAATGAAACATTTTATTCAGGCAATTATTTATCTATTAGATATAAGTATAGTGGTTTCGCCAATAAACAAATTGACCTGCTTGTATCTCTCGATGCGGGGGTAAGCTGGAATTTAGCTAATGAAAATGGGACAAGCAATTATTATGCTGTTCCCGGAGAGAATTCAATTAAACTTCTTATACCTTATAATATAGTATCCGATCATTGTTTGGTTCGTATAGAGGATTCTTCAGATCCGTCATTATATGCGGTAAGCCCGGAATTTAAAATAGTAAATTCAAGCACTTCTATTGTTCTTACTGCACCAATAGCAAATACTTACTGGATTACCGGAACTATTGCAACTATAGGATGGAATAGTTATCTGGTTGGTAAGGTTAAAATTGAATTCAGTACAGATTCTGCCAAGACATGGCAACTTGTGAAAAATAATGTTATCTCTTACGATGGTAAGAATATTTACAACTGGACTGTTCCTTCTATTGATACAACACACAGAAACAGCTATATCCGTATTACAGATGTCGATGATGCCGGGATAGTAGATTCAAGTGCTGCCATTACATTAAGCAATGCCTATCCATCTAGTGAAGCCCGGTTGGCTCAATTGTACGTTGATGTGGCTCCGGTAGATAGCTTTAGCAATTCGAAATACAATTACGATTATTATGTTCCGTTCTCTACCAGTGTACCGCCACCTTTACATGGTGTACCGGTCGACAAATACGCAAAAACCAATGTTGTTAACAGCACAGTGGTTCCCGGAACTTCATGGGTAGATGTGATTGCTGAAGATGGAAATACTACTCTTCGTTACCAGGTAAGTTTCCATAAAAAGAGTCCTTCGAATGAAGCCTTCTTAAAGGAAATTAGGTTAGATGGTAAATTAATAACCGGTTTTGCTTCGGGTACTTTCAATTATTCCGTATTCTATAGGTACGATACTCTTCCGCCGGTAGCAACTGCTTTGGCAACAACAGCCGGAGCTAAAGTTGAAATTATCCAGACAACCAATATCCCTGGAACGATAACTATTAAAGTTACCGCTGAAAGCGATACATTATCGAATACTTATAATGTAAATATTACAACCAATCTGCCTCCTGTATTGGCTAATACGACTTTAAATGTAGATGAAAACTCTCCTGCCAATACGGTTGTAGGAACTGTTGTTGCTACAGATGCTGAAGGAGACGCTGTATTATACTCTATTATAGGTGGAAATACGGGAAATGCATTTAAACTTCATATTGCAACTTCAGGTGAAATTCTGGTTAATAATAAAAGTGCCCTGAATTATGAGGTTACTCCTATATTTGCGCTACAAATGAGAGTACCATAAACCTTAATAATGTTAATGATCCGCCAGTATTTAAGGATCAAAGTTTAAGGATAGCAGAAAACTTACCTTCCGATTCAGTTATCGGATCCATTAAATATACTGATGAAGATGTAGGACAGGCTCATGTATTTAATATCCTTGGAGGAAATGATAACGGCATATTCGATGTAGATTTCAATACCGGGGCAATTAAAATTAAAGACGGTTCCATGTTGAATTATCATGTATTTGATTCCCTTGGAATATCTAATCCTACCAGGTTGAATATTGAGATTGATGATGCAGGTGGACTTTCGGCCTCGGCGACAGTTAGCATTTTTGTAATGATGGCTACGAATACTACATTTACAAAGCCTGAAATACCTCAAGGTGTAAACATGATGCCATACGATATTGGAACGGTACAGGCTACCGAAGGAGATACTACATTAAGTTTGTCGTATAGTATTATCTCCGGGAATACCGGAAATGCATTCAAGATTAGTTCTGCTACCGGAGACATTTCTGTTCTCACACCATCGCAAATCAACTATGAACAGAATCCGTTATTTAATTTAGGTGTTCAGATTTCCGATAATGGCACTCCTTCATTCTCATTGTTAAAGAGTGTTACAATTAATATTACCAATGTAAATGATCCTCCGATAATACATGATACAACATTCAATGTGCCAATATTTGCACAGGTAAATGATACGGTGGGCATTCTTTTGGCAACAGACCAGGATGCCGGAGATGCATTAAGCTACGCAATTACTGCTGCATCTGTTTCGGGAGTATTTGCAATTAACTCCACAACGGGAGTCATAACAGTTGCAAAAACAAATCCGCTTAATACCTATGGCAGTTTTGATCTGACGATTGCAGTAAGCGATAATGGCTTGCCTCTTCCCAAAAATATCTTAACGACTACCGTTCATGTTACAATTGATGTCAAGTATAGTGTAGTTGCCGACTTCGATTATTCCATAGCAGAGGGTACCAAAAATGTAACATTTACATCAAAATCGTCCCCGAATGTTACCAATTTTTACTGGACCTTTGGAGACGGCACCTCTGGGCAGGGAAATGAAATTACACATAACTATCCAAAAGAAGCGCTTTGGAATGCATGTTTGACAGTATTTGATAATAATCACGGTTTATCTGACAAAATTTGCAAGAGCGTTCTAATTGGTGCACCTACCTGTACGATGTTTGCCGATTTTGACACTACAATCGTTGGAGACAGTGTTTATTTCACCGATAAGTCAAATGGTAATATAGCAACCTGGTATTGGAACTTTGGTGATAATACCACTTCTTTTGACAGGAATCCCAAGCACTTGTTCCCATCACCAGGATTTTACCTGGTAAGCTTGTCTGTAAGTGATACTTTAAAGAAGTGTATTGATTATACTTCGGAATTTATCCAGGTGGGCACAGTAGATTGTCATGCTGATTTCAACTTTATTACAGGACATGATACTGCTTATTTCACAAATAATTCGAAGGGTGCTTCCTTGACCTATTACTGGGACTTTGGCGATGGATTATCCGCCTCTTCTGTAAGCCCTACACATACTTTTGCAAAAGATGGGATTTACCAGGTTTCACTTACTGTGTCGTCCGGTGCAACCTGTATGGATAATTTGGTTATTCCTGTTCAGGTTGGGAATGTTTCATGCAGCGCTCACTTTACTTATACAGTTGATACGGTCAATTATACAGTATACTTTAATGAAGATTTAATTGGCGCCTCAACAAATCTTTTATGGACTTTCGGCGATGGCCATGCTTCTGTTGAACATAATCCGTCTCATCATTTTGGTTACCCCGGATTTTATACAGTAGGTTTAAATACCTATAACAAATTTGGCGCTAACGGCGGTTGTATGGATTTCTACGAAGAAGTAATTACTGTAGGTAATGCAGGACGAGATTGTCAGGCTGACTTTATGTACCAGGTTACTCCCGGAACAACAGATGTTAAATTTACCGATAATTCAAAAGGTAATATTGAGTTCTATATCTGGAACTTTGGTGATGGTAATATGGACAATAATCTTAAACATGCCAAAACGAGCAATCAATATGCCGCCCCAGGATTTTATAATGTTTGTTTAGATGTTATCAACAATTTCGATGTATCTAATATTACATGTAAGAAAATTGGAGTTGGGACTTTAAGTACCAACTGTTCGGCAGATTTCGAATTTAGCGATACAGCTCAGACTGCCTCATTCACTGATAAATCTATGGGCAGTCCTAATAAATGGGAATGGAATTTTGGCGACAGCATAGTTGGTACAACACAAAATCCATCGCATGCTTATTCTTATGCTGGTTATAAACTCGTATCGTTGAAAATTACTACTCCTTCAAATTGTAATGATAAAACTTACAAACTAGTGGGTATTAATAAACCTGGTGGGCTGAAAGTCGGATTTGGTTATAATGCTTTGCCACAAAAGAAATCTGGTGGCTATCCGGTCGACTTCATTGGAGTAGGATTGGGAGATCAGGCAAGATTGCGCTGGACATTTGGCGATTCTACCACTAACTCAGATACGACGACCACAACCCCAACCTATACTTATACAAACCCGGGGAATCATTATGTATGTTACGCAGTTACTGATCCTATAACAGGTCAGGGCGATACAACCTGTCAATGGGTTGCTACTACCACTACCGATATACCTGTTATAACAACCAATAGTTCTGGATCATCGGTATCGGCTTACCCGAATCCATTTGTAAACAATACTACAATTGCTTACGAGTTAAACATGAATACCGAAGTAAACCTGAAAGTATTAGACTTTAGTGGAAGATTAATTAAAACTATTGTTAATACAACTAAAGAAAAAGGTAAGTATTCTATTAACTGGGATGGTAGCGGAATAGAAAGCGGTAGTTACATACTTCAGTTGAAAACAAATTATGGAAGCTGGAGTAAGATAATCGTAAAACAGTAATTAAATTGACTCTCATACAAAAGAAACCGTCTCTCAAAGGACGGTTTCTTTTTTTATATTAAATGAATTTAAGTTTATTATCTGGTTATAAATATTGGAAATAAATATAAAAATGTTACTGAGCGCCCAAAATATATACATGGCCGCCATCTTGGAGAAATCATCATTACACGTTTGGCTTCATTATCAAGCAAGGGGTCAACACCTTTAACAATTTTAACACTGTCTACATAGCCTTTCTTATTAACACAAAATTGTAAAATAATTTTGTCGTTGATACCTTTGAGCTTTAATTGTTTTGGATATCTGAAATTGTCCTCAAACCAATGACGGAAAGTACTTAAATCTCCACCACAAGTAAAAAGAAAATCTCCTTCAATATTTTCATCTCCAGTGCCCTCGTTCGCCTTGAATTTATCAGATGTTTTATTTTGTAAAGTATCTGATTTGTCTGCATTATTTTGATTGGAATCTTTGGGATTGCTTGCTTTTTCATCAGGTTTTGGCACATTAATAACAACTTCTTTTCGAAGTTGGGGTTTTAATTTTTCTTCCTCAAGGAGTTTAATATTTTCCATTGGCATCAATTCTGCAGCAATAATTTTGGTTTTAATTAAAAAATTATCGCTGTACTGCTTTTTCAAACTAATAATAAAAGGGATTAGAACAAAAAGCATAATTATTAAAATACTGGTGATAAGCGAAAGCGTAAGTGTTTTATTATAAAGCTTCCTTAATTTATATGCACCATATTCTTTGTTTTTATTATTAAACAGTATGTCTTCCCAACTCATACCTTTATACTTTTCACTTTTTATATAATATTATGAAACAATAAATATTTGTTTTTCAGATTTAAAATTTTCGGAGGCCAAAGTTAATTAATAATAATGCGTTCGCAATTTTAAGAACTATTTCAAAATAAATGTTAATTTATAAAAATTATTCTGGAGTAATTTATTATTACCATGAAAGATTGAAAGTTAAAAACTTGAATTTTGTTTATATTTTATTGATTTGTTATCTTCACAAATTATATAATAAATATTAAAAAAAGTTAATTATGAAATTGTTCGAAAAAGTAAATGAAGATATTAAAACAGCTATGCTTTCAAGAGAAAAGGAAAAGCTTGAAGCTTTCCGGGCTGTTAAAGCCGCATTTTTATTGGCAAAAACTGAAAAAGGTGCTTCTGAAGAATTATCCTCCGATACAGAATTAAAAATTATTCAGAAACTTATAAAGCAGAGGAAAGAATCTGCTGAAATATACTTAGCAAATAACAGAAAAGATTTGCATGACAAGGAAATGTTTGAGGCATCGGTTATAGAACAATATCTGCCAAAGCAAATGAATACCGACGAACTAACAATTGCCATTAAGGCAATTATTGAAAAAGCGGGTGCCAAAACTCAATCGGATATGGGGAAAGTTATGGGGATAGCAACAAAAGAACTGGCGGGAAAAGCAGAAGGAAAGCTTATTGCCGAGATAGTAAAAAGGACTTTAACAGGATGATATATTTTTCCAATAAAGCCTTGAATTATAAAATTTCAATTAATATCTCAATAAAAATTAATTCTCTTATCATCAATTTTGGCAAGCTTTTTAAGAGTTGTAAAAGCTTCATAATTTGCCCTGTTTTCAAACATCGAACTTATCCGCATTTTTGACATTTTGGGATTAACTTGTTCCTGATCTTTGTCCGTCACATTCGCCACAGATAATACATATACCCCGTTATTTCCTTTTACAGGTTCTGAAAGTTTATTTGGCAATACTGCAAGGGCCGCAGAGATAATTGAAGGTTCAAATCCGGCATTTGGAATAACATATGAATTGAAACTGATATCATTTGCAGAATATACCGGCAGGTTTACCTTAGTTGCCAATCCTTCTAAATCCTTTACTCCAGAGATTTCTTTCTTCATATTTTCATATA
>Ga0265316_10002475_pt1 | contig 19137 bp, 13 predicted proteins | sample 4522metaG_FD_202092 | JGI IMG/M metagenome (GOLD analysis project Ga0265316, IMG submission 202092) | Rhizosphere microbial communities from Carex aquatilis grown in University of Washington, Seatle, WA, United States - 4-5-22 metaG | ecosystem: Host-associated > Plants > Roots > Rhizosphere >... | reverse complement strand
GGAAGACCCGTTGCTTCTGCGCGAACAGTTTTGGCAGTCCCTTGCCAATCCGACGTCGGAATGGTCGGACACCCGTCACTTCGACGCCAAGTGTCCGCCAAGATCCCCTTCCATTCTCGAAGCGTTCGATTGGCTCGCCATCGCACCTCGATCGGATCGCGGAAGCGAAAGCGCCTGCTGGGCGGCCCTGCGCACCTCCGTGCTCAACCAACTTTCCAGCGAGAAGGATCCGCTGATCCTGGCGCGCGCTGTCCTGTCGTTTCTGGATTCGCCATCCCAGACGGTGGTTGCGACAGCCCTTGCGGATCGGTTGGCGGCCATCGCGCAGGTACGCAGCGACGGAACCTTGGTCCTACCAGCCACGCTCGCAAGCGATCGTTCGGCCCGCACCATCGTGCTTGCGGCGCTGGCTCGTAGCGCGCCCCTGCGAAGTAGGCAAAAGCAACCAACTGCCGCGACCTTGTGGTCGCGCCTGCTCGTCGAACGGGACGGCAAGGGCGGCTATGGATCGGCGGAAGCCACCCTCCAGGTCGTGCGCGCGCTGCTCGAAAACGGCGGCGATTCGCCATCGCCCGCGACCATCCGATGCACCGAACTATCCGCCAAGGGCAAGGAGGTCGCGCAAAGAGATCTTGCCCTCGCCGCCGGCAGTACGGTCACACTGCCACTCTCCCCGGATGCTGCCAGCGTTCGTATCGAAACCTCTTCGCCGGGCTTGCTCGCCCGCGCGCAGCGCCCGTTGTTCCGGTCGTTCTTCCTGCCTGCCGATCCGGCCGCAAGTCCGATTCACCTGGATCTCGCCATGCCACAGTCGCCAAGCAAGGAAGGCCTGGGATCCGTGCAAGTCAATCTTCGCCACGACCTCGACCGCTCGGTTGACATCATGGTGCGCATGCCCCTTCCCCCGGGCGCCATGCTTGCGGAAAAGATCGCGGGCATGTGGCAAGTCCAGGGAGCGATCTACGTCCGCACATCCCTCGATTCCGATTCCCTGCCTAGAGTCATTCTGATCCCCCTGCGCTTCACGCTCTCCGGCACCGTTGCGCTGCCCGAAGCCACCGCACGCGCCACCGACGAGGAAGTTCCAATCGCCCGCGCCCCTGCCCGACCGTTGACCATCGTGGAGCGATAGCCGAGGCGTCGAGGGCACAGCGCTCGCTGTGCCCTCCGCCTCCTCCGCGCTCTCTCCTCTACCCTATCGGCGTGGCGTCCTTATTGTGCTTGAAGTACTCGGCCGTCAGCTTCTCCATCATCTGCTCGCGGCGATCATAAAGTCGCTTGAGCTTGCGCGGCGGTTTGCGCGCCAGCGCGTAGTGCGTGAGCAGCGGCAGCGCCACGGTCGAATCGATGTACGCGACCACGGCGTCGGGAAGCTGGTCGGGATCGATCTTGCCCCAGCTCACCGCCTCGGACGGCGTGGCGCCCGACAAACCGCCCGTGTCGGGGCGCGCGTCGGTGAATTGCAGGAAGTAGTCGTGGCCCATCTCCTTGATGCGCAGGACTTCCTGGATCTGCGGCTCGGTTTGCAGGATGAAGTTCTTGGGCGAGCCGCCACCCATGAGGAGCACGCCCGTCTTCTTCTTGCGCATCTTCGCGTCGAGCACGATGGACGTGGTCTCATTCACGTCGATGCTGGGGTTCACGCGAAGCTTGTTTCCGCGTAACTCGACGCCGGCCACGTTCATACCGATGGTCGAATCGCCGGGCGACGACGTGTAGCAAGGCACGCCCGCGCGGTAGGCGGCGGCCAGCACCGACGCGTCCTTGAGCCCGCTTTGGCGCTCGAACTCGGCGCAGTACTTGCCGATGAGATAGTGCAACTCGGCCGTGCCCATCTCCTTCTGGAATTCCTTCTGGATGATGATTTTGCGCAGAATATCGTCGGTGCGCATAAGCACGTCGTTGTAGTCGAGCAAGATGTCGTAGATGCGAACCACGCCGAACTTGCGCAATTCGAGATCGCGCGAGAAGGGCGACCCGCGGTAGAGCGGCAGGTTCATGGCGTGGTGCATGTCGTGGTACAGGTTGGCGCCCGTGCCCACGATCCAATCGACGAATCCGGCCTTGATGAGTGGGATGACCGCCGCCGCGCCAAGTCCAGCGGGCGTCAGCGCGCCAGCCAGACTCATGCCGATGGTCACGCCGTCGTTGGCCAACATCTTCTCGGTGAACAGGCGCGCGCCTTCTTGAAGGCGAGCCCCGTTGTAGGCCAGGAAGGCGTTGTCGATCAGGTCGGGCAGGCTCTCCTTGCCGGTGATAGGTTTAGGCAGAATGCGCTGGCCGCGCAGGTACAGCTTCTTGCCAGCGGCGAATTTGTGAGGGTACTTGCTGACGAACTTCTTGGGCAACTCGATCTTGGCCATTGCGAACGATTCCTTTCGCTGCGTGTGAACCGGGTTCACGAGGCGCACAATCTGGCGAAAAAGACCCAGCTTTGCAAGCTCGCCCTGCTGCGCGGCTTGCTGTGCCTCAAGTCACGGACAACGGTCTTCGAGACGCCAGGATCTTCGTGCTCGGCGACGCTCCACGGAGTACCCTTGCTGTACTGACAGATCTTCTCTTCAAAAAAGCAGTGAGCACTATTTCATCTTCGCGGCAACTAATATGGATAGGGCTCGGGCGGGCAGGCGTTTCTTTGTCAAGTTGCGTTGCGAACAAAGTGTAAGCCCGAAAACTACAGACTCATTCAAAGAATCGACAGGCCATTCAGGTTCATCATTCAAGTGGGCGCGGAATGGCCTAGAATTAGGCGCGGTAGTTTCCGCGCCTGGCGGCTGGATTGAAGCGGTACCATTTGAGGAGACGTCATGAAAAGACTGGTCATGGGAACGATCATCGCTGGAACGACAATCTTCTCGATGCTCGGAATCTTCTTCGCGGCCTGTGGTTCAACGCCACCTGTGGGTGGAGGTACCGGCGGGCCAGTGAGCGGCGGCGGTGCCCCGGCTATCAAGTTGGACGGAAGCCCTGTGAGCACAGCCGGTGCTGGTGGCGGGTCGACCTCACCGGGTCCGCCGCCGACGGGAGACGCCAACTGCGGGACCCAGACCAGCGGCACCTCGCGCCAGCCGGCCGATGTGCTCTTGGTGCTGGACCGTTCTGGCTCCATGGACTACAGCGTCTCGGCGGATACGAACTGCAACGGCGCGGCCGGCTGTAGCGCCAGGTGGCCAGCCCTGACCTCGGCGGTGAACGGCACCCTGACCAGCACCTCGGGTTCCATTAGCTGGGGGCTCAAACTGTTCTCGTCCAGCGGAAGCGGGTGTGGAGTCAACAATGGCGTCGAGGTTCCCATCTCGGCGACGTCGGTGCCAACCATCAATACCCAGGTCGCCGGCACGCAGCCGAATGGCAATACCCCGACCGCCCAGGCCATCGCAGCGGCCACCGCCTATCTGAAGACCGTCACCGATCAGAATACCAAGTACATCCTTCTGGCCACCGACGGCGAACCGAACTGCCTACCGGGTGGAAAAAGCGGCGATACTAACGTTCAGGGGACCGTCGACGCCATCGCCGCAGCCAAGGCAGCAGGTTTTTTGGTCTACGTGATCGGCATTGGTCCCAGCGTCGGGAATCTGGACAGTTTCGCGGCGGCGGGTGGAACCACCAATTACTTCCCCGCCACCTCGCCACAGGCGCTTACCGACGCCTTCACGACCATCAGCGTGGCCGTGACCACCTGCACATTCGCCCTCACCCAGACGCCGCCCGATCCGGGCAACATCGCCGTCTACCTCAATGGGAGCCTCCTGCCCCAGGATCCCGGCAATGGATGGAGTTTTGGTGCCAACTCACAAACCGTCGTGATCAACGGGTCGAGCTGCGACGCGATCACGCAAGGTACGGCCACCAAGGTTCAGGTACTCTTTGGCTGCCCAGGCCAGACGCCACCACAGACACTCTACTAGTCTGAAACTCCCAACTCGGCCAGCTTGTGCCGAAGGGCTTGCGTGCGCTTAAGCTCTGCATTGAGCAGATTGCTCGTGTGAACTAGCCGTCCCTCTAATTCGTGCATTTCCGAAAGTGTGCGTTGGCCATGGACGCGCGCGGCGACCTGGCGCAGGAACATGAGCATCCAAACCAGCATCGCCAGCATCACGATGGCGATGCCGGCAATGATGGGAAGGGCGAAGCGCACAGAAACCGTCACCCGCTCGGTTTCCTCGCGCAGGCGGTCGTTGGTTCGCTGCAACTGAACCTCGCGTTCGCGCGCATCGGCTAGCCTGGCTTCGAGCGCTGTGCGATCCTTCTGCGCGCTCTTGAGGTTCGAGGCCAGCTCGTTGTTCTCGGACGTGCGGTGAGGGATCTCCTCTTCAAGCTTGACCCGCTTGTCGATCTCCTTGGCCAGCTCTTCTTCGAGGACCGTGATCTTCTCACTCGGAGGGAGAACCCTGGCCACAAGGCCGCCACCCAGTGCCGCTGGCGTGTCTGATTTCTGAGCCCAGGCACGAGATCGCGCAGGGATCGCCACGGCCAGCACCGCCAACACGGCCAGCCACCGGGGCATGGATCGCACCGCGTTCTTGGACCAACTCTCGTTGTCTCTTCTCATGGCCAGGCCCTTCCAATAGTTGAGCGATCAATCGCCGAAGTTGAGGCTGCGAACACCCGCCGAAAGCGTGATCTCCTTCGCGTGAACTTTTCCAGTCGATGGCACAAGCACACCGATGGTGTGGGGGCCTGGTTCGACTCGCATCTTGGAATAGGGACACAAAATCCCCGTCTCCTTGCCGTCGACAACCACTGGAAACTTGCCTTGGGTCTTGCACTCGGCGCGGAAGCGCGCCTCGCCAGCCATCGGCGGCTCGACGGAGTTCAAAGTCGCGTCGACTTTCGCGCCCTCGCTCACCTCGATAGCCGACTGGCTTGTGAGATGGCCGGCGAGCACCAGGACCAAGCGAGCGCTGCCGGGCTTGAGCTTCACCGTGCACGGGGTCTTGCCGCGCTCTTCGCCATCGATCCACACCATGGCCCCGTCGGGCCTGCTGGTAATGGGAAGACCGATCGGAGAAGCGTCGCCTGCCTTCTTGCTGGGCGCAGCCGTGGGCGCCAAAGGCGCGGGTGGGGAATCGGCCGCAACCACCGCAGGCAGGTGAGCCGGCACCGCGGCCAACGGGGGTGGCGCGGCCGACGGGAGCGACGGCAAAACGGCTTTCTCTGGTCGGGACGATCGACCCGTCACCGCGAGTTGGCGGCTCTTCTTGCCCATCGGGCCCACGGTCAAGGCGGCTGCTGCGACCGCCCCAGCAAGCCCTGCCACGATGGCAATGATGATCGCAACCCGCTTGGTGCGGGATGGCGCACTTTTCGGGTCTTGGTCCTCGTGCTCGCGCGTGGCCGAGTCCGTGCCGGACCGGCGCGCCGTGCGCGTACGGGGACCTCGGATTTGGTCGGCCTCGGGCGTCGCCATGGCGTGCGCCAGTCGCGGTGGAGTCCATTCCGCCGCACTGGCTTCTTCTTCCTCGACGAACGCGGTGGCCTCGAGAGGTTGGGCCGCGCTGATTTCTTCCTCTGGGCGAGCGTCCTGCGCTTCGCTCGACGACCCGGCGGAGGCATCGAGCGGCACCGCCGACGCCTCGAACACGTTCGGCATGAGCGCGCGGGAATCATGCTGATCGTCGATCAGGTCGTCCTCGAGCGGCTGGTGAACCGCCGACATCAACAAGGTGTGTTTCGATCGCGAAGCCACGTCGGCCGTCACGTTGCTCCTCGCCGGCGCTGGATCGATCTCCGCGGGTGGCGGCGGGGGCAGGAAAGCAAAGGCTTCTTCGATGACTGGGTCATTCACCGGAGGCGGGGCCTCTTCATCGGGCACCAAGTCGGCAATTGCCGATGCCGGTGCGGGAGCGAGCGGCGAGATGGCCACGCCAGCCTGGTCACCGAGCGCGGCCAAGGCTTGCGCTCCCCATTCCGCGAGCTCGGGGATTGGCGCGGGATCGACCGTGGTCTTGGCGCCCGGCGATTCCGTCAGGGCCGGTTGCACCGCGTCCGCAATGGCGAGTTCAGCCTCGATTGGCGCGGGCGGCTCGCTGGCCCAAGACTGGAAGATGGCGCTGGCGTTGCTCCCACCAGGCATCGGCTGGGAGGGAACGTCGCCCGCCGCTATGAAACTCCCAGAAGCCGACGGCGCGTGGGGCGCGGGCGGCGGCACGGAAAGAACGGGCGGCCGAACCACGGACCCGGCTTCTTCCTGTCCCGCTTCGACCGGAAGCGGCTGGGGCGTGTGGGCCGGGTTCGATTCCGCGACGAACCCCGAGAAGTTCCGCACCATCACCGCCATCTCGGCGACCATCGATGCGTCTGGGATCTCCGACCAGAAGTCGCCGAGGATCTTGGCGGCCTCCGCGGCGCTCGGTCGCTGAGCCGGATCCTCGGCAAGCAATCCAGCGACGAAATCGGCCATGGAAGGCCAAAGCGCATCCAAGATCTTCCTTGCGGCCAAGCTTCCCGCGCCAAGCGGCGGCAGTTCGCCGGTGGCCAACTCGAACAGCACGATCCCGAGCGCGCGCATGTCGCCGGGTGGGCTTGCTCCTGCCGAGGAAGCATCGCGCCCCGCATAGACGAGGGAGCGCGGCGACACTTGCTCGTCGGGGTTCTGGGCCGACAGCCTCAGCCCCACGTCGAGCAACTTGATGCCACCGCGTGCGGTGGCAATGATGTTGCGTGGGCAGAGGCCGCCGTGAACCAGGGGCGGCGAAAGCGCGTGAATCGCGGCCAAACCGCCCGCCACCTCGGCGCCGACGTAGGCCACGATCTTCTGCCATTTGTCCGCGCTCTCATCCAAGCCCGTGGCAAGAACGCCAGACACATGCGCCCACTCGCGAAAGCGGTCGAGGTCGAGGCCATGCACGAACTCGGTGACGGCGACGGCCACGCCGTCGATCACGTCGGCGTCGAGGACCCGGGCCACGCGCGCATCGTTGATGCCGGCGGTGCGCTTGGCGGTCTTGATAAAGGGATCGGTTAGATTGAGCGGGCCGCCACGCCCGCGGCGCAAACACTTGACGGCAAAGATGCGATCGAATCCCGCCAGGCCGCGAACGCGCGCGCGATAGGTTTCGATGCCCCCCTCGACGCCAAGGCACTCCTCGAGTTCATAGCGGCCAAGCTTGCGCGGCTTGGCCTGATCGCGAACTACGCTGAGCCTGGTTGCATTTGCCATCGGTGGTAGTATCGGCAGTTGGATGCGGCTTTTTGACTGGGTGTCATCGCGTTCGGCCATCCTTGGACAAAGCGTCGGACAAGGCATCAAGGATTCAGGACGGGCCGTGTCCTGGATGCGCCATACTCTACGTGGCAATCGTATCGCGCCGCCGGGGTCTTGTGAACAAGATGAAAGGCGACCGCCGGTGCTTCTCATCCACGGCTATTTGGGGACACGCGGCTCGCTCCATTTGCTGGAGAGCCGCCTGAGCCAAATGGGACACCTGGTGCTGACCTACCGGCTCGGATTGCTCCACACGGGTGACATCTGCGAATCCGCGGCCCTCATCGCCCGCAAGATCGAGTCCATCGCAGCCCAGACACCGCTTCATCGCATGGATATCGTTGGCCATTCCATGGGCGGCTTGGTGGGGCTGTACTACCTCAAGCGACTCGGCGGACGGCGCCGGGTTCGCCGCCTGGTCATGCTGGGAACGCCCATTTCCGGGACGTGGTCGGCGCTGCTGGGCGTTGCCATGGCGCCCTTGGGCCGCGCCAGCCGGCAACTCCTGCCAGATTCTGCCTTCCTGCGCGACCTCGAACACGGGGCGCTTCCCTACGGTGTCGAGGTGTTTTCAGTGGCCGGCGAGCGCGACCGGCTCGCCCCCTCGGGCAGCACGCACCTCGCGGGGGTTCGCCACATCTCAGTTCCTACCAATCACGCTGGCCTGCTCGTGGATGCGTCTGTCGCCGATTTGGTGGGCCAAATTCTGGGCGCTCCGACGACAAACAACGTACGAATCGTAGACCCTGCTGCGCACTGACGTTGACGGATAGCGGCTAAGTGACTAGAATCACGACGTTTGGATTCTCTGAGGCCCGCCAACTTTGCAGCCGAGGACATACGCCCCACCGGGGTCGATAGCACAATGTGGACCCTGAAGTTCATCTCGGGCAAGTACCAGGGGGGCGAGTTTCCCCTGCGGCCCAACCGTGAGATCATCATCGGCCGGTCGTCCGACCTGGACATGGTCTTGGTCGAAGACATGGTTTCGCGCAAGCACGCCAAGATTTCGACCGACGATCACTCAGTGTCCATCCAGGATCTCGGCTCGACCAACGGAACCTTCGTCAATGGGGAAAAAATCCGTGCGATCCGCCTCAAGGAAGGTGACCGCATCTTGGTTGGAACGTCGATCATCAAGCTGGTCGCGGCCAGCGGCGAAGCTCCCGTACCGTCGTCGTCCTTGACCGAAAATGAGGCACGCTCGCGCATGCAGGTCACCGCGAACCGGCGGGCCGAGCCGAAGATGATGCAGGGGAACATAGAAGAGATTCCGCTGCCCGACCTTCTGCAGCTGCTTTCCACGAGCCGCAAATCGGGCGTGCTGGTCTTGCGCTCGGAATGGGGCACGGGACGGCTTTATATGCGCAAGGGGCAGATCTACTTCGCCAACGTCGACGAGAGTTTCGACGTGAGCCCGCGCAAAGCCATGTTCCGCATGCTCACCTGGGACAAGGGCCTCTTCGAGCTGGAGCCGCCCGACGACCGCACCGTCATGGAAGAGATCCAGGACAGCACCGAGGGGCTGCTCATGGAAGGCATGCGACAGCTCGACGAATTCCGTGAGCTGTCGGCCAAGCTGCCACCGTTCGAGGCCATCGTTTCGATCCCGCGCCCGCTCGAACCGCGCCTGCGCGAGCTCAAGCCGCAAGAGCTTGACCTGATGCAAACCGCGCTCGACGAAGCCACGGTCCAGCAGATCATCGACCAAAGCCCGCAGACCGATCTCGATACCGCGCAGGCGCTCCTGTCGCTGCTCGAACGCGGCTACCTCATCGTCGGGTAGACGTTAGGAAATAACCACAGAGAGCGCACAGAGCGCGGAACAGGAAAGGGTTCGGATCCAAGATCCGAACTCTTTCTTCCCATCCGTCTCTGTGCTCTCTGTGTCTCTGTGGTGAAGAAATCCGAAGAGCGCCTACAACTGGAGGGTCAGGCCCTCGGCGGCACCGAGGATCTCAATCGACCGGGCTCCGCGCGCGTCGAGTTGGCGGCGACCGCAAGCCACGAGTTCGTCCACGTCGTGATCGCTGTAGTCCTGGTCGTAGTGAAAAAGCGCCAGTTTCTTCGCGTGCGCGCGCACGGCGGCTTCCACCGCATCGTCGAGCGAAGAAAGCCCACGCGACATGCGCTCTGCACGGTCCTCGGGTGTGAACGTGCAATCGTGAATGAGCAAGTCCGCATCGCGGTAGACGGCGACGGTGTCGTCGGGTGGGCCGCTCGATTCGTAGCCGACGTCGCTGGCGTAGACCAAGGTCTTGCCGTCGGCCTCGATACGAAAGGCCATGACCTGCGTCGGGCCATGCGGGTTGGGATGAGCCGTGATCTTGGCCGCGCCCACGCGCACCTCGCGGTCTTCGGGCACGCCGCGCATCTCGATGTGCGCGCCCATGTTGCGGTAGCTCTGCACCGGAAAAAACTGGGCCGCCATCTGGCGCTCGAGCACGCGTTCGAGCAGCTCGGAACTTTGGCTGCCACCCACGACGGTGAAGCGATTCCCAGGAACGTAGAAAGGTCCGAAGAACGGGAAGCCCTGGATGTGATCCCAGTGGGCGTGCGAGAGCAACACCGTGGCGCTGCCCTTGCCCTTGCCGAAGGCGCCCGAGAGAAGCGAAATTCCAAAATTCCGCGCGCCCGTGCCACAGTCGATCATGATGATTTCACCGTCGGCCAGGCGCACCGACACACACGAGGTGTTGCCGCCGTAGCGCACGGTGGCCGGGCCCGGCGATGGGATGGATCCGCGCACGCCCCAAAAGGTGACTTCCATCAGACTTTCCCCAATACGATATCCAGTCCCTCGAAAGCCGCGACGATCTCCAGTTTTCCGTTTTCGCTCCTGACTTGGGCGCGCGCACCGTCGAGCATGGTGTCGACTTCGACGTCCGAGCGGTCGGGCGCATGGTGAAACAGGGCCAGGGTTTTCACGCCGGCTTGGTGGCACACGGTGATGGCGTCCGAGGGCCGCGAATGGCCGAAGTGGGGATACTGACGGTATTCGTCGGCGGTGTACATGGTGTCGTAGATGACCAGGTCCGCGCCGTCGCACAGGCGAACGACGGCAGAGGCCATGGCCTTGAGCTTGGTCTTGTCCGTCTTGCTCAGCTGGGCATGATGGTGGGGCGGACCCGAAAGAAATTCCTGGCCGAACAGGATGTCGGAAAATGGCGCCGTGTCCGCGATGTAGGCCACGCGCGCGCCATCGGCCGCAATGGCGTAAGCGGTGGCGACATGGGGATGATTGAGCCGCGTGGTGGACACCTGCATGTCCTCGATCTCGAACTTGGCCCCATCGTGCAATTCGCGAAACGCGACGCTGGCGCGCGTGCGGTCGAAGGACACGGGGAAAAACGGCGCGTCCGCCTGCGAGGCAAAGACGCTGCGTAGGTTCTGATCGTCGCGCTGGCGCGCGTAGACGAACAGGCGATTGCCGCCGCGATAGAACGGCGAAAAAAACGGCAGGCCCTGGATATGATCCCAGTGTGTGTGGCTGATGAGGATGTGCGCCTGTCCCTTGCCCGACTCGAACTCGGCACGCATCAGCTCTTTGCCCAGGCGGCGGATGCCGGTACCACCGTCGATGATGATGCGCGTACCGGAGGCCGAGGTGACTTCCACGCACGAGGTGTTTCCTCCGTAGCGCTCGGTGCGTGCGCCAGGAACGGGAAGCGAGCCGCGAACACCCCAGAAGCGGACTCTCATGGCTAGACTCGCACGGATCTTTCGTGCATGTGTCGCGCAACTGTATCACAGCGCCGACAGATGCGCGCGCAGCGTTGCGTGAACACAGCGGGTGGCTATTGGCCTCCGCGCAGGCCCTTGACTAGGGCGAAGTACTCGCTGCGCGAGTACGGCCGGTTGAGAATGTGAAACTCCTTCTTGGCCAGGCCCACGCAGCCGAAGCAGTAGTTGCAGTCGGTGCAAAACGAGCAGCGCAGAAGGTATGCGGAATGGGTGCAGCCGACGGCGTCCTCGCAGTGCGAGCAGTCATGGCAGCCGACGCAGCGCAGACAGTGTCCGCTGCCCGTCGTGGCTTCGCAGTCCTCGCAGTGCGTGCAGCGGTAGCAGTTGCGGCAGCCCTTGCAAAACATGCAGTGGACAGAGCCAGTGCAGCGCTCGCTGCGAAAGCTGCCCAGATTCTGATCGGCCGCGCCGAACTCGCGTTGCAGGCGAGCAAGTTCGGCGTCGAATTCGGAGCGATTCATCGCCTGCAACTATACAGCGGGACGCAGCAAAGACGCACGATCTGTCGGTTGTCCTCGCTGCGCGCTTGCAGCGCTCTTTCCGCTCCCTATAATCCCGCCTTCGATGTCCGACCCAGGCCCGAGTCCCGAAGCCAAAGCGAAGAAGCCTTCCAAGCTGACTCGCGTGCGCAACATTGGTGTCTGCGCGCATATCGACGCCGGCAAGACCACGGTGAGCGAGCGTTTCCTCTACTACGCCGGACGCATCCACAAGATCGGCGAGGTCCACGACGGCGAAGCCCAGATGGACTGGATGCCGCAGGAGCGCGAACGCGGCATCACCATCACCGCCGCGGCCACCACGCTGGAATGGCGCGGGCACGATGTGCACCTTATCGACACTCCCGGGCACGTCGACTTCACCATCGAGGTCGAGCGCTCGTTGCGCGTGCTCGACGGCGCGGTGGTGGTGTTCTGCGGCGTCTCGGGCGTCGAGCCGCAGTCGGAAACCGTCTGGCACCAGGCCGACAACTTCCACGTTCCGCGCCTGGCGTTCGTCAACAAGATGGATCGCCCCGGCGCGGATTTTCAGGCCGTGGTTGATGAAATTCGCGAGCGCCTAGCCGCCCGGCCCGTGCCCATACAGCTACCCATCGGCGCGGAAGATCAGTTCGTGGGCGTCGTCGATCTCATCCGCGAGCGCGCCATCTACTTTTCCGGCGCCGAGGACGATCCACCACGCGAGGACAGTGTGCCCGCGGCCATGGCCGACGCGGTCGCGGCGGCGCGCGAAAAGCTTATCGAGGCCGCCGCCGATTTCGACGACAACATCGCGACGGCCTACCTCGAAGGCAAGCCCATCGAAGCCGCGGCGCTGGTGGCGGCCCTGCGCACGGGCACGCTTCGCTGTGGGCTCGTGCCCGTGCTTGCCGGCTCGGCCTTGCGCAACAAAGGCGTGCAGCCGTTGCTCGATGCCGTGTGCGACTTTTTGCCCGCGCCCACCGAAGTGCCGCCCATCCAGGGCACGGATCCCACGTCCGGCCAACCCACCACACGACCGCCGGAAGACAGTGCCCCATTCTGCGCGCTGGCCTTCAAGGTCGCGATGGACGAAGGCCGCAAGACGGTCTTCCTGCGCATCTACTCAGGCGTGCTTCGCCCCGGCGATGAAGTGCAAAACGCGCGCACCCGACGCAACGAAAAAGTCGCCCGCCTTTTCTCGGTGCACGCCAACCGGCGCGAGCGCATCGAGCGCGCGGGTGCCGGCAGCATCGTGGTCGCCATGGGCCTCAAGGATGCCGGCACGGGCGACACCGTGTATGCGCCCAAGGCGCCCATTCTGCTCGGCCGCATCGAAGCCCACGAGCCCGTCATTGCACGCGCCATCGAGCCCAAGACCCAGGCCGAGAAAGAGAAACTCGACTTCGGCCTGACCAAGCTCGCCGACGAAGATCCGACCTTCCGCTTCGGCGAAGATCCCGAGACCGGACAGACCATCATTCGCGGCATGGGCGAGCTTCACCTCGACATCATGGCGGATCGCCTGCGCCGCGAGTACGGCGTCGAGGCCACCGTGGGGCGACCGCAAGTCGTGCACCGGGAAACCCTGGCTGGCAGCGCCGAGGCCGAAGCGCGGTTCGAGCGCCAGATCGACGACGAAACCCTGTTTGGACAGGCTCGCGTGCGCGTGGCCGCCCGCCCGCGCGGCAGTGGAAACGTGGTGAAGCTGGCCATCATTCCACCCGAGCAGATCCCCGGTGCGCCCAGGATCCCGGAAACCCCGCGCGCGATCCTGGAGGCTGCGCTCGAAGGCGCCACCGAGGCCATGCGCTCGGGACCCGAAGGTTATCCCTTCGAGGACATCGAGGTCGTGGTCACGGGCATCGAGTACCGACCCGACGCCTCGACGCCGGCCGGGCAGAAGGCCGCCGTGGGCGAGGCCCTGCGCCAAGCCTCGCGCGAAGCCGGTACGCGCCTGCTCGAACCCATTATGAAAGTCGAGGTCACCGCGCCCGAGGCCAACGTGGGCGACGTGCTCGGCGATCTCAACGCGCGCCATGCCCGCATCGAGGACGTTGGCGTGCGCGGCAACCAACGCTTGGTCGTGGCCAAGGTCCCCTTGCGCCGCATGTTCGGCTATTCCACCGACCTGCGTTCCGCCACGCAAGGCCGCGCCAACTACACCATGCAGTTCGAAACCTTCGACGCCTGGGAGTAGCGGGCTAGCCGGTTTCGCTGGCGCCCGGTTCGACGCTCGTAACGGTAGACTCAATTGTTGGCGCCAATCGGCCGATGGGATGCGGGGGCACAGACCGCCCTGACCAGGTTCCGCACCCATGATCGATCAGAACGACGAGGTCTTCATCGCCTTCGTAGAGGAATCGCGCGAGCATCTCTCCTCGCTCGAGGAGGACATCCTCGGCCTGGAAACGGATGGCGAGTCCATCAATGACGATCTCGTCAACAAGGTCTTCCGTGTGGCCCACTCGATCAAGGGCACCGCCGCCTTTCTGGCCCTCGACAAGATCAAAGATCTCGCCCACGCGATGGAAAGCCTGCTCGGCCTGTTCCGCGACCACCAGCTTGCGCCCAACGCCGACTTGACGTCCCTGCTGCTCAAGGGCGCGGATCACCTCAAAGCCATCATCTTCGACTTCGACTCGATGGATTCCGTAGATACGTCGGAGACGGTAGCGGCCTTGCGCAAAGTCGTGGCCGGCGCAATGCGAGAGGAATCGGCGGCCCCGTCGCCCGCCGAGCCCCCGCACCTGCCCGATCCTGCGGCGACGGAGACCACAGACGCGGCGGCGCCCGAGCCGGCATCCGCCAAAACGGCGCCCCCCCCGCACGAGGCCGCGGCCAAAAATGAGACCGCCAGCGTCCGGGTTAACCTAACCCTGCTCGACAAGCTGATGACCTTGGCTGGCGAGTTGGTTCTCACACGCAACGCCCTGATGAAGAAGGCGAGCGAGCGTGACATGGACGCTGTGATAGGGATTGCGCAAAGGGTGGACGGCGTCACCTCCGAGCTTCAGGAAGCCATCATGGCGACGCGCATGCAGTCGGTGGGCACGGTCTTCACCAAATTCAAACGCGTCGTGCGCGACCTCGCGCAAAAACTCGGTAAGCGCATCGACCTCGTCATCGAGGGCGAAGATGTGGAGCTCGATCGCAGCATCATCGAGGCCATCAGCGACCCACTCACGCATCTCGTGCGCAACGCCGCCGATCACGGTTTGGAATTGCCGGACAAACGAGTCGCCTCCGGCAAAAAGCCCACGGGCCGCCTACTGCTGGCGGCCTCGCACGAGGCCGGTCAGGTGGTCATCGAAATCGCCGACGACGGCGCTGGGATCGATCCGCAACGAATCGCGGCCAAGGCGGTGGAAAAGGGAGTCATCACCCGCGCCCAAGCGGACGCCATGAGCCCCAAGGATCTCATCCGGCTGATCTTTCGGCCGGGCTTCTCCACCGCCAGTCAGGTCACCGAGGTTTCAGGACGAGGCGTGGGCATGGACGTGGTGCTCACCAATCTGACCAAGGTGGGCGGAACCGTGGACGTGAACTCCCGCCCCGGCGAGGGCACGCGCATCATCGTCAAGCTGCCGCTTACGTTGGCCATCATTCCCAGCATCCTGGTGGCCGTCGACGACGAGCGCTTCGCGATTCCACAGATCAATTTGGTCGAGCTGGTGCGCATCGCGCCTGGCGACGTGGTTCGCCGGGTGGAACGCCTGGGGTCGAGCGCGGTCATGCGCCTGCGCGAGGAATTGCTGCCGCTGGTGCGGCTGGCCGATGTGCTCGGCATGGAAAGGCGGTTCGTCGATCCGGCCACCGGCGAGCACGTGCCCGATCGCCGGCAAGCCATCGCCGACCGGCGTAGCCCCGAGCTTCTGCGCGAAGAGCAGGCCGTGGTGCCGAACGATGACCGCCGGGGCGGAGCCGATCGGCGCACGGCCCGAGAAAGCGCCATGAACGTGGCCGTCGTCGCCGTCGGAACCCATCGCTATGGTCTCGTGGTGGACCAGCTGCTCGATTCGGAGGAGATCGTCGTCAAGCCCATCGGTGGCCATCTGGCGGATTGCCACGAATACGCGGGCGCGACCATCTTGGGCGACGGCAGCGTGGCGCTGATTCTCGACATCGCCGGCCTGCGCGAGGTCGCGGGTCTGACCTCCACCCAAACTGCCATCGAAGACGTAGAGGCGCAGCGCAAGGCACTCGCGCGTGCCTCGCGCGACGCCCACACCTACTTGGTCGTGCGCAATCGCGCGGAGGAGCAATTCGTGGTGCCACTCGGCATGGTGTCGCGCATCGAGCGTTTTCTTCGCTCCTCGCTGTCCGAATCCGGCGGCCGGCTGGCCGTGGCCTATCGCGAATCCATGCTGGCGCTGCTGCCCATCAACGCACTTGTCCCAGGCAGTCCGATCCCAGAGGACTCGCAGCGCCTCAACGCCGTGGTGTTCAAGGCCTACGGTCGCGAGGCGGCCATCGTGGTAGCCGAGATCCTCGACATCGTGGAGATCTCTACGGCCATCGACGCGGCCACGCATGTGCAACCCGGCGTGATGGGCTCGGTGGTGCTCGACGGAAAGATCTCGCTCATTCTCGACGTGCACGGTTTCATCGACCGGCTGCTCCCCGAATACAAGAACGCCCGGCCGCCTTCGCTGGCAGGGGCCAAGCGCGTCCTGGTCGTGGAGGACTCGCCGTTTTTCCTCAAGCAGATGAAGTCCATCCTGACCGAGGTCGGCTGCGAGGTCCTGACCGCCGAGGATGGCGAGCAAGGGCTGCGTGTCTTGGACGAACAGAACGGCTCCGTGGCGATGATCTTCACGGATGTCGAAATGCCCCGCATGGATGGTCTGGAGATGACACGCAGGATCCGGGCCGACGGGCGTTTCGGCGGCCTGCCCATCGTGGCCGTGACGTCGCTTTCGGGCGACCAGGCCGAAAAGAAGGGGCGAGACGCGGGGCTGACGGAGTATCTCGTCAAGCTGGATCGCGAGCTGATCGTCGAACGATGCAACCAATACCTGGGGCGTGCCTAGCGCTCCGTTATCACCATCGACCGGAGGAACGTGACATGAGCCAAGTGACGACTCGAACGCAACCCAAGCGCAATGGGAAAGCCCCGACAGCCGCGCCAAGCACCGCGCGAACCTCCTTCGATGTGAATGCGGCCATCGCCGTGATTCAGGAGGTCGCCAAGGGCAACCTAGACCTGGCCTTCGACAACGACCGACTGACCAAAGATCCGCTGATGGCGGCTTTACACCAGATGGTGAATCGTCTCGTGACCTCCTTCGGAGAAGTCTTGACCAGTTCGACCTTGATTGACCGCTCCTCCGCGGCCACCAACTCGACGTCCAAGGCCCTGCGCGACAACGCGGTCTCCATGCAGAAGACCATCGCTGCCGCTGTTTCCTCCACCGAGGAAATGCGCCACAACATGAATTCGGTATCGGCCTCGACGGAAGAGCTGAACGCCAACATGCAGTCCATCGCCAGCGCGGCCCGCCAGTCCAACACCAATGTGGACTCGGTGCAGGTCAGCATCAAGGAATTGACCACGGCCTCGCGGGACATCGCTGAGAACACGGCCCGGGCCACCACCATCAGCAAGAAGGCGATGGCGGACGTAACCTCGGCGCTGTCGCTGGTGAGCGAGCTCAATGATGCGGCCAAGGCCATCGACGCCGTCACCGCAACCATTTCCGAGATCTCCGACCAGACCAAATTGCTGGCGCTCAATGCGACCATTGAAGCTGCGCGCGCCGGCGAAATGGGCAAGGGGTTCGCGGTGGTCGCCAAAGAGGTGAAGGATCTGGCCTCGCAGACCAACACGGCGACCAAGGGAATCCAGGGCAAGATCGGCATCATTCACGAAGTGGCCCGTCGCACCTCCGACGCCATCCGAGCCATCAACGACGTCATGAAAGAGGTCAACGAAGCCGTGACCTCTATCGCGGCCGCCGCCGAGGAGCAATCGGTCACGACGGACAGCATCGGACAGAACGTGGTCAGCACCACCGAGCGCATCAAGGAGATGAGCAACAACGTCAGCGAAGGTGCCTTGGCGGTGCAGGACGTGAGCAAGAGCATTCTCGACGTCACCAACCTTTCGACCTCCGTGGCACAGTCCATGACCAGCCTCAATCGCAATGCCCTCGAAGTGAAAGCCGACGCCGCCGCGTCCTATGCGCAAGCGCTGGAGGTTGTGAGCCAGGGCGCCGACATCAAGCGCGTGGTAGCGCGGATCAAGCTGCCCGGCCAAGTGGCCAGCCAGGGCAAGAACGCCACCTTACAGTTGTGCCGCTTCACCGAGGATTTCGACGTGATGAGCACGCAGATGAACGACGACCACAAGCGCATTTTCGCCTACATCAACACGGTTCATCAGCGGGTGAAGGAAAAGAGCGATCCGGCCACGCTGTTACCCACGCTCAAGGAGCTGGGCGAATTTACGCGCCACCATTTCCAGCGCGAGGAAGAGGCCATGCAAGCCGCGAACTACCAAAACCTGCCCCAGCAACGGACCGCGCACGAGAAGCTGCTGGGCAAGGTGGCGCAAATCATCGCCGACCTGGACAAGGGTGCCGACGTCGACATGCTGGAGGTGATGACCTTCCTCAAAGACTGGCTCACCACGCACATCCTGGTGATGGACAAGGAATACGGCCCCACTTTACGCGAGCACGGAATCGCCTAGCCTCATGGCCCACGATTCGATCCCCAACACCGTCGCCGCCGACATCGTCACATTTCGCGTCTGTGACATGTTGTGTGGACTCGACATTGTCGATGTTCAGGAGATCAAGCGCGTTCACCAGATCACGGCTGTCCATCGCGCCCCACCCGAGGTTCGCGGCGTGGTGAACATGCGAGGACGGATCGTCACGATTATCGATGTCCGCCAGAAGCTGGGCTTCACCCCCGCCGGGAACGGCCCCGCGCTGGCCATTATCGTTCCCCATCGAGAGGAGCTTTTGGGGTTGCTGGTCGACGATGTGGACGACATCGTCCGCGCCGAGCCCGGCACTCTTTCGCCCGCACCTGCCAACTTGAAAGGCGTGGAGCGCGATCTCTTCTGCGGGGTGCTCAAGCTGGACTCGGCCTTGGTCGCCATTCTGGATCGCAGCCGAGTCGTGGAGCGAAACGTGAACCCACGACCGTCCCCGTGATTCGAGAGCACCATGCCCCAACTGCGCGTGCTGGTTGCCGATGATTCGTTAGCCTTTCGCTCGATCCTGGTGGATGCCCTCAGCAACCTGCCCGCGGCGCGCATCGTGGCCCTGGCCGCCAACGGACAAGAGGCGGTCGAGAAGTTCGACGGATGCAGCCCGGATGTCGTCACGCTCGACGTGGAGATGCCCCTGCTCGACGGCCTTCAGGTCCTGGAAAGACTGAAACCCCGGCTGGGCCAAACCGCCGTCATCATGGTCAGCGGTATGACCCGCCAGGGCGCCAAGACCACGCTGCGCGCCTTGGAACTGGGCGCTTTCGGTTTCGTCACCAAGCCAGAGGAATCGAGCCCCGAGAAGAACCGCGAGTTTCTACGCCAGGAGCTGTCGGCGCTCTTCGAGGCCATTGCGCTCAAGCGATCCGCGTCTGCCGTGGTGTCGCCCGCGCGGACTGCCCCTACCACGCCGCGACTACCGACGATTCGCCCCAAGGTGGTTGGTATCGGATCGTCCACCGGCGGACCCCAGGCCTTGGCCGAGATCCTGCCGCGCTTGCCGG